>Ga0105097_10000407_pt1 | contig 19494 bp, 15 predicted proteins | sample PPLLak12cMay2015_FD_87035 | JGI IMG/M metagenome (GOLD analysis project Ga0105097, IMG submission 87035) | Freshwater sediment microbial communities from Prairie Pothole Lake near Jamestown, North Dakota, USA - PPLs Lake P7 Core (1) Depth... | ecosystem: Environmental > Aquatic > Freshwater >...
AACAAAAGTGGGGCTTTCTGCGAGCAGTGTCCGAGTCCCGATTTTTTGCGCAGCAAAAAATGGTCGAGTTGCGCAGCAGCCACTTTTGTTTGCGGAGCCGCGGCCTTTTCGAGGGGTATCTACCCGGTCGTGCCCGGTTTCAGAGGATGCATCGGAGAAGTCGCCAGAGCGGAAATGCTTGAGGCGTGATTATCTCGAAATGTGCGAGGTGCACAGCTGCGGCCTTTTCGAGGGGCTGGTACCCGGTCGTGCCCGGCTCGGAGTAGGCCAAAGATACCTATAAAAGCTTTAACGCCAGGGCAGAAAACCAACAATCACTCCAGCCGACCCATCTCCTCCGCCAGCTGCGCAACATCCATATGCGCTTCCAGCAACTGGCGCAGGGGCTCGATGTTCTCGCGGTCCACGTGCTGCACGGCGAAGCCGAGGCGGCCGGACTCCACGTGCTGGAGGTAGGCGTAGAGCTCCAGCTCGGCGCTGTCGTCATCGCGCTTGCCGGACGTGTGGATGATGAGGGTGAACGGCTCGTTGTACTGGGCGTCCCAGAGGTCGGGTTGGGTGGTGGCCACGCCGGACAGGGAGATGTCGATCAGCTGTTGCGGCCACATGCTGCCGCCCTGGTGTACGTCTACCGGCAGGTCCAGCGCAACGCGGGTGAACTGGCGCAGTTCGGCGGGGGGTTTCGTCATTGCAGCCCTCTCTATGTCATCGTCCCGGTGAAACTATAGCGCCCCATCCCGGCCAAGGCGATAGCTAAATGGCCGTTTCCGCTGGATGTCCCGCCCCGAGCGAGCTACTTGAGCTTGCGGTATTTCAGCCGGTGCGGCTGGTCCGCCGCGGCGCCGAGCCGTGCCCTGCGGTCCGCCTCGTAGTCGCTGAAATTGCCCTCGTGGAAGACCACGTTGCCGTCGTCCTCATAGGCCAGGATATGGGTGGCGATGCGGTCCAGGAACCAGCGGTCGTGGGAGATCACCAGGGCTGCGCCCGGGAAGGCGAGTATGGCCTCCTCCAGGGCGCGCAGGGTTTCCACGTCGAGGTCGTTGGTCGGTTCATCCAGCAGCAGCACGTTCGCGCCCTGCCTGAGCAGCTTGGCCAGGTGCAGGCGGTTGCGCTCACCGCCGGAGAGGTCCTTGACGAACTTCTGCTGGTCGGAGCCCTTGAAATTGAAGCGGCCGAGGTAGGAGCGGGACTGCACCTCGTAGTTGCCGATGCGGATGATGTCCAGGCCGTCGGAGATCTCCTGCCAAACCGTCTTGCTGCCGTCGAGGTCGTCCCGGGACTGGTCGACATAACCCAGCTGCACGGTCTCGCCGACACTGACCTCGCCGCCGTCCGGCTGCTCGATACCCATCAGGATCCGGAACAGGGTGGACTTGCCCATGCCGTTGGCGCCGATGATGCCGACGATGCTGCCCTTGGGCACCGTGAAACTGACATGCTCAAACAGGACCCGGTCGCCATAGGTCTTGCGCAGGTCCTTCACCTCGATCACCTTGTCGCCCAGGCGCGGCCCGGGTGGAATGTAAATCTCGTTGGTCTCGTTGCGGCTCTGGAACTCCTGGGACTGCAACTCCTCGAAGCGCTGCAGGCGAGCCTTGCTCTTGGCCTGGCGGCCCTTGGGGTTGGAGCGCACCCACTCCAGCTCGGCCTTGATGGCCTGCTGGTGGGAGGCCTCCTGGCGTTTTTCCTGGGCCAGGCGCTTCTCCTTGGCCTCCAGCCAGTCGGAGTAGTTGCCCTCGTAGGGGATGCCGCGGCCCCGGTCCAGTTCCAGGATCCAGCCGGCGGCGTTGTCGAGGAAATAGCGGTCGTGGGTAATGGCCACCACGGTGCCGGGGAAATCGTGCAGGAAGCGTTCCAGCCAGGCCACGCTCTCGGCGTCGAGGTGGTTGGTGGGCTCGTCCAGCAGGATCATGTCGGGGTTGGACAGCAGCAGGCGGCACAGGGCGACCCGGCGGCGCTCACCCCCGGAGAGGGTGGTCACGTCCGCGTCCCAGGGCGGCAGGCGCAGGGCGTCGGCGGCGACTTCCAGCCGGTGGTCGAGATTGTGGGCATCGGTGGCCTCGATAATATCCTCCAGCCGCGCCTGCTCCCTGGCGAGGGCGTCGAAATCCGCATCCGGCTCGGCATAGTCCGCATAGACCTTCTGCAGGCCGGCCAGGGCATCCACCGCCTCCTGCAGGCCCTCCTCCACGTTGCCGCGCACATTCTTGTCCGGGTTCAGCTGGGGCTCCTGTGGCAGGTAGCCGATCTTGATGCCGGGCTGGGGCCTGGCCTCGCCGAGGATATCGGTGTCGATCCCCGCCATGATCCGCAGCAGGGTGGATTTGCCCGAGCCGTTCAGGCCCAGCACACCGATCTTGGCGCCGGGGAAGAAGGACAGGGAGATATTTTCGAGGATGGTTTTCTTGGGCGGCACAACCTTGCCAACCCGATTCATGGTGTAGACGTACTGGGCCATTGCTCAACTCGCGAGGGGAAAACGACAAGCCGCGGATTCTAGCAGAAAGTGCGACGCGTAGGCGGCCAACTACGCCGGTTCCTGCTCGCTCTCGGGGATCCGGCTCACATCCACCGACACTTCCAGGATAGGCGCGGTGCCGCCGCCGAAAATGACCCCCTTCACGGGCGTCACGTCGAGGTAGTCGCGACCGAAGGCGGTGACGATGTGCTGGCTGCCGGCGATGGCGTTGTTGGTGGGATCGAACTCGATCCAGCCTTCCTCCGGGCAGAAATAAGCCACCCAGGCATGGGTGGCGTCGGCCCCCACCAGCTTTTTCTCCCCGGGCTTGGGCAGGGTCTCGATATAGCCCGACACATACTTGGCGGGGACGCCGAGGGAGCGCAGACAGCCCACCTGCAGGTGGGCGAAGTCCTGGCAGACGCCGCGCCGGTGCGCCAGCACATCCGCCAGCGGCGTGGCGATGGTGGTGAACCCGGGGTCGTAGGCGAAGTCGGCGAAAATCCGCTGGGTCAGGTCGTGCACGCAGGCGCGCAGCGAGCGCTCAGCATGAAACGAGGGGCGGGCGTATTCCGCCAGGGCCTCGCTGGTTTCGACCATGGGGGAATTGAGCAGGAATTCGCGTGCCTCGAGCGTTGCCCTGGAGTGGGTGCCGGCCAGCGTTTGCAGTACATGGCCGTAGGACTCCCCGAGGTCCAGGTTCAGCACGCTGTCGAGGTCATTGATCCGGATGTCGCTGTCGGCGGTGATCACCAGCTCGGTGTGCGGTTTCTGGATCTCGAAGTGGAACGACTTGTTGCCGAAATAATCCGTGCGCTTGTGGGTCACCGCCGGTGTCGGCGAAACCGTGATACGGTTTTTGAGGCAGCGCTGGCGCTCGGTGTCCCGCGGCATCATGTTGACCAGGTTGTAGCAGTGGGTCACCCTGCTGGAGTACTTGTAGCGGGTGATATGGCGCACGCGGTAGTGCATCAGTTGGCGCCCCCGAAGACCGTGGCCAGCAATTGCTGGGCATCGGTGCGGTGATCGAAATGCTTGTCGCTGATCAGGGTGTTGAAATCCAGCAGGAGGCGATCGAGCTCCGCCAGCAATTCTTCCATGGCCGGCCGTTTGCCCTGCGCCACTGCCAGCAGCTGCGGCAGGCGCGCCAGTTTCAGCGTGGTCGCGGCCCCCAGCAGGGTGCGCTCCTCCTCTTCCAGCGCGCTGGCGCCGGCTCGCATGCCCGGCAGTTCGACCAGGTGCTGCTGCAGACGCTCGAGCTGGAACAGCAGCGAGCGCGGGTTGCTCGAGTCGAGCATGATCAGCTCCAGGGCCAGCTCAATACCCGCGCGCTGGCGCCCCCGGCGGCGGTAGGTGATGACGATATCCATGGTGGTCAACAGTGCCAGCAGCAGGGTTGAGCGGTCGGCCTCACCCGCCACCGGCGCGGTCAGGACCCGCAGCGTGGTGATGATCTGTTCCGCGCGCTCTACCCGCTTGCCCAGCTCCATGAAGCGCCAGCCCACGCTGCGCACCATGTTTTCCTGCATCAGCCCCGCCAGCGCCACCAGGCAGGTGACCAGGGGGTCCAGCGCCTCCTCCGGCGCCGACGACAGGCCGCCCGCAAGGGCGGCATCCAGGCCGTCCAGTTCGTCGTGCAGGGCGTTGATGACGCGCAGTGTGTCGGTGGAGAGCAGCTCCTTGGACTCCTCGGCGCTGGCGAGCATGGAGTTCAGGGTGAACTTGATACTGCCCACCCGGCTGCCGTCCTGGATCACTCGCAGCAGCTCTTCATCCGGGCTCGCCAGCAGGGTCCTGGGCGCATTCACAAACCCGGGTTGGGTGGCGGTGACCTGGGTGACGGCCTGCAGCAGGATACGCTTGGCCTCGAGGGTGACGGGCACCTCGCCGTTGAGCAGCACGAAGACCGTGCGCAGCAGCCGCAGGCCCGCCTCGCCGCGCTCGGCGTAGCGACCCATCCAGTAGAGGTTTTCCACCACCCTGCTGGGCAGGCTCACCATGCCCGAGTCGGCGTTGGTGCCCGGTGCGTCGGGTACAGCCTCGCTCTGCACGAAGCGCTCAGGTTCCGTGGCGGTCACCCAGGTGTCCTTGCTGGGGCTGCCGGACTGCATGCTGATGACACCGCCGCCGGGTTTGTTGCCGATCCGGGTCAGTCCACCCGGCATCACCATGTAGGAGCTGTCCGTGGCAACCGAATAGGTGCGCAGTATGGCCGGCCTGGGTTCCAGCGCCTGCTCCGCAAAGCTGGGCAGGTGGGCCTTCCCCAGCCGCTGCTGGGCGACGAACTGGAACGGGTTCCGGCGGATCCTGGCCAGCAGCGCGGCCCGCTGTTCCGCGCTCAGGTCGCCGCCCCAGACGCTGACCACGCCGCTGCCGCGAAAGATCGGCTTGATAATCAGTTGCTCGATGTTGGCGCTCACAAACTGCAGGTCTTTCTCGTCCCCGCACCAGTAGGTTTTTACCGAGGCCAGGCGCGGCTCGCGACCCAGCAGGCACTTGCTGATTTCAGGCAGGAACCTGAGCAGGACCGGGTTCTCCAGTACCCCGGCGCCGAGCGGGTTCACCACGGCCACTCGGCCATTGCGGACCACCTCGAGCAGGCCCGGCACCCCCATGCGCGAGTCGCTGCGCAACTCCACGGGGTCGCACAGCAGGTCATCCACCCGGCGCAGCAGCACGTCCACCCGGGTCAGGCCGTCGAGGGATTTCATCCACAGGAAACCATTGCGCACCAACAGGTCGCCGCTCTGCACCAGCGGCAGGCCGAGGTAATTCGCCAGGTAGGCGTATTCAAAGCGGGTCTCGTCCTTGCCACTGTGGGTGAGCAGGGCGATGCAGGGCAGCTCGTCGCTGGGCGAAAGCGAGGTCAGCTTCAGGCGCAGGCGCTGGTAGAAGCTGGCTATACGATGGACATGGCTCTCACGGTAGATACTGGGGAATACCCGCGACATCACCAGGCGGTTTTCCAGCGCGTAACCCACGCCGCTGGGCGCCTGGGTGCGGTCCGACAGCACGCACATGCTGCCGTCGGCCTGGCGCACCATGTCGACCGCGTGCAGCACCAGCTCGTGTTCCCCCGGCAGTTGGATGCCCTGGCAGGCGCGCAGGAAGCCGCTGTGCGAAAAGAGGGCCTCGGGTGGCAGCGCGCCGTGGCGCAGCAGCATGCGGGGGCCGTAGATATCCCGCAGGATCAGGTTGAACAGCTCCGCCCGCTCCAGCAGCCCGGCCTCGATCCGGGCCCAGTCCTCGCTGCCGATGATGTGGGGCACGGCATCGAGCTCCCAGGCGTTGCCGGGCCCGCTTTCCTGGCCGTACAGGTTGTAGGTGGCGCCATCGTCCCGCAGGATGCGCTGGATTTTCTCCTCGCGCTCCTGCAGCAATTGCGGGCCGAGGTCGCGAAAACTGGCGAGGAGGTACTGCCATTGGGGCTTGACGCTGCCGTCGGCAGCGTGCACCTCGTCCAGCAGGCCCGCGGGAACCTGGTAGTCCATGGGGCCCGGGGCAAGCGGTGTTGCCAGGCCCTGACCCTGGGTCTGCGCCTGGGTCAGGCCGGGTGACGAGCTGGGATTCGACACGCAAAATTCCTGCTGGGGTATTGGGGGCGGCCTGGGCCGGCAGGCCCGCCGCTTCTTATCCGGTGCGGCATTATATACGCATCCTTCCGCTCGCAACCAACCCGGGACCCGCAGCGGGCAGCGCTAGCGCCGCCGCGGGCTGCGCATGTCGAGGATGAAAGGATATTCACCGGGGGCCTCCTCCGGCGGCGGCTCCATCGGCCTGGGTATGGTGTGGCTGGGGAAGAACTCGCGCAGCGCGTTCACTTCCGGCTGGGGCAGGAACGGCCCCTGGCTGTGGCTGACCGTATCGAAGCGGTTGATGCGGCGCGATTCCGCCTCCAGCGAATTCACCGGGAAGGTCTCGTAGCTGCGCCCGCCAGGGTGCGACACGTGGTAGGTGCAGCCGCCGATGGAGCGCCCGTTCCAGGTGTCGATCAGGTCGAACACCAGCGGCACATGCACGCCGATCAGGGGGTGCAGTGCCGACGGCGGCTGCCAGGCGCGATAGCGCACGCCGCCCACGTACTCCCCGTGCCGGCCCGTGTTGCGCATGGGCACCCGGCGGTCATTGCAGGACAGCACATAGCGGCCCTCGGTCAGCCCGGTGGCCTTCAGTTGCAGCCGCTCCACCGAGGAGTCGACATAGCGTGAGGTGCCGAAACTGGTGGTTTCCTCCCCCAGCACATGCCAGGGTTCCACCGCCCAGCGCAGTTCCAGCTCGATGTCGTCGAGTTGCACCCGCCCGTAGTGGGGAAACCGGAACTCCTCGAAGGGCGCCAGCCAGTCCAGGTCGAAAGGGTAGCCGTGGGCCTGCAGGTCTTCCGCCACGAACTTCATGTCCTGCCAGATGTAGTGCGGCAGCATGAAGCGGTCGTGCAGCTCGGTACCCCAGCGCACCAGTGGCTTGTGGTAGGGCTGCTTCCAGAAGCGCGCCACCAGGCAGCGCAGCAGCAGGGCCTGGACCAGCGCCATGCGGCTGTGGGGCGGCATCTCAAAGCCCCTGAACTCGAGGATCCCCAGGCGGCCGGTGGCGCTGTTGGGCGAGTACAGCTTGTCGATGCAGAATTCCGCCCGGTGGGTGTTGCCGGTGACATCGATCAGCAGGTTGCGCAGCAGGCGGTCCACCAGCCAGGGCTGGGGTACTTCGCCGTCGGCCATCTGGGCGAAGGCGACCTCCAGCTCGTACAGCATCTCGTCGCGGCCCTCATCCACCCGGGGCGCCTGGCTGGTGGGGCCGATAAACATGCCCGAGAACAGGTAGGAGAGGCTGGGGTGATGCTGCCAGTAGGTAATCAGGCTGCGCAACAGGTCGGGGCGGCGCAGCAGGGGGCTGTCCGCCGGGGTGGCGCCGCCCAGGGTGATGTGGTTGCCGCCGCCGGTGCCGGTGTGGCGGCCGTCGAGCATGAACTTCTCGGTGGACAGGCGCGACAGCCGAGCCTCCTCGTACAGCGCCGTGGTGATGTCGACCAGTTGCTCCCAGTTGTTGGAGGGATGGACGTTGACTTCGATGACGCCGGGGTCGGGGGTCACCAGCAGTTTCTGCAGGCGCGGGTCCCGGGGCGGCTCGTAGCCCTCGATGATCAGCGGCAGCTTCAGCGCGGCGGCAGTGTCCTCTATGGCCGCCACCAGTTCGACGTAATCTTCCAGGTATTCCAGCGGCGGAATGAAGGCGTGCAGGCGGCCGCCGCGCGGCTCCAGGCACAGGGCGGTGCGCACCACCGCTTCGTAATCATCCGGGTCCGGCAACTCAGCCTCCGGTGTCTCCCCGCCGCTGCCAAACTGCATGTCAGCGCGCTTGACCAGCGCATCGCGCGGCTCGAAAGGATCGCGCTGGGGGGTGAAGCGGTCGGATTTCTTTGCCAGTTCGGGCAGATCGTTGAGAGGCAGGCGCAGCCCCATGGGTGAGTCCCCGGGGAGCAGTGTGATGCGCTCGCGCTTCATCGGCCAGAGGCTGGTATGCCAGTTCTTGCCCTCCTCGGCCAGCGGCCAGCCGGTGCTGCGCCGCAGCGGGATGACAAAGCCCGTGGGCACGGTGAAGCCGCGCTCGATCAGGCGGGCCAGGCGCCTGCGATCCAGGCTGCCCTTGAGTTTCTGGGCGAGCAGGTCGAGGTTTTTCGGCAGGTTCTGTTCCTGCAGCAGGTAGTACAGGCCGTCTTCATAGGCGGCCTGGCAGCATTTGCGCGGCAGCTGCAGCAGGTCGCACAGGTGCTGGCCGAAGCGGGCGGCCGTGTCGATGTCGTGGCTGTAATCCTTGTCGACCCGGGCCAGCAGCGCGGCGTTTTTCCACAGGGGTTCACCGTCCTTGCGCCAGAACACCCCCAGCGCCCAGCGCGGTATTTCCTCCCCCGGGTACCACTTGCCCTGGCCGTAGTGCAGCAGGCCGTGGGGGGCAAAGCGGTCGCGCAGGCGCAGCAGCAGGGTTTTCGCCAGGCTGAGCTTGTCGTCGCCCAGCGCATCGGTGTTCCACTGGGCGGACTCCATGTCATCGATCGAGACGAAAGTGGGCTCGCCGCCCATGGTCAGGCGCACGTCATCCCGCTCAAACTCGCGGTCGACGGCCCTGCCCAGGGCCAGGATATGTTGCCACTGCTCCTCGCTGTAGGGCTTGGTGACCCGCGGGTCCTCCAGGATGCGCGTCACCGTGTTGCTGAAGTCGAATGTCACCTCGCATTTGTCGGTGGCGCCGACGATGGGCGCCGCCGACACGGGATTCGGTGTGCAGGCCAGGGGAATATGGCCTTCGCTGGCGAACAGGCCGGAGGTCGGGTCCAGGCCCACCCAGCCGGCGCCCGGCAGGTACACCTCGCACCAGGCGTGCAGGTCGGTGAAGTCCTCAGCGGCGCCGGAGGGCCCGTCCAGGGATTTTTCATCCGGCTTGAGCTGCACCAGGTAACCCGACGCGAAGCGCGCCGCCAGCCCCAGGTGGCGCAGCAGTTGCACCAGCAGCCAGGCCGAGTCCCGGCAGGACCCTTTGGCTTTTTCCAGGGTTTCCTCGGGGGTCTGGATGCCGGGCTCCAGCCGCACCAGGTATTCGATCTGCCGCTGCAGCTGCTGGTTGATGTCCACCAGGAAGTCGTTGATGGTGCGTCGTTTGACATTCACCGCGGCCAGGAATTGGTCGAACAACGGGCCGCCCTCGAGGGTCTCGAGGTAGGGCAGCAACTCACCCCTGAGCTGGGCGGTATATTCAAAGGGAAATTTCTCGGCGTAATCTTCCACGAAGAAGTCGAAGGGGTTGATCGTCGTCATATCGGCGATCACTTCGACATCCACCTCGAACTCGGTGCATTTGCCCGGGAACACCAGTCGCGCCAGGTAGTTGCCGAAGGCGTCCTGCTGCCAGTTGATGAAGTGTTCCGCCGGTTTGATCTTCAGGCTGTAGGCGTGGATCGGGGTGCGCGAGTGGGGGGCAGGGCGCAGGCGCACCGTGTGGGGCGACATGCTTACCGGGCGGTCGAATTTGTATGTGGTGCGATGGTTGATCGCGACGCGTATGGTCATTGCCTGCCTACCGCCTGTTTTGGCCGGGCCTGCCCCGGAGAATGGCTCATACCGCGCCGGACGTTGCCACGCCGGACGTTGCCACGCCGGACGTCTCCACGCCGGACATGAACCAGGTAGTGCTGATTATGTTGCCGAGTGTGTTCAACTCCAGCTGGAAATGATCGATGAAATCGTGCAGTTGCTGGCGCTCGGCCGTTTCCGCGTCGAACTGCTCCAGGCCCTGCAGGGACTGGTCCAGCACCCTGATGGCCGCCTCGTGGTGTTTCAGCGGCAGCAGCTCGCGGCGGATGCCGTCCAGGCAAAACCTGACCGAACGGGGCAGGGTGGGCTCGCGAAAGACGAAGTTCACCACGGTGTTGGCTTCCACCAGCGGCCCGATGGTCCTGCGATAGGTGCCCATGGCGGACAGTGACTGCAGCAGGGCGGCCCAGATCAATGGATCCACCGCCGTGCTGAGCCGTTCGTTGCCCAGCAGCGCACCGGCGCCCACGTCGATGATGCGGGTGGTCATGTCGGCCCGCTCCAGCAGGGCACCCAGCTTGATAAAGCGGTAGGCGTGATCGCGACACAGGGTGGACATGAGCAGGCCGCTGATCATCTGGCAGCGGGCGATGACCTGGTCCAGGAACTGGTGACGGTTGCGCCGCCCCACCGATTTGGCGGCGTATTCCTGAGAATAGAGATAGAGGCCGTTGACGTGCTCCCAGACCTCCTCGGGCAACACGTCCCGGGTGGTGCGCACGTTCTCCCGCGCGGCCCTGATGCAGAAGTGGACGCTGCCCGGGTTGTCCTCCTCGGCAACGAGGAATTTCAGCACGTTCTGCTCGTTGCAGGCCCGGTGGTGTTCGCTGAACTGGGCCTGGGCGTCAAGGATACGCACCAGGATGTCCCAGCCGGGTTGGGATACGGAGGGAATATCCATGATCAGGTGGGTATAGGCCTTGGTCAGGCGCGCGGTATCTTCGGCCCGCTCCAGGTAGCGGGCCATCCAGTACAGCCGCTCGGCGACGCGGGAGAGCATGATCATCAGCTCTTGTCCTCCACGATCCAGGTGTCCTTGCTGCCGCCGCCCTGGGAGGAGTTGACCACCAGCGAACCCTTTACCAGCGCCACCCGGGTCAACCCGCCGGGTGTAACCCAGGTGTCCCTGCCCTGCAGGATGAAGGGCCGCAGGTCCAGGTGCCTGGGTTCCACGGCGTCATTGATGAAGGTGGGCGCGGTGGACAGCGACAGGGTGGGCTGGGCGATGTAGTTGCGCGGGTTGGCCTCGATCAACCTGGCGAACTCCGCGCGCTTCGCCGCGCTGGAATGGGGGCCGACCATGATGCCGTAGCCGCCGGATTCATTGGCGGGCTTCACCACCAGCTTGTCCAGGTTGGCCAGCACGTAGTCCCGGTCCGGCTGGTGCATGCACAGGTAGGTTTTGACACTGGCCAGGCTGGGTTCTTCCCCGAGGTAATAGCGAATCATCGCCGGCACGAAGGCATAGACCACCTTGTCGTCCGCGACACCGCTGCCCGGGGCGTTGGCGATGGCCACATTGCCCTTTTTCCACGCGCGCATGATGCCGGGTATGCCCAGGGTCGAATCCTTGCGGAAAACCTCCGGGTCGAGGAAGTCGTCATCGATGCGGCGGTACACCACATCCACTCGCTCCGAGCCGTCAACCGTGCGCATGTAGAGGCAGTCGTCCGCGTCCACGAACAGGTCCGAGCCCTCGACCAGTTCCGCGCCCATGCCCTGGGCCAGGTAGGCGTGCTCGAAGTAGGCGGAGTTGTATATACCCGGGGTCAGCACCACGATGCAGGGCCGCCGGCGATCCCGCGGCGACAGGGAGGCCAGGGTGCTGTACAGGCGGGAGGGGTAATCGTCCACCGGGAGGATGCTGTAGTCCTTGAACAGCTCCGGCAGCACCCGCTTGGTGATCTCCCGGTTCTCGAGCATATAGGAAACGCCCGAAGGCACTCGCAGGTTGTCCTCCAGCACGTAAAACTTGCCGTCCCTGTTGCGCACCAGATCGGTGCCACAGACATGGGCCCATGCGCCATAACGGGGCGTTACCCCGGCGCACTGGGGCTTGTAGTTGCCTGAATCGAGCACGATATCGGCGGGCAGCAGCCCGTCTGCGAGGATTTTCTGCTCGTTGTAAATGTCGTTGATGAAACAGTTGAGGGCGCGGCTGCGCTGGGCCAGCCCGCGACTGATCTTTTGCCACTCCCGGTCCCGAATGATGCGCGGAATGATATCGAAGGGCCAGGCGCGGTCGATATTGCCGCCCTCGCTGTAAATAGTAAAAGAGATGCCCATCTCCCTGATCGCCAGCTCCGCCGCGCCCCTGCGGGCGGCCATTTCGGGGCCGGAGAGCGCCTGCAACAGTTTGACCGCATGGCGGGCCGCCTGGCGCGGCGAGCCGGCGTCAGTGATCATCTCGTCGAAAAACCGGCCGGCATTATGGCTGCTGTAGTTGTGCCAACTGCTGTTCATGTTTCCTGCAATCCGGATGGGGCATTGAGCCTGTTATGCAAGCGCTGGGCCAATGTCAACGGCCAGTGGTCAGGGTGACATGCATGGAAGGGGGCTGCAACGGGAGAAAGCGGGTGGCAGATACGCCCGGGCGCTGCGTATACCCTTATCTGCGCCCTATCTTTCGGGTAGAATGCCCCGCTTTCAATTCGGGGCGGCTGCGGTTGCCCCCCAACCTCTGCCAGGGGAAGACCATGTTCGACAAAAACATGCGGATCGAAGGGTTCGACGACGAGATATTCTCCGCCATCGCCCAGGAGGAGCGCCGCCAGGAAGAACATATCGAGCTGATCGCCTCGGAAAACTATGCCAGCCCCCGCGTGCTGCAGGCCCAGGGCACGGTGCTGACCAACAAATACGCCGAGGGATACCCCGGCAAGCGCTACTACGGCGGCTGCGAATACGTCGACAAGGCCGAGACCCTGGCAATCGAGCGCGCCAAGGCCCTGTTCGGCGCGGCCTACGCCAACGTGCAGCCCCACTCCGGTTCCCAGGCGAACTCGGCGGTGTTCCAGGCCCTGTGCGCGCCCGGGGATACCGTCCTGGGCATGAGCCTGGCGGACGGCGGCCACCTCACCCACGGCGCCAGCGTCAACTTTTCCGGCAAGATCTACCACGCCGTCCAGTACGGCCTCAACAATACCACCGCAGAAGTGGATTATGAGCAGGTCGAGGCCCTCGCCCTGGAGCACAAGCCGAAGATGATCATCGCCGGTTTTTCCGCCTATTCCCGGGTGATGGACTGGGCCCGCTTTCGCGCCATCGCCGACCAGGTGGGCGCCTACCTGATGATCGATATGGCTCACGTGGCGGGCCTGGTGGCGGCCGGTGTGTATCCCAACCCCGTGCCCCACGCGGACGTGGTCACCTCCACCACCCACAAAACCCTGCGCGGCCCCCGCGGCGGCCTCATCCTGGCCCGGGCCAACCCGGAACTGGAGAAGAAGTTCAACTCGGCGGTGTTTCCCGGCGGCCAGGGCGGCCCCCTGATGCATGTGATCGCCGCCAAGGCGGTGAGCTTCAAGGAGGCCGCGAGCCCGGAATTCGTGAGCTACCAGAAGCAGGTGGTCGCCAACGCCAGGGCCATGGCGGCGGCCTTTATCGCCCGGGGGCTGAAGATCGTCTCCGGCGGCACGGACAATCACCTGATGCTGGTGGACCTGATCGGCAAGCCCTACACCGGCAAGGACGCCGACGCGGCCCTCGGTGAAGCCTACATCACGGTCAACAAGAACGCGGTGCCCAATGACCCGCGCTCACCGTTTGTGACCTCGGGCCTGCGCGTCGGCACTCCGGCGATCACCACCCGCGGCTTCAAAGAGGCCGAGACGATCGAGCTCACCGGCTGGATTTGCGATGTGCTCGAATCCCTGGAAAACGGCAGCTCGGACAAGGTCATTCCCGCGGTGAAGGCCCGAGTGCTGGATATCTGCGCCCGCTTCCCGGTTTATCGCGATTAGGAGGCTGTCGGACTCAGGGCCGATCTACTGCAGTGGCGCTCAGCCCGGGCGCTCGCAGATCGGCGCCCGCAGCGCCGGCAAATCCAGGATGGTCAGCTCGCGCTTGTGCAGGCTGATGACGCCCTGTTGTTCCAGCCGGGCCAGCTCCCGGCAGACCGTTTCCAGGGTGATCCCCAGGTAGTTGCCGATGTCCGTGCGCGACATGGGCAGGCGCAAGTCACTGGTGGATTCCCCCCGCAGCGCCGCCCGCGTCGACAAGCTGAGCAGGAAGGCGGCGAGGCGTTTCCGGGCCGGGCGCTTGTGCAGGAACTGGGCGGCCAGCTGGTGGTCTTCCACCAGGCGCTGGCTCATCAGGTGGAACAGCCGCGACTGCAGGTCGGGAATCCGGCGGCACAGGTCTTCCAGGTCGGCGAAGGGCAGTTCGCACACCAGGGTGTCCTCCAGTGCCCTGGCGGTGCTCCGGTAGTGACCCCCATCGATGGCCGAGAAACCGAAGATCTCTCCGGGCAGGTGACAGCCGGTGATGCGGACCCAGCCGTCCTCGTGGGTGGTGTAGGTCTTGACGCTGCCGGCGAGCATGGCGTATAGGGCGGTGAAAGGCTGGTTCTGGTGGTAAAGGTAGTCGCCGGCCGGTACTGTGCGCCGCTCCTCGATGATCGCTTCCAGTGCGCTCATGTGGTGCGGGTCGAGGGCGGCGGGCAGGCACAGGACCCGCATGCGGCAGGTGTCGCAGGAGACATCGAACGCATGGTCGCACAGCAGATCCGAGCCGATGAGCTCGGCAACCACCTTATGACGCAACATCACCTGTTACCTGCTTTTTTCTTGGCCGACCACGCTGATTCACAGCGGCGGGTCATTATGGATGAACTTGCCCGCCTTGTCATGGCCGCTGCGCGGGCGCGCCCGCGCTTGTGCCGGCGCCCGGGTATGGGCAGCTTTGTCGTGGGGAAATATGTTAATCTTCAGCCACTTAGAATAATGAGGTAGAGCCATGCACTGTCCGTTTTGCGGCGCCGACGACACCAAGGTCATCGATTCGCGCCTCGTTGCCGAAGGCGACCAGGTGCGGCGGCGGCGGGAATGCCTGAGCTGCGCCGAGCGCTTCACCACCTATGAAATGGCCGAGCTGGTCATGCCGCGGGTGATCAAGCAGAACGGCAGCCGCGAACCCTTCGACGAGGATAAACTGCGGGCGGGCTTCCTGCGGGCGCTGGAAAAACGGCCGGTGTCGGTGGAGCGCATAGAAGCGGTGATCAACCAGATCAAGCACGACCTGCGGGCGACCGGTGAGCGGGAGGTGGGGTCGCGGGTGCTGGGCGAACTGGTGATGGAGCAGCTGAAACAGCTGGACCAGGTGGCCTATGTTCGCTTCGCGTCGGTGTACCGCAGTTTCCAGGACATCAGCGAATTCCGCGACGCCATCGAGCGACTCGAGGCCGAGCCGGCCCTCAAGCCGGCGGACTGAGCCGGGCCCGCCATGGAGTCCATCCACGACACCAGCCTGATGGCGCGGGCCCTGCAATTGGCCCGGCGCGGCCAGTACTCGGCCATGCCCAATCCCCATGTGGGCTGTGTGTTGGTGCGTGACGGCCACATCATCGGCGAAGGCTACACCCGGCCGGCGGGGGGCAACCACGCGGAGGTCGAGGCGCTGCTGGCGTCCGGGGACGCCGCAGGCGCGGTCGCCTACGTCACCCTGGAGCCCTGCAGCCACCGGGGCAAAACCGGCCCCTGCGCGGACGCGCTGATCGCCGCCGGGGTGAGCCGCGTGGTGGCCGCGACCCTGGACCCGAATCCCCTGGTGGCGGGCAGGGGACTGGAAAAATTGCGCGCCGCCGGTGTCGCGGTGGAGTGCGGCCTGCTGGAGGCGGAGGCCAGGCAGTTGATTCCCGGATTCATCGCCCGCATGAGCCGCGGCCGCGGCCGGGTGCGGGCGAAGCTCGCCATGTCCCTGGATGGCCGCACCGCGATGGCCTCGGGCCAGAGCCAGTGGATCACCGGCCCGGCGGCGCGGCAGGATGTCCAGCGCCTGCGGGCCATGAGTTGCGCGGTTGTCACCGGGGTGGGGACGGTGCTGGCGGATGACTGCGCCCTCAGCGTGCGCGCCGGTGAACTGGGCCTGCCGCCGGGGCAGGCGGAACTGGCGGCGGCGCGACAGCCGCTGCGGGTCGTGCTGGATTCCTCCCTGCGTACCCCGCCGGGTGCCCGGGTGCTGGCCGCTGGCGGCGACACCCTCCTCTGTCACGCCGCCGCTGCGGTGGCGCCGGCCGGCCTGGCCCGGGAGGGCGTCGAGTTGCTGGCCCTGGCCTGCGGTGACCAGGGCCTGGATTTGCAGCAGCTGATGGCACAGCTCAGCGCGCGGCAATGCAATGAAATTCTGGTAGAATCCGGCCCCCGTCTGGCCGGCGCCCTGCTGCGGGAGGGCCTGCTGGATGAGTTGATCGTGTATATGGCCCCCGCCCTGCTGGGCGACCGGGCGCGACCCCTGCTGGTGCTTCCCCTCGACGCTATGGCGGACAAGGTCGAACTGCAGATCGAGGACGTGCGCAAGGTCGGGCAGGACTGGCGCTTTACCGCCAGGCCGCGCCAGGGCGCTTAGGCCGCCGCAGAAGGAGCAGTATGTTCACAGGTATTATTCAGGCAGTTGGCACGGTGGCGGCCATGCAGCCCAGTGGCGGCGACCTGCGCCTGCGCGTCCACACGGGCAAGCTGTCCCTCGCTGATGTGGCGCTGGGCGACAGCATCTGCACCAACGGCGTCTGCCTCACCGTGATCGAGCTGCCCGGTGACGGCTACTGGGCGGATGTTTCCGTGGAAACCCTCAATTTCACCACCCTGGGCAAACTGCGGCCCGGGGCGCGGCTCAACCTGGAAAAGGCCCTGACCCCGGCCAGCCGCCTGGGAGGCCATATCGTCAGCGGTCATGTGGACGGGGTGGGTGAAGTGCTCAGCCTGCAGGAGGACGCCCGCTCCATTCGGGTGGAACTGGCGGCGCCCGCGTCGCTGGCGAAATACATCGCCCATAAAGGCAGTATCTGCGTGGACGGCACCAGCCTCACCGTCAACGCCGTGCGCGGGGACCGGTTTGACCTCAACATCATTCCCCAGACCATGGCCGAGACCATCTTCGGCGACTACCGGCCCGGCAGTCGGGTCAACCTGGAGGTGGACGTTATCGCCCGCTACCTGGAGCGGCTGGTGCTGGGGGAGGCCGCCGCCGACCCTGCGGCGGCGGTGGGCCTGTCGCTGGCAACGCTGGCCGAGAACGGCTACCTGCGCGGCTGAGCGCCGGGCTGCAGCGGGGAACAGGGAGCAGGATTTGAATAACGTAGATGAATTGATCAGTGATATTCGCCAGGGCCGCATGGTGGTGCTGCTGGATGACGATGCCGACAGCAACAACGAGGGCGTGGTCATGGTGGCGGCGGAGCACTGCGATGCCGGGCATGTGAATTTCATGGCCCGCCAGGCCCGCGGCCTGGTCTGCCTGACACTGACGCAGGAGCGCTGCCGGCAACTGAACCTGCCCCCCATGGTCGAGGAGGGAGACGGCGAAAAGGCCCATTTCACCCTTTCTATCGAGGCGGCCGAGGGCATCGATACCGGCATCTCCGCGGCGGATCGCGCCCGCACGGTGCAGGCCGCGGTGGCCCCTTTCGCCAAACCCCAGGACATCGTCCAGCCCGGGCATATCTTCCCCCTCGCGGCCATGCCCGGCGGAGTGCTGACCCGGGCCGGCCACACCGAGGCCGCCTGTGATTACGCGCGCCTGGCGGGCCTGCTCCCCGCGGCGGTGATTGCCGATATCCTGACCCCGGATGGCATGCTGGCGGACGGCCCCGCCCTGCGCCAGTTCGCCGCGCAGCACCAGCTCAAGATCGGCACCATCGCCGACCTCATCCACTTCCGCCTGGTCAACGAGCGCACCATACGCCGGATTCGCGAGGGCAGGATCCAGACCGAGTACGGCGAGTTCCAGCTCACCGCCTACCGCGACCAGACCGCCGGCGAGGTTCACCTGGCCCTGTCCCGCGGCAGGATCGTGCCGGAGCAACCCACCCTGGTGCGGGTGCACCTGCAGGCGGCCCTGCGCGACCTGGTGACCAGCCAGGTGCCGGGACAGCCGAGCTGGAGTATGGGCAAGTGCCTGCAGGCGGTAGCGGAAAATGGCCCCGGGGTGATTGTGCTGCTGGCCCGGTCGGAGGGGTCCGAGCAGTTGCTGGCCAGTATCGACCTGGCGCTGGGAAACACCCCCCAGGCCGCCACGGCGACCCCCGACACCTACACCACGGTCGGGCTCGGCTCGCAGATCCTGAAGGACCTGGGGGTGGGAAAAATCCACCTGATGGGCGCGCCGATCAAGTACAATGCCATTTCCGGCTTCGGCCTGGAAGTGCTGGAATTCGTGCAGCCGGATCCGTAAGGACCCGTAAGGACCCGTGAGGACGAGACCGCGGCGCGCGACCAATAGCCAGACAGGGATCGGGCAAGAATAAGGAAGGAAGAGGACGCAACAATGATGGATATCAGGACAATCGAAGGCGATTTCAGCAGCGGCAGGGGCAAGTACACCCTGGTGGTCGGGCGCTGGAACAGCTTCGTGGTGGAACACCTGCTGGCCGGGGCGGTGGACACCCTGCGCCGCCACGGCGTGGACAGCAAGCAAATCTCCATTGTGCGCGCGCCCGGGGCCTTCGAGATTCCCCTGGTGTGCAAGAAGGTGGCGGCGAAAGGCGGCGTGGATGCCATCATCGCCCTGGGGGCGGTGATTCGCGGCGGCACCCCGCACTTCGAGTATGTCGCCGGCGAGTGCACCAAGGGCATCGCCCAGGTGAGCATGGAGTACGGCCTGCCGATCGCCTTTGGCGTACTGACGGTGGATTCCATCGAGCAGGCGGTGGAACGCTCCGGCACCAAGGCCGGCAACAAGGGCGCCGAAGCAGCCCTCTCCGCCCTGGAAATGGTCAGCCTGCTGGGCAAGATCGGCTGACTGCCCCGGCCGGATGAACAAGGCAGCCCACAACACCCTGGCGGCGGAGCGCCGCAAAGCCCGCCATTACGGCATGCAGGCCCTCTACCAGTGGCATATGGCCGGCGCCTCGCTGGCGACGATCGAGGCGGAATTTCGCGCCGACTACGATTTCAGCCACGTCGACCTGGAATACTTTCAGGCCCTGTTGCATGGCGTCCCCGCCTGTGTGGACGCGCTGGAAGCAACCCTTGAGCCCCTGCTGGATCGCAAGCTGTCCGAGCTCGACCCGATCGAGCGCACCCTGTTGCGCATGGGCACATTTGAACTGGCGCACCGGCCGGACGTGCCCTACAAGGTGGTGATCAACGAGGCGGTGAGCCTGGCCAAAAAGTTCGGCGCCACCGACGGCCACAAGTACATCAACGGCGTGCTGGACAAAGTCGCCCGCGAGCTGCGCAAGGTCGAGATCGCCGCGGCATCCTGATGCCCCTGTCCGAATTCACGCTGATCTACCGGTATTTTTCCGCCCTCGGGCGCGGCCCGGCGGTCGACCTCTCGGTGGGGGACGACTGCGCCATCCTGCACCTGGATGCCGGCGAGCGCCTGGCGACCTCGGTGGACACCATGGTGGAGGGCGTGCATTTTCCCGCCGACAGTTTCCCCGAGGATATCGGCTTTCGCGCGGTGGCCGTCGCCGCGAGTGATCTTGCGGCGATGGGCGCGCGCCCCATCGCCATGACCCTGGCGCTGACCCTGCCGGCCGCGGACGAGCTGTGGCTGCACGCGTTCAGCCAGGGTATTGCGGCGGCCGCCAGCGAGTTCCGCCTGCCGCTGGTGGGGGGCGATACCACCCGGGGGCCCCTGACCATCACGGTCCAGGTGATGGGTGCGCTGCCCCTGGACCGGGCCCTGCTGCGCGGCGGCGCCCGGCCCGGCGACGGCCTGTACGTATCGGGATTCCTGGGTGACGCGGCGGCGGCGCTGGCGGTACTGGCCGGGGACTGGCGCCCCGCGCCC
>Ga0105097_10000408_pt1 | contig 19476 bp, 19 predicted proteins | sample PPLLak12cMay2015_FD_87035 | JGI IMG/M metagenome (GOLD analysis project Ga0105097, IMG submission 87035) | Freshwater sediment microbial communities from Prairie Pothole Lake near Jamestown, North Dakota, USA - PPLs Lake P7 Core (1) Depth... | ecosystem: Environmental > Aquatic > Freshwater >...
GAACCATTTTGCCAGCTCTTCCATCTCCAGGAATTGATCGGGGGGGATCTCTTGCAGGGCGCCGGTGTTCTTATAGGGTCCGGTCTTTACGCTGATCCGACCTTGGGTTTTTGCGATCACATCCTCAAGCGGCAGCACCAGGGTGTCGGGGTAATCATCCCCAGCCGCGGATGGCAAATTATCGGAATCCCAATCGATCTTCGCAATCTCATCCCCAAGAATATGTCTAAACCCTTTCGCGGTTTCCTCCTGAAATGGGTTTTCACCGGGTTCGGTGGCACCGGGAGCAGTGGGTTTAAGTAAGCCGCGAATGATTTCAAGCAGATCCGGAATAAATACCGGTTTATTAATAAAGTTATCCGCTCCGCAATCCTCTAGGGTAAGGGTTGAAAAAGGGTCGGTGGGAGGGATGACAAGCACCTTCACATACGGGTGTTTCAGGCGGATCGCATCCACCAGGGATGGGAGTGGCAGGTCGGAGATCAGTGAATCGATGATTGCGCCATCGAAGGACAGATTCCCGATCGAAGCCAGTACTTCCGCCCCGTTGGCAGCCAAATGGACCGAATAACCACCCTCATCTTGCAGCCCCGTGCGTAATGTTTCACCGAATGAAGTATCGGGGGAGGCTACCAGAATATATTTCGCCATATGGAGAGTTTATCACGCCCTTGAATGCGAGGCAAGCAGAGGTCAGTCAAGTGGTTGCAGCCCGGGTGGTGGGATGAATGCGATATAATCCCAAAAGGAAACATCATCGAGGGATCATTGTGGAATATCGAAAAATCTGTGTGATCGGGCTTGGTTATATCGGTTTGCCCACCGCCTGTACCTTCGCGGACCAGGGGATTGAGGTTGTTGGCGTCGACAACAACCCTCAGATCATCACCGGCCTGCAACAGGGCAGACTGCATCTCTTTGAACCCGGTTTAGAGGAGTTGGTTCAGCGGGTTCTATCCACCGGAAAACTGCGCGTCAGCGGTCAGCCGGAGTCCGCGGATGCCTTCATTATTGCCGTTCCCACCCCGTTTCACGACGGCAAGAAGGCGGATATGAGTTACGTCCGCTCCGCCTGTGATTCTATCGTCCCGCATCTGCACCGGGGAAACCTGGTGGTACTGGAATCCACCTCCCCGCCGAGGACGACCTCCGATCTTGTCCTTCCCATCCTCGAGCGCTCCGGGCTGCGGGCAGGGTCAGATTTTCTCCTCGCTTATTCCCCCGAGCGCGTCCTGCCTGGCAGGATCCTCCACGAACTGGTGGAGAATGTCCGAGTGATCGGCGGGATCGATCTCGCCTCAGCTCAAGCCGGAGCTGATCTTTACCGGATCATCGTCCGCGGCCATATCATCCAGACCGACGCGACCACCGCCGAGATGGTTAAACTGATGGAAAACACCTACCGGGATGTCAACATCGCGGTCGCCAACGAGTTCTCCCGCCTGGCGCAGCATTTCAATATTGATATCTGGGAAGCCATCCAGATTGCCAACCTTCACCCGCGGGTGAATATCCTATCCCCAGGCCCCGGGGTGGGCGGTCACTGCATTTCCGTGGATCCCTGGTTCCTGGTCGAATCTGCCCCGGATCTCACCCCGCTTATCCGCACTGCGCGCGAAGTGAACGATTCTCAGCCTGAATTCGTCCTGAACCAGGTTAAAAAAATACTCGGAAATCTGCACGGTAAGACGATCGCTGCTTTCGGGTTGGCCTATAAGCCTGATGTGGATGATTTCCGCGAGAGCCCTGCGGTGCATTGCGTGGAACTGCTCCAGAAAGCCGGGGCGATAGTCCGCGTGCACGAGCCTTTCCTGAAAGGTGGTATTCCCGGAATCAAGACTTTCGCAACCGCTGCAGAAACAGTGCAAGCCACGGATTTGATCCTTCTCCTGGTCAACCACTCCGCTTTCCACGAAATTGACCCGCTTGAAATCCTGCCACTAACTTCCGCCCATACTGTGTTTGATACTGTAAATGGATGGGATGGAACCGCTTGGGAACAAGCAGGGTTCAAGGTCTTCCACCTGGGATCGGGAAAGGACTGATGTTGCGCATTCTGACTATCTTCGGTACCCGCCCAGAGGCGGTGAAGATGGCTCCCGTCATCCGCGCGCTTCAGGCTCACCCCGGTATTGAATCCCGCATCTGTGTCACCGCCCAGCACCGGGAAATGCTCGACCAGGTGTTGGAGATCTTCGACCTTCACCCGGATTATGACCTGGACCTTATGCGCCATGACCAGACCCTTGCCGGACTGACCGCAGAGATCTTCACCCGGTTGGACCCGCTGCTTTCCGGAGAGCCCTGGGATTGGGTGCTCGTCCAGGGAGATACCACCACGGTGATGGCTGCCGCTTTAAACGCCTTTTACAGGCGCATCCGCGTTGGGCATGTGGAAGCCGGGCTGCGCACTGGGGATCGAACCCAGCCTTTCCCCGAAGAGATCAACCGGCGTGTGGCGGGAGTGGTTGCCGACCTGCACTTTGCCCCAACCTCCCGGGCAGTGGAAAATCTGCGTTCCGAAGGCATCGCCGCCTGGCGGATCGCACTCACCGGCAACCCGGTAATTGATGCCCTCAACGAGATAAGCGTTAAACCTCCCCCTGCAGCTGTTACGGACTTTCTGGGATCGAAAAATATCTGCCCGGACGGGAAACGCATGATTCTTGTCACCGCCCACCGGCGGGAAAATTTCGGCAGCGGGATCGAATCGATCTGCATGGCAATCCGCGACCTGGCGATGGCATCTCCCGAAGACCTTGAAATTGTTTACCCGGTCCATCTCAACCCCAACATCCAGGAACCGGTCCACCGCCTTCTGGCGGGCATCCCCAATATCACCCTGCTCCCACCGGTGGAATATCTCTCCCTGGTGCACTTGATGAAGGCCGCGAACCTGGTTCTGACCGATTCCGGCGGCATTCAGGAGGAGGCAACCGGTCTAGGAAAACCCACCCTGGTTCTGAGGGAGGTCACCGAACGCCCGGAAGGTCTGGAAGCGGGTGTGCTCCTCCTGGTGGGCACCGACCGGGAACGGATCGTTGGGGAAACCAGGCGATTGTTGGAAGACCATGAGGTATACCTTCGGATGGCGCGCGCATCCAATCCCTTCGGTGATGGGCATGCCGCAGAGAAGATACTGGCTGCCTTGCTCGCTTTCCGTGATAATTCTTCAATCAGCCAATGAACCAAAAAATCTGCATTCTACCCGATCACCGTGGAGTGGGCGGTCCTGCTTCCTTCCGCGAGCGGATCATATCGGGATTAACCCGGGAAGGTTGCCTGGTTGCCACGAACCCCCTGGAAGCAGGGGTCACAGCCATCCTGGTGATCGGCGGTACCCGCCGGATCGATCAACTCTGGCAGGCTCACCGAAAAGGCACCCGAATCGTACAACGGCTGAACGGAATGAACTGGGTTCACCGCAGAACCCCTACCGGGTTGCGCCATTATCTTCGCTGTGAGGTCAATAACTGGATCCTCGCCACGATCCGTGGCAATCTTGCGGATCATATTGTATACCAGAGCGCTTTCACCGCAGATTGGTGGAACAGCGTTTATAAAAAAACCACCAGCCCGTTTTCAGTGATCCACAACGGGGTGGCCCTGGAACAGTACTCTCCAACCCCAAAAAATACCCTCCCCGCAGATATGATCCGGCTACTCGTGGTGGAAGGCCGCTTTGGTGGCGGGTATGAGATGGGTCTTGAAAATGCAGTTCAGTTCTCGCAAGCGTTAATGAGAAAGGGTATTAATAAGGTTCTGCTCATCCTGGCAGGCGATCCTGGAAAGTCCCATCTTGCAAAATATGGCCACCTGGATTGGCTCGACTCGAAGGGTATCGTCGCCCGGAAAGACCTCCCTGCCCTCTACCGTTCCGCTCACCTGCTTTTCTCCTCCGATATCCGTGCTTCCTGCCCCAACTCAGTTATTGAAGCCCTGGCATGCGGACTGCCGGTCGTGGGATACGATACCGGCGCGCTCCAGGAACTGGTGGGGGCGGAAGCAGGTGCCATCCAACCCTATGGTGGCGACTTCTCGAAGCTCCAACCCGCCAACCCGGAACCACTAGCAGAATCCGCACTGCACTTACTCTCCGTAAGAGACCGATTCAGCACAAATGCCCGCCGCAGGGCGGAGAAGTTGTTCGATCTCGATACAATGGTACGCAGGTATTTGGAGGCGCTGCTGTAAGTCTGACATTTGCACCCGTTGGATCCCAGAAAAGCCCATGACCCACCCTTACCAAGAACAGATCATTTCCCTGACCTCACACCAACTCTCCGGTCTCCCTGCCGGGAAAGGGCTGGTCTATCCGGATTATGAAGGGTGGAACCTCTCGAACCTGCCAGGTTCCATTTGTAGATGGCTGGGTATACCCCCGCTTGGGTCCGCAGGTTTGGCTTCCCATTACCATGCCCGTTTTTCCGGGACTTACGAAAAAGTTGTTTTCTTCATAATTGACGGGGTCGGGATGCGCTTCCTGGAGCGCTGCCTTGGTGATGGTGATCTTGCCGGGAATGCGCCTATCTGGAACCGCCTTTGGGACCGGGGCGAGGTTCAAGCTCTCACCAGCACCTGCCCCAGCACCACCTCCAGCGCGCTCACCAGCCTGTGGACCGGGTGCACCCCAGCCGAGCATGGGGTGATAGGGTACGAGATGTGGCTTAAGGAGTTCGGGATGGTGGTAAATATGGTCAACCATTCGCCCTCCGCTTTTCCGGGTGATCCCGGGAGCTTGCGCAGGGCGGGGTTTCGTCCGGAGTCATTTCTACCAGTCCCTACCCTCGGCTCTCATCTTGCTATAAATGGTGTTGATACCCGCGTTTTCCAGCACCATACGCTCACCCACTCCGGTCTATCCACGATGTTGATGGAGGCAGTGGAAATTTATCCATATCTAACCCTGGCTGATCTTTGGATTTCGCTTGGAGACCTGCTCGAAAACTGGCAAAAAGGTTCTCTTTTTACCTACGTTTATTGGAGTGACTTCGATCTGCTCCAGCACCGGTTTTCCTCCTCCAATCCGCGTACGGAATATGAATTTATCCAGTTTAGCCTCCAGCTTGAGGATTTCATTTCCGGGCTCTCTGCCAGCAGCCTCCGGAATACCCTCTTTATTTTCGCCGCCGATCATGGACAGACCCTCACCCCACAGTCAGCAGATCGTGAGCTTGCCCGGCACCCTGAGTTCAAGAAATGCCTCGCAATACAGCCAACTTGCGAAAACCGCCTCGCATTCCTTTACCTCCGCCCCGGAATGGAGCAGGAATTGCGGGATTATATCCGCTCAACCTGGAAGGAGGACTATCTGCTGGTTTCATCGGCAGATGCCCTCCGTGCCGGATTATTTGGAAGCGGCAATTTGCATCCATTCCTCACTGAACGGGTGGGTGACCTGGTTGCCATCGCCCGGAATCAGACTTACTGGTGGTGGAGCAACCGCGAGAATCGCCAGGTCAGTCGTCACGGCGGGTTAAGCCCGGAAGAAATGCTTGTTCCGTTGCTGATCTGCGCTTTTTAAATGAAAAGACGGCGGAGTTAACCCCCGCCGTCATCATTTTTGGGTTATGCGGCGATCTCTTCAGGGTTTCGCCTCTGTCGGAAAGCGCGCCAGAAAGCACCAACTCCGGTCATGGCTACAAGAACTCCCCACACTCCCCCCAGGAAGGGGATGGCAGTTGTGATGCTGATCAGCAGCACACCCAGGAACAAGGCCAGGAATCGCTTCCCGCCGCTTACGGGTGAGTGCCTGCTGAGCATCGCCTCGCCGATGGCATAAGAACCCGCCACCATGCTACCGGTGAAAACAAGGAACAGGAACAAACCAGCGATAAGGGTGAGGGCAAGCCCAACCAACCCAAAGTAAGCCGGAGCCAACCCCCCCAGCGAAATAGCTGAGAGGAATACGCCCAGTGCGATGAACAATACGGGAACGATGAACATCGCGATGAACCCAATTATTGTGACCAGGATGCCCCAACCGAACGATGGCCAAAGCTGTCTTCTGAACACGGTGATGACCTTGGCACTCATGCGAGGCAGCAACCAAAGCGCCAGGCAACCCAGGATGAAGAGGGTCAGGAACTCGCGTAGCACCTTATAGAACCAGATTCCGAAAGTCAAAGCGCCTGCGGTAAGGGGAGCAACCGTCTCGATAACGCCTTTGGGTAACTCGTTTGTAGGTTGATATTGATCCCCGGATTGCGGAACGGGTGTCTGAAAGACTGGTGGTTCGGCAAGGCTCCCCTGGATCGTTTTCCCCTGGTCAACCGGGCTGGTATAGGTCAGGCTGCCTTCGATATTTGCGTCAGGTCCGATGCGCAATCCGGAGGGGATCGCCACGATCGATGTGTTTTGCCCCCAATCAAAACGGGGAGCAGTTCTCACACCTGGCTCAGAAACCTCAATATTGGTATCCCCCCCAACGGTGCCGTTGATCTCGACTGCCATTGCGCCGATGTTGACGTCTCTGCCAGTTGTGCCGTTCAGAACGACCTGTCGGGCGCCGATGAATTGGTCGATCTTAACCAGGGAACCCTCCAGCATTTCGTAGGAGAAACCCCCGTAGAACAAATTCCGGCCGACAATCGATCCATCCGCCAGGATCATTTCGGCTGAGCCGGCAAAAATTGTGCCTTGCACGTCGCCATCCACCTGGATGCGGGCTGCTCCAACAAACAAGCTTCCGGAGATCACCGCATTTTTCGTGACCATAACAGTTCTTCCACCCGCGAAGACATCTCCGTTGACGGTTCCGCTGATGGTCACTGTGCTCCCTGATATGAACAGGTTGCCGTTAACCGTACCAGCCATGACAACATTCTCCCCTGCCAGGAACAGGTCATCATTCACTGTTTCCACGGGGCCGATATCTTCGTTTTCGATGAATTCTGCAGCGTGTACCGGTAGTACAGCAGAAAACATTAACACCGATAATAGGCAAAGCCCCGTACCCAGCCTTGCCAGCGATAATGCGTTTGGCTTTCTCATTTCTTGCTCCTTTTGAATTATTTACCTGTCATTAATACGCAGGAATTGGATTAAGGTTTCAGGCGCCGCTGCCGAAGGTGCAGAATGACCCCGAAAACAATGATCAACACCAGGATTGCCGCCCCGATGGTGATCGCATTGGTCTGGTTGGCCGTCTGAAGCAGTTCCGGGTCGATCTGAACTTGCACGTTCGGGCGGGGTGTGGCAGTGGATGCCGGACTTACACCCAAACCACCAGGTGCTACCATTCTGGCAATGGCTTCCCCGCCGAATATCGCCATTACGAAAAGGATCACCACCAGGGCGATCATCACCGTCTGCAGGTTAACCCAGCGGGATGCCTGAAGCCTCTCGGCGAATCTTCGGAATCTGTCTCTTAGCTTAGCCACTTGATCTGGTTTTTTCGGTCAAAGCTTGATCGGGTGACTTAGGATTGCCACCAACAGCTTGACCGCGTTCTCCACATCATTGTAATCCACCATCTCTGAAGGCGTATGCACGTACCGGCACGGAATGGAGATACAACCGGCCGGCATTCCAGCCCGCGAGATCTGCATCACGCGCGCATCCGTGGTGCCACCTTCCAATACTTCAAACTGATGCGGAATTTGCTCCTTCTCGGCTGCCCGGGTCATCGCTTTCACCAGTCGGGGATCGGAGATCATGCCGCTATCGCGCACTTTGATTGCCGGTCCACTACCCAAAAGGATCGCGTTGTGGTTAGCGCGTGGAGTATCTCCAGCAACGGTCACATCCACCGATATGCCGACCTCTGCTTCCAATGAGTAGGCGGCGGTTGTTGCTCCACGCAGACCAACTTCCTCCTGGGTGCTGAAAACAAAATATATCTCATGGGGAGATTCCTTGAGGCGCCTCAGCGCTTCCAACATAACCGCGCAACCAACCCGGTCATCCATTGCTTTTGCCACGAGGCGGGAGTTGCTCTGGGTGAAAGGCCTTTCAAAACAAGCCGTGTCTCCCACTTTTATCTTGCAGTTTTTCCGATTGGTGGCTCCGGTGTCGATAAAGAATTTTTCCAACACAGGCATCTTATCTGGGGATTCCGGTTTTGCCATTCCAATAACGCCAACCGTCCCATCTGCAAACCGTACCCGGCTGCCAACACAATTCCGCGCGTAAACCCCGCCGATTGGGCTGAACCGGGCAAAGCCGTTGTCATCGATATGTGAGACCATTACACCGATCTCATCCATATGCGCTGCAACCATGATTCTCATCCCATTCTTCTGCTTTTCACCTGTTTTTATAATCAGGTTGCCCATGGCGTCCGTAATTCCGTCCAGGGGCTGGGTTAGGTCGAGAATGAATTGCCGTACCTGCCCTTCAAACCCGGAGGGGCCGTAGGTTTCGGTGAGTTTTTGGATCACATCCTTCATGGAATTCTCCTGTATTTTAATTTTTCCTCAGGGTCGGGGTACGCGAATGACCTCTGCTGTGATCTCAGAAAGTGTTGCTTTCATCAACCGCAGTGTATTTTGCCAGTCATCCACGCTTGCCAGCGAAACAGCGGTGTGGCTGTAGCGGTGGGGTATGGAGATCGACAGAGAAGGGATACCACCCCGTTGCTTGTGAATGGCGGTCGCGTCTGTTCCCCCACCCCCTGGTTGGCGAAACTGGAACGGGATGCCGTATTTTTCCGAGGTGCGTGCCACAAAACTTACAAGACGGGGGTCGGAAAGTGTTCCAGAATCAGAAAGATACACCGCCGGACCATCCCCCAGACGGGTGTTATAAACCGTATTCTCCGTTCCTTCCGGGTCAGGGAGGTCATACGCAGGCGTGGAATCCAGTGCGATGGCCAGGTCTGGTTGTAGCGCGTACGCTGCCACCCGGGCTCCGCGCAAGCCTACCTCCTCCTGGACGGTGAAAGCAGCCTTTAAAGAGATCTTCTTCGGCGCGGATTTGATCAATTCGATCAGGGTGGCTACTCCCAGGCGGTTATCGAGCGCCTTGGCAAAAATCATACCACTGGATAGTTTGAAAGGGGTCGCGAAAACCGCACGGTCACCGGGTTTAAGGCTGGAATTTCCATCACCACCAATATCGATCCGCATCGACTCCAGGCTTATATTGCGCTTGCTCTCCTCAGCCTCCTGCAGGTGGATGGGTTTGGCACCAATGATCCCCGGAGTATGCTTGGAACCAATCCAGACCGCTTTTCCGGGTACCTGGCGTATATCCACACCGCCCACGGTTCGAAAATGGTAGAACCCACCCTCCTCCAACTCCACCAGGATAAAACCCACTTCGTCCATGTGGGCAGCCACCATCACCTTTAGGGCATTTCGGTCAGGATTGCCACACGTGGCGAGAACGTTTCCCAACGCGTCCACCTTCAGATCGCTGACATATGGCTTGATTTCTGCCATCACGATATCCCGGACCTCATCTTCAGCACCGGATACGCCGCTGGCGAGGCATAGCTTCTCCAGAAGCTTCATTTGCGTTCGCCCGATGGATGTCCGGGCATGAGTTTGGGAAGAGCCGGTCTTCATTCCTTCTCCTCCTGCGCTAAGATTTCTGCTGGTTCTTCCACCAACCCGGCGATGAATTGCGCAAGCAGGTGCCCTGTGCGTTCGATATCTTTGATCGTTCCACATTCCACCGGGGTGTGCATATTTCGAAGTGGAATGCCAAGTACAGCGGTTGGGATGCCTTCCGCAACGACTTGCATGGCGTAGGCATCTGTTCCGGAGTGCTGCGGCATCACCTCCATCGCAAAAGGTAAATCCAGGTCTTCAGCTAACTTTTTAAACCTTTTCTGCAGAGCAGGGTGAATATTCGGACCCAGTCCAATGGTGGGGCCTTTCCCGAGGGGAAAGGAACGATAATCCGATACCCCCGGCATTCTGCCAAAGGTCACATCCACTGCGACTGCGATCGCCGGCCGGATGAGGAAGGGTGTGGTGAACCCGCCTGCGAGTGTTTCTTCCTCCTGGGTCGTGGCCGCAGCCCAAACATCCCAGCCATGATTGATGTGTTGCAGTTCCCTCAGGCAGGCGGTGAGCGCTGCGACTGAGGCACGGTTATCCATGGTATGACCTGCGAGCATGTTATCACCAAGGTCAAGAGGTGCCTGGGCAAAGGAAACCGGGTCACCAATCCGTACTGCCCGTGCCAGCTCACGTTGGGAGAGCCCGGTATCGACGAGAAGATCCTCCAGGGTGGGTGGGGTTTTTTCCTTATTTACCGGTCGTAACCGGTCGGGCAGGCAGGTGACCACACCCGGAAGATCATGCCTGCCATGCACTGTCACCATCTGGCCAGGCATCACTCGAGGGTCAATCCCACCGATCTCCGTCACCCGCAGGAATCCCTGATCGATCCCGCTCACCATCAAACCGATGGCATCCATATGCGCTGCGGCAAGAATAGCTGGCGCGGAACCCTGCCTAGTTTTTCGTGCCCTGCGCAACGCGTGTAGACTACCCAGGGGACTTATGGAGATTTCATCCACCAATGGTTCCCATACCACCCGTATCTCCTCACGAATGGGTGCTTCGAACCCGGAAAGTCCGGGCAGGCTTATCAAATCCTTCAGGTGCTCTTTTGTCGTTTTCATTTTCACTTCGCTCAAGGGGTAGGGCTGGGTGTATCGGTGGCGATTGGGAACGGAGTCTCGGTTTGCGTGGGGATATCGGTCAGGCTGGGTTCAGGGGTGGGCGTGCTGCTTGGGATGGGTGAGATCGTGGCGGTGAATGTCGCTGGAAGTGCATAGGTTTTGCTAGCGGTTGGTGTTTGGGTAATGGTCCCCGTGCTGGTGACCGTGGGAGATTCGAAATAAACCAGGGTCGGCGGTGTTGTTGAGGGGGTGGCGGTGGTTGTTCCGGTCAGGCTCAACGCAGTGGGAGTCTGTAAGCCACCCGGTTGGGGATCAATCATCAGAATGATCAAGCCGGCACAGTAGCAGGGGATGGAAGCCAGGATGAGGGCAACCAGGATGATCTGGATTCGTCCCCGCCGGGTCGCCCACCGTTCGGATAGGTTCATCGCGGTAAAGTTTATCATAGAACATATCGGAAGATTTCAGGCGGGTCATGGCTGGGGTTTCAACTGGTTCATTTCACGCCGCACGGTAAGATACAGGCTTTCAGCTTTGAGGTCGGTGATCGAGTAACACTCGCATCCCAATTGCTCGGCCAGTGCGTTGGCCAACCCCTGGTCGAAGGCAGCATGTTCCATGTTTATCACGATACTGTGGGTGTGCTCCTCTGCGATCTTCCTTGCAATCTCGTGCGCCTCTTCCTGGGGTGCCTTGAGTCCCATGGCAACGTTTCCAGCCCCATCGGTGAGGACGATCAACAACGGCATCACATCCGGGTGCAGCATCTTTTCGCGGCGGAGGATATCATGCGCTAGCTGCAGCCCTGCTGAAAGGGGGGTTTTCCCACCTACCGGAATATCCGCCAGGGCGGTTTTGGCAAGGTTGACCGAATTGGTAGGGCGTAATACCAGTGTGGCTCGGTCCTTCTGAAAAACGATCAAGCCCACCCGGTCACGCCGCTGGTATGCGTCAGTTAACAGCGAAAGTATGGCACCTTTGGTGGCTGCCATTCGCTCAGCCACCGCCATCGACCAGGAGGCGTCCACCAGGAAGAGCACCAGGTTGGCAGCCCGGCGAACGCGGACCTTGCGCATGTAATCCTGGGAGTGGATGACGAACGCAGTTTTTGTCGAGTTTTTGTGACGTTCCTTTTGGAATGGTGCTGCAGCCCGCAGGGTGGCATCCAACGCCAGGTCGTAGGGTTGGTCTGGCGAAGGGCGTGATTGCACATAACGACCGCGCTTGAGCTCGGTGCGAGTCTGTGAGCGCCTACCGGTTTGGGAACGAATGATCTTATCGAGGGGGGTGGAAAGCCGCCTGGTGGTGAACTCCGCACCTGGACGAATCTTATCTCCGCCATCCCACCAATTGGCGGAAGTCTGGCTGAAAACGTCGTTCTGATCTACTTCAACGCGATCCTGTTCGGGTTGAGGCTCGCCTGCCTCACCCGCGCTTATGCTTTTGGGGGGGTGCTTTTCTCGGCAGCTTCCGCTGGCTCAGACGTGCATTCTGCGTCCTCTCCCTCGGTGGCACCCTGCAATGCGTCGATGCGTTCCGCGAGCTCTTCCATGCTCACTTCCGAATCCTGGAAGGGGCCGCGGCGGATGCGATGAGGCAGGGCAAGCTCGGCGGCGATGGCAATATCGTGGTCATTGATCTCACCACGTCCTTCGAAGGCTGCGTGGGCGCGAGCTGCTTTGAGTATCACCAGGTCAGCGCGGTGACCTTCCACGTTGAGAGAAGCGGTCAACGACGCTATCGAGAGCATATCCCGGCGGCTGTAGGTCACCCTATCCACCAGCAGGCGGGCTTTACCGATCTGGGTGGAAAGTTCCTCTTCCTTTGAAAGCCACCCATCGCGAAAATGTTCTGCATCTCTCTCGAAGGTGAGGTTGCGTTCCATTATCTCTACGCGTTCGCGCGGGTTTCGTATGCCGAGGATTTCCACGGAAAGAGCAAAGCGATCCAGTAATTGGGGACGCAGATCGCCCTCTTCCGGGTTCATCGTGCCCACCAGGATAAAGCGTGCGGGATGGGTGAAAGAGATACCCTCTCGTTCCACTATGTTCATCCCCATCGCAGCGGAATCCAGGAGAATATCCACAACGTGGTCATCCAACAGGTTCACTTCGTCGATATAGAGCAGTCCCCGGTTGGCAGCAGCCAAAACACCAGGTTCGAAATGCCGTTCTCCCTTTTGGATCGCGCGTTCAATATCGAGGGTTCCCACCACCCGGTCTTCCGTTGCGGAAACCGGTAAGTTAATGAAGGAGGTGGGCTTGGTGGAAACAGGTAAATTCTCGCCACGGGCATGCCGTTCGCGGCACTCGGTGCACCAGCCAGCCGGGTTCTCCGGGTCGCAGGCAAAACGGCAGTCATCCACCACTCGGACGTTTGGAAGTAGCGCAGCTAGGGCTCGTGCGGCTGTGGATTTTGCGGTTCCACGCTCGCCACGGATCAATACTCCCCCGATGCGAGGGTCCACGGCGTTTAAAACCAGGGCGCGACGCATACGGTCCTGGCCAACGATAGCGGTAAAAGGATAAATGACAGGCATATTGGTAATCTCGTTTGTTCCTGGATTAAGCGGCATAAGTGTACCACCAGCAATCGGCAGCTGCAACTCCCCGTCCAAGGCTTAGGTGATCAGGATCAAATAGGTGGATTTGGGGTTCTACCCGGCATCTTCAACGGATTCAACTTCAGGGAAGAACTGTTTTACGGTGCCTTCCACCCAACCCTTCAAAGTGGATGGTGAAAGCGGGCAATCATGGCAGGCTCCCCCAAGCCGGACGCGTACCACCTTACCGTCGAAGGATACAAACTCCACAGAACCTCCGTGGTATTCTTCAATATACGCATCAAGCTGCTCGATCAAACCCCGCAGCTGTTGGTCTTCCGAATATGGCGGCCGCTGATCACTCATTTTCATTTTCCCTTCCATTGTCACCCGGTCCTGACTGCATGCCATTCTGGAGCATTCGGATCACCTCGGATTGGGTCGCGTTCAAACGCGAACTGATCACCTTGCTTAATCGCTCAAGCAGGATCAAGCCCGTTCCCGGATGATCTTCACAAAGGCGGGTCAAAGCCGCTCCCGCGATCCGGTAGGTGCAACTTTCCAGCACCGAGATGGCAGCCGAAGTATAACACTCATGTTGTAGGACTGATGACCAGCCAAACACCTCCCCTTCATTTAGGGTCGCCACTTTCAGAAAAGGTCCGTCGTAAGGTTTATAGCGGATCTCCACCTCCCCCCGCCGCAGGATATAAAAATAATCCGCGTATTGATCCTGAATAAAGATCACGCTATTAAGGGGAAAAGTGATCTCCTCCACGAGTGTCAAAATGAGCTGAAGATCTGAAATCTCCATCCCCTGGAATAATGGGATCCTCTGCAAATCCTGTGCTCGCATAGACAATATCTTATTCCGCGAATCCCCCGGGGTGAAGTGGCAAAATTCCCAAATTCGAAGATAATCCTCATCCTGGGAAGATGACGATTTATTAAGGGGTGTAATACAAAATGGGAGCTGAGGAGATACCGCGAAAGGTTATGAGATCCGGCGAACTTTTTGTAAAAATTCCGGCGAATTGAGGCTTCTTTCAAGCAGGTAAGTGATATATCTTTGGAGCAGGGATTCCATTTCCCTGCGGACGCCATCCGGAATTATTGCCCTGCCTGCCTCGCGGTAACTACTCCGCTGGAGGTGGCGCATGAATTTCAAACCTTCCAACGAAACAGGCTGCGAAGTGTTCGCTTTAACGCCGCAATCTGGGCAAAGCACGCCGCCCATGCCAGCATCAAAGAATTGATCCTCAGGCTTGATCTCCGCGCCGCATCCAACACATCGGAAGAGTTCCGGGCGAAAGCCAACCAGATCCAGGGTATGGATCTCGAAAAACCGAACAGCGAGGTAACAATCTTCATCACCGGAAATGCGTTTAAGGGTTTCCTGGAGCAATTGATAAAGCGGCAGGGAAGCACCCTCTTCAAAGGTGAAACGCTCCACAAGTTCCACTGCATAGGATGCATAGGCGGTCCGGATGAGGTCTTCCCGGATTGGTAGATAAGGTTCAACAGTTTCCGCCTGGGTCACAATCCATAGGTCCCGTCCGCGGGCAAGTTGAAGGCTGACCCTCGTGAATGGTTCCAGGTGCCCGGCTTTCCGGGAATGCATTTTACGCACCCCCTTGGCGATCGCCCGGATTTTCCCCCGTTCACGGGTAAATAGCACCAGCAGGCGGTCGGCTTCCCCCCAATTGGAGTGCCGGATCACCACCGCTTCCACCCGGATGGACCGCTCGCGATCGGGCATTTGCTTTTTCTGGGGGTTACCCCGTCAGCTTATCGGGCGTGAAAGCATCCGGGAGTATTTCCCGAAGCTGAAATTCAGCGGTCAACTTGCCGGTTGCATCCGCCAGGATGACGAGGGTTTCCAACCCGAATTCCGCCAGAACCTGCCGGCAACCTCCGCAGGGTGATCCTCCGTTCTCGGTGACCACCGCGATGATCTCAAAATCGCGCTCTCCCTCGGATACAGCTTTGAAGACCGCGACCCGTTCTGCGCATATGCCGGAGGGATAGGCGGCGTTTTCAATGTTCACCCCATCGTAGATCTTTCCCGAGCGGGTGAGCAGTGCGGCTCCGACCGCATAATGGGAATAGGGGGAATACGACCAGCGCCTGGCCAGCAGCGCGCGCTTGATCAATTGTTCTTTCATTTCATTATCGTTCGCCATGGATAATTCTTCCTTCTATTTCTTAAGTTCCCTGGCAGGTACACCCACCACCACCGTGTTGGGAGGCACATCCTTGGTGACAACCGCACCAGCTCCCGTCTTGGAATTCCTGCCGATCTTTACCGGCGCAACCAGCATCGTGTCGCTGCCAATAAACACGCCATCTTCAATAATGGTCGGGTTCTTATTCACCCCGTCGAAGTTGCATGTCACCGTGCCGGCGCCAATATTAACCCCTTCCCCAATGTTCGCGTCTCCGATGTAGGAGAAATGTCCCATTCTGGAATCCGCCCCGAGCGTGGAGTTCTTGACCTCGCCGAAATTTCCCATGTGCACCCCCCGGCCAAGCCTGGCTCCCTTGCGCAACCGGGCGAAAGGCCCCATGATCACTCCTTCCTCCAACTCCGCTCCTTCCAACACAGACATCTGGATGCGGCAGTTATCGGAAACTTGGCAATCGGTAACTATCGTATCCGGACCTATCTCGCAGCCCTTCCCGATACTCGTTTTTCCACGCAGGTAAGTATTCGGCATCAGGATGGTATCCACCCCGATCACCACCGTATCGTCAATATATACCGATTCCGGTTGAATCATGCTGACCCCGTTCAGCATCCATTTCGATTTGATCCGCGCGCGCAGTACCGATCCAGCTTCAGCAAGGTGATTCCTATTGTTAATACCGATGGCTTCACTCACATCCTCGGTCTTCAAAGCCTCTACCGAGCTTCCGTCCATCGAAGCGATCTCCACCAGGTCGGTGAGGTAATACTCCCCCTTGGGCGAAACCTTCACCCGCTTCAATGCCTGCCAGAGCCAGTCTGCCCGGCAACAATATACACCTGCGTTCAGTTCGCGGATCGATAAAACCTCCGGGGTGGCGCAGGCTTCCTCAACAATGGCTTGGATGTTGCCAGATGCGTCGCGCAGGATCCGCCCAAACCCATGCGGGTCTTCGGCTGCCACGGTGAGGATCGTGAGAGGTCCGGAGTTCTTCGATTGAAGTGCCACCATTTTTTGGATGGTTTCTTTTCGCAACAAGGGCATATCTGCATAAAAAATCAGAACAAGCCCCTTTTCCGCTTTCAATAATTCTTGAGCACAGGCTACTGCATGAGCTGTTCCCAGTTGATCCTCCTGCACAGCGTACCTGGCACGATCGCCAACCTTCTGGCGCACCTGGTCTGCTCCATGACCCACAACCAGTACCGGTGGTTTGGTGGAAACCCCGGCAGCCAGCTCCAGTGCGTAATCCACCATGGGTTTTCCTTCCAGGGGGTGCAGAATCTTGGGGAGTGACGATTTCATACGGGTTCCCTGGCCTGCAGCGAGGATCACAACCGAGATATCCATTTTTACTTCTCCCATTCATTTTTCGGGATAAAAAGAGCCTTACCCTGCGACCCAGGTTGTAAAGCTCTGAAATTATGCTGATTTTCTTCGCCTCCCCCGGATTTGGGAAGGCTGGGGCGCCTGGATTCGAACCAAGATCCACAGATCCAAAGTCTGGTGTGCTGCCATTGCACTACGCCCCAGAATTCGGGCTCTATTATAAACGAAAATTCTCGCAGGTTGGTTCGCAGGCGCTCTCCGACTGGTGCAGGTTACTTCTTGACCTTCAGTCCCATCTTCTGAGCCTGTTCATAAGTAAGCAGGTCCGGGTTGCCCAGATCCGGTTTCGCTTCGGTGCTGGCGTTTTCCCAGAAGTCATCCGCATCACTGCGGCTTACTTTCTCGGGCGCACCGAGCAGTTTCTCCAAATCGCCATCGCCTCCGGATGCGATTTCACCTGCTTGGGTTTTCTTACCAACCGATTGGTTGCTAGGAGAAGTATTTGTTTGGTTGTTCAAGCCATATACCCTCAGATTTTTATATCCCTCCAGGATAGCGCCTGTTTTCTCCGCGAAACCCGAAGGCTCCAGACCCGGCGAAAACACGGCGGCGATAACCTCCTCTCCACTGGAGGCTGCAAGAAAATCGGAGGTTATGCCCGGGAAAAAATATAACGATGCTTTCCCATGGGAGAGAATCAAAGATCCCATGTCCCGGGATGCCGCGGCAACTTTTTTTCCCGCCTGGGGATAACATCCCTGGGAAGGTCCGCAGGCAGATCGCCGAAGGCTTTTTCAATCCCCCCATCCTGGTCCATCCACAAGGTGCAACGGGCTTTCAATGATTGGTGGAGTTTATATAAAGCCTTGCTTAATTGGTCTTCATCCTTTTCTACACTTGTCTGGCTGGATTGGCCAGATTCGGTTTTTTCAGGAGCAGGGGATTTCTTTGCCGGGGCGACAATTTCAACCCCAATGGAGATTGCCACCGTTTGTCGGAATTCATCCAGGTCCACCGGTTTCTTCAATACCTGTAATACATGCAGATCCTCGGCCTCCTTTTCCAGCTGGGCGTCGAGGATCGCCGTCGTTAGCAGGACCTTTACCCCGGGGTGCTTCCGTTGGACGCGCCGGACAAGTTCCACCCCCGAGATACCCGGTAATCGGAAATCTGTCACCAAAATATCTACGATATGCCTGCCCACCTCAAGGATGCCCTCCTCAGCCGATGGTACTGTGGTGATGGTGAGATCTGCGGAAAGGTCCTGGATGGCGGTTTTTAGATCACGGCCAAGGTCGACTGCGTCTTCAACGATCAATACATGAATGTTCTTGCTCATACCGTAATTATAGCCAAAAAAACCCTGCCGAGTTGGGAACTGGCAGGGTTGGAATTCAGGAATAGAACTTTATCGTGGTTTATCTTTCGAAAGCCAAACCGCCCCGATGAAGCCGATCACGATCCCGAAAAATGAGCATAGGTATGCCAGGAGGTTTAGGAAGAATGTGGATGGGATGACTTGCATGACCATCAGTAATGGCAGAATTACCCCCATGAGAAGCATCACGAAGGCGATCAACACCATCAGTTTTGGATTGATACGGGATGGCATTTATTTATACAACCAGCAGGCAACTTTGTGTTCCGGATTGATCTGAAAATCGGGTGGTACTTCCACTTCGCACAATCCATTGATCTTTTTGGGGCAGCGCGGGTGGAAACGGCACCCCGGCGGGGGGGTAATCAGGCTGGGTGGTTCGCCGGTAGGGATATCCTTATAGACCTTCGCATTGGCAGCATCAGGATCAGAGGTGGCTGCCAGGAGCGCGAGCGTATATGGGTGTGAAGGATTGAATAGCAGGTCCTGCACCTTCGCCTGCTCGACGACCTTGCCGGCATACATCACAAAAATCCGGCGTGAAAAATAGCGCACCGTGGAAAGATCATGCGTGATATAGATCACGCCCAAATCATATTTTTCCTGCAGGTTACGCAACAGGTTAAGGATCTCCACGCGTACAGAGGCATCCAGCATCGAAACAGGCTCATCGGCCACGATCAGCTTGGGTTCAAGCACCATTGCCCTGGCGATCACAATGCGCTGCTGCTGCCCTCCGCTGAGCATATGCGGAAATTTGGGCAGGAAATCTTCAATGGGAAATACTTTTACTTCTTCCAGTACTTTCCGGATGCGATCGTTCCGCTCTTCCTCCGATTTCTTGGAATTGATCATCATTGGTTCGGAGAGGATGCGGGTCACATCCATAAAAGGCGGCATGGCACCATAAGGATCCTGCTGTATATATCCTACTTGGGACCGGTACCATTTCAGGTCCTTCGGCTCCATCTTGCTAATATCTTTCCCGTCGAATACCACCCGACCTTTGATCGGCCGGTTCAAACCAAGGATGGTCTTCATCAAGCTGGATTTTCCGCAACCGCTCTCCCCCACCACTGCGATCGCTTCCCCTTTGCCCAGGTCGAAGTTCACTCCGTCCACTGCCCGGACGTAACCGGCATGCCCGAAACCGAATTTGCGCAATTCAAACCATACATGGAGATCCTGGATGGATAAAAGCGTCTGGTTTACCTGGTCAGATACTGCAGGAGAATCCTTTCTTTCGATCACATTCACTGCGTTGCTTTTCATCTTTGCCATTAAGCTTCTCCTGCCTATACGTATAACCAGCATTTAACCAACCGGCCGTCGCGATCCTCCACCGGTGGTTCATCTTTACAAAGATCAAAACATTTCGAGCAGCGCTCTGCGAATCGGCAGCCTTTGGGAGGATCCAGCAGGCTGGGCGGTTGACCGACAATAAAATCGGGTTCCACTGTCGCAC
>Ga0105097_10000410_pt1 | contig 19436 bp, 19 predicted proteins | sample PPLLak12cMay2015_FD_87035 | JGI IMG/M metagenome (GOLD analysis project Ga0105097, IMG submission 87035) | Freshwater sediment microbial communities from Prairie Pothole Lake near Jamestown, North Dakota, USA - PPLs Lake P7 Core (1) Depth... | ecosystem: Environmental > Aquatic > Freshwater >...
ATTGATCTAATAATATAACTATATTGATATAATGAGTTAATATGTATCAATATAGAACCAAAAACATATATAGAATGATATAAAAAATATTTTTTATACTGATATTTAGGTATATTTACATTAATATATAACTATATTAACTATTATATCAATAAATAATTAGATTGATATAGTTCTATATTGTATTTTTCTTTAATTATATATTTAAAGGACGAGTTTTTAATTTATAAATTATTAAATTTTATTATATGTTTGTATATAATAAAATGTATGGATTTTTAAAGAAAATAGGAGATGCGACACTTGTAGATAAGTCTATTAATGATTTATATCCCGGCGAATATCACGGTGTAATTAAACTACCGAATGGCAAATACACTTGGGCACAATATATGGGGCCGGGCAGTAGAGTTGATTTGAGAGTTCCTAAAGGACAAGAGGGATTGACGCCTATTGATAAAGAAAGTATGGCACACGATATTAGATACCATCTATCTGCTACACCGGAATCAATTAGGGCAGCAGATAATAAATTTAACGAAGTTATTGATAGATTGAGGCGTGAAGGTAAGGAGGATGAATTCAATCTTAAACAAGCAGAATTAATCAAGGTTAAAGTGTTCCTTGAGGGCAATGAAATATTGCGTAAATATATAAGGGGATTTAATACCCGTAAAACAGATATAGCAGACACTCCAGAATTAACGAAAATGTTTGAGGATAAATTAAGGAAGTTGGAGCAACAGGGTTATGGTTGGTTAGGTTCATCTGATTCAGCATTTTTTGATAAATATAAACAAGATAAAGTTTATAGTAAGAAAGAAATATTAGATTCTGGTTTGAATGTATTAAAAAAAATGGCAGGTAAAGGAACTTGTGGTAAGCCCATAGGAGAGTGTATGTGTGGTTCAGGCCAAAGTGATATGTATAACTATCAACTGCCCAGATGTAAAATGATGTTTTAGTTTTTATTTCTATTTATATTATATTCTTTGTATAATATAAATGACTATACCTAATTATTTAGCATTATATAATTTGAGTCAAATTGAGGCAGATATTCTAATAGTAAGTGATTTAACTGCAACTACTGGCACAATTTACACATTAAATAGCACAACTGGCACAATAACAACATTGAATTCAACAACTGCAAATATTACAAACCTTATTGGAGATATTTGGCAAGGAACATCAACAACAAGTGATATGCGTATCGGGTCAGCATCAGATACCGCTGGGACTATTACAATATATAAAAATACAACACTTGCAACAAATAAGAATCTCACTTTGGGTGGGACAGGTAAAATAACAACACCAAATATATTGGTGAGTGGATTAACCGCCAGTAAATTAGTTCTTACAGACGCTTCTGATAATCTGATAAGTTCTTTATATACAGATAGCGATTTTGCAAGATTAACGGCGGATAATTCCTTTTCTGGTTTAAACTCCTTCACCCAAAAAGTTAGATGTAATTCTTATCAAGCCATAACAACATCTTCAATTTCTCAATTATTTACGGAACTAACCTTAAATGCTATTTATATTGGTAATACAGCGAATCCAAATGTTATACAATTATCACAACCAATTTCGTGTATAGGAGATGTTTTCATTTCAAGCAATAAGAATCTCACTATGAGTGCTGGCACAGGTAAAATAACGACCCCTAATATATTGGTGAGTGGATTAACAGCGAGTAAATTAGTTCTTACAGACGCTTCTGATAATCTGATAAGTTCTTTATACACAGATTCGGATTTTGCAAGATTAACAGCAAGTAATATTTTTACTGGAGCAACGAATACTTTCAATAATAAAATTCTATGTAATACTTATACTGGATTGACATCGTTTTCAACAATTGACTTTGGAGAAAGTGGAGATTCAGGACAAATTAATATCAATAGACCTATGTATTGTCAAAGAATTCTTAGTATAAATACAGGAGTAAGCAATGAGTTATTTACTAATACATTAAGGCAAATTACTATTGGTAATACATCATCAAGTTTTGGTATTCTCTTGAATCAAAGTATTACGATGGCAAGTGCTAAAAATATATCATTATCAGGGGGAGGTAGTATTTCAGTATCAACAAACGGAATTATTAGTTGTTATCAATATCAATCTACAAGCCCAGTTCAATTTTTAGCATTAGGTTCTACAAACACAACATCAGAAATTTATATAGGACAAGGTCAAACATCAGGGGATTGTTTCATCGGAAATACAACGCCTGCTTCTGACACTGGATTGCTAACAATAAATAAAAATACAACTATCAATTCAACCAAGATTTTAAGGGCAACTAAAATATCTGGAAATACAGTAAGTGGCGATATTACCTTTGGTGATTCAACCTCTGACACTGGTTATATTTACAGTAATAGAAATATTGCAATTAATGGTGGAAAAAACTTGACTATTAATAATTCTGGAGGTAATATTTACTGTGATAATTACAACAGCTATAACGGGGTTAATGATATCAAATTGTTGCAAAATATAGTGTTAAGTGTTGATAAGAATTTAACATTAAGTGGGACAGGTAAAATAACTACACCAGGAATTTTAGTCAGTGGATTGACAGCAAGTAAAATCGTTTTAACAGATGCAAGTAAAAATATAATAAGTTCTGCTTACGATGAGACAACTTTACCAGTTTCTACACCCGCACAAACCGCCCTCAATTTGAAGGCAAATATTGATAATCCAACCTTTACGACTGCTATTGGTTTAACAAGCGGAAATCTCACAATCTCATCTGGCACGATTTTAGCGAATACTTTTACAGGCTTGACAACAAGTTCATCCATTAATTTATTTACAACGGCATCTGTTTCAAGTCCTACGATTACTTTAGGGTCTATTACAGGAGGAACTTTCACAATTCGTCCAGATACCAATATTGTAGGTAATACGACAATTAGTAGTAATTTATTATGTAATACTTATAGAGGTTCTGCTGTTGGTTCTGCGATAAGTTTATTTTCAACTACAACTACAGGCTCAATTGGAATTGGAGGTGGTTTATCCAGCGGAAATATAAATTTAGGCTTGATTGGTATGACAGGTAAAATATCTTGTAATGCGAATGTTGAAATTGGGACATCTGCTGCTAATAAGGGAATTTCGTGTAATTATATTCAATCATTTGGTGTTGGAGATACTGTATCTACATACCCTACATCTACAACTGGAAATTTAAATATTTGCGGGTCGCATACCAGCGGCAATATAACAATTGGAAATTCTACTCCGGCTAATGATACTGGTAATTTAACAATTAATAAAAATGTCATTTTAGCAACTGCAAAAACTTTAACAGCGAATACTTTTCAAGGAACAACGGTAGGGAGTAATATCAATTTATTTAGTCTAACTACAGGGACAATAAATATTGGTAATTTAGCAGGTTCAGGAACTATTTTCTTAGATAATAATGTTGAGATTAATTCCACAAAAATATTATATGTAAATACAGTAAGAGGTTATACACCTGGTAGTTCTATTACAATTGGAGGTGATATGAATTCAGGGAATCTAACTATGTGTGCTGCGATTAGCACAGGAAACATAAATATCGGTAATTTAGCCGGGACAGGTCTTATAAGTTTAAAAAACAAAACACTCTGTAATACAATTGAAAGTTTTGCCGTTGGGACTGGTTTAACAATAGGCGGAAATATTACCACTGGAAATTCTACATTGTTTGCTAATATGACATCTGGTTATTGTTATCTCGGTGATAGACAAAATACAACTTCTTTAGGATTTCAAATACGAACAAAATTTCAACAACAGAGAAATATTGGGGGAACACCATATGCTTCATATTGGAATGTTTCATCAGGCGCGGTTGGTATTTTTCAAAGTTCAATATTATCTGCTTTCGCAATGCCACCTGTATATGCTGGGGCTCAAACGAATGGATGGTCTGTTTGGGAAAGTGATACTGTTGCAGAGGGTTCATTTATAGCACAGAATGGTGATACCACTATTATTTGTAATCCAGGCGATAATTTTGCCTTTCATTGGCAGGATGAAGATAGTATGGCAACTGCTGCAGGTTTTAAATTTAGTAATGCGGGAGTTATGACAATTACAAGTGATGCGAGAAGTAAGACAAATATTAAACCATACAATAAAAATAATTTACTGAATAAGTTGAATAAAATTGATATTATTAATTATACTAAAAAACGACCTGATGGAATTACAAGACCAGGAGCAGACCAAAAATACGCTAAAATTCATACGGGATATACAGCTCAACAATTAATAGAGATTGGTCTTGACGAATTTGTGGAACAACCAACAACACCGGACGGATATATGTCTGTATCTTATGGTAATATTCAATTCTTATTCAATGCAGGAGTGCAGGAATTAATCAAGGAAAATAGACAACAACAGAAGCAGATAGATGCAATTGCGCTTGCGGTCGCTACTTTGGAAAAGGAGAAGACAGACTTAACTGCCAGACTTGAGAAATTAGAAAAATTATTAATTCCTGTATAATAAATGAATACAATCATAATCGGTAGATCAAATCCTAATATAAGGCATACTATTAGAGGTATTTATCTATGTCAAAAACTCAACTCTCACATGAAATGGAAAAAGAAATTTGGATTAAATTTTTACTCTATATATTTTCTATATCTTATAATAAAGTATGTATGTTATTCAAGAATACAGCAAACAACAGGCGAAGAAACTTGGGGTCGCATTACGGCTATCATCTAACCCCAAAAAGAAAATTGATGTATATAAGGGAGGTAAGAAAGTTGCGTCTATTGGTGCTACTGGCTATGGAGATTATGCGACTACAGGAGATAAAGAGCGGAGGAGATTATATAGGATAAGACACAAGGGTGAGGAAAAGAAAATAGGCAGTAATGGATATTATAGCTGGTTTCTGCTCTGGTAATTAATTTCTTTATAATAATAAATGCCACGGTTTATCAAAAAATTATCATCTGGAAAATTTCAGGTTTGTGAGGTTCAAAATACCTCTAATTGTTATAGTAAGAAAGGACTTACAAAGAAACAAGCGACTAAACAAGAACTCGCTATACGATTAAGTGAATTAAGAAAACAAGGAAAAATAATATCTCGTAAATAATAAATGCCTTGCGCCGAACATAAATATAAATGTGATGCCATTATTGGAATTACTGCAACTACTACTACTATTGCCTGCATAGTTTCCTACTTTATTTACATAATTTATTATAGATAGATTTTTAAACTAATGGCAAGTTTAAAAATTATTCTTCAAGTAAAAACATTTCTGGTAGATTTAATTGATAATTAGTTTTGCCTAATTCATTATTCTTAAATCCTTTATAATTAACCTGATGATGTGGGCGATTATATTTGACAACTATTTCTGTAATTTCTGGATGCTGTTCCTTTAGTGATTTAGCCTTATCCATATATCCTGTTTCACTTTTATGAAAAGCATCTGTATTTCCACCTTTCACGGATGATGTTGATTGTTTGCCACATAATATATTTTGAAATGTCATAGTAGAATAACCTGCTTTTAATAGTCGTAATGATAAATCTGTGTCCTCATTATATTTACCTCTCCATCTAAATCCATCAATATGTTTATTTAGTATACAGGAATACACTCTACTATTATAAATAATTGGGTTTCTATGGCCCATAGAAAAGCCAAGATGTCTATACTGAATTCCTGCCTGATATACATTATGATACTTTTTTATATATTCCTCTACAAAGTATAATGGAAATCCTGTATTTTCAAACGCCAAGATTGATCCATTATTTCTACGGAAAAATCCTTTTATATTATCATCTATACACCAATGGGCAGAATATCCTTTATCTATCGCGTGTTGGTATGCATAATTCCTTGGTATAATAGAGAAATCATTTCCTTGTTCTTTTTGGTCTTGATAAAATTCATCTGTCATAATTAATAGTTTACCTGTTAGTTTAAATTTATCTATCGCCTCTCCGTAATTATTTATCTCATCAGGCTCATTTCTAATAACCAAATAATAATCATTAATGCCTAAATCTGTTAATGTTCGGGCTGTATAACAGGTCTCGTGCCTTTGGTATGTGGGGATATAGATAGGATATTGGGGTGTGCAGTTCTCAAATGTGCCATATGTTCCCTTATCTAAAATAGTTTTCTTATCTACCTTATGAGGATACCAATAAGTTTTTGCCTTTGAGGTTATTGTAAACCCTGATTTCTCTATAAAGTCATTATAGTGTTTTTCAGTGTAAAAAATGAACTGACAATTTGGATGAATTTTATAAACATCTTCATCGTTTACTTCAAATTCGGGGCATCCTTCCCAATCATATTTTTCAATATTGCATATTGAGGCATCAGTCTTAAATTCTTGTTCATCTGGAATTCCCATTAACTCACGGAATTTGTTCTCGTAGGTGTTGATAATTCTAACAACTAATTTTCTGTGAGGTGTAAATGTCAAATCTCTTTCATCATGTGGAACTCCATAATGAATTACTCCCTTTAGTGTTTTCTTTAATGCAGGCATCTTCTTTTATTATAAATAAAGAAATCTTTAAATTAAATTTCAATTTTTTTTTATTTACAAGGCCGAAAAAATACCGATAAGAAAGAAAATAAAAAATTGAAATTTTAATTTAAAAAAATATAAATTAAAATAAAAATGGCTACTAATAATAAAATGATATCTATGATTGAGAAAATTGACTTACATAAACTGCAGATTATTGTAAGTAATTATGAGAGACTAAAGGAGAAAATAGGTGTTGCATTTGATGCTAAAAAATGTAAGAGAGTTGATTTCGCTCAAACAAAAACTATTCTAAAAAAATACTTAAAATCAAAGGACATTACAGGCGCATCAATTATCACTTACAATTATTCATCAAAAAGTAATGATGGTAGATTATTTTCTCAAGGGGCATCATTACAGGGTTTGCCGAGAGTTGTAAGACATACTATTGCAAAAGACTTTTATTGGGATATTGATATTAAAAATGCACACCCCGTTATTTTCAAATGGTATTGTGATGATAAGGGTATAAAGTGTGATAATCTTACTTATTATATCAACAACAGAGATGAATGTTTGACTGATTTGATGGATAAATGTAAATTAACCAAGGATGATGCTAAGAGTTCAGTTCTTTCTATCATTAATGGTGGTTTAGCAGATATGACTGATAAAAGGCATCCAGATTGGTATTCTGATTTGTTTGTTGAAATTCAAAATGCACACGAAATAGTTGCAAAGAATTTTCCTAAATATATAAGTTCAGTTAAGAGACAAAAAGGCGAGAAAACATTTAACATTAACGGCAAAGTTTGCAATAAAATGTTCTGTCATTATGAGGGCGTTATTCTTAATCACATATCAGATTATTGCAAGTCTTGTGGGCTGGATATTGGGGCTTTATGTTTTGATGGTCTTATGATTTACAAGAAAACCAATTTTGATTTACCAACCTTTCTTACTAACTTGGAGAAATATGTTTTAGACCAAACTAAAATCTCATTAGTTATTGTTGAAAAAGTGATGGATGAGGATTTAGATTTAGGCGAGTTATCCGATGATGTTATTGAGGATGAAATAATTGAATACACCGATGAGTATGTTCTTTCACCAGAGGAGCAAGAGAACTATGTTTGGACTGATTTTTATATGCAGACGAGAGATCCAAGACAAAGTAAAAGCGATTTATATAACTTTTTCAGAACAAGGTTTCCATATGTGTGTAATAAGTTAAATATTGGCGAGGGTTTATATGTTAAGAAAGAAACTATTGAAAACAGGATAAATTTAGTCAAGGGCAAATGGGGCGAATTGTTTTACTATTTTTCAAATGGTTCTATTGAATGCATGGGGCAAAAGGGTTTGATTGAGGCGACTAAAATTACTACCTATAGTGAGTTATGTTATAAACCCAAGAATGATATCGCAAATCATCAGTTTAATACTTGGAGTAAATTAAAGGCAGATAATAATCTTAATAATACTATTGATGTAAATCCTTTGTTAGAGTTTATGAAAGAAATTATCTGTAAGGGCAATAATTCTCTATACAAATATCTTATAACTTGGTTGAGAACTATTTGTAAAACACCTTGGAACAAGACCCAGTCAGTTTTACTTTTTTATAGTCCTCAGGGCACAGGTAAAGGTTCATTTGTTAATTGGCTGATTAAGTGGGTATTTGGCATTCATAATTCTACATATGCATCTGTCAATACAATTACACAGAAACATAATAAAACTTTATCAAATAAAATTTTTATAGGTGTTGATGAGTTGCCTACACTTGAAAAACAATTCCATAACTTATTTGATACACTAAAGGGTTTAATCACAGAACCTTATATTACAATTGAACCAAAAGGTTTTGAGACATATATGATTGATAATTTATGTAATTTCATTTTTATGACTAACAACAAGAATTCTATCAAGATAGAAAAAAGTGATAGACGATATGTTGTATTTGAGATAAGTGAAAGTAGAATAGGAGATTTTGCATATTGGGACTATATGCATCAACAAGTTTTTACAGAGGATATGGCAAATTCTTTCTTTAAATATCTAAATGAGATTGATGATGACGATGAACTTGTTGTTAATTTGCGAGATATTCCCAATACAAAATTAAGAGATGAAATGAAAAATATGAGTATGACAAACATAGAACTATTTATCAAGGATGTAAAGGAGAGGTCTGGTTTAGAGGGTCTTGACTTTGTATTGTATGGCGCAAAAACTACAAGAGATCATTACGGAAATGATGTCTTGGAAAAAACAGATATATGTAATCACGAGGATTATAGGGATGGTCAAGAGTTTATTATACAGAAAAAGGATTTATACAGAGTTTATGAAATGTGGTGTCAAAATAATGGTGAAAAGGCAAGTAAAATGAAATACATAGGCAATCATCTGGAGGAGGTGAGAAAAACCGATGGTGTAAGGTGTTATAGGGTTTAAATATTTCTTTTTTATTTATGATTATGTAAATAAAAAATTGAAAAAATAACAAAGAATTTTAGGTATAATTTAAAATGGCAAGACGAAAAAAGTGGTTTTGTCATTAAGGTGGCTTACACTCTTGGATGGGGCGGGATGACAAAACTTAATGACAAAACACTTTTTTTCAAGTAGCTCATTATATATGTGTATTTATATGTATATACATAACTTACTATTACATGTTTTTTACTCTTTTTTTTTATTAATTCAAAAATAGTGTTTTGTCATTAAGTTTTGTCATTCTGTAAATGAAATATTGAAACGGGATAGGGCACTCAGAGCCCTCCACCACGGCCCCTTATTATATTACGACTGGCATCCAAGATTGTTCTTACATTAGACCCTATATAGACAAGACTGCAACTTTGTTATTTTGACCCAGAATAGTAAATAAAATGATTTAAAAACAGAGAAATATATAAATAAAATGATTGAGATTGAAAAAATTCAAGATAGGGACATACAGAGGATAATTGAGAATGATCAGGAAAATGAAGTTGATTTCATAGGTGTAAGACACAGGACACGCCCAATCCAACCCTTTTCTAATTATGATACAATTAAGTTATGCATACAGCATATACCAGATATGTTTCAGCCACCAAGATGTCCCAGATACCAGCGCCGTCATAGATACAACTCTTACAAGGGGAAACACGACCTTGAAGAAAAATTAGGTATTTATGTATCTAATGGTGAGTTTATAATTGCAATGCTTTATCTTGGATATTCAGGCTTGCATTTCCACAAGGATTTAAACTATCAATTCTTTTGTAAGAAAAAGTAAAATAAAAAATTGAAATTTTAATTTAAAAATATATTTATATATAATAAATTAAAATGTTGAAAACTGAAATAATGCATAAAGGCACTTTAAAAGCACTACAGAAATATGATATAACTGATGATATGATTGAGCAGATTGAAAACATAGATGTATTGAGATTATTTATTAAGAACCTATCACGCCGTAAGTGGCAAAGGGAACATAAGGACTATTATGTAAAACGATATGAACTTGTCAAGAAAGGAGAATACGAGGTAGGAAATGTAGTATATAATAAGACGCCCATAGAGACTAATTTAGATCCAAGAGATAAAGCCGATAGAAGTTCAGAATATATGCGCCAATATAACAGAGAATATTATCACAAGAAAAGAAAAATTGCCAAAGTTATAGAACAACCTAAAATGTGCTGTGATAAATGCAAGTGCGCCCTGGCTGAACCTTTAGAAATTATCGCAGAAGAAAAAATGTAAATAAAAAAAAATTGAATTTTTATACTTAAAAATGAGTATAAAAATCAATCAAGCCATATTGGTGCTAATGCCCTAATCCACGGGACATTTCTGTAGATTTTTTGAGTCTTGCCAAATGTGCTCTCTTTAATAATACTAATATATAAAAATGCGCCTTCTGGTTTCTTGTTTAGTTTATATTGCGAATAAAATGCTCCAATATTTTGTTGCATATCCATTATCTTATTATCTATTAAGAAAAATATTGCCTCGTTGGGTAGGACTTTGATATGCTTACGGATACTCGCCAAACAATACCCAAAATTTTCAGTTTCAGGAAGTAAAAATCTCCGTTTACACATTTCAATCTCTTTATCAGGTAGGATAATCGCAGGCACATGCCCATAATACTTGCTCCTTATAGTCTGGCAATCACTCATTTATTAATCATAATTTAATTCTATTTTTTTATTAAAATTTTGTCGGAATTCCTCTGTGCGAACATTCATATACAAGAAATTATAGGGCTGTTCTGTGGCGTGCTTATACAAGTTCCAGAATTTCTCAAACTCAACACTCAAATCCAGCACCTTATGTATATACTCTAATTTCTCAAGACTAAATGAACGGAAGGCAAAGAAGTAATCTATTTGTAGTGTGCTTTCTGGTCTAATATCGTGCAGGTATTGACTACTAATTATACAAGAACTCCCGCTGTGTCTATGTTGCTTTAATAGTCTTGCCACGGCAGGATTTTTCAACTGGCTACTTATATCATCAAAAATGAATAAATTTTTAGGTGCTGTTTTCTTTGGTTTATATTCTTTCTTTTCTTTCATTCCGCTACCCTTAAAAATTTCAAATGTAGGTTTTTCCGGCGGCGGTAAATCATCTTTCTTATCCGGTGTTTCTGCCTCCTCACTTAGCCCATCTAATATAGTATCCAGCACATTTTTCTTGCCCTCTTGTATCGTGTCAAATAAATTGACTTGATTGCCTCTATTCTCAAGCATCTTAATAATTTCAATCCAACTTGTATCAATTTTATATGTGCTACAGAAAATCCACATAACAGTCCTTTTATCTGTGCATTTCTTTACTATCTCATTAATTAGGCTTGTTTTGCCTGATTTTTTTTTAGAGCAGATAAAAAGCGTCCAGTAATTTGATGGGATTAATTTATAACCTTTTATTTTTGTAATATCTGTAGGATTGCAATCAACTATAGGCTTAACAGATATATTATTTAATGTTGTTTCCTTAATCATTTATTATAAATAAGAATATATTAAAATTTAATACTAACATTTCTCGCCAAATGACTAATCCTTGATAGATGGTCGCTATATGCCCCAAGTCCTTTTAGTTTCTTATTTTCCTCCTTCAATAATCTCACCTCCTCATCTGCAAGTTTTTTCATTTCTGCCTTTTCCTTTCGTGTCGCCTCTTGATGATCCTCCAACCATTTTTTAGTTCTCTCCTCAATATCATTTTTTTCCTCAACAAATTTAAGTTTGGCTATTTTCTCCTCAACTTCTTTAACTTCTTTAACTTCTTTAACTTCTTCAACTTCTTCAACAGGTTTAGTTTTATGCTGGATTTCATATTCGTGCTCTTCATCACTCTCTTCCTCTTCACTCTCGTCTTCATAATTAGTCTCTTGCTTCTTTGCTTCGGCCACACCTTCTTTTGCCTTCATAATATTTTGATATACACTTGATTTTTTCAAATTTTCAAGTGCCTTTACACTTCGTTGGTCTACGCTACCATTCTTGGTTAATTTATGCCCGTCCTCATTTCTTAAAACTTCTTTCTTTGCCATTTTGTTTTTTATTAATGTAAATATTTTTTAAATTTAAAAATTTTTATTGTCAATATATAAATGAGCATATTTGATAATTCAAGCACACAACCCGTAGTATTAAGTTTTAATAGCAAGGATAGAGTAGGGGGCGAAAACAGCAATTTTATTTCCAAAGGAATAGATTTAGGCGTAAATAGATATGATAGTGTATGCTTAGTTCAGGCATCAATTCCTCGCTCTTTCTATAATGTCGCAACAAATTTCAATACATTTACACTAAGAGAACCCGCGCCCTTATTAAGGACTATCACAATTACTATGCCAGTCGGTTCTTATAATAAGATAAATTTCGCATCAGTATTAGCAACAACCCTAACCGCGGCCAGTTTAGCATCTGGGAATTCTTTTACTTATGCCGTATCATATCCGTCTGCCCTTGCCGGTGATACCTTTAAATATACCTTTTCTGTATCTGGAAATGGCGTAAATCAGCCCCAATTTATACTAACAACTAATATGAATAGACAATTGGGCTTTGAAGAGGATACAACATATTCATTTGTAGCAAATTCATTAGTTTCAGCCAATTGTATAAACTTATCATACATTACAAGAGCCTTTATAAAATCAAATGTATGTCAAAACGCACAAGATGGTATTTTAGAAGAGATATTAAACTACGGCTCATTCCCAATGTTATCATTATGCTATTATCAACAATTATCATTTGACCTAAATACGCGCTCATATAACACAAGTGCCTCTAACTCTTGGAATTTCGCACTTGTTGATAGTTTTGACCGCCTAATAGACCTTAACGGCATACCTTGGAGTTTCAGCCTTGTTTTCTATAAAAGAAATGATACGCATCAAATACATAAGAATGAATTAATGATAACTAATGAAGAACGCCTATTCAAAGTCTTACAAGAACAAGAGAAAGTAAAAGAAGAAATTACAAAAACAACAGAAAAACTTCCAGAAATTCCCTTACCTCTGCAATCATTACCAGTAATAAATCCGCCCCTATTTTCATCAACAAATACAAATATGTCCCAGCCTGTTTTTGAATTACAACCAATAGGCCTAAGTGAGACTTTATTTCAAGAACCTACACCAATAACTCAAACAACTAATTTATAAAAAAAAAAAATATATTTTTTAAAAAAATTTAAAAAAAAATAATTCCCTTAATAAATAAAACAAATGCAATACGGAGGAGAAATTATTAGTGAAGAGTTAAAATACTCGCCATCAGTGCAAAACCATTCAACCTATGCCTTTAGAAAAGTATCACCCCAAGGTGTTTCTACTGCAATTGGACTATCATCGTCATCCAGCGTAGGCCCTACGGAATTTATCATACCGCCATCGGTTTTTAATCCCTCTAAATCAAGGCTAAACTTTCAACTTGAATTACCTGACCCAGGTGCGACTCCCAAATTCAATTGGGTTGATGCCAACGCCTTATCTATGATTAGTCGTGTAGTTTTATATGATAGTAATACTAATGCAGTATGGCTTGATTGTTCCAACTTTGAGAAATATGCTGCCATGGTCGTTCCAGCCGGAACTAAATATGACGATTTCAAAACTAAAGGAACTTCTTGGGCTTCAACTACATATGCCCAAATTCTTCCCATTTTAGGAGATACCGCGGTAGGAAGTAGCCAACCTTTCCCAAGTGAAGATATTCAAAAATCAAACTCACTTGTTAATGATACTCATCTTAATGTAGATGGCGCTGCTCTTACGGGCTTTAGCGCCTATGAAGGACGCAGATATTTACTTGTGGGCCAAGATACTTCTAAAACATTTTGGGATGTATCTTTACCTCTTTCTGCTTTCAAACTAACAGCCTTGTCTCTTAACAAAAATTTATATAATCCGGCAAATTTAGTGTTCCAAATTTATTGGAATTCTGTGGATAACTTTGGCTGGACTTCAACATTAGGCACAGACCCTACTTCCGGCACTGCGGCATCTATTGGAAGCACAAATGTTTTTATCAATAATGTAGCCCTGCAACTCGCTAACGAACAAAATTTATCTATTATATCTAAAATTCAACAGCAAGTAATGTCATCTGGGATCTCAATTCCTATAGCCTATCCTACTACTACAAGACAAACAATTGCGGCATCAACTGCTCAATCTTATCAGCTCAATATTTCAAAGGGATACGGTCAAAGAATTCTCGCTTTTATTACTGCGCCATTTTCACACGATAGCACTACCATAAACGCAAGAAATTCTCATATTAGAGGAACTTTAACTACATATAACACTTTTATGAATAATATTGCTACTAAATATCAGGCTGGATACGATTGCCGCCTCGGTCAAGACTTTTATTACGGCAATAGAGAATATCTTGAAAAGTCTGTAGTTCAAAATCTTGGAGAATATGCATTTGCCGAATGGGTGCATATTGATAGTTATTTTGGTGAGCGCCCCTTACACGAGGTAGACCAAACGGAAATTGACGGCTACGATGTCGGCGCGACCGCAAGTGCTTGGCAACTACAGGCCAACTTCTCGGGAACACCTACAAATCCTACAACTTGGATTACTGCTATTATAGGGCAAAAAATGCTAACTATGTCTTCCCAGGGCTCTATGGTCGCCTAATTTAATTAATATCTAATTCAACTAACTTAAAAATAATAACATGAATGCTATACGCAAAACGAGTTGTAAATAAGATTTTAATTTAATTTTCAAAATTAAAATCCATAAATTAGTTAGTTTCATCCGGCGCGTTGAATTCAATTATCATACCTATATATGCCGTATCAGTTGAGGTAAAAGGAGTGTTATCCATATATTTAAGGTTAAATTCATACTGGCCTTGTAAAACTTGAGGGTTGTTATATTGAATCTCAATATCTTGAACAGACGAATAACTATATGTATTATCAAGATTTATAATACCAAGGGGAGAATTAGGGCCGAGATTACTTTGGAGTATAGCATATGCAGTTTGTTGCTGAGTATCATTCAGATAGTTCATACATTTTATATGAATAGTCTTAACTGCAAATGGCACATTAATGTAAGCAGTTGTTGTATTAGTTGTTGCAGCAAATGACAAAAATATTGCTTGTGTTTGTTTCATTTTATTATATGAGAATATTTTTTTATTTTTATATAATAAATATGAGACCACAACGATTATACAAAACTGATGCGGGTAGATACTATTTCATTATTGATGGCAAAAGAAAGTATATTAAAATTCCAAAAGGAATGACTGAAGCCGAGTTGATGAAGTTAAATACTAAAACAATCCTCCAAACCTTTGGAAGACGATTGAAAAAGCGTAAGAAAAGAAAAGCGCCTAAATTTGAGAAACCTATAATAAACGGCGAGTTAGGTAAAAAATTATCTATTGATAATGAGAAAACGGCCTCATCTGCATTTGTGCAACAAGGAAAACCAATTACGGAAATCGCAGAAGTTCTGGCGTCTGCTAAAACAAGTGAAGAAACAAAAAAAGGTTTTCAAAAACTAATTGATGTAGCAGGTAAATCTATGCAAGGTTTATTGAAAGGATCAACATTAAAAAAACAGAAAGCAATTGAGCAACCAACTGATATTGAAGGAGAACCAAAAAAACCAACCAAAAAACAACAACTTTTAATACTTGATAAGGAAATTGATGCTGAAATAAAACAAACAATTACCGAAGGAAATAAAAAAAGAACTATAGGCAAAAAAAGAGGCACTGAACCAAATATTAGACCCTCAACCCTATACAAAATAATGTTAAGAGAACAACTAAAGGGCGAGAAAATCCCTACATTTGAAGAGGCAGATAAGTTTACTGCCTCAAAATATATAGATTTAACTCCAGAAATATATAAGAGAGCAAGAACATTATTACAAACAAAATTAGAACAGAAGGATATTGCTCAATTAAAAAGAGATACAATATCCCAATTTATTAGTGATGTAGAAATTGATACTGAAACCGCAGATACAGAAACTACCAGTAGTGATGATAATAAACCTATATTTATAAAGAAAAAAGGCAAAAAAGAAGAAACTGCTGAAACTTCAGAAAAAGAAACTCCCGCGCCCAAACGAAAACTAACTAAAATTGGCGAAGACCCTGATTTAGGGGCGGATATAGTTTTAGATGAAACCGCAAGTAGTGATTCAGTAGCCGAACAAGTAAATAAAGCGATGGGTTTTGGAGGAGTTGAGGAAGGTGGCCTATATAATGATGAAATTGCCAAAATAATTAGAAAACGAGTGGGCGAAATTGTGCCCGTTATTCCAATTGATAAGGTGAATACTCTATTAAGTTATGCTGTTAAAGGTGATAAGAAGTTCGCCGCAGTTGTTAACACCAACCCATCTACGAGTGATGGCAGTGGGGCAGATGGATATAGACCCGGCCACTGGCGAGGTATTTATATTAATAATGAAGACGATTTCCCGAGTGTTGAATATTTTGACCCATTAGTAGAAGGCCCCCCTGAACCTCAATTAGTTAATGTGATGAGAAAACTCTGTAAGAAAATAGCCCCTGAAAAAATGTGCTTGTATAAACAGAATGCAATAAGACGCCAGGCCAAAGAGAAAAGCACCTGCGGATGGCATACGATGCAATTTATTGATGATAGATGGAATGGTGTGTCTTGGAGTGAGGCAACGGGATACGATGATTATATTGAAAACTTACCAAAGCCTATTGATGGCAGTCAAGATGGTGAGGCAGATGTTTCAAAATATATTAAAAAATATAAAGTTTATCTATAATAAATGAATGATACGACAACTTATACTTATGAGTGTATCTGTGGCACAGATCTTATTTACACTATTATTTCCGCTCTGGGATTTATAGTTCCGTTATTGATTAGTGAAATACTGCCCCTATCAAATTGCGAGGCTAACGGCATTATAGATGGCATTCTAAAATTAACGAAAAATAGAAAAAAAATATCACCGATTAAAAATTAAAAAAATTATTATGTTAGTGTAAATAAAAACGAAATATGACTGATATTACTCAAGCACAAAAAACTGCATTATTGAAATTGCCAGGATTTAAAGAAATCCAAAAACAATATGCTGTTGAAACTAAACAAGCTGGAGGTGGAAAAAGGCGTATGAGAATGCGTGGGGGAGGGTTTTGGGATGATGTGGGCAACTGGTTCAATCAAGCAGGAAAGGACATTAATCAATTTTTAAAGGATACGAAAATAGTATCTAATATTGCCGCATATGCTCTTCCTATATTGGGGGCGATGGGTGGTGCTCTATTAACTGCAAATCCATTAGGGGCAACAGCAGGAGGAATAGCGGGAAAATCTACAGCAGACTATATTAGGTCTCAAGGTTATGGATATGTAAATACATTATCAAAATTAGGCACAAAGAAAACTAAAATAAAAGGAATGGGGAATAGAGTAATGGGTATGGGGCAAATATACTCTCAAAATGGGATGTTAGTAAATCAACCTAAACAATCAGGGGGGAGAATAAGGTTTGATATGAGGGGAGGGGCAACTACAGAATATAATGTTGTATCTAATCCTCCGGCTAATGTTGCATTCTAATTGGATAAATTTTTATACAAGTCTGTGTATAAAAATTGAATGACAAAACGAGATGACAAAACCATTTTTTTGAAATGAATTATATATATATGTATTTTTTATGTATATACTAAATATGACATTACAACTTTTTTATTATATTTTTTTTTAATTCAAAAAAGTGATTTTGTCATTCAGTTTTGTCACCCCCCCATAGGTTCGCCACCACTCCGATATTTACCCGTCGCCACCAATAAGTTAATCATCCTCCTCTTGCCTAACTTTTTTATATTTGATAAACCTGTAGGAACATCAGGAAATCTCTCTCTTTGAACTAACTCAGCCAGTAAGTCAGTTCTATTTTTTGTTCCAATAGGGCGACCTCCCTTACTATCAATAAATTGCTTGATATTTGTCTTCAAAGTATCAGGCCTTATATTCTCTTTACCAATTATATTCATTTTCACTTGTTTTTTCAAGGCCATTTGTGTAGCCTTCTGTATTCCTGCGGCAAACCCAGCCCCAAGTCCTTTTTTAAAACAGACCCCAGGCCGTTCTCTTACTTTGTTTCCGCCCAATGGCTCTTTATCACTACATACTCTTTTAGGTGGCATATTTTATTATAACTAAATATATATTTTTTTTTTTTAATCATCAGGATTTTCTATTTCTTCTTTTTCTTGATTATTTTTTCTAACATATTTTAAAGTGCGGTCAATCTCACTATTACCCATCGCCTCAGTTGTCGCTCTAATATCCGCCAAATCAACATCACCATATTTCTGTGTAAGGAATATATGGCGCAACATACTACTGCCAATATTTCTGCCAAATACATTATTAAGAATTAAGTTAATTTTAGGCTGTTCTATTTTCTTACCTATACTATTTACTATGAGATAATCATTAGGATTTTTCAGCATCCATTTATTAATGATATTACGCAATTGATTAGATATTTTTACTTCCTGCTTTCCAAGACGCTTAGAATTCTTGTATGCATTAAATATAAGAGTCGCCTCTTTCTTGCGACCCTTCATCACCATATAATTATCCTTTTCCAAATCAGGATTACGGGTTTTAAATTGGGCATAATCAAGACTACGCCGAGGTGGAATTAAAACATACATACTTAACAAGACAAAATCTTGCAATTTATTAAACTGCTTCTTATTAAGTTTTTCAAGTTTGAATAAAGGTTCTGCCTCAGTTCTCAAACTCTCATATACTTTTAGAACCTCATCCCAAGTAATATAATTTTCTTCCTGTGATTTAGTTAGTTTCTGCTTCTCCTCTTGTTTTTCAGTATCCTCCGCGTCAAAGTATAACTGCTTCCGTAAATCCTCAATAATGCCCACCGTCTCTTTAGGTGTTTTATCCTTTTGGTCTAATGCGACAATAAAGGCGCTTAATTTAGTCTTGCGGATATTAGGACGATAGGTCATAAGGTTCTCAAGAATTTCTTTGTGATACTTAACAATATCATCAGTAGTTTCAATTGTCTTGCCAATATCCCGGGCAGTCTTATTAATATTACTCATATAAGTCTTGATAGAACTTTGAGAAAGGTTTGGGCGATTTGTTAAAATCATTTCACGAATTTGATTTGTCATATTTTTTATTAATGTAAATATTTTTTTATTTTAAAATAAAAATATCAAGTAATATAACTATATTGATCTAATAATATAACTATATTGATATAATGAGTTAATATGTATCAATATAGAACCAAAAACATATATAGAATGATATAAAAAATATTTTTTATACTGATATTTAGGTATATTTACATTA
>Ga0105097_10000411_pt1 | contig 19417 bp, 37 predicted proteins | sample PPLLak12cMay2015_FD_87035 | JGI IMG/M metagenome (GOLD analysis project Ga0105097, IMG submission 87035) | Freshwater sediment microbial communities from Prairie Pothole Lake near Jamestown, North Dakota, USA - PPLs Lake P7 Core (1) Depth... | ecosystem: Environmental > Aquatic > Freshwater >...
TCCGTTCAACAAGGATGATGGAACCATGGGAGTGGAACTCATGTACCACGTCTTCCCGTCCTACAAGGATGTCTGCGAGATTCTCGCACCTCCCAAGGAGAAGACTCCTGAGGTTCCTGCACCTCTCTCCATTCCCAACCCCAACCCCACCAACGTACCCATTGTCACTGACAATCTCGCGCAGAGGATCGCGCAGGTCTGTCTTGCGATGGGGGTAACGGAGGTCACTCCCGACAAAGTGGGACACATCATGGGTCTACTCGCCAATGGAGTGGGGTCGGTTCCTCCCGTCAACGCACCTGTCGTGACTGCGGTCTCCGTGGGAGTCGATGAGTACCCCGAGGGGTTCGATCCCTACGAGATGTAGTCCATCATGAGAAAGGAAAGGGGGATATTCTATGATCCTTTCTCTCGTACCTCCATTTTGGGTGATTCAACCCGGGCAAGAACTCCTCTCGGGGATCAACACCCATCAGCACCCACCCCACAACAGCAGGATCTACCCATCAGTGGCAGAAGTACTCTCACCCGGGCATGAACTCCTCAGACGGATTCTCCAGCTTTATGAATGGCACAGCATTGGAACTTCCGTCTCTTGGCCCGTAGAATAAGACGGGGGAGTCAACCCGGGCATGAGCTCCTTGAACGTGTCTCTTAACCGCTTTTTGAACAAACCTTAACCGAGAAAGGGGGAACAATCTATGGTAATACAACCCAAGTTGACCTTTGACCCAGGCCCTGTTGCAGTGACAGTGGCAATGGATGTAGTCAAGGGTCTCCCAAACGTAAAAGAACTTATCTTCCTAACAAATGGCGCAGTTGTCTGTATGGACGGACGAGACAGTCGTGGCAGATGGGACATTCCCACGGGCACCATCACCATTGACGTGGCAGAGTGCGTTCGCCAATTGGATTGGGTGCGCAAACTTGGCATGTTTGTCACTCATAACATATGGTTTAACATACTCTATGCCATATACCACGAAGGCGTACATGCGTGGCAATGTTTGCAGGAAGGCTGGACAGAAGGACTTCCAGCAGACGCGGACATTGACATGCTGGAGCAGGAAGCGCACGAAAAAGCGCTCGATGCAGCGTTCGAGTGGTTCAATCACAACAGCCTGCCAAACCTCAACAGCATGGGAGATCTCGGCTTGGAAATTCGACGGCTGAGAAATGCCATGTATGCGTCAAATCCTCACATTGAAGACGAACAACGCGTGTGGGGCACTGACGCAGCGGGTAGGGCGGACACCTTCGCCATACTGAACCCTGACAGCGGTGGAGGAGACGCGGAGTGTCTCTTTAACCGCATTGATGAGGGCAGTTTCGGGTGTGTCATTAACGGCATCCGATACCTAAGGGCGAAAGACCTTATCGCGTCACAAATCTCAATCCACTTCTAGGAGGTAGTCATGAACAACGCGCAACAAGTGGCTATGGCATTCGATGCGTACAACAAGATCTTCGCGTCGAAAGCGTTGAACACGGACATTACACAAGTCACCGTCACGACCGACGTGCAGCCCAATCAGTTCAGGGGCAGGTACTTCGTCAACAGAACCCTGAGGGGCTTCGACGTGGCGTTCCTGTACAACGGGCAGATAGCCAGCGTCAGAATGCTGGAGCAGAATCCTGCCAAGATGAGTGACTACGGGCGCATGGCTCGCAACGGTGCGAAGATCATGTGGGTGATCTCACTCAAGAACAACAAGTTCCTCTTCCGCATTCAGGATGGGCAGTTGATCAAGAATGAGGAACGGGCGGTGTATCCCGCAGGATCAGCAAACTCAACGGCAAGGTCGGGTGTCTCAGAACCGCAAGTGAGGGTTGAACACCTACCCGAGATTGATGAGTCGATTGCTGACTTTGTGCAACACACCGTGCCGGAGGACTTCGACAATGAGATCGACTACATCCCGTACCCTGACAGGGAACCTTATTAACCATAACGTGGGCCGCGTGGTGGCGGTGGTAGAGGGTGGGCAGAGTATAGTCATACAGGCTGCGAGAGGCGGACGATTCACCTGCCAGAACAAAGGTTTCAGCTTGGGTGACGTACTCTGCTACACCTTCGATTCTGTCACTAAGAAGATAACAACCCTGGTGCCGAAAGACATTGCGGACATACACGCGATGATTGCACGGGACCAACACCTACAACAAGCACTGGAGGAGGCTGATCATGCAGGAAACAATGCTGGTCAAGGAGGTCAGGAGCAAGAAATTGCGTTCCCTCCTGATCTTGGTGGCGGAGAAGTTGGAACCTCAGATTCCGATCTTCTTGAGTGGGGCGCGGATTCTGAAGCCGACTTTGACCCCGATTGGTCTGCGGATCGACGTGACCTGGCAGATCAAGGAGTCTGGCCCGACGGTATTCCGTTTCAGATACCACTTGGATCAGAGGACGTTTGAGGGTTGGTGCCTCGCCCACAAATGGTTACTCGATGGCGGTCTGTTCTCGTGCGTCAACATGGGAATCGATTTCGTGGTTCCCTTCGGCGCGCAGAAATGGAAGCAGTCGGGTATGTATTTCACCGATGGGCACAAAGCGAGTGACAGCCAAGTGTGGTTGAAACTGCTGGACAAGGACATCACGTTTGTTGTCCACAGGGAAATCACCGAGAGGCGGGAATGGGAAGTTTACCTTGAGGCGTGAGAATGCGTCTCTCAACCGATTTTTGAGAAGTTTTGGCGCGGCTGGAGTAGAACACATCCCACAACAATACCAAATCTACGGAGGATTACACAATGGGAAATTTCGGACACGCAAGAACCAATTGGACCAATGCGCACGTTACCGGTATTCCGACTTTCTTCCCGTCGCCTGACGGAAACCCGGACAAGAACGTGCTCACCATGAACATCACCATCAACGAACGGAAGAGGAAGGACGGCACCCGGCCCTCCGTGACCATGCCCGTGAAAGTCTGGGGGAAGTTCGCGAACGTGTGCGCCCACCAGCTCAAGAACGGGTCGGCCATCAACGTGTTCGGCGACATCAAAACCTGGCGTCGGGACACTGGCAAAGTGGATGCGGCCGGCAAGAGGCAGTTTGACGAGAAGATCACCATCCGCATGGACGAGTTCGAGCACGCGGGTATGACGGAGAAGGAGATGATCAGCATGATCGACATCAACCTCGCCGCCTTCTATACCCGCCAGGCGCAGGGTCTCGAAAGGCCCGACGCACGTCCCACGGGTGCAATGCTCGTCAAGAAACCGGAACCCACGGTCATCGTGGACTACAATCCGGTTCTCGCCGCCCAGACGGGTATGTATGGAAACGCCCGCGTGTGGGTGAAGGGTATCGGTTACATCGGTCCCCAGAACGCACAGGCGGTTGCGGTTGCGGCTCCGGCTGCTACGCCGGTCATCATCGCCGATCCGAATGCCGCGAACACCAACGCAATGCTCGCCACGCTGGCCCAGGCCGTCAATGCCCTGGTTTCGGCACAGGCGGGTGCAAAGGCACAGGCCGAACCCGTGCCCGCCGAGATCGTACAGGCGGGATCTGCGGAGGCGGTAGGTGCTGAACCCGTTGACGCTTTTGCGGGCGTCATCGCGTAGTTGAAATTCCAGCCGCCCAAAAGGTCCGGTGGGGATAGGGGAGAAATCCCTTGTCCCTGCCGGATTCTTTTCTTTAAGAACCGTATTCTTTTCACCTGTCGTTTTTGTTTAGGCTGTTACATTTTCAGAGGAGGTAGGATGGATGACTAAGTTCATTCTGGCTGTTCTATTGGCAGTGGTTTGTCCCCCGCTGGGTATCATGATGTTTATTCTATTCATGCACTCTAACCATAAACCGGCTTCTTTTCCATCGGGGAGGCTCGAATCCAAGCAGAAAGAACGGCGACCAACTGTTAACGTGCTGGGCAAAGAAGTGCCAGCGTTCATAACCTACAAAGAAACTCAAAAGAAAGCCGTAAAAAGTATGATGAAACCCGGTTACAATCCCTGGTCCGCCGAAAACAGGGAAAGGACACTGGAGCTACATAAGATAATGGATAGGAATAGGCGCATAGCCGATGAAGAAATGAAGGAAGAAATTCGGCGCGAACAGGAAGAAACCACGCGTAAGAATGTAGAGACCATAGTGAGTGAACATAGAGCTAAACAAGCAAATAAACAATCGATCGAGGTGAAGTAGCAACTAAATCACCTCATTTAGTGGTCGATCGACGCATATATTGAGCAAATCGACATCGAAATGACCAAAAACCGCTCTTTTTTGAGCAAAAAGGGGTAAATTATGCATTTTTTGATAGGATTACTGGTGATTATCTTGGTGGGTTACTTAGTGGTAAGTGTTGTCTGGACGGTCTTTTTGACCCTCTTTGTGTACCTGCCAATGGGTATATTGGGAGTAGGCATAGTATGTCTATCTATAAGTATGTTATATCTATACATAAACATCATCAGATCCATAACAAAATGGGTCGGGAGGAAGAAACATGGCACTCGCAAGCACAACAGCAGTGGGATGGACAATGGGATTAATCGCTTTCACCGCTATCGTACTTGGCGTTGAGAAGTTCTTGAAATGGTTAACCCGGCGGGAGGTGGAAAAGATAAGGAAGAAGATGGACAAACTCATGGATGAGATAGAAGAGTGGTCTAGGGAGGAGGGGTAAAACCTCCCCTCTTTTCAGTCTCCATGTCCATCTGCATCATACATATATCTAATATACCTTGGTCAGTGATCTGGTACTTCAGTCTTTTGTTACCATTCTCCCCTCGTATGTAATCAACCAAACCTAGATCACATAAGGCTCTGATGTATTCCCTGTGCAGTTTAGTTCTCTTTGAAACTTCTCTTATACTATACATATGTAATTCTCCTATTGGTTCACCAATCGATTATTGGTTACCCAATGATTGGTTACCCAATCCGTTTCTATTGGTTACCCAATCCTATTGGTTACCCATTCTATATATATTATAGAATAAAAAACCTGTTTTACTAGATAAATAATGTAGGTTTTTTGGTCTATGTATGTGAGGTTGTTTATGATTATGTTATTTACTATCGATCCGGTCATCGATCGGCGATTGGTTCACCAATAGATCGGCGTCGATAGTGTGGTCGATCGGCACCCCCATAGTCATAATAACCATGGTATAGTATAAAATACATAAGGTAAAGAAAGATAAAGAAAGGTATCACAAATGGTAATAAGATAATCAATCTATACCATAATATAACATAATCAAAGTAGTCATAACCAAATCGAATGGGTAAACCAGTCTGGCATAAATAAGGTAGTCATAAATCGATAAACTCCAAAGATCTTTGGGGAATTTCGTTACCCTACGGGTAACCGAATACCAAAGTTTTTTCGAGTATACCGGTTTCTTTTCATTCAAAAGGGTTTTCTCTATATACCTTATTCTTCTCTATAGGAGGTGTGCGCCATTTTCATTACCCGCGCCGGATTTTTCCTGTGTTGCCCCCGGCGATAAATAGTAGGATAATAGGATAAATAGGGCAATAAATAGGCAGTAAATAAGCTTAGTGGTTCATAAGCTGGTAATTATGGAGTTAAGTACTTGTAATAACTGATGAGGGCAGAGAAAGGGAGGGGGCTATGCACAAAGCACAATGGACAAACGGCAGGCGTGTGATATCCGGCTTCTGGACGTACCATTGGTCCAGCGATACGTTCGCGATAGAGTTGAACAGTGTAGACAGGATCACCGGTATGAACAGATCCTTCACGATTAAGGGTGATCATCCCGAGTGGGGCAAGTGGTTCTTGGTCGGCAGATCTTGTCCTGTTTTCTACCTGTAGGAGGCGTGTTATGTATGAGCTGATCAATGAGAATCTGAGTGGTTTGGGCGGTCCTATGGGCACAGAGTCCACAACGGAATGTTCCATGGGGCATTACAACGAACTGGAGAACGCCAAGAAAGCCGCCGAAAAGGACTACGGAAAGAAGATCAAGTGGGAGAAGACGAAGAAGGGTTTCCGTTCTCCTGATCTGGTATATGTGATGTACCACATAAGAAAGGTTGTTATCAAGGACTGATAGCGGATGAAAGGAAGGCATAACATGAAAAAACCCAATGAGAAGACAGAGCGTGAGAAGCTGGATGACATGATCGTAAAGATCAAGGCGATCAACCTGAAGCTGAACAAGTGGTTTGATCTTCTTCCAATCGCAGTCCAAATCATTGTGCCCACCGCATTGTCGGTACTGGTAGGGGGTCTGACGCTCCTTGTGACTACACATTGGTCGATAGGGTTTCTTGCTACAGCCCTGCTGGTGGGCTGTTCAAGGGGATTCTATCTGTGGAAGCAGCGCAAGGTTGAATCTCCCCGCCGGCAACCCGATCTGGTAGCTGATTCAGAATTCACACCTGGGTTCCATTATGTGAGTTACGACAGTCGAGGAATTTTGAGAGGAACCTGTAGCAGATGCGGCGAGCGCGATGTAGATATAACCACGCATGTCTGTAGGCGTCCCAGGAGAAGATTCACAAGATAACGAGGCGTGGAGGCATAACATGGTGATAATCACAGGCGACGTACATGCTGATTGGGGCAGGCTGAACGCTCTGATAAGCAAGAAACATCCAGAGATTCTGATCGTCTGTGGAGACTTCGGTTACTGGCCTTCTACGGATGATTTTCGCAGGATCAAACCTGACGGAACCAAGATCTTGTGGTGTGACGGAAACCACGAGGAACACTGGGCTTTGAGGGATCTGATAGATCCGGAGATAATGCCCGGTGTGTTTTACATGGGGCGGGGATCTGTTTATATTCTGCCCGACAACCGAAGAGTTTTGTTCATGGGAGGCGCGAATTCTACAGACAAGGAATCGAGAAAGTTCGGTATTGACTGGTTTCCAGAGGAGACCATTAACTGGGCGGATATGGAGAATCTGCCTGATCATAGAATAGATATAGTCATATCGCATACTTGTCCCGAAGAGTTCTATGAGAAACTGGTGAGTAGGGGAGACAACGATCCTTCAAGGGTGGCGTTGTCCAACATTCTGGAAAAGTACAAACCGGCTTTGTGGTTCTTTGGGCACTTTCATATGTACAAGAGGGGAAAGTTTGGGGACACCTGGTGGACAGCTCTGAACATGGCGGGCAACACGGGTTGGTGGATAACACTCAAATGAAAGGAGGATGTGATGGGTGGACAAAGAGGACGCCCATTTGGACATAGGTTATCCCAAGGCACGAAGAATAGGATAGCCAAGGCTAGGATAGGAGTGAGTCATTCGCCTGAAACCAAGAAGAAGATTGCTAACAGTGTAAGTAAGTATTGGCGTGGATCAAATGATTTACAGACCAAGTTGTTTTCAGAGGAGGGAAGTACCATGGCATCGACGACTCTTAGATTTACAGCGGCTTTCTTGAAGAGACTATCCGTTCAGACGGCTCCCATTCGAACAACCATCTTTTCCGAGCAGGTGAACCAAGACCTTGACGGAATACTGAAACAGGGTCGAGCAGGTCATTTGGGCGGCTTGGTAAGGCGCATCTGCCGCGACCTCAATCTCGTCAAAGAGGTTATAGATGAGAACAACAGCAAAGCCCTATTGATCACCGGCAACTCAGAGACTCTACCGCCTGACATTTCCAACGACGCCATCGACAGTCTTGCCAAGGATGTGCTGAAGGGCATCAACAAATACCAGAGGGGCAAGGTGGCACGCAAGGGCAGAAAGACTTTCGAGTCGCTGCCGTCTTCCGGCGTACAGAAAAAGGGCAAGGGCAAGGAATACCTGATACTGAAAGACGCAGACTCTTTCGCCGTCAAGTTCAGCGACGGGCTGGTTGTGAGAGTTACCACCGACAATATACTCTCTATCGTAACTCCGGACGATAGTAACAAGTTCATTGTCGCCTTCGACAACCACCGGGTAGTAAATAAGGAGGACAAGGGGGATGACAAAAGCTGAAAAGGACCAAAGAATAACTGAGGCGAAAGCCAGGTGGCTGACAGATGAAGGCATGGCATTGAGAAAGACAATGTCACGCCGATACAAAGCGGTGTGGAACACGCCTCTTGCGATTCGCGTGCGCAAGCGCAGTGCTCGTGACATCAAACTGCTTTACACCAACACGGACGAAATGGTGGAGAGAATGAGAATTCTACTCGCCAAGTACTAGGAGAAGGGTGACTCATGAAAGTAGGAGATCGAGTGGTTCATGCTGGGCATGGTAAAGGTCAGATTGTATCAATGAACAAAATGGCAAGGAACAGATATCTGGAAGAGCATCCGGCTGACGCTGTGAGAATGGCAGGTTCGGTTGGTTTGCTTGGCTCCCTCGCCGCCGGTTTTTATGACAGCACCAGGTACCCGTATGTCGTCCAGTTCGAGGATGGCTACAAGGATGTCTATTCCGAGAGCGATCTCAAGGAGGTGTAGCATGACAACTTCAATGTTTTGGCTGATTGCCCTAGCGGCAGCGCTTGGATGTGCTCTCTACCAACTGATGATAACCGTTCTGGGGTTAACCATTCTGTATGGAGTGCTAGCGGGCCGCAGATTGTGGGATTGGTATAATCACGGCTGGCTTTACAAGGATGGCCGAAAGGCAAAGTTCGTGCCCAAAAGATTCTTTACGAAGCGTTGGAACTAGGGGTAGGACTATGTTAATAGTAATCATACTCATTCTTTTGGCATGTTTCACGAGTCTCCCTTGGTGGGGGGGGGCAGGCATTCTCTTTTGGCTTTACATAATGTTAGTAAAACATGGGTAGGAGGAACAGTTATGGGAAAAATCATGTGGGGTATGTGGAAGTTCTTCAAGATGGAGGACAAAGCGGATGAAGTCACTGCCCTTATGAACGAAGCTGGTTGCACCGTGCATAGGCAATGCGCCTGTATCCATGACCACGGGGCGGATCAGTGTGAGAACTTCACGAACTATTGTCCCGGAGGAGTTTATCTCCGCGTTCCCATCGGTTGGGAAGACGCTTTTCAGGAGGCAATCGACACGGTGGAAGACGAATGTTAGGCGACGAGCCGGAATAGGAGGCGTTATGAAAATCAAGGTGTATTACACGAAACGCACAACCAATGGTATAACGGGGCGTCCAGTGGAGTTTGAAGAGACCATCACTTACCAGTACATCACAGACATCGAGTGGGCAAGTGGCGGTATCGTCATTCTCTTCAACGGAGATGATAAGGTTGCGGTATTGAAGAACTTCGACCGCGTCGAAAACCTCGACAAGAACTGCTCCCTGGAGGTGACATCATGAAACCGAAATTGACCAAGAAAGAAGCTGAACAGGTGAAGACATGGCTGGAATTGAACAACCGATTCAATCTGTGTCCGTTCGGCACCGCCGGATGTCTCCTCTCAAACTATAGAATACCTAACCGGATATGCGTTACTTGCTTCCCTGACATACTCGAAAAGCAGGCGTGCCCATGCCGATGCTATAGCCATTCCTATGTGGCTGGCGTTGCCCAAGACCTGATTACTGCCTCCAAAAAGAAAGAGTCTGTCATTCCTGAAAACTACGTGCCTCACGGCTGGACCAAGAAAACCATGGGCAGGTGCGCTAAACTCCACATGGGACAGCTGACGCATGTTCATCTCAACTATGTGGACAGTGACGAAAAGAAAGAGAAGATCGCTCAAATCATCGAGTCCTACTTCAAGCTCGAATGCGCCGTGTCAAGAGGCGAGAAGTTCATCAAGCGAGGTAAGTTATGATCACAGAACTCAAACAGAATCAAGTATTTGTATTCGGCTCCAATGGACAGGGATTCCATGGAGCTGGTAGCGCCGGATACGCTATGTTGCATGTACCGGGCAACAAGTGGCGTGTTACGCCGGTCCCTGGCACAGATCTGACACTGGACAAGGTGCCTGCTGGAACCAAAGGATATTGGGCAGTTAAGGGTATGGCTCGCGGTTACCAGGAGGGTTTGTATGGCAAGTCCTACGCCATCCAGACCGTTACGCATCCGGGGGCAAAGCTGTCCATTCCGTTGCACAACATCAAAGCGCAGTTGGCGGAGTTGTGGCGATTTGCCCGCACCTATCCCAACTTGGAGTTTCTTATGACTCCCGTCGGCACTGGCTATTCAGGATATTCCCTCAGCGAGATGTACGCGCTGCTTCAGGAAGTGATTGCTCAAGAGGGGCTGCCTCGCAACATAATCCTTTCCCAAGATCTGTACTCGGAGGAGCGCATAGATCTATCGTAGGAGGCGATATGGGATACATCAGCATAGGCGTGTTTCGACCTGACGAAGTGCTGCCCTTCACTGTCTTTCCTGAGGAAGAAGAGAAAAAGCCGAAGAACAAGCGGTACTTGGGACATTCAGTCAAGATGACCTCATGGCGTTACAGGACATTCGCAAAGAAGGGCATGAAGTGTGTGCGCTGCGGCATCGAGGGCAAGTTCTTTTCGCTGGAAAAGAGTCATCCCAACGATGCACGATACCACTTCAACCTGTACGCCTTGACACCGGAGGGTGGCTCAGTGCTCATGACCAAGGATCATATCGTGCCCAAATCGAAGGGCGGGGCAACCGATCTCAATAACCTTCAACCGATGTGCTCCAAATGCAATTGCAAAAAAGGCAACGATTTAGAGGAGGAATAGTAATGTAGAAAGGAGGTGGGCTATGATACCCGTAGCCAAGTTGTTCAAACCGAATCCGTCTGTCGTGAGGAGACAGCAAAAGATTGTCGTTGGCGAACCGATACCCGTGGCTGAGTTCTTGGGACTCATCCCGTCGAAGCTCGTAATCCATGAAGGAATGGTAGTGTCGTACCACAACCGCCGCGTTGGACTGGACGGATTTAAGTGGCGAGTGTTCAAGGATAAAGGCGTAAAGTGCAAACATTGCGGCAGACAGGGCAAAGTCGTGCTGCTGGAGAAAAGTTTCAAGAACAATGACCCACCAAGGTTTAATCTGTATGCCATTAAGGACGATGGTTCCTTGTTGTTAATGACCATCGATCATATCGTGCCCAAATCCAGGGGTGGTAGTAATGAGTTAAACAATCTGCAACCGCTCTGTTGTGAGTGCAATGGTAAGAAAGATAACAAAACCGAAGAAGAACTCTACAGAGCGAAGATAATATCAGGAGGTATCTAGGTATGTCAATTAAGATGATTCCGCTCGTAAACGCGGCAAAGTTTCCGGAGGATGTGCTGGATTACTGTGCCAGGCATGAGATCCAAACCCATTGTCAGAACGATGTCACGTTCGTGGAAAACGATGGCAATCCCTTCGCCGCATGGCTCAGAAAAGAAGACATTATCTTCGGCAAGGAAGGTGCGTGGATCGCCATTTTATCAACATAGGAGGTAAAAATCTATGGTAGAAGTGCTGACTAGAGGACCTGAATTTGGCGAAAAGGTTTACATTGCCTTTTGTGCCAAATGCGGCAGCAAGATTCAGTGGAAAGAGGCTGAAGCCGCTGTAGTTGAGGAGGTAAATGTGGGCACGTTCTCGGTGGTTCATTGTCCTGTTTGTGGGGAGCGCGTGTCTTGTGGCATTAACCACTATGTAGGCCGTCATTGCGGTCACTGAAGGAGACCGATATGGTAGGAATGACATTCGCAATACCGGTTTTGTTTGTCATCATTGGGCTTTATCTGCTGTACGTGTATAGACGGGAAGCATCCAGCAATCAGTACTTCATCGGGGCTGTGATGACATGGGTCTTTGGCGTCATTCTCATTTGCGCCGTGGTCGCGGTTCCACTCAAACGGGCACAGACATATGCCTGGATGGAAAAGTACGACGCAGTCCGTGTTCTACTAATCGACTTCCAGAAGAAGGGCGACTGCCTGGAACGAGTAGGTTTCGGCATCAAGATAGCCGAACTCAACGCGGAACTGGCTGAAAAGCAGTATTATTCAACCTGTTTCAAGGGGATCTTTGCTCCCTACTTCCCCTCTGACGTGCGAATACTCCGTCAGATGAGGCCCTTTAAACCCTAAAGGGGAAAGGATCATTATGGAAACTAACATACAAGAAATGGCACAGAAAGTAGAGGAGACAGAGGTCAAAATGCCAGATCCTCTTTCGGTCAAACTATCAGATCCTCAAAAATCCAGGATATGGGGGTTCTCAAGCTTCTCATTCAAAGCTTTCTTGATGTTGATGTTCTTCTTCGTATGCTTTGTCGCAATGTATGGCATAGCGGAGAACATGCGGCTCGGTGAGATCGAGTGGCGCACCAAGAAAGCGGACGCGGCTTACAACCGGTTCATTTTGGAGCAGAACAGGAAGATCGATAAGGTGGCTGCTGTCATCGTCCACTTCCAGCCTCGGCTCGATCCTGACATTGCGAAGCTCATTGCCAAATGTATGGTGATGGAAAGCAAGCGGTGCGGAGTCAATCTGTCCCTCATGCTGGGGGTATGCTTCGTGGAGTCCAACTTCAATCCTCTCGCGGTAAGCCCCATGAACGCGTCAGGGCTAATGCAGGTAAGGTACTCGGTGTGGAGAGAGGAAAGTGAACTGAAGGACAACGGCGTGAAGAAGGAATTCCACCTGTTCTGGGTGGACGCCAACATCAGGGGCGGGACTGCTATCCTGAAGAAATTCCTACTGAAAGAGAAAGGCGACCTTCCAGCCGCGCTGTACCGGTACAACACCGGGGGCAACATCAAGGACGCCAAGAAGTATGATGGCTCCTACACTAACGCGGTTATTCAGACCGCATACCAGTCTGCCATTTTACTCGGGGCAGATTAAGGAGGTTCTATGCCTTACATTGATTTCACCAGGGAGACATCGAAGTTCATCGAAGATCTGGTCGCTCCAATCAACTATCACCTTGGGCGGATAGCCAGTGCTTTCGAGCGCATCGCTGCCGCACAGGAAAGGCTCGCAAAGTCATCTGAAACCGGCCAGAAGCTCGCCCAGGACATGGTGAACGCCCAGCAGAAAGCTATAGAGGACATGCAAAAGGAGCGTGAGGAGGGCTTATGATCAAGGGTGAATGTCATACCAACGTGGATGAGGGCAGAGGCAAGGAATGGCCAACTGTCTTCGCCAAAGTGCCTGAAAAAGGCGAACTTGTAGAGTCACTTAGCAGCAGGCTTACCCTCAAGGTGTGCCAGGTAACCCATTGCATACGGATCATTCCTGGTAGAGTCATTGATTGTGTCGGCACTCACGAGTCAATCAAGGAGCCGTACATCAAAGTGGAACTTACCTGGGCTAGATAAACTATCTTCATAACTTCCTGTGAAAGGAGCGTCGTCATGGACCAGAAAGACCTCGTAATCAAGCAGTCTAAATGCTACACCTTTCTCACCCAGAGAGTGCATGGTGCGGTGTTGAAAGGCGATCTTGAGGAGGCTAGGGAGTATGCAGGCGTCTCAATACCGGCTGAACGAGACTCTGTTGTGGATGCCGTACTCGCCTTGAAGATAGACATCTCAGAGAAGGAGAAAGACGACATCCTCTACAGGCTGCGTAGCATCGTCAAGGCAGTCCGTGGCAAGAAGGAAGCGATCGGTGTAAAGGTGGCTGGTGGAAACAAGTAGTAATCCGTTAACCATTTTCAAGGAGGTATGTCATGGAAGGATTGATTCTTGGAGGAATTCTGATTTTTGTGGCAATCGTCATCAACATGTTCAAGGGCTTGGACTTCATTCCATTCAGACGACTGATCGGAGTGGCGGCCGTGATTGTCGCGGTCGTGTTTGTGGTCCTGGAAATGGCAGTCACCGTTCCGGCGGGTAACGTGGGCGTCAAGACATATTTTGGCGAGGTGGATTTAAATGACCCTTTGCCTGAAGGGCTGTCCTTCATCAATCCGCTTTACGCCGTTCAGGACATGAGCTGTCAGGTGCTCGTCGCGGCAAGAAAGTATGACTCGGCATCCAAGGACATGCAGACCGTTCATGTCACCATGGCTATGAACTATCGAATCAATCCGAAGGCTGCGCCGAAGATCTACAAAGAGGTGGGCATGAAGTTCCTGGAGATCATTATCGACCCCGCCGCCTCGGAGGTGTTGAAAGCACACACGGCGCTGTACAACGCTTCGGACATTTTGCAAAAGCGACCGGCGCTCAAGCTGGAAGTGCAGAAAGATCTCGCCATCTGGTTAGCGAAATACGACATCGTCCTGGTGGAACTCGCCCTCGCGAACATCAGCTTCGATCCGGCATACGAGAAAGCCATTTCGAACAAGCAGGTGGAGGAACAGAAGGCCGGTCAGAAGGTCTATGAGTTACAACAGGCCAAGATGCAGGCTGAGATCGTACAGGCGACCGCCAAGGGTAATGCCGACGCCGTCAGAGAGGCTGCCAAGGGTGACGCTGACGCTCTGGTGATCAAGGGCACCGCAGAGGCGAACTACAATACCAAGGTCGCCGCGTCCATTACCGAAATCCTGCTCCGGCAGCAGTACCTCAACAGGTGGGATGGGGCGTTGCCCACCTATTTGTCGGGTGATTCTGGTGGGCTGCTTCCGATGATGAACGTCGGCAAGAAAGAGAAGTAACCAATCAAAGGACTGCGATAGTGGATACACGGAGGTTCTGCTCCGGTGGGAAACCAGTACAGCGGTCAACTTCTACCCTATCGCGGTTCTTATCTTTTTTTCGAGGTGCGAAGTATGTTCAAGATTACGGCTATCCCGGCTTATGTGGCTGTTGACATCAGTGGCATGATCAATGTGTCCCATGTAATGATCCGCATCACTGACCCGAAAAATGACTTCCAGCCGCTGAAAGACAACCCTAACCGGGTAGCCGTACTTGAATTGAAGTTCCGAGACATTGATGGCAAGGACTACCAAACCTGGTCCAAAGAGGATCAAGAGAAGTATAAAGGGATCTTCGAGGACAGTCACGCTCAACAGATTGTGGATTTCATCTATGCGCACAGCCCTGACAAGGTTGTGGTGCATTGTGACGCCGGCATCTCCAGATCGGCTGGAGTTGCAGCGGCTATCGCCAAAGCTATAACTGGTTCAGACGAAGTGATCTTCAAGGATAATAGGTATATACCTAATAGGTATATATACCGTAAGCTACTTAACGCTTTCCATGAAAGAGGAATGATATAAGCGGAGGTAGAAAATGCTGGAGAAAGCTAAACAAGGACAGGAAGTGTGGTTCGTTTCGATAGGCGATGATGAAGCCGAGTTTGGCAAAATCACTGGTTTGCAGCATGAGGGTGATTTCTGCAAGAACTATCGCAAAATCGATGATCCCAAGTTGACGGATGAAGTGGAAATCACCGGCTCAAGGGAAATCACCACCATCAATATGGAATATGTCTACTCTACCAGAGGTGAAGCGATAGACGCTATGGTCATAGCAGCTCGCGCTCGCATACTGCGTGAGCAGAAGTTCATAAACCATCTGGCGGCGCAATGCAAATTCATCAAGTCCAAGAAAAGGATCAAGAGACCTGCCGGACCAGCCCACAAGCTCAGATTCCAGTATTCAACAGAAATTTGTTGAGAGGAGGAGGTATGAAAGTGGAAGGTAAGTGTCCTTGTTGCGGCGCTACAATAGGTCTGAAGGTGGAGATCGAGTACGGATCACCGGAAAAAATTCCACCCAAGAATGTCTATGTGATCTACACCGATGGCTCCTGTCTGGGCAATCCTGGTCCTGGGGGTTGGGCTTACTCTATCCATGCTCCTAACAATGGGACCATTCACTGTGCTAATGGGCATTCAGACAGCACAACCAACAACAGGATGGAAGTGACCGCAGCCCTTATGGCTATTGGGGAGCTGGTCGCTGTGGCGGGAAACAAGGTTTCAATCATGGTGTGCAGCGATTCTGACTACCTGGTCAGGACCATGAACGGTGAATTCAGGAAGAAGACCAATACCGATCTGTGGTCAGCCATGGATCATTTCATCGCAGAGAAGGAGTTGGTGGACGTAACGTGGAAGTACCTGTCCGACAAGGACGAAAACATTGCCAACTGTCATGAGCGGGCTCAATATGCGGCAAAAGGAGGAAAAAATCATGAGTGAGATAATCTTCGTTGATTTCAAAAAGCGACAGGTCATCAAGATCGAGAAAAGAGAATCAAAATCCAAGGCTGTTTTACCGGATCAGTTTGCAGATCTGTTCTCAGGGAACACGATTGGGTATCCGCCTCCTCCATTCTGCTCAGTGAACAGTATGGCGTTGCAGTTCGAGGCTGAAATCCCGATCTCTGACGTTCAGCAAATGGCACTCGAATCCATTCTTCAATCGAAGGGTTGGACATACGAGGAGCTGGTAACCAGAGCCTTGGGCAAAGACGCTCCCCCGCCCATGAAGGAACTCACCTTCAAACAGGCAGTCATGGTGATTGAATTCGGGAACGCCCATATGAAAGGAACGTGATCATGTCTAATAAATCCAAAGCCAAGATCGCGGCAGGTGCATTGTTGCTGCTAGTGTCACTGCTCGTGTTGTGGCTAGATATAAGCTTCGTCTATGTGTCAGTGACTCAATGGAAGGTGGCTGTCAATACTGCGATGTCCGTTTTCTTCGCGTGCTCCTTCGCTGGATTCATACTCGGAGCCATCTTCGCGGCTATATGCGTCAAACCTCTCGATTGGAATCATTTGGAGGAAGAGAAAGATGGAAATTGTGAACATTCCTCTAATGTACGGAATAAGCAGAGTTGACAACTCCAGAGGGCATTACTGGTTTGTCAGACTCCATTATGTAGAAAAGAAACCGACATTACAAAAGATCTTCAACGACTCAACCCATGGAAGCAAGAAGGCTTCTTTAGAAGCCGCCATCAAGTTTAGGGATGACAACACCACCCCGGAAACTGTCCGCAGTCATTCCCATCTTCCGGATAGAGTAAGGGAGAAATCAAAAGATGCGTCAATCAGAGAAGGATGGCGCAAAGAAAAACTGGCAAGAAGGCTTGATGCTCTCAAAAAGTTTGGATCTAAAAAGATCTATGTTGGCACCGGAATGGAAGGGGCGCTCAAAGCTAGAGCTATGGGGGCTTCCCAAGTAACTTGCTGGAAAATAAAAACGGGCCAACAGGATTTTTATGGGGCAGTCAGTTACATGCCAGGATATCATCTGTCATGGGTGGACAGACCTACCAAGAGGAAAGCTGATCGTTCCAAACAAAAGCAATTTGGTAAGCAGAAATTTGTTCTTGGCACCGGAAGAGAAGCAGCTATTAAAGCTCAAGAAATGGGCGCAAGCCAAAAGATATGCAATAGAATATTTTCGGGTGAACAAAACTTCTTCAGGTGCTGCCACATAATGCCCCATTTTGAAATCAATGGCTTCAAACAAGAGTTAACTCCCGAAATAATCGAAACGATCAAAGTATTTGCCGGGAGATACGCAAAGCACAACTCTTTTGAGGTGGCGGCTGAAGTTATGCTCAACTATGCAAGCAGAGCTAATGTGCCTAAAAACCAGTCTGTGAAAGACTTCATAAAGATGTTGGTGCTTAAGTATAATCGAATCATAAACTTCACCCCAGTTCACACACGGCACAGGAAAGCTGTAAGTTTAGACATAAATGGTGATGTTGAACACGCGTCACATGACGGAGGAGACGACATTTATGGCGTTGGAGCATGCATGGAGAGTAGCCTCGTAGAAGACTACGATCCATTTATGGAGGAGTCGGAAAATGAGGATTATCTCGAAATTTCATGATTACTACGATGGGTGTATGCGGTATGGCATCGACATGGCCTGCATTTATCAACGAGAGACCAAGGAATACAGCCACAAAAATGATTTCCCAGTTTCTTTTGAGTTGAATGCGCCGCTCATGTGGACAAAGCCAGCAGAGTATCGCTACTGGGAAAGGGCTTATGACCATGGAATAGTATGGTTTTGTGGCAAAGTTTATCCCTATATTATCCTTCGAGGTGGATTATCAATGGTCAAGCCTTATCCTGGGCATTCCGCATACAAGGACTATGAACAAGTGTATTGCTACACGCCTAAAGAAGCTGTGGAAACCATCTTGACTTATGGTTCGAAGGAAGAGAAAGCTCGACTTGATCTCAAGCGAAGATCCCGGTTTGGAAAAGCCGCAAGTAATCGCGAACTTATTAACCGGTTCTTTTTGCGTAACTCTGAGCACAACGAGAAGGAAACCATTGAGACCCTTTGTAATCTGGGTGTTCCAGTAATCTGGTTTGAACCTTCTCATCCGAGACTGATACTCAATCCGTGCCTCAAGGAGATCCAGTTCTTCAAGGTATTCGATCCCTACGCCGCATATCAAGAGTTGGCTATGTTCGTCAGCGGTGTGATGGGCGGGCAAGCCCCACCGATGGTTCCCGTGAGCGATGAGATCCGGTTGGAGAAGCACGGGTTCGACAAGAAATGGTCGTTTAGAAAGAAAGTGAGGTGACCTATGGTCATCGTGATAGGAACTGCCACAAGTCATGCGCAAATCCAGGCATGGAAAGAAGCCTCCAAAGAGGTAGGTGTCGCTCTCACTATGGAAGTGTGGGAGACGTTCGATTCTGGCGGTCGAGTAAGCGCGCGGGTTGGCATCTATCAGCCCGACCTCCATCCCCTCTGGTATAAGCTGGTGGATGAGTTGAGGAAAGAGGGGAAGGAACCTAATGGGTGGCATGTCGAAAGACTTGAAAAGGACACCATCAGGTCGCTCAAAGAGATCTACCAGGTGAAGTACGACGCCACCCCTGAAGGGCAACAGATTATCGCAAACAGAAAGGCAGCCGAACGGAAGAAAGCTGAAGCAGAAGTGCGTGAGCACTTTTCTCGGCCTGATGTCAAGAAAGCCATGGCTAACGCGTTCCTGAAACACTACGAAGAAACATCCCTGTTGTGTTGGTATCGCAGGATGAAGGAGGCACAAGATGTCGTATATGGATATCCCTAATCTTTACAAAGCAAGAGAAATCCTCATGTTCAGAGAGTGCTACGCCCTTGAAAAGATCCATGGCACATCGGCTCATACTGGATGGAACCATGGTGAGGTGAAGTATTTCTCTGGAGGGGCGAACTTCACCAACTTTCATGCACTCTTTGATCACGGACGCCTGGAGCGGGTATTTCAGGAAATGAACCAGGAGAAGATCAAGGTGTATGGAGAAGCCTATGGTGGCAAACTTCAAGGCATGAGTGAAACATATGGCAAGGCACTGAAATTCGCATGCTTCGAGGTCCAAATCGGGGATCTTTGGCTCGCTGTTCCTCAAGCTGAAGAGATCGCTCACTCTCTCGGATTGGAGTTTGTCCACTATGATCTCATACCCGTCACCATTGAAGCTCTGGACGCAATCATCCTTGCGGATTCAGTTCAATCTGTAAGGAACGGCATGGGGGAGGGACACAAGAGAGAGGGTGTTGTTCTCCGTCCTCTGATCGAACTCCGCAAGAACAATGGTGAAAGGATCATCGCCAAGCACAAGCGGGAGGACTTTCAAGAAACCAAGGAGAGACGATCCTTGGACGAAGAGAAGCTCAAGGTTCTTGAGGA
>Ga0105097_10000412_pt1 | contig 19409 bp, 16 predicted proteins | sample PPLLak12cMay2015_FD_87035 | JGI IMG/M metagenome (GOLD analysis project Ga0105097, IMG submission 87035) | Freshwater sediment microbial communities from Prairie Pothole Lake near Jamestown, North Dakota, USA - PPLs Lake P7 Core (1) Depth... | ecosystem: Environmental > Aquatic > Freshwater >...
GCACTTCAGAGGTCGAGCATGTATTAGCAACACAGTGTTTATTGATGAAAAAAGCCAAAGCTATGCGTATTTCCGTTGATGGCCGATTGGGTTTGGGGGTTACCGCTAAAGATATTGCTTTGGCAATCATCGGCGAAATCGGCACTGCTGGCGGAACGGGTTATGCGATCGAATTTACTGGCAGCGCGATTAGGGCGTTATCCATGGAAGGACGCATGACACTGTGTAATATGGCGATTGAAGCCGGTGCGCGCGCTGGTATGGTGGCTGTTGATGATATAACGATTGATTACATTATAGGACGGCCTTTCGCGCCCCAAGGTGAGTTGTGGAATAAGGCAGTTGCTTATTGGCGCACACTCCAAAGCGATACCGATGCGGTTTTCGATCGGACAGTCACTTTAGATGCTGCACAAATCAAACCCCAGGTTACTTGGGGAACTTCTCCTGAAATGGTAACCACGATCGATGGCGCGGTACCAGACCCCTCACGCATTACCGATGAAGTGAAGCGCCATGATATGCAGCAAGCCCTGAATTATATGGGTTTAGTTGCCAATACACCGATTCAGCAGATTACTCTCGACAAAATATTTATTGGCTCTTGCACCAATTCACGTATTGAAGATTTACGGGCAGCTGCACAAATCGTTAAAGGAAAACGCATTGCATCAACCATTAAGCAGGCACTGGTTGTGCCTGGTTCAGGCCTAGTCAAGAAACAAGCTGAGCAAGAAGGGCTGGACCGGATTTTTCTCGCGGCTGGATTTGAGTGGCGTGAGCCCGGTTGTTCCATGTGTCTGGCAATGAATGATGATCGGCTGACTGCCGGTGAACGCTGTGCTTCCACATCAAATCGGAATTTTGAAGGCAGGCAAGGACCCGGCGGCAGAACACATTTGGTCAGCCCGGCAATGGCTGCTGCGGCTGCCATTGCCGGTCATTTTGTCGATGTGCGCGAAATAAGCGAGTGAAATAATAAATCAAATGGAAAAATTTCATACTTTTACTGGCCTGGCGGCACCGCTGGACCGTGCCAATGTTGATACCGATGCGATCATTCCAAAGCAATTTCTTAAATCAATCAAACGCTCGGGCTTTGGTCAAAACCTGTTTGATGAATGGCGCTATCTGGATCATGGAGAGCCGGGTATGGATCCGGCGCAGCGTCAACCGAATCCGGAATTCGTATTAAATCAACCGCGTTATCAGGCTGCACAAATATTGCTGGCACGTGCAAATTTTGGTTGCGGATCGAGTCGCGAGCATGCACCTTGGTCCCTTCAGGATTATGGTTTTCGTGTCATCATTGCCCCCAGTTTTGCAGATATATTTTTTAACAATTGTTTCAAGATTGGTTTATTGCCGATCATTCTTGATGCAGTAATACTGGATCGTTTGTTTGATGCAGTAAAATCAACGGAAGGATACAGTCTTACGGTAGATCTACAAAAACAAACAGTGACTACGTCAAAAAATGAGGAATTTAGCTTTGCTGTCGATGTTTTTCGCAAGCACTGTTTGTTGAATGGATTGGATGAAATTGGATTAACGCTACAACAGGCAGAAAAAATTAAACAATTTGAACAAAAACGGCGCAGTGAACAACCTTGGCTATTTATGTGAGTGACTTTGCTGAAAGTTAGGATATGATGAAAATTGCAATTTTAGCAGGTGACGGTATCGGACCAGAAATCATTGCGCAAGCCGTGCGTGTATTGAATGCTCTAAAAGCCGATGGCTTGGCGATTGAATTGGACTATGGATTGATCGGAGGTTGTGCCGTTGATGCAACCGGAGAACCATATCCTGAAGCAACACATCGATTAGCCAGTCAGGCAGATGCGGTTCTGCTGGGCGCTGTAGGCGGCCCTCAATATGACACATTGCCGCGCCACCAGCGCCCCGAACGCGGCTTGCTTGCTATCCGCAAGGAACTGAACTTATTTGCCAATCTTCGGCCTGCGATACTTTATCCGGAATTGGCCAATGCTTCCAGTTTGAAATATGAGGTGGTTGCCGGACTCGATATCATGATCGTACGCGAACTGACCGGCGATATTTATTTTGGCGAACCGCGCGGTATTGAGATACGTGATGGGCAACGTGTTGGATTTAATACGATGATCTATAGCGAAGCAGAAATTCGGCGTATTGCGCATGTGGCTTTTCAGGCTGCCGGCAAGCGAAAGGGCAAATTGTGTTCGGTCGACAAAATGAATGTTCTGGAATGTACACAATTATGGCGTGACGTTGTTATCGAGGTATCCAAGGAATATCCGCAAGTGATTCTTTCGCATATGTTGGTCGATAATGCCGCCATGCAATTGGTTCGTGATCCAAAACAGTTTGACGTGATTGTTACCGGGAACATGTTTGGCGATATATTGTCCGACGAAGCCTCGATGTTAACGGGGTCGATTGGCATGTTGCCTTCTGCTTCGCTGGATGAAAATAATAAAGGTTTGTACGAGCCGATTCATGGTTCAGCACCTGATATTGCCGGGAAGGATTTGGCTAATCCGCTTGCAACCATACTTTCAGTTGCCATGATGCTGCGCTATACGTTTAGTCAGGAAGAAGCTGCGCTTCGAATAGAAAATGCAATTAAAAAAGTTTTGGCGCTGGGTTTTAGAACAAAAGATATTGATGAGCCTGGAATGAAATCTGTCGGTACTCGAGCAATGACTGATGCCGTATTGTCATCACTGTGAAATGGTTCTATATGGTGAATTTATTTTAGGGATAGATTGGATTAAGGTGGAATTAGCACATTAAATCATTTGTTATAGATTTATAAAGTAAGCTAATATTTAAGCAGGTGTTTTTATATGGTTAACCGATTGTCAATTTTAGGATAAGAGATAAGCAATGAAACAAGTTGGTTTTGTTGGCTGGCGAGGAATGGTCGGCTCCGTATTAATGCAGAGAATGCGAGAAGAAGAAGATTTTTCGCTGATAGATCCTGTTTTTTTTACAACATCACAGAAAGGTGGTACAGGTCCTGAAATTGGTAAGGAAATTCCATCCTTAAAAGATGCCTTTGATGTCAAACAACTCAGTGCAATGGATATCATTATTTCCTGTCAGGGTGGTGATTATACCAATCAAGTTGTCAAGCAGTTGCGACAATCCGGATGGCAAGGATATTGGATAGATGCAGCATCTGCCTTACGCATGGAAGATGATGCGGTCATCATACTGGATCCGGTTAATATGCCCGTGATCAAACAAGCGTTGCACGATGGCGTCAAAAACTATATTGGTGGTAATTGCACGGTAAGCTTGATGCTAATGGCAGTCGGTGGTCTTTTTGAAAAAGGTATGGTGGAATGGATGAGTGCCATGACTTACCAGGCGGCATCAGGCGCGGGGGCAAAAAACATGCGTGAGTTACTCCAACAAATGGGTGAAGCGCATCGGGTAGCAAAAGATTTACTGGATAATCCTGCTTCAAATATTCTCGACATAGATCGAGAAGTTGCAGGTACTTTGCGCGATAATAAATTTCCGACAGAAAATTTTGGTGTGCCATTGGCAGGTAGTTTGATTCCTTGGATTGATAAAGAGGTAGCCAATGGACAGAGTCGTGAAGAATGGAAAGGTCAAGCAGAAACCAATAAAATTCTTGGCAGAAGTAACCGGCAAATTCCTGTTGATGGAATCTGTGTGCGTGTCGGCGCGATGCGATGTCATAGCCAGGCTTTGACGGTCAAATTAAAACAAGATGTACCATTAGATGAAATTGAAGAAATTATCGCTAGCTCTAATGATTGGGTGCAGATTGTTCCCAATGAAAGAGAAGCAACAACCTCAAAGTTAACACCTGCCGCGGTGACAGGTTCTCTATCGATACCTGTAGGACGTTTGCGAAAACTGGCGATGGGTGGAGAATATTTATCTGTTTTTACAGTAGGTGATCAATTGCTTTGGGGTGCGGCGGAACCTTTACGGAGAATGCTGCGTATACTGATTGCGCATTAAGTATATTCATTTATTCGTTCTCTTAAAGATTTTAGCTGATGATTGGTGTGTTTAAAATGAATTAGCCTGCAATTTAAGGCATAATCGCAGCTTACGTGATTACGCTACAATGCTAGCCTTTCGATATTTATTTTCAAAAAACTAGAGAGGGTACTTCGGTGTATAAAACATCTTTTAGAGTAAGCTTGTTTGTAATCATTCTGATGTTACCATGGGCTGTTGTTCAGGCAGCTGGGCTAGGTAAACTGACACTCAATTCAGCTTTGGGGCAACCACTGAATGCTGAAATCGATATCGTTGCCACCAACAGTGATGAAGTCCAATCTCTAAAAGCCAGTGTTGCAACGCGGGAGGCATATACTCAAGCTGGTATCAGTTATGAGTCTATCCTGTCGTCTGTCAAGGCTTCGATAGAATCGAGGACCAATGGTAATCCTTATATCAAGCTGACTTCGCCGCAAGCTGTTAATGATCCCTTCTTAATGATATTGATGGAGTTGAACTGGGCTTCGGGACGTATATTACGCGAATATACCGTCTTGCTTGATCCTGTTGAAGCGAATACACAGAATCTTGCTGCAGCGAATATCAATCCTGCCCCGATAATAACTGCAACGAGATTAGATGCTGAAAAATCTTCTGGCATCGAAAAAGATAATCAAGCGGCAAGCTCTTCTAAATCGAAGAAGGGTTCTTCTAGTCAAACGAAAAAAACCTATGGACCGGTAAGCCGGGGAGATACCCTATCGTCTATTGCTCGTCAGGTTTTACCAGCTGGAGTAGATCTTAATCAGATGCTTGTGGCACTTTATCGCGCCAATCGTGACGCCTTTATTGCCGATAACATGAATTTGCTCAGGACCGGTGTAGTTCTTAAGATACCCGAGAGGAATGAAATAACAGCCATTGATACATCAACGGCAAAGGCAGAAATCAAAACGCAGATTGGGGATTGGCGTAATTATCAAGGAAAGTTAGCGACGATAAGCAAAGAATCGCCGGCATCTCACACAATCAGTCAATCGGATCGAGGTCAAATAACGACCAGTATTGATAAAAAATCTATTTCAACATCTGGGACGCCTAAAGAAGTTTTGAAACTATCGAGTGGCGCCCAGTTGCTTGATAAAGATGGTCAGATTGCTGAATCCACTGTAGTAGATCGTCTCCGGATGATGGAAGAAGATGCTGTTGCACGAAATCTTGCTTTGCAGGAAGCCAATCAGCGTGTGGCGATGCTGGAAAAAAGCATTGAAAATTTGAAACAATTATTGGAATTGAAGGATTCTGTATTAGCTCAGGCACAAATTAAAGCGGAGTCTGTTTCCATACCTGATACAAAACCAGAAGTGCGCTCATCTGTGACGGTTGGCTCGTTAACTGAAAAAGATCCAGTGCTGGATATAGATTCCCCGCAGCAGCAAGAAGTCCCGATAATTCAACCAGCCACTGAAGCAGTTATACAGAATACAACAGTCAATCCACCGCAATTACCTGAAAATGAGGATCAATCATTGACCGATCTAATATTCGATTATATCGAATATATTGGTGCCTCCTTGATGCTAATACTGTTACTCACTTTGCTGATTCTTAAGCGACGTCGAGATCAGTTAAACGATGATGTGGAAGAAGTTGATACAAAGAAAGAAAACTTTTCTTCATCGATGCGATCGCGGATGGCCTCAATGGCGGCTGCCCAGACTGCTGCGCCAATTGCTGATTCGAATCAATCCTCATCAGAGGAAGTAGAGGATGATTTAACCTATGAAAACATCAATGCATTTTCTGAAACTGAAGAACAGAATGAAGCATTTGATAAAGACGATACTTCTTACGAAGAGGATGTTGAGTACGTTGACAAATCTGACTTAAATATGGCATCTATTTCTGAGTCTCAGGTTGAAGATGAGTTATTGCCAGATAATTTACAACAGAATGTTGATGCAGATTTAAAAGAAGGTTTTGAAGAAGATTATAGTCAACTCACAGATCCTACAAAGAAAAATACTTCTGTAGATTTTTCCAATGAAATTGATTTTGATTTGAGCGATGAAACTGATGAAGGCAAGAAGAATTCAGTCTTAAATCAATCTTTATCGACAGATGGCTCTGGAGAAGAAAATACTAAATTCCCAGATGATTCCGAAGGTTTAGAAGAGGCTAATGTTTCCGATTATGCATTGGAGATTAATTTTGATGAATCAGAGCAGCCTTTAGATGCTCAAAATTCCAATGATAACGCAGTAGAAAAGGATAGTGATAGTGAGAGAGTGGATTTTGGTCTTGCTTCGGATATTGATCTGAGTGAAGAAGAATCTGCAAATGAAATTAAGATTCCCAAGATAAATGATGAATCTGGTTCTTTTGACAACAACGCAGAAGAATCCGGATTTGTCGATGAGCCTTCGGAATTTGACCAATCCCAGGAGATTGCACAGGATAAGACGGAAGCAGAATCATGGTCTAAGATGCCTGAGCTCGAATTAGCCGATATTAATTTGGATCTTGAAGACTCAAATCTGGCGGAAGAGAAAGCTGAAAAGGCAGATTTAAATGATACGGATGAGCAATGGCAGGAAGTTGAAACTAAACTCGATCTGGCGAAAGCGTATCAAGAAATGGATGATAGAGAAGGTGCCAAAGAAATGCTTGAAGAAGTGATACGTGACGGAGATATAAAACAACAGAAAGCTGCAAAGAAAATGCTGAAAAGCCTATAGTAATAATTATTGGTCACATAGTAAATTGGACATTGATCAATTTGGCTTGGCGGTTTTTTCTTTGTGCGGATAGTCCTTGTCTTAGAATATGACGGTAGCCGGTATTGCGGATGGCAAAGTCAAACGGAAGGTTGTTCTGTTCAGGATGCGCTTGAGACGGCCTTATCTAAGATAGCAAAAGAAGCAATTCGCGTCATTACCGCTGGACGCACCGATGCGGGGGTTCATGCACTTTATCAGGTAGTGCATTTTGATACGCTTGCACAACGTCCTATCAGTGCATGGATACGTGGGGTGAATGCGCTATTGCCAGGAGACATAGCGATCCTGTGGGCAGCCGAAGCGTCACACAAATTTCATGCAAGATACAGTGCAGTTGAACGCCGTTACCTTTATTTGCTATCAAATCAGCCTGTTAGACCAGGAATTCATGATAAAAAAATAGGATGGTACCATCAGCCGCTTGAGTTGGATAAAATGCAGGCTGCAGGTAACATCTTAATCGGTGAACATGATTTTTCCTCTTTTCGATCGTCCGAATGCCAGGCAAAATCCCCTATTCGGACAATTACACAATTGGGTATCACCCGCTACGGAAATTTATTGATTTTTGATTTGCGCGCCAATGCGTTCCTACAACACATGGTAAGAAATATTATCGGTTGCCTTGTATATATTGGTAAAGGAAAGTATTCTGCTGAATGGATGTATGAATTGCTGGAAAGTCGTAATCGGACATACGCAGCACCAACTTTTTCTTCTGCCGGACTTTATCTGGCGGGTGTGAAATATGATCGCGACTGGCGCATGCCGGAATTAGCCGAAGTGCCAATTATTCCAGGTATATCCATTCGTAATTAAGTAGACAAGAAAGATTATTGATTAATATTATGTCAGTGCGCGTAAAAGTATGTGGAATTACCCGCTGTGAAGATGCGAAAGCGGCAGTTCAATTAGGTGTCGATGCAATTGGTTTCGTTTTCTGGCAGCAAAGCGCGCGTTATATTGACCCGGTTTCGGCACGCTGGATTGCGGCAAATATACCGCCTTTTGTTTGTACAGTTGGTGTTTATGTTGATCCAGACGCCGCTTGGGTTGAAGAAACCAGTAAAATTGCCAAATTAAATCTGCTCCAATTTCATGGCGATGAAACACCAGAATTTTGTAATCAATTTTCACAGCCTTATATTAAGGCAATTAGAGTCAAACAAGACACAGATTTGCTACAATACGCTGAAAGATTTAGTACTGCAAAAGCATTATTGCTGGATACTTATGCTGCAGATATGCCTGGAGGCACGGGACATACTTTTGATTGGCAGCTTATCCCAAAATATCTGCCATTGCCGATCATTCTTTCTGGTGGTTTAAATCCAAATAATGTGGCAATGGCAATTAAGCGAACTCAGCCATGGGCAGTCGATGTTTCAAGTGGTGTAGAAGCTTCAAAAGGTATTAAAGATGAAAAAAAAATTTTTGCTTTCATGCAAGGAGTTAAACAATTGTGAGTGCTTATGATCTCCCCAGTAAAAATGGTCACTTTGGACCTTATGGAGGCATATTTGTTGCTGAAACGTTAATTTCGGCACTGGAAGATTTACGCAAGCAGTATGAATTTTATCGTGACGATCCGGATTTTCAGGCAGAGTTTGCATATGAATTAAAACATTATGTAGGACGTCCCAGTCCAATCTATCACGCCAAAAGATGGTCTGAACATTTAGGTGGTGCACAGATACTTTTGAAACGCGAAGATTTGAATCATACCGGCGCCCATAAAATAAACAATACAATCGGACAAGCAATGCTTGCCCGGCGCATGGGGAAAAAACGTGTAATTGCTGAGACGGGTGCTGGCCAACATGGTGTTGCCAGTGCGACAGTGGCGGCGCGATATGGTATGGAATGCGTTGTTTATATGGGTTCTGAAGATGTTAAGCGTCAGGCTACCAATGTCTATCGCATGAAACTCTTGGGCGCAACAGTGGTGCCGGTAGAATCGGGCTCTCGAACACTAAAAGATGCACTGAATGAGGCGATGCGTGACTGGGTTACCAATGTTGAGAACACTTTTTATATTATTGGTACTGTCGCCGGACCACACCCTTACCCGATGATGGTCAGAGATTTTCAGGCGATAATAGGGAAAGAAGCCAAAGTGCAGATGCAGGAGGATTTTAATCGGCAGCCAGATGCACTCATCGCTTGTGTGGGTGGGGGGTCAAATGCAATCGGCTTATTCTATCCTTATATCGATGATATCAATGTCCGGCTGATTGGTGTGGAAGCGGCGGGAAAAGGTCTTGATACAAACCAGCATGCAGCGACCTTATCAACGGGTAAACCCGGTGTGTTGCATGGAAATCGCACCTATCTCATCCAGGATGAGAATGGTCAAATTATAGAAACACATTCTATTTCAGCCGGCCTCGATTATCCTGGAGTTGGACCGGAACATGCTTGGCTTAAAGATTGCGGGCGTGCGGAATACGTTGCGATCACTGATGATGAAGCGCTAGAAGCATTTCATACACTATGTCGTTATGAAGGCATAATGCCAGCACTGGAATCAAGCCATGCTCTGGCTTATGCTGCTAAGTTTGCGCCTACATTGTCGAAAGACAAATTGCTGCTGGTTAATCTGTCCGGTCGGGGTGACAAGGATATGGCGACAGTTGCGCAAATGTCTGGTTTGACACTGTAATCGTCTGATAGTAAGTTTATTTTTATTGGTAATTTTCTGGAAAGAATTGAGAGCGGACTGATGCAGATCATCCTAGATAGTATTAAGAATTTAATAAATTTTTTTAGCGAACAGAATGATACTAAAAAAATAAATCGTATTTCTAGAACATTCAAGGCACTAAAAACCCAAAATCGGAAGGCTTTAATTCCATTTATAACTGCAGGTGACCCTGATCCGGAAATCACGGTTCAGTTAATGCATCAGCTAGTTCAATCGGGCGCTGACATCATAGAATTAGGCATACCTTTTTCGGATCCGATGGCTGATGGCCCTACGATACAGAGATCTTCGGAGCGTGCTTTAAAACATCATGTAAGCCTTAATGGTGTACTGGATATGGTAGCCGAATTCAGAAAAACGGATACGGATACGCCCGTTGTTTTGATGGGATATGCAAATCCTATTGAAGCATTGGGTTATGAATTGTTTGCAGTCAAAGCAAAAGATTGTGGTGTCGATGGTGTTCTAATCGTTGACTATCCTCCTGAAGAATCGGGCGAATGGGTGCAATGCCTAGATCAACATGGGATTGATGCGATTTTTTTATTGTCTCCGACAACGCCCCAGGAACGAATTGAGCAAGTGGCAAAAATGGCTAAAGGCTATATTTATTATGTCTCGTTAAAGGGTGTAACCGGAGCATCCCACCTTGATCTTCAAGATGTAAGTGCCATGCTGAAGCAACTGCGTCAGTATATTTCGCTACCGATTGGTGTTGGATTCGGTATTCGTGATGGAGTAACAGCTAAAGCAGTAGCCGATTTAGCGGACGCTGTGGTAGTCGGTAGTCGAATTATTGAAGAAATTGAGAAGTCTTCTGGCACGGAGCTACTGAATAATGTTGGAAACTTGTTAAGCACGTTACGCAAAGCCATCGATGAAAATTAAAGCAATACTCTACCTACAGTTTAGGAAACGACACTCATGAGTTGGTTTCAGAATATTATTCCACCGAAAATTAAAAGAAAAGAAACCGGCGAAAAGAAAATTGTGCCGGAAGGTTTGTGGAGTAAATGTAGTACCTGTGAAGCTGTTTTATATTACACAGATTTGGCTAGGAATCTGAATGTTTGTCCTAAATGCGATTATCATAATCGTATTTCTGCGAGAAATCGTCTTGATTTGTTACTCGATCCCGATGGCCGGAATGAGATTGGTGCTGAGGTGATTGCCACAGATGCGCTTAAATTCAAAGATAGTAAACGTTATGTAGATCGATTATCGCAAGCAAAGGAAAGTACTGATGAAGATGATGCTTTGGTCGTGATGCAAGGAACCATCAAATCCATCCCGGTAGTCGTTGCAGTATTTGAATTTGGTTTTATGGGCGGCTCGATGGGTTCAGTTGTCGGTGAGCGTTTTGTACGTGGTGTTAAAACTTGTATTAATCAACATATTCCATTTATATGTTTCAGTGCCAGTGGTGGCGCACGCATGCAAGAGGGCTTGTTTTCACTGATGCAAATGGCTAAAACAACCGCTGCCCTGACACGGTTAAGCCATAACAAATTACCTTTTATATCAGTCTTGACAGATCCAACTATGGGCGGCGTTTCAGCAAGCTTCGCCTTTATTGGTGATGTGGTCATTGCCGAACCCGGTGCACTCATCGGGTTCGCTGGTCCACGCGTCATTGAGCAGACAGTGCGTCAAACACTTCCAGAAGGCTTCCAACGAGCCGAATTTCTATTGCAGCACGGCGCGATTGATATGATTGTGGATAGAAGACAAATGCGCGATAAGATTGTCAATCTTTGCACGCAGCTAATGCGTATGCCTGCACCTATATCCTAAGTCAGGGTAGCTCTAACTGCTACACCTTACTTTTATAGATAAATAATGATTCATAGTATATGAATGCACCAAGTAGAGATCCTGATTCACTTGCTGACTGGTTAACTTATCTTGAAGTGCTTCATCCAAAAACTATTGAAATGGGATTGGATCGTGTGAATCAGGTCAGGCTGGAGCTTAGACTGGTACCGAAATTTCCAATTATATTGGTTGGCGGGACAAATGGAAAAGGTTCTGTGTGTGCGATGCTTGAATCTATATTGTGTTGTGCTGGTTATAAAGTAGGTTGCTATACTTCGCCACATTTACTTCAATATAACGAGCGTATTCGTATTGATAAAAAAGAGATTGATGATGAAAGACTTTGCTACGCATTTGCGCAAATAAATGCTGCAAGGAAAAATTGTCAGACTTCTTTAACTTTTTTTGAATTTGGCACGTTGGCTGCCATGTATTTATTTATTCAGGCTCATGCTGATGTGGCAATCTTGGAAGTTGGCTTGGGTGGCCGTCTTGATGCTGTTAATATATTTGATGCGGATTGTTCAATTTTAACCAGCATTGATTTGGATCATATGGAGTACCTTGGGGATACGAGGGAAAAGATAGGATTTGAGAAAGCCGCGATTTTTAGAAAAAACAAACCGGCTATCTGTGCGGAAATTGATTTGCCAGACTCTGTCGATCAGCAGGTTAAAAATATTGGTGCAAATTTTTTTCAATTTACAAAAGCATTTGGTTTCTCAAAGAAAAATACACAATGGGATTTCTGGGGGCCGAATGGGTGGCGATATTCTCTGCCTTTACCAGCTTTGCGCGGTGAGAAACAACTGCAAAACGCGAGTACTTGCTTGACTGCACTAGATACACTAAATGAATTGTTACCTGTCAGTATGAATGACGTACGTCAGGGGTTAACTGAGGCTGTCATACCAGGCAGATTTCAGGTTGTTTCAACGCAACCAATGATAATCTTGGATGTAGCACATAATCCGGGTGCAGCTTCTGTTTTGTCTCAAAATTTGGCTGCCACAAAACCGACTGGATATACCTATGCTGTATTTGCTATGCTGCAGGATAAAGACATCTATGGGGTTATTCAGAAATTAAAAAACGATATTGATTTCTGGCTGGTATCATCAATTTATGCTCCTCGTGCTGCTACTGCAGATTATTTAATCAATGAGATTCATAAAGCCGGTATTTCAAATGATAAGAATGTCATTTGTAAGTTTCCAGATTGTGTTGCTGCTTTTGTTTTTGCCTGTGAACAAGTGACTAAAAATGATAGAATCTGTATATTTGGATCTTTCTATACGGTGGGTGACGTGTTGCGTTATTTAAACACGCTTCAAAGCAAGTAATAATTGGATATTTCAAATGAATAAAAATATCAGTGAAGAAGAATTATTACTACGAAAACGCGCGAGAAGACGCTTGGTTGGCGCTATTGTTCTGGTTCTCATTTCTGTAATTGTGTTACCGATTATTTTCGATGAACCTAAATCCGAGAATGAGAAACATGAAATTGCCATTAATTTGCCAGTACCCAATAAGAACAGCAAGAATAGTTTTGTACCCAGAGCAGAACCAACTGACCAAGAATCCATTAATGTAGTAGATGCATCACCCGACTTACAAAGCAAACCTAAAGTTAGTTCGCAGAACATCGAGGAAATCGTCGAAGTGTCAGACGAACAGAAGCGCACTCCAATCCCAGGCATTAAACCTAAAATTGATAAACAACCCGTTGAAGTAAAAAGTACGAATGTTACAAACATTGCACCAACAACTGTCGCGGCGGCAACGACTGCAACTGCAACTGCAACTGCAACTGCAGATACGACGAAGGGATTTGTCGTACAGTTAGGCGCATTTTCTGATCAATTGAAAGCAAAGCAGCAGCAGGCAAATTTGATGTCGAATGGTTTTAAGGCCTATACTGAAACACTTAAAATCGATACTAATGAAGTAACTCGTGTGCGTATAGGTCCTTTTATGACCCGAAGCGCTGCTGAGGCTGAATTAAAAAAGCTAAAAAAAATTGGCCTGGATGGCGTAGTGGCTCCAAGATGATTGCAAAGTTTGATGAGGACCAAAGCATCATATTTCTTTCAGCTCTTGAGTTAACTTTAGTTTATATTGCTCAATAACAAGAACTGTATCAATTTTAACCGATGACTGTTTTTGATTATGTCGTTTCTGGTATTTTTCTTGTATCGATAGTCCTAAGTATTATTCGAGGATTTGTTCGTGAAGCATTATCTGTTGCCGGTTGGGTGGTTGCCTTTATAGTAGCTAGCGCGTACGCATCATTTTTTGAACAATTTCTACCTGCTGAGATAACTGGTGAAACACTCCGGATTTCTATTGCATTTGTTTTAGCATTTCTTTCCGTATTGCTGATTACTGCCTTGGCAACAATGTTGCTGTCGGTTCTAATTAAAGGTATTGGATTAGGGTTTATTGATCGATTGCTTGGTTCTGTATTTGGTTTTATAAGAGCACTCGTTATTGTAATGTTGCTGGTTCTGATCGCTGGATTAACAACGGTTCCTAACCAAGTATTCTGGCAGCAAGCTGTTTTAAGCCGCCCGCTAGAAGCGATAGCAATACAAGTTTTACCCTGGTTGCCAAACGATCTGTCAAAGCGTATTAGCTACGAAAGAAAAGAAAATTCTTAATATGATTCAATTTCACCGAAATTCACTACGCTTGCACTTGAATGATTGCCATTCCATTTAGCAAATATTTTCAATCTATATCTATATCTTTAAGCTGATTAGAGCAAATCTTACGGAGTTTTTCTATGTGTGGAATTCTCGGAATTGTTGCAAAATCGCCAGCTAATCAATTGCTTTATGATGGTTTATTAATGCTGCAGCATCGTGGACAAGATGCTAGCGGTATAGTGACCGCACAAGGCAATACATTTCATATGCACAAAGGCCTTGGGTTGGTGCGTGATGTATTTCGTACCAGAGATATGCGAGCGTTGGCTGGTAATATCGGTATTGGCCATGTGCGTTATCCCACAGCCGGATCTGTCAATTCTTCAGCTGAAGCGCAACCTTTTTATGTGAATTCACCTTTTGGTATTGTATTGAGCCATAATGGGAATCTGACAAATGCGGAGGAACTTAGCCAGGAATTGTTTAGGGCTGACTTAAGGCATGTAAACACCAACTCAGATACTGAAGTTCTGTTGAATGTTCTCGCGCATGAATTACAGGAAAGTACACGTAATTGCCAGCTCGATCCTGCCACAATCTTTAAGGCTGTATCGGGTGTACATAAACGTTGCAAAGGTGCCTATGCGGTGATCGCTATGATTGCCGGATATGGGTTGTTAGCTTTCCGCGATCCTTATGGCATACGCCCGTTAGTTTTTGGTACGGTAGAGAGTGAAAACGGGCATGAATACTTGATTGCTTCAGAAAGTGTTGCTCTCGATACACTGGGCTTTAAACTAATACGCGATGTAGCACCAGGGGAAGCTATTTTTATTGATGAAGCTGGAAATTTTCACAATAAACAATGTGCAACCAATTATTCGCTGAATCCTTGTATTTTTGAATATGTATACCTCGCTCGGCCTGATTCCGTGATCGATGGTATTTCAGTCTATGAAACACGATTGAATATGGGCGAGCATCTCGCTGAAAAAATTAAAAAATCAATGCATCATCTGGATATTGATGTGGTAATTCCGATACCTGATTCAAGCCGGCCGAGTGCCTTGCAACTCGCCAATCAATTGGGGGTTAATTTTCGTGAAGGTTTTGTTAAGAATCGTTATGTCGGTCGTACCTTTATCATGCCAGGTCAACAACAGAGACGTAAATCAGTACGCCAGAAACTAAATGCTATGGGTATAGAATTTCGTGGCAAAAATGTTTTATTGGTTGATGATTCAATTGTACGTGGCACTACAAGTCGCGAGATAGTGCAGATGGCACGTGAAGCTGGTGCACATAAAATTTATTTTGCATCCGCAGCACCCCCAGTGAGATACCCGAATGTGTATGGTATAGATATGCCGACACGTCAAGAATTAATTGCAACCGATCGTAGTACTGAGGAAATTTGCAATGAAATTGGCGCCGATTATCTGATTTATCAAGATCTGGAAGCGCTCAGCCGCGCTATCTCAAAAATATCACCTACATTAAAAAATTTTGAGACTTCATGCTTTGATGGAAACTATATAACAGGCGATGTAACGACAGAATACTTACGCACCATTGAGTTACAACGAAATTCCAGTCAATCTTTTTTGCAAACCAGATCCAAAACACAACTGGATTTAAGTTTGGTTTTTTCTGATTAGTATTCTCTTTGGAATCTGAATAAGTTACACGCTTTCTTACGCTTACTTCAATCAGGTCAATAGTGATGAATACTAGAGTTTTTCCAGATCGATAACATTTTTACGTTTTTGCTTGGGGTTCTAAAACATGTCTGATCATTTACAGCCAGAGACACTTGCACTACATACCGGTATTCATCGTAGTCAGTTTAATGAACATTCTGAGGCAATGTATTTAACATCAAGTTTTGTCTTTGATAGTGCCGCTCAGGCAGCTGCGCGTTTTTCCGGAAGTGAGCCGGGGAATATTTATTCCCGGTTTACTAATCCAACTGTAACCGCATTTGAAGAGCGGCTTGCGGTACTGGAAGGTGCAGAAACATGCATTGCAACTTCTTCCGGTATGTCAGCAATACTTGCATGTGTAATGGGATTACTCTCTGCCGGTGATCATATCGTCGCATCGCGCAGCTTATTTGGTGCCACTGTCAATTTATTCAATAACATATTGAAGCGATTTAATATTGATACAACGTTTGTATCGGCTACCGATGTTAATTCATGGGAAACTGCAATACGGCCTAATACCAAGATATTTTTTCTAGAAACGCCGTCCAATCCATTAACAGAAATTTCAGATATCGCTGAATTATCAAAAGTTGCCAAAAAGGGTAATATTTGGCTTGTCGTTGATAATTGTTTTTGTACACCCATCCTGCAAAAACCGCTCGAGCTGGGTGCAGATATTGTCATACATTCTGCAACTAAGTATTTGGATGGGCAAGGTAGGGTGTTGGGGGGGGCCGTGTTAGGTAACCAGGAATTGCTAATGGATGGCGGTATATATGGGTTTTTACGCACAGCCGGGCCGACACTCAGTGCATTCAATGCCTGGGTTATACTGAAAGGCTTGGAAACACTCAAGATACGCGTGGAGGCACATTCAGAGAATGCCCTGAGAATGGCTCAGTGGCTTGAATCCAAACCTAATGTGACGCGCGTATTTTATCCTGGCTTAATGTCTCATCCGCAATATGAATTGGCAAAACGTCAACAGAAATCAGGTGGTGGTATTGTTACATTTGAAGTGAAAGGAGGAAAAGAGGCAGCGTGGCGTGTTATTGATTCGACACGTCTGATATCGATTACTGCTAATCTGGGCGATACTAAGAGTACACTGACACATCCCGCAACAACAACCCATGCTCGTATTAGTCAAGAAGCACGGGATGCCGCTGGTATATCCGATGGGTTGTTACGTATCGCAGTGGGGTTAGAAGCGGAGCAGGATCTTCAGGACGATCTGGCACGAGGTTTGTTGTAAAAAACGCAATTGTAAGTGCATGTTTAACTTGCACAAAAAATTATTTTTGCTACTTGCCAGTGATTAAATTACTTCAGCTTTCTGAATAATAACATCTTCGAGCGGGACATTCTGGTGACCAGCAGAGTCTCCTGTTTTAACTTTCTTAATTTTATCAACTACATCCTGACCTTCAATTACTTTTCCGAATACACAGTAACCATAGCCTTGTGATGATGGGGATTTATAATTTAAAAATCCATTGCTGGCCACATTAATAAAAAATTGCGCAGTCGCAGAATGCACGTCAGCACTACGTGCCATTGCTATGGTATAAGTATCATTTTTGAGTCCATTAGCAGCCTCGTTTTGAATGGGCGCTTGCGTGGTTTTTTGTTTCATTCCGGGCTCAAATCCGCCACCCTGAATCATAAAATCATCAATGACACGATGAAATAATGTGTTGTCATAAAATCCGCGGGTAACATAATTTAAAAAGTTCTGCACAGTTTCAGGCGCTTTCTCACTATCCAGTTCAAGTGTTATAACACCAAAATTAGTTTGTAATCTGACCATATCAATCCTTAGTGGGTTTGTAATTCCTGTTATTGAGGGCTCTGTTTCTCAGGAGCAGGTAGTTTAATAATTTCTTCGATGATTACGCTGTTTTTTGGCACATCTCCTGGAAAAGGGCCGCCCGGTCCGGTTGGTGTGGATGCGATCTTATTTACGATTTCCATGCCGGTGATTACTTTACCAAATACAGCGTATCCATAACCGCTTTGGCTGGGTGCCTTATAATTGAGGAATCCGTTATTCGCGACATTGATAAAAAATTGCGCGGAAGCAGAATGCGGGTCCGATGTGCGCGCCATTGCTATGGTTCCAATTTCATTCTTTAAACCATTGGCGGCTTCGTTCTGAATCGGTGGCCTGGCTGGTTTTTCTTTGAAAGCAATATCGAATCCGCCGCCTTGAATCATAAAACCGGGTATCACACGGTGAAACAGTGTATTTTTATAGAAACCCTCTTCAACATATTGCAGAAAATTTTCAACTGTTTTGGGTGCTTTGTCCGGATAAAGCTCAAGTACGACATTCCCAATATTCGTTTTCATTTCTACGCGTATGTTTGCGGCATTAACACTCAGGTTTATCGAAATTAAAAACAGAAAAATCAAAATTTGGCAGAGTCGCATAGTTATCCTATTAGTTTTAAATGAGGGTAAGAGTTTCATATTTACAATATGCTATACTCATTGGCTATTTATTTTTGATTCAATCATCAAGAACATTCAGAATTCTATCAAGAAGATAGTTAGCTCTACAATTTTATTTGTTGGCCTTATGCTTAAAATTTATAACTCAATTGCCCGGGAAAAACAAGATTTTGTTCCTATCATACCTGGAAAAGTAAAAATATATGTTTGCGGCATGACCGTTTATGATTACTGTCATTTAGGGCATGCGCGGGTTCTGGTTGTTTTTGATACGGTTGTCCGCTGGTTTAAGGCTAATGATTTTGATGTCAGCTATGTACGAAATATTACTGATATCGACGACAAAATTATCAAGCGCGCGCAAGAAAACAATGAGTCACTCGAAACGCTGACACATCGTTTTATTCAGGCCATGCATGAAGATTCCTCAGCGCTGGGCGTTTCATCACCTACCTACGAGCCGCGTGCAACGGGTTATGTCGAGAACATGATCGGTATGATCGGCATCTTGGTAGAAAAGAATCTTGCCTATCGGGCGAGTAATGGGGATGTTTATTATTCTGTACACAATTTCCCAAGTTACGGAAAGCTTTCCGGCAAGTCCCTGAATGATCTGCGTGCAGGGGAACGCGTAGAAATTGATTCTAATAAAAAAGACCCGTTAGATTTTGTGCTGTGGAAATCGGCAAAGCCAGGAGAGCCCTTTTGGGAATCTCCTTGGGGGAAAGGGCGTCCAGGCTGGCACATTGAGTGCTCGGCAATGAGTGAGCAACTATTGGGTGTGCATTTTGATATTCATGGAGGGGGGCAGGATCTGCAATTTCCACACCATGAGAATGAAATTGCTCAAAGTGAGGGTGCGCATGAGCATCCATTTGTTAATTACTGGATGCATAATGGGTTTGTGCGTGTTGATAATGAAAAGATGTCAAAATCTTTAGGTAATTTCTTTACTGTTCGAGAAATACTGAAACATTATCAACCTGAAGTGGTGCGCCTCTTTATTTTACGCGCGCAATACCGTAGTCCATTAAATTATTCTGATCAGCATCTCAAAGATACAAAACTTGCACTGGATCGTTTGTATATTGCACTCAAGGAAGTCAAACCAGTTGCTATGACGACTATCGATTGGAGTAATCTTCATGCGCAGAGATTCAAAGCTGCAATGAATGATGACTTTAATACACCGGAAGCAATTGCAGTATTGTTTGAGCTTGCCGGTGAAATCAATAAAACGGGTTCAAAAGAGAATGCGGGGTTGTTAAAAGGGTTGGGTAATTTATTAGGTTTGTTGCAACAGAATCCGCAAGATTATTTGCAAAATAAA
>Ga0105097_10000413_pt1 | contig 19399 bp, 32 predicted proteins | sample PPLLak12cMay2015_FD_87035 | JGI IMG/M metagenome (GOLD analysis project Ga0105097, IMG submission 87035) | Freshwater sediment microbial communities from Prairie Pothole Lake near Jamestown, North Dakota, USA - PPLs Lake P7 Core (1) Depth... | ecosystem: Environmental > Aquatic > Freshwater >...
ACTATCAAGCCAGACGCGGTGGAGCTGACACCCGATCCAGGAAACGACATCGCCAAGGACATTTTCAAATTCACACTTCCGACATTCAGTGTGTTAGGGGATTTAACAGGAGCCCACGAATTCGACGTCACCCTGGAGTCTCTGGTGGCGGCCAAGGCCCGTGTCCTAGCCGAGTTTGAGGAATACACCCACCAAGTGGACGCGTTTGTAGCAGACTATGATGCTCTGATTGCCGTTCTTCAGGATGTCTCCGACAAGAAAAAAGCTAAGTAGCCCCTTGACTTTTGAAAAATCGTGGTTATCTTATCACCATCAACCACTAACCTTCAAAAGGAGAAGAGAGCTATGAAAATGAAGTTGACGAACGCAGAGATCATGAACTTGTTTCAGGCACTCAACCAACTTAACATGATCGGCAATCCGAAGTTCACCTACACCATTGCCAAGAACCGGGCAAGCCTGAGGCCCCAGGTTGAAGCACTCCAGGAGGCCGGCCAAAGCTATGCCAAGAACAGCGCGCGGTTCAAGGAGTACCAGGGCAAAGTGGACGGTCTGATCAAGCAGTTCTCCACAGATGCTCAGGGAAAACCCATTGTGCGCGACGCCGGAGACGGGCAGAGTTTGCAGAGAACTATCCCCAAAGAGAAGATGGCGGATTTCACCATCGCGCGAGAGGAACTGGACAAGGACTACAATGATGTTATCGTAGGAATGCAGGCCCACCAGGCCAGCTTCCAGACCATGCTCCGGGAAGAGACCGAAGTGGATCTCAGATTGGTGGGCATCGCGGATCTGCCGTCCGATGGTGTGAGCACTCAGCTCATGAACCAGATTTTCATCTTTGTGGATGACACCCCAAAGGCTGAGGTGATACCGCTCAAAGAGGTGAAGAAAAGTGAACCAGCAACTGGTCCTGGAAGCAATTAACAACATCCGCAAAATCGTCCAGGAGAAGGGTAGATACAGGCGCTTGCTGACCAGCGAGGTTGTCGATGTCGAAGTCTACCTGCAACAGATACTTCTGGAGACTAAACAAAAAAGGAGTACGCTATGGGCAACCCTGCGAAGAATCTTTTAGCGTTAGCGATTACCGTGCTTATGCTGGTAGCTATGCTGTTCTTCTTTTCACACTGCGCCTCTTCCGCCCCAGGCCCAGTTGTGGAGACCACTCAGACGGATCTTGACTGTCCCACTGTGCCTGATGGGTACCTGAGCCCGGAGAACTTCACACTGTCTGCCGAGTGGGAAATTGTGTGCGTCCAGCAGGATGATAAGTATGGTTTCTACTGGTTGTTCATGAAGGCGCTCAAGTGCCGGGAAGATGGGCGCACTCATGCGCTTTTGGTTATTCCTCCTGGGGCTAAGTGGCCGTACATCTACAACTACCTGGAGAACGGTACGCTGAAATTTCTGGTGTTCAAGTCGGCCACCAATGCTTATGTGGTGGATGCGACTATCACCGAGGCCAATTACAATATCGTCGCCAAGTATTACTACCACTATTTTGGAGTGGTGGTTCCCCAGCGCAAAGGAGTCTGACGTGCGGCGGACTATCTATATTGTTGGAATTCTCAAAGAGAACCTGCGGGTTAAATCGCTAGGGACCGCGACACCCGTTATCATGGAGGCCCCGTGCTCGTGGGCGCAAGGCATGTGCGGCGCTTTTCCAGCATTCTGGCAGCGCAGTGATGCAGAGGCGTACCGGCTCAGTGTTGGGGCAGATTACACAATAGAGGAATTCGAAGTGGACGGGCCAACTGTCCATTGAGGAGTTAGTTATGCTACCAATTATCGGACTTATCGGAGCCGCGATCTCTGGCATCACTGAAATAGGCAAGTCCTATTTCGAGCGCAAGAAGGTGGAAGCGCAGGGCAAGGTAGACATTGCCCAGGCCAGAGTGGCCGGCGAGATCAAGCGCGCGCTTACAGTTACTGAAGGCGACGCCGCGTATGACTTAGCCGCTGCTGAGCAGATGGAATCCTCGTGGAAAGACGAGTGGCTGACCATCATGCTTTCCATCCCGGCTATTCTGTGTTTCGTTCCCGGTGGGGCCAAGTACGTTGCCGCTGGGTTTGCTGCCCTCAAGGATACCCCCGAGTGGTATCAGTGGGCATTTCTCGGGATGATCATTGCCAGCTTTGGACTGAAAAGTATTGTTCGCCCATTGCTTGCCAAGTGGTTCGGCACCAAAGACACGAGCCTCATTCAACCTCAACCACAACCAGACGAAGAGAAAAAGTAAGTTGGGTGCCTGTTCAATGCTAGACCAAGTGATTCTGTTCGCGGACTCGGTGAACTCCGGGTCCGTGACAATTCGTATCGACAAAGGTGCCGAGACGCTGCTGGTATCGGCGGACAAGGCACCTGGTATTCAGTTTTCAATCTCTGCCCTGCGAACAAGCAAGGGTGGAATAGCCAACGATCATACGGCAATCAGTGCGTTAAACAGTCAACTTGGTAATACCAGGGCGGCTACACCTGTCGCGGGCAAGGCGAGTCCGAAGGGCTGTGAAGCGGCCAGCCACGCCACCCGTGAGGTAGGTGTTAAAAGCTGCCCTGGCGCGCGATAAATGGGCAGGTAGACCGTAAATGGTAGCGGCTGGGACTGTAAATCCCATGGCGCAGCCCCAAGGATGTTCGATTCATCCCCTGCCCACCACACACTGTGGTCTGTCTGCCTAAATCTTCTGTGGGCTAAATCGAGAGCGACAGACCCAGTCAGAGGGTAGCCGGAGATGGTGCCGGGCCGGGCCTGGAACCCGGAGACGCAGGTTCGAACCCTGCCCCTCTGACCAGATTTCGTGCGAGGTTCTAGAAGGTTGCGGGGCAGCTCAACGAGCAGTGAGTCCGACGCATAAATCCAGCTCTCGCACGCACAGGTCCGTGGCCTAACTGGTAAGGCAACGGTCTCCAAAACCGTGGGATGCACGTTCGACTCGTGCCGGATCTGCCAGCTAAAGTAGCACCGTAGCTCAGCGGTAGAGCAGCGGCTCGATAAGCCGTGTGTCGCAAGTTCGATCCTTGCCGGTGCTACCAGTTGCTAACGTGAGAGTGGGTGGGAGAGCCCCGCTTAGAAAGTGTCAGGTTTGAGTCCTGACCGCCCACTCTCCACTTTCGTTGCGGGCCTGCGGAGCTGGAAGCCAACCGGAGAGGCACCAGGCTGTGAACCTGGTTTTAGTGGGTTCAATTCCCTCCCAGCTCCCCACCACAATAAGAGAGAAACTATGTGTGCTGCATTTGCTATAATAGCTGCGGTTCTGTGCGCATTGGCCTTTAAGTATTTCGTTGTGGACGAGCCCAAGCGCCCACGATACCACTGGTAAGAACTTCATGGAGAAGGACATACTAAGTAACTTAAAAGCCCTCGAACGTGAGGGCCGGAAACAACTCGCCTCGCTGCGTAGATCTAAGCGCGCAGGACGGCCAAAGCGAACCCACACCCATTTCATGCGTGACCACATCCGGGCTCGTCAGTCCGGGCAATTCAACAACCCTGATAGTGAACTGTTCGCAATCAATCGCCTCTTAGACCGGGACGATCTGAGCGCTGAGGAGCGTAAGGCTTTCTCCGCTCGGCGTCGAACTTTATTTTCGTCAGGGTCTTGACTTTTCAACAATCGTGATTATCTTTATGTCTGAAAGTGAGGAATCGAATGGCAGCTAAGGAACGCCGAATCAACCAGGATGATGACAACATAGTAGAGTTTCCTGGAGATCTGGACCCGGCACAGTTCCGTGTGTCTGGTACGGACACCAAAGGCCACACGGAGCGCATTTGGATCAACTTTCAACCCATGCACGTACAGACGATGGACATACTCTCCAAGAATGGCAGGTTCCCATTTCGTAATCGTGGTGACTTAGTCCGCCACGCTGTCGTGCGCGAATTCCACTGGCTCGAACGCATTCACAAACCTGTAAACAGCGTCACTGGGGCTCTAGATGCCATGAACGCGCTGCTGCGTGACGCGGAATTCCGGCAAGAATTCACCGAGTACCTGGGCAAACTCAACAAACAAATCGAGGCTTTCGTTGACGAGGGAGACGTGCCGGCGGCCAGGAAACTGCTTCTGGAGACGCTAAGGCATGTCGAGACTATGCCTGAAGGTTACTGGAAAACCAAGTACCAGAAGGCGATCACTGAGAAACATAAGCGCCTGCTCGAAGATCTTCCAAAAGCCAGCCTGTTCCGCGTGGGAGACGAGACAGAGGATGAGGAAGCTGCAAATGGATAGTCTTATTCACATGGTCTGTGAAGAGTGCGGTAGGCCACTACGGGATGTCACTGTGCCTGCCGGTATTGAGATCAAGATGACTGTCCAAGTGCCGCAGTGCAATGTCTGCCGAACACGCGCAACGAACGCAGCTTTTATGGAAGGTCAGGAAACCATGAAGGAGATGATCGAATGAAGGAGAAGGAACGTTTCAAAGAGATGTTGGAGTATCTGAAGTCCAACGGTATCAACTGGGGGATCGAGATCCACGATCACCGGATCTGGCACGCGATTGTCCAGTTTCCAGAACTCGGCGGTTTCTCGTGTGCATACGCGCGGGGTTACAGCGTGCTCGCTCACATGGACGCCGATCTGGACAAAGAGACCAAGCTGGTCCGCGGTCCGCTGATCTCGCTAGGGCGCGCTCTGAAAGCTGAGGCCAAGTGTGCGTCGGTGGCACCTGTACTGAACGAGCACATTGCCGGGTATCTGCTTGCTCAAAACTGCCCTACGACTCCGGAAAACGAGAAATTCTGCAAGGGACAGTTCAACGTGAAGCCCACGCACTCCGAGTCGTGGCTGCTGTTCCACACATACGACCTGCCCAACAGGCAGTATGGCTTGCCCAGCTTCGATCCTCGGATTGTGCGTAATTCTGAACCACTTCGAGTTCCGCCTACAAACGACCCCTTTGCCGAGTTTCTTCACAAGGAGCTGCCGTTCGCTGGAAGGTGGGTTGACCGAAGAGAGCTGATAGTCAAAGCTTTTCGGCTTACGCGGAACAATCCTGATGCCAGTATTGACAGGGGAGACTTCAACAAGCTTTTCGACACTGAGTGGCTGAAGAAAAACGGACTTGCTCTGGAGCATCGCATTGCTTTAGTTCGCGTGTAACTTATCCGGGAGAAGGATAGCACATGGAGTTTCTGCCCCCACCGGAGGCGCTCGGCCTCCCACAGAAGTATAGTGCCTGGCGTGAGAACCAGGCCGAAGCGATCTATCGAGCGCTGGAGAATGATAGACGAGTAACCATATCTATATGTCCTACCGGGTTCGGCAAGTCGCTTATGTACGTAGCTGCTGCGCGTCTGTTCGGTGGTAAGACGATCATCCTGACATCAACCAAAGGATTGCAGTCACAGCTTATGCGTGACTTCGAGTCCGTCGGCATGGTTGACGTGCGAGGGAAGAATGCCTACAAGTGCCCAGCCTCGAACAATCAACTCACTTGTGACGAGGCAGAGTGCAGCGTTGGAATACCCTGTATCATGCAGAGAACTGCCAACTGCCCTTATTATGCGGCTATCATTAGAGCACAAAAAGCCGACCTGGTCGTTACAAATTACTCCTTTTGGTTTTTCTCAAGTGCCTATGGCGAGAGTATCGGAATGCCTCAACTGCTTGTGTGTGACGAAGGGCACGATGCCCCCGAAGCGGTTGCGGGTTTTCTCACAGTGGAACTCAACCGAAGCGATCCTGCTCTGCTGCCCATACTCCCTCAAGACCCCGACAAATACACCATAGTACAGTGGGCTAAGTGGGCCGGCCACTATTTCACACAGACCACGCGCGACATCGAGGAGTTGATGATCGAGATTCGCCGCACTCCCGAGCGCCAGCTATTTCGAAAGTTAGGCAAGCTGAAACGCTTAGCGGCTAAGTTGCACGATCTCGCCGGGATGGATGCCACAAACTGGGTGTGCGACGTTCAATCAACAACCATTTCCTTTGCTCCTATCAGAGTGAGCGATCAATGCCAGTCCATTCTGTTCAAAGGGGCTAAGCACGTAATTCTCACGTCCGCCTCGATTTGCGCGAAGACTGGCGAGATGCTGGGGCTCGAACCTGATGACTACTTGGTAAACGAGTACCCTCACACCTTTCCCCTGGAGACGCGCCTGGTGGTTCACGTGCAGGGTGCCCGGATGAACGCCAAAACCAGCCAGGCAGAACTGCGCGACTGGCTGAAGACCATCGACCGAATTATAGAAGGCCGGCTCGACCGCAAGGGGATCATTCACACTACCGCCTATCATCGCCGCAACTTTGTTAGGGATCACAGCCAGTATGCTCATTTGATGATGTCTCACGAAACCAAGGATGTTGTCCAAATGGTCAACAGGTTCAAAACCGCCAACCCCCCAAAGATCTTCGTGAGTCCCGCAGTCACTACAGGCTGGGACTTTCCTTACGAAGAGTGTGAGTACCAGATCATTGGCAAAGTACCTTATCCGGATAGCAGAAACAAGATAACCAAGGCGCGCATGGATGCCGACGAGGACTATGCGCCCTACGTAGCAATGCAACAGTTGGTGCAGACGTGTGGCCGTGGGAACAGAGCCGAAGACGATCAGTGCGAGAACTTCATCATCGACGATAACATCACCTGGTTTGCTAAGTACAATCGCAAGTTCGCACCGAAGTGGTTTCTTGAAAGTCTCACGTCGAGGATCTTCCCTCCACCCGCGCCGCCAAAACTGGAAAGGAGGTAGGCTATGACGCCGGAAGATTTAGACAACCGGTTCACGTACCATGCACCGAAGTCTGAGCAGGTATCGAAGTACAACACTATCCGCTACGAAGCCCTGTACTTGGCGCGGCTGATCAACGAACTGTGCCCCGAGTCCAGGGAGAAGTCGCTCGCGGTCACTGCTCTCGAAGAGTCTGTAATGTGGGCGAACGCGGCTATTGCACGAAACACTTAGAAAGGAGGTTTCATGAACAAAAACACACCATCAGTAGAAGGGAGACAGGAAGCTTGGGAGGCAATGATCGCCGATGAGCGAACACTGCTTCTCAACAAGGGGGCGGACTACACAGCGGGTAAGAAAGACGCGGATGCTTATGCCAATTTCCGTATCATCGCAGATCTGCTCGACGGCGCACCGATCACACCTTACACCGTGGCCATGGTCTACGCGCTCAAGCACGTGCTGTCACTGATCACGTTCTGCAAGACCGGCAAGCAGGAATCCGGTGAAGGATTGCGTGGCAGGCACATGGACGCCAGGAACTACTTCTTCATTCTGAACGAGCTGATCCCGGATCACCTGAACTCGTTCGAGAAGGAGGCAATGGCTGCCAAGGTGAACGAACTGCTCGACGCTGTCGCCAACATCAATCTGGCTGATTACGGCACTACTATTGTCGAGGACCCGCTCACCGGCGCTGCGGAATACTTTGACGAAGATGACCAGAAATGGTATCCGCTTTCAGAACTCGACACACGAAAGGAGGTGAACAACACAACAGAGAACTACAGGCTTGATGCCTGGAGCTGCCCAGGGAGTTGCTGTCTCGGGCTGCCACTTATCGAGATCGGAGATCTCAGGAACAAGAGCTAGGGGAAGGAAGTAACACAGGCATTAACATTTTACAAGCCCATAAAGGAGAAAACGCTTATGGCAGATCAAGTTCGTAAAGGCGCTTCTTTGGACCCCGCCGATGCAGTAGCCGGCGGTCTTCTGGATGACGTGGATGCCACCTGGAAGAATGTGAAATACGAGATGTATGACTATGAAGGCAAGGCGGACGCGGCACCGTGTTTCGCCGCCGACATGGTCACAGGCACCGAGGCCAAAGCTGAGGACATCGTCCGTCAGCGGTGGTCCTGCGGTAGCGCGGACAACTGGGAACCGTCTCCCGATGGCATGTACCTGGTCCCGATCGGCAGCGAGACTGAGCTGCGCAAGGCCAGCAACATCATCATCCTGATGGGTTCTCTGGTGCAGGCAGGCTTTCCTGCATCCGGCCTCAAGGACGGCGTGGCCAGCGCATTCGAGGGATTGCAGGCCCACATGCGCAGAATGGAAGGTCCCAAGCGCGGTGGTTTGCAGCAACCGCAGCGGCGCACGGTCGGTGGCAAGGAGTACGAGCGGGACAACAAGATCCTGCTGGTAGAGAAGATCATCTCCATGCCCGGCCAGACGACCACCGAAGCCCCAGCCAAGGGTAAAAGCAAGGCCAAGGCGAAGGAAGAGGCCCCCAAAGCCGGAGCGGCTGACCAGGGCGCTCTCGACGCCAAGGCTAAGGACCTCCTGACCAGGATCGTCCTGGAAGGCGATGGCAAGGTGGCCAAGAAGGACATTCCTTCGCTCGGGTTCAAGATCCTCGGGAATGATCCTGACCGGAACAAAGTTCTCGCGGTGCTGTTCAAGGACGAATGGATCACGGCCAACGGGTTCACAGTATCCAGTGATGGAGTGATCACACTCGGGTAAAGTAAGTAGCACACAAACCAGGCTGGGGGTGCCCATAACCCCCAGCTTTTTAGGAGATCTTCCCGGTATGTTGATTAACGACGAAATAGAAGACATGCTTTATCAGACTATGTGTAAAGTCTATTGCAAAACCGAGACTGTCAACAGAGCCCAGGAGATAGTTACACAGGAGAAAATTCCGCACGAAGTGGCAGCTCAAAGAGTTATCATCGAGCAAATAAAAGAGGCCATTGGATTGAACCTGTTCAACTATCCCTTGCCAAAGCAGCAAGAGTTTTTGGAACTCTTCACACGCAGATCCGGACGAGCATGGCGGCGTGTTTGGGAGAGGTATAAAATTGACTCGGGTGTGCGCAAAAAACCTTACAGCAAAGACACGAAGGTTGCTCACCTGAATTCCGAACTTCCCCACGTTGTACACGAATATCTAAGCATGTGGGCAGCGAAAGAGGGAAAATCTCTCATTGCTCTGACAAGAGATATTCTGATAGAGGTGGTGAACGCTCGAATCTACGAGGAGGTTACACGAAATGAAAGAAAAGGGAGAAACTAGAATTCTACTTTTGACAGATATTCACGCACCGTATCACGACAAGCAGGCGCTCAAACTCGCCATTAAGTTTGCTCGGAAAAAAGAAATAGATGAGGTTATCGTATCCGAGCTGCCTGATCTTTACAAGGTGTCTTCCTGGTTGAAGAACCCGGACACCATGCCGTTCTACCAAGAACTTGAAGAGGTCAAGCAGGTAGCGCGTCAGATAGCTTCTGCCTTTCCTGGTAAAAAGTTCACGTACTTGTCCGGCAATCACGAAGAGCGAATAACTAAATACCTGTGGAGGCATGGAGAACATTTAGCTGGGATAGATGCCTTCGCACCGCAGGCATTGCTCGGCATTACTGAACTGGGCTGGGAATGGGTGGATAATAAAGAGCGCCTGGCCAAGAACCAGCCGGTTCTCCAGCGTGGAGAGCTGACATTTCTACACGGTCACGAAATTAAAATGGGCTGGGGCGCAGTGAACATTGCCAAGATCATGTACGAGCGCGCTGGAAAAAACGTGATTATGGGGCATTTCCACCGCGTGCAGGAGTGGGTGGTGCGTAAAATTGACGACAAGTTTAGCGGGTGCTGGAGTGTGGGGTGCCTGTGTGATCTTCACCCGGAGTACAATCCGCACAACAACTGGATACACGGGTTTGCTATCATCCACCTGTTCGAAGGCGGTGCATTCTCAGTAGAGAATCGGAAGATCATCGAAGGCAAGGTGCTCTAATGGAAATGATCGAACTCAAAGAAGAGCTGTTTGTGTCTAAGGGATCAGGCACCGATCGCACAAAGGCGCAGGACACGGGCCTGATCCACCTGTCTGACATAGCCCACTTCATAGAGCACAAGATGGGTTATGCCAAGCGCACAAAAGGCACTGAAGCCTGGAGCATGGACCTGGCGGCTGAAGTAGGTTTCATGTGGGAAGACGTGCTGTCACGCGCCTTTGCTGATCGCTACGCCGCCAGAATAGGCGAGTGTGAGCTGGACGGTATCGTGGGCTCTCCGGACGGGCTGAGCCCAAATGACCCGCTCGGTAAAGAGGCGCTGGTTAATGAGGAGTACAAGGCCACGTGGCGGTCCACACGTAAAACGCCGACTGACATCTGGTACTGGGAATGCCAGTTCAAAAGTTACTGCCACATGCTTGGAGTCAGCGTGTCCGTGGTGCGCGTGCTCTATTTGATGGGCGACTACAAAGGCAGCGGCCCCCAGTACCGTGTGTTCAGAATGGAATTCACCCCCTTCGAGTTGCGGGAGAACTGGAAAATGATCCTCGATCACCGCGACGAGATGCTTGAGAAGGGGTATTGGAATCTTAACGACGTACTGAAAGGAGAAAATTAGTTATGTGGAACTTTTACCGACGAAAGGGACTCGCGAAGATGCGACCCTATCTTCCTGGCGAGAGCCTTGAAGGGATTAGTGTCGCCCCGGTGGACACTCCGGAACTGGGGGGCATGATTGCGCAAAATCCTGCAAACCATGCCGACCAATGGTACGTGGCCAAAAAGTATTTCGAGGATAATTTTGAACTCATAGAAAAGGAGGACTAGCATGGCGAACATGGTGCTTGACACGTTGTTGAAAGGTGGTAAGTTCGTAGCCGCCACCAATGAGGTCAAGGCTCGCATGACAGCGGCAATCATCGCACGGGAGAAGCAGGGCAAAACCCACCTGGCGCTAACAGCTCCGGGACCTATTGTGGTGTTCGATGCTGACTACGGCCTTGAAGGAGTTGTTGGCAAGTTCGTGGACGCCGGTAAGAAGATCTACGTCTACCGGATCGAGATGCCCAGCCAGGAAGAGAAGGACGCCGGCAAGAAAGCCAGCGAGATATGGGACGACATCAATGCCACGTTTATCGACGTACTAAGAAACCCCGAGGTGCGCACGGTTATCTTCGACACGGCTTCTGAGCTGTGGGAAGTGGCCAGGTTAGCCTACTTCGGAAAGCTGGAGCAGGTGAAGTCCCACCACTACGGGATGGTCAATGCTGCTTTTCGAAGGTTCTTGAAAAAGGGTCTCGATAGTGACAAGAACATCCTGCTCCTTCAGAAGATGAAAGCCGAGTACCTGGACGACAAGAGAACGGGCAAGTACGAGATGTCGGGCTTTGGTGACACGGCGCACATAGTGCAGGCGCTGATCTACCCGAACCACTCGCGCGTGCAGAGAGAGTTGCCGGACGGCCAGACGGTCGAGCAAGGGCAGTTTTACGTCGAGGTGCGTGACAGCCGGCACAGTCCTGAAATGATGAACTCCTTCTTTGTGGGAGAACTCGCAACCTTCCCGTGGATCGCGGCCAGTATCATCAAAGGCACGAGCCCGGACCAGTACGAATAAGGAGGTGGGCTATGGGACTAGATTCTTCTGGTGGAACACAAACTACCTATCAGGTGGTCATCACCACACATGATTCTATGCCGTCGTCCTACAAGGGCGTTCTCAATGTGTTTGTGGAGAACGGGTTTCTGGAGTTGTGGCTGCCCGAGCGCCGGGTTTACGTGAATCTTAGCAACGTAAACACTTACTCAGTTAGAAGGATAGAAGCCGGGCAAGAGGACAAGACGGTGCGCAAGCTGCCTATCAAGTACGAGCCCCAACGGCCGGAAAACTCCCAGGTGCCTGATGACTTTCCCCAGGCCGGCGGAAGCGGAGGAGGTGAGAGCGCATGAAAGCTATCCTGTTAGGCAACAAGAAGCTGTATGACCGGCTCTGTGGTCCTCCTACTGATGGGTTTCAGAAACTCACTACCCGCCGGGGGACGCCCATTCTCTATCTCAGTGGCATACCAACCAACAGAATCTGGCATGTAACCATAGAATCCCAGCCGGAATTGTTGGGGGATGAATTCGGCTACGTAACCGTGGACGATTTTCTGGAGGAGCTATGAAACTCTGGACCTCGTGTTTCTGGACTCACATGACTGCGCCCCAAACCGTGAGCATTGCCTGGAAGTCCCCAGGATTCTACAAAGGACCCTCGTATGCTAAGCTGGCACCCCCAAGGGAACTCTACTTTGCCTACCGCAATAAAGAAATGCCGTGGGAGGTATACGAGGCTATCTATTCGGGAGAAGTCCTCTCCAAGTTGACGCCAGACATCATCCAGGCCGATTTGCTCGATGGCACGGTGCTACTTTGCTGGGAGCGCAACGGCAACTGCCACAGGCACATAGTGTCCACCTGGCTGAACGAGAACGGTATAGAGTGTGCGGAGGTGACATTTGGCTAACGAAAACTTCCCTCTGTTTGTTGATCCTCGCGTGGGCTCCATCGATCTTGTCAAGTTCGTGAAAGTCCCGGTGGAAGTGACCAAGCTGCAATTCGGCGACGTAGCCTTCACCGGGAACGGCCCGGACGGTCTGTGGAGCATTGGCATAGAACGCAAGAATATCAGAGACTTAGTCAGTAGCATGGACACCGGCAGGCTGTCAGGACATCAACTGATCGGCCTGCTGGACTTCTATCACGTTGTCTACATCGTTGTGGAGGGCATCTGGAGGGTTCACAATGGATATATCGAAGTTCTCGCCGGAAGAAATATGTGGAGACCTCTCGGCGGAAATAGAGCGCGCCAATACTCTTACGCTGAGATCGCTAACTTCCTCAACACTCTGGCAATTATCACCAATGTCAGAATATGGTTCACCGATACGGACGCTCAGACTGGTGATTGGATCAGGCACACCTACTTCTGGTGGCAAAAGAAGTGGGAAGAGCACCGGGCTCACCTTAATTTCCAGAAAGCCCCCGATATGCCCAAGCACATGAGACTGAGCAAGCCGACCCTGGTGCAGCGCATCGTGAAAGAGTTGTACGACGTTGGCTGGGAGCGCGCCGGCAAACTGGCGGACTTCTTTCCGACTATGGAGATTCTGATGGCCGCCACCGAGAAGGATCTTATCAAGGTGCCTGGTGTGGGCAAGGTTCTGGCCAAGTCCATTTACGAGGAGCTGCACAGAAAGTGAACCACATCTATCCAAAGCGCACCGACGACGAGGAATTCCGCGATTGGGCGGCGAGACTGCCGTGGTGGAAGCCCAATGTAATACTCGGCAGTAGGGCAGGTATCACCGTGCGTCTTCTTCGGCGCTGCCTGAAGTTGTGGGGCAGAAAATGAAGGCTATAGCAGTCGGGTGGACGCCTCAGCGAAACGAGTTACACATTCGCTGCGAGAAGTGTGGTTTTGCCTGGTGGTCTCGAATGGACCGGTGGACAGTGACGTGCGGTTGTTGTGGGGAAAAAGACTCGATGCACAGACTGCGGGAGCAGTACGTAAAGGAGCATGCAGCAATGAAACGATACCTGGTGTTCATGGGGAGCACGTTCTACCCGGCGGGTGGCTGGGAAGACTTCCAGACATCTTTCGATAGTATTGAGAACTGCTTCGGCTACATAGCCGCGCAACAGGTTCGCAGCTACGACTGGTGGCAGATTGTTGACTCCCACACAGGGAAAATCGTCCACGCCTCTTGACTTTTGGGAAATCGTGGTTATCTTATAGTCTCAAAGGCTGGGGCAAATCCGGGTGAGGACATGGGACGCGGTTCAAGTCCGCCCCATCCGGTGAGCAAGGAGCGCTCTCCCAGCCACGCTAACAAGCCCCCACGGTAACTCGCCAACCCTCCCGTGGGGGCACCAATATACTGACCAAGGAGTGACCATGGAAGCGCCCATTTGGGGAACCAAGTACAGGCTCGAACGCGGCAAAGGGTATGGTGAGGCGCGATGGTGCGTGCTCAGCCGGGATGGTAGAACCGAAGTGGCGGCTGGTCAAATGTACGATGAAGCCTACCGGATCTTCGAAAGTTGTGAAGCTGCGGCACAGAAAACAGTCAACTCCCACGCAACACTCGACCCACGTATAATCGAATTTGAGGAGGAGAGCCGGGCAGAGATGCGCAACCGAGGTAGAAAAATGCGCTGGATACCGCCAAGGTAAGGAGGAGAGTATGCAGCCGATTACCGAACTTGAGTTGGAAGAGATCTTACACCACGAGAAGTACAAAGAGACGCGGGAGCGGTACATGGAGCGAATAGTGGCCGAAGGGTATACCATCATGACTCCCGACTGGAATGAGCTGCTCCTTGACATCGACACTGAAGACGACTGGAGATTCTTCCAGAAAGCTGTGGCGCGGTTGCAGGAAGAGTACCCACAGCAAGTCACCTGGCGCGCGTGGCCGTCCAAGGGCGGTGTCCCACGCCGGCACGCACTGGTCACAATACCCTTTCCGGTCGATCCTTCCCAGCGGATAGCATTCCAGGCCGTGCTGGGATCTGACCGTGTGCGCGAGATGTTGTCACTGTTCCGTTGTCAGCAAGGAGACCCAGTGCCCACTTTATTGGCAGAACCAGCTAAGTAGGAGGATTAACATGCCTTACATCGACAAGCATCGACGTGTAGAGTTAGTCTACCAGCCGCCGGCAACTACTGGTGAGCTGAACTACGACATCACCCGAGCGTGCAACGCCTATCTGGTCCGCTATGGACTCAGCTACACCCACATCAATGAGGTGATTGGCGTTCTCGAATGCGCCAAGCTGGAACTCTACAGGCGCGTCGCAGCTCAGTACGAAGACAAGAAGATCAAAGCGAACGGTGACGTGTACCCGGCGCTACTTACTAGTTAGGAGCCGTGCCATGAGTTTGGATGTTTATTTGAGGGCAGTGCGTCCGACCGAAGTGTTCCAGGCTAACATTACCCACAACCTTGGGGCTATGGCTAAAGCTGCTGGGATCTACGCGGCTGTATGGCGTCCTGAGTATATAGGCGTTACAAAGGCGGCGGACCTGATTGAACCTTTGCGCACGGGAATAGCCACTCTAAAAGCAAACCCCGCCTATTTCAAAACGTTTGATGCCCCCAATGGCTGGGGACTGTACGAGAACTTTGTGCCGTGGCTGGAGAAGTACCTTGCCGCGTGTATTGAAAATCCTGATGCCGATATTAGTGTTAGCCGCTAAGTGAAACTCACCGACCATTGCTTCAACTGCCAGCTCTGCAAGACTCGCCACAACATTGTTTGGGGCGCTGGGCCGGAGTACGCCAGAGTTATGTTCGTAGCCGAAGGTCCCGGCGAGTACGAAGATATTTGGGGCACGCCGTTTTACCACGAAGCAAATGCAGGTAAAGAGTATGACCGTCTTCTCGGGACAATCAGTCTTGATCGCGCCAACGTCTACACCACGAACACTGTGAAGTGTCGCCCACCGGCTAACAGAGATCCAAACCCCGATGAAATTGCCGCGTGCCGTGGCTGGCTGCTGCTAGAGATAGCCACCGTGCAACCTAAGATCATCGTCACCGTTGGCGCGATCTCTACTAAGAATTTCCTTGGCGACGTAGACATGGAGGCTGTACATGGGATACCATTTGAGGTTACAATCAAAGAGACTGGCCAGGAGGTTATTGTCCTTCCTGTGTACCATCCTGCTGCCGGACTTAGAAGCCCCGAGTATGCACAACTATGCGCCCTCGACTTCGCAAACGTCGGAGCCGTGCTGCGAGGAAAGCTGGGACCCGCCCACTTCCGAGACCCCCTCGCGGGAAGTGAATCCTATGGAATTTTACAATCCGAGAATGAGGTTATAGACGCCTTCGAACATTCTCAGATGATCGCCGTGGATACTGAGACTCTCGACTGGAAATACACCCCCTACATTGTTTCGGCGTCCACGGCACCCGGCACAGGCTACGTCATGTTTGCGGATAACGCAAAAGTTCTTGCGGTATTTGCAAAGCTGCTGGAAGACCCGGCGCGGACCACGCTGATCCACAACTGCCTGTTTGACATTTTCGTTCTGGAAAAGCTGGGGATCTACCCGGCTACCATCCACGACACCATGATAATGGCCTACCTTCTGCAATCAGAGCCCCAGGGACTTAAACCCTTAGCCTTCAGGTACTGGGGTATGGTGATGAAGGATTACGACGACATGGTTGCCGAGGTGTCTGCCGGCTTAGCCCATAAGTATCTTGAGAAGGTGATGGGCTACACCTGGCCGGACCCGGAGAAGATTCTGGAAATCAAGCCCGGTGGAATTTTCCACTACAGACAGCCCCAAAACATCGCTAAGGTGGTAAAAAGAATCTTCACCGATCTACTCAAGGAGAAGATCACTCGGGCAGATCTCTGGCGGCGCTGGCACAAGCTGGATCTCGAAGAAACGGGCCGAAATACGGTCGAGGCTGCGTTAGGAGAGATGCCGGCAGGCAATCTATCAATGGTGGCTAAGGAAGACGCTGTATGGTACGCTTGCCGCGACGCAGACGCCACAATCCGCATCCATCCGTACCTGTGGAGCAGAATCCAGGACACCGGGATGGAGGGCGTGTTTGCCATGGACATGGGGATCGTGCCCATGGTCAAGGACATGATGGCCACCGGAATCCAGCCGATCCCGGAAGAGCTGAAGCGCCTTGGGGACTACTTTGGCCGCCGCATAGAAGAGCTGGAGGCACAGATCACCGCTCTGAGCAACGGCGAGGTAATCAACGTGGGCAGTCCACTTCAGGTAGCGGATCTCCTGTTCAACAAGCTTCGCCTGAAGACCAACTTCAAGCACGGGAAGATCGCCACCAATGACAAGACGCTTGCTCTCATAGTTGCTCAGCATCCCGTGGTGCCGCTGATACGTAACTGGCGCGCCTACTCGAAGCTGAAGAGCACCTACACCGACAAGCTGCCCAAGTGGATAGCAGAGGATGGGAGAATCCACACAAAGATCAAGATTACCCGCACCTCTACGGGCCGCCTGGCGTCTGCTGATCCGAACTTGATGAATCAGCCAACCCGCAGCGAAGACGGCAAGGCGATTAGAAAAGCATTTACGGCGCGGGATGGTTGCGCATTCGTCAGCAACGACCTGTCGCAGATTGAGATGCGCGTTCTCGCACACGAGTCGGGGGACGCCAGGCTTATCCACATCTTCAAGAACGGTCTGGACATCCACTCCATGACGGCGAGCGGTATCTTCAAGCTGCCTGTCGAAGAGCTGGATGAAATGAAGCACAGGTATCCATCCAAGAGGGTGGGTTTCGGTGTGGTCTACGGGATCACCGCCGCAGGGCTTCAGGAACAGTTGTTGATGATGGGCCTCGATCCAGACTACTGGACGCAGAGTCGCTGCCAGCAACTGATCGACGACTGGTTTGGTGTCTACCCGGATGTTGAAGTCTACATGGAGGACCTGGTGGCGTTTGCGCGCAGGCACGGCTACGTGGTGGACCTGTTTGGCAGGCGTAGATACTTAGCCACTATCAGATCGTCGAGCAAAATGGCGCGCGCTGAGGCTGCAAGGCAAGCAGGCAATATGCCTATCCAGTCCGGAGCGGCTGGTGTGTTCAAGAAGGGAATGGCGAACCTGATCCCCTACTACAAAGACTTCCAGTCGCAGGGGTACATCTGTCATCCGATCATTCCTATCCACGATGACTTAGTTTTCGAGGTGAGCGAAGATATAGTTGACATTTGGGTGCCGCTGCAACAGGATGTCATGGAGCACAGCGTTACATTGAAGGTGCCTATACTCTCAGACGCAAAGGTAGGTAAGATATGGGGAGACCAAAAAAAGTACAAGTGGTAGGCGATTTCGGGCGGGATACCGGGGTGTACTATGGGAAGATCCCAGGCGATCCAAACAAGAACCGCTACCGCCCCGTAATGGTGAGGCCGCAAACGGTGAAGCGCAGCGAAGTGACCGCGCTTGCCATGACTACCGGCAACGAGAAGCGGATCTCGAAAATCCTTGTTGGCGACGAAGTGTGGGAGTGGGTGGGGATAGGGTGGATTACCATCCGGTACGCCACTGCCAGGGATCGCAAACAGTTTCCAAAATTGGAGGATTAGCGCGTGAAGTCAATAGTGAAGGAGGTTGTTCATGTCAAAGACTGATGAAAAGTTTGAGTTTCCCGGAGACCGGGAAGCGGGAATTATAGGCACTGCTACGCGCACCCGAGCGCAGTGGAAGAAAAACGGCAACGTCACCACATTCGGAAAGGAGCTGAAGTATGGAAACCAACCTGGACAGACTCAGCGAAAAGTTCACTCTAGAGGAAGATCCAAGGTACGCCGGGGGGTCGATGTGGCGGTGTAATGTGTGCGGCCAACTCGCGCACTCTGAGGAGACCTGGTTTCCTTGCCAGGAAAAGTTTGTGCCCACCCGAATCCGCTGCAATGAGTGCAGAAACAGGTGGGCACTGGAATTCATACTCACTCCGGAGGATCTTGCCGGGCGGCTACCTACTTAGCCACTTCTTCTCTTTGTTTCGCCAGCCTCTCCAGCATCCGGAGAAATGCCGGGTCGGCAATTAGCGAGGCCACGGTTCCTATAATTCTTATGTGCATGGGAACGTCCTTCACGTCGCGGTTCAGGTAGTCTTCAGGATCTCCCGGAAGAACCAGAGCGACATTCTTGTTCTCGTCCATAATAAGCGCCACACTGCCCGGCTCTGCATAATGTTCCATATAGCTGACCTGCGCGTCCTTCTCAAACTTTTCCATAACCGTTCTCCTTTCTAATCCAAAATTAGCAGCTCTGCCGTCTGGATGTCGTTGCAGAGCCTGCATCTAAAGGTTGCTGTTCCCTGGCTGAGATCTATCGTAAGCACCTCAGCCTCTTCGAGAGGAAAGGTCCCGCAGCCGTACTTGCACGTGACGTTGAAGAATCCGAACTCTTCAAGCAGCTCCGGCGTGGGGGGCTCGCCTGGGAACTCGTCGTATGTGCCTGAGTAATCCTCCCCAGGAACGCCACGGGCTATCTCCTCATCGATCAGTTGTTCAATCTCGTCGTCGTCGTACACGCTTAGGCTCCTTTCGGTGGGAAGAACCCCACGTATTTGCTGGGCTCTCCCTTAGTTGTGGACGACTTGAACGCCTCGACCACCAGGGAGCTGTCAACGCCCTTCTTGAGCAGGTAGTCCTTCAGCTTGGCCTTGTCCAGCTTGTCGCTGCCAGCCTTGGTTACTACTCGGATTGTTCCCACGTCCGTTTCCACGGCGTCGAACCCCGCCAGCTCAGCGGCTCCCTGGAAGAGTCCGTTAGCCTCCTCCTCAAGCGCCTTGGCCTCGTCCTTCTTCTTGTTTGCTTTCACACGAAGACCGATCACCTCGCGGAGAAGGTCCTCGTAACCTCTTGCCTGGTCTGGTAACTGGATAAATTTCATGCCGCCCTCCTTCCAAAGATCCGCTTCAAAGCACGATAGTTCGCGTGCGGAGTTTCAGGTTGCAACCGAACGGTAAACGGAGTCACGTCGAGCACGAGCCCCCCGGAGTTGGGAAGGTCCACCAGCCTGGCTTTGCGCTCATATCTTACCGCCACGTACTCCTTAGTGCCTCTGAAGGCACGATCACCGAATACAATGCGACGCAGTTTCTTTGCTTGCTTGTCGTTCACGCCTTCCTCCACAG
>Ga0105097_10000415_pt1 | contig 19383 bp, 16 predicted proteins | sample PPLLak12cMay2015_FD_87035 | JGI IMG/M metagenome (GOLD analysis project Ga0105097, IMG submission 87035) | Freshwater sediment microbial communities from Prairie Pothole Lake near Jamestown, North Dakota, USA - PPLs Lake P7 Core (1) Depth... | ecosystem: Environmental > Aquatic > Freshwater >...
AATCGGGTGATTAAGATAGCGAACGGGATTTTCTGTGGGAGGCTGGCCGACGGCGAAGGTGTCGAAGCCTTTTGTGTAGCCAAGCCCGTATGTGACGTGTGCCCTTGCGAGCCAGGCGAAGTGAGCCTGTCCCCAGCTATGGAGGCCGTAAAAGGGGCGGGTAAGGTCGTTCCACATGATAGCAAGCGCAGCGGCGGATATAAGCAAGACGCAAAGCCAGAAATAGATGTTTCTTCTTTCAGCGGGCAGCTTCAGGGGTGCGGCGTTGTTTTGGTCTGTCTTGAGATCCGGAGTCTTCTTCATAAAACAGGCTCCCTGTGAGAGTTAAGTCTGTTGGAATGCCGGTTATTTACATATGCGGCAGACCAAATTATTTCAGTTGTTTTTTTCATTCAACTCCTGTAATATTTAGCCCTTACAGGGCAAATTTCAGGTATAGTAATGATAAAAATACCGGCTGTAAAGCTTTATGTAGGCGAATTATGCAGATTGGAAAAGCCGATTTTTTGTCACCTTTTAATTCCTGTATAAGGGAATGATTATGGAAAAAAGTCTCAATGTTGCAGTGGTGGGGGCCGGTTACTGGGGGAAAAACCTGGTAAGGAACTTTGCGGGGGCGAAAAGATGCAGCCTGAAATATATCTGCGACCTCGATGAAAAGATACTGGCAGCCCAGAAAAAGAATTATCCGAATATCACGGTCACAGCCGACCTCGATGCAGTATTGAAGGACAAGGCCCTCGATGCTGTTGTAGTGTCGGTGGATGTTCCGGCGCATTTCGAGGTGGCGAAAAGAGCGCTCGATGCGGGCAAGCACACTTATGTTGAGAAGCCTTTGACGCTGAATGCGGCGGATGCGAAATTGCTGATTGAGACGGCGAAGAAGAAAAATTTGAAGCTGATGGTGGGGCACCTGCTGGAGTATCATCCTGCTGTGAATTATATAAAGGAGCTAATCGGGAGCGGCAAGCTCGGGACGCTGTATTATATGTACACACAGCGGGTGAATTTGGGAATCATCAGGCAAAATGAGAATGCGTGGTGGTCGCTTGCGCCGCACGATATTTCCGTAATATGCTATCTGTTCGGGTCGGAGCCTGTGTCGGTGTCGGCGAGAGGGCAGTGTTATCTTCAGCCGGGGATAGAGGACGTGGTTTTTGCGACGGTTAAATTCAGCGACGGGAAGATTGCAAATATACACTGCAGCTGGCTTGACCCGAATAAAATCAGGAAGATGACGGTAGTAGGGTCGGAAAAGATGGTGACATTCGACGATATGGAGGCGAGCGAGAAGATACGAATATGGGACAAGGGCGCGGCGATTAAAAAAGACACGGCTGCGACGTATCCGGAGATAATTTCGCTTCGGTTCGGTGACATCGTAATTCCGAAAATTCCATCGAGCGAGCCGTTGTCTATCGAATGTGCACAATTCATAGATGGGATTCTGGATGATAAACCGATACTGACGGACGGCAACGATGGTCTTAAGGTGGTGCAAATTTTGCAGGCAGGGCAGAAGTCGCTTCGTAACAACGGCCAGCCGGTCAATCCTCAGGAGGTATAATGAGCGAGCAGAAAGAATATTTTGTTCACGAATCGGCTTATGTTGACGAGCCGTGCGAAATCGGCAAGGGGACGAAAATCTGGCACTTCAGCCATATATTGAAAGATGTTAAAATCGGGCAAAAATGCATTTTTGGCCAGAACGTCAACGTCGCAAGCGGGGTAGTCATCGGAAATAATGTGAAGGTGCAGAATAATGTCTCGATTTATACGGGCGCAGTTATCGAAGATGATGTATTTTTAGGGCCATCTTGTGTGCTGACGAATGTTACAAATCCGCGCTCGCAGGTGGTGCGGCATGATATTTATGAGAAGACGATTTTCCGGCGGGGGACGACTGTCGGGGCGAATGCGACGATTGTGTGCGGAATTGAGCTTGGGCGGTATTCATTCATCGCGGCAGGCGCAGTTGTTGCGAAGAATGTACCCGATTATGCCCTGATGATGGGCAATCCGGCAAGGCAGGCCGGGTGGATGAGCAGGCACGGCGTCAGGCTGGGCAAGCCGGATTCGCAGGGGATTATGATTTGTCCAGAAAGCGGATATAGATATAAAGAAATTTCGCCCGGGGTTTTGAGGTGTCTTGACCTCGATGAGGAGGCGCCGCTGCCGGCAGAAAAGGCGGTCGGGAAAATTCCTTACGATGAATTTAAAAAAAATGCAGCGAAGTAAATAGAGTTTTTTAATTTTTTTCTTTAGGAGAATTTATAAATGCAGGTTCCACTGTTGGATTTGAAGGCACAGTATGCGAAAATTAAGAATGAGGTCCTTGCGGCGGTATCGGAAGTGCTTGAGAGCCAGGTTTGCATAGGCGGACCGAAGGTTACAGAGCTTGAGGGGAAAATAGCAGCGGTCAGCGACTGCAAATTTGCGGTTGGTGCATCGAGCGGGACGGATGCGATATTAAATGCACTGATGAGCCTTGAAATCGGGAGCGGCGATGAGGTCATTACGACGCCGTTTACGTTTTTTGCGACGGTCGGCTCGATAGTGAGGACTGGTGCAAAGCCTGTGTTCGTCGATATCGACCCTGAAACTTACAACATCGACAGCAAGAGAGTTGCAAAGGCTGTGACGAAGAAGACAAAGGCGATTATGCCTGTGCATCTGTTCGGGCAGATGGCGGATATGGACCCGATTATGGAAATTGCGAAATCGAAAAATATTGCGGTAATCGAGGATGCGGCACAATCGATAACGAGCACATACAAAGGCAAAAAAGCTGGAAGCGTGGGAACGGCTGGGTGTTTCAGCTTTTTCCCGAGCAAGAACCTCGGCGGCATAGGCGACGGCGGTATGATTGTTACGAATGACGAGCAGCTTTATAACCGGATGGTGATTATGAGAAACCACGGCAGCAAGCCGAAATATTATCATAAGTATGTGGGCGGGAATTTCCGGCTCGACCCGGTTCAGGCGGCAGCGCTTTTGGTGAAACTGCCGCATCTCGATGAGTGGTCGCAGGCGCGGAGGAATAATGCGGAGTATTACAATCGAAAATTCAAAGGCACTATCGTAAAGACTCCGTATATCAATCCGGACTGCAAGACGATTTATAATCAATATGTAATAAGTGTGCCGAAGCGAGACCAGCTTATTGAACATCTTAAAAAGAACAGCATCGGGGTAGAAGTTTATTATCCTGTCCCGATGCATGTGCAGGAATGCTTTAAGAATCTAGGATGCAAGGAAGGAGATTTTCCGGAATCGGAAAAGGCGGCGAAAGAAGTCCTTGCGCTGCCGATTTATCCTGAATTGACGGATGAAATGAAGGACTATGTTGTCGAGAAGGTATTGTCTTTTTACAGCTGAGCGGATATTTAGCTGGTTGGCGGAATATAGAACGGCTCGATTGAATATAGGAGTCTGTGAATATGTATAAGGGCAAAACGGTTTGCGTGGTTGTGCCGGCATACAACGAGGAGAAACTAATCGGCAGGGTAATAGAGACTATGCCTGATTATGTGGACAAGATTGTCGTTGTCGATGACGTGAGCACAGATAGTACCGTCCAAATCGTCCGAAGATATGCGGAAAAAGAATCGAGCAAGGTAGTACTTGTCGAGCATAAAGAAAATCAGGGGGTGGGAGGGGCGATAGCGACGGGATACAAATGGGCGAGGGACAACCGGTTCGATGCGGCAGCGGTGATGGCGGGCGATGCACAGATGGACCCTGCGGATTTGCCGGGGCTTCTTGACCCGGTAGTTGCGGGCGAGATTGATTACGCGAAGGGCAACAGGCTTTTTACGGGCAATGCCTGGCAGGTGATTCCGAAGGTAAGATATCTGGGCAATTCGTATTTGTCACTGTTGACGAAAATTGCATCCGGGTATTGGCACGTGGCGGATTCGCAGACGGGATATACCGTGATAAATTTGCGGGCGCTGGAGATGCTCGACCTGGACGGAATATATAAGAGATACGGGATGCCGAACGATATGCTGATAAAGCTGAATGTTTTTAATTTCAGGGTCCGGGACATTGCGGTGCGGCCGGTTTATAATATCGGCGAGAAATCGAATATCAAGCTTCGCAAAGTCGTTTTTACGATTCCGTTTTTGCTGCTGAAGGGCTTTTTATACAGGATGAAGGAAAAATATATTATCAGGGATTTTCACCCGCTGATTTTCTTTTACGGGTTCGGATTTTTATTCGGCCTGACATCTTTAATTTTGTTTATCAGGCTGTTCTACATGTGGTTCGAGGCAGGCAGGATCCCGCCGACAAATGCGCTTGCGGCGATGTTCACATTTATGAGTGCGGCACAGTTTACGCTATTTGCGATGTGGTTCGATATGGAGTCCAATAAAGAGCTGAAATGAAAAAGGACAAAATTTTCCAGAAAGAAGCCGGCGTGGGGAAAACAGCATTACTCAACAGCGATACACAATCGCAGGCAGGTTTTTCGGTCCTTGGCAGGATGGACTGGATAATCGCACCAGTGATTGCACTGATTGCGGGGATCGTTATCTATTTTAATATTTATTCAGCGATCAACTGGGACGATTTGATGTATATGAGCCTTGCGCAGAATACCCAGCCGGAGGCGTGGATAATGAACCGGTACGGTCATTTATATCTGATGAAGCTGTTTTTTGCTATGGCCGGCGATGCGATTACGGGCGGGAGAATTTACTGGTGCTTTATTTTCTGCGGGACGATGCTGTTTACATACTGGTCGGCAAAAATTCTGGCAGGAAGGAAGAATACGATTATCGGAATCGCGGCTGTTCTGCTTGCAGCGATGCTGCCGATATTCGGGAGGGAAGCAGGGTCGCCGCTGTCAGATTTTACTGTAATGTTCTTTGTGACAGGTGCGGCGTTTATTTATCTTGCGTTCCTTAACGTTAAAAATAAATACAGCCGGCTGTTTTTGATTTTGCTGGGGGCATTTTTATTCTGGGGGATGAAATCGAAAGAGACAGCTGTTTGTATTATTGTTCTTTTCTTCGGGCTGGGCAGAAAAGAGAGCGGAGAGTTTTCGGGTTTGCAGTTTGTTAAGGACATCGGATGGGTGGTTTGCGGGATGGCGGCGGGGAGTCTATTGATTATGAGTCTTGACCAGATATTTCTGGGCGATTTTTTCTTTTCTGTTCGTCCATCGAATATAAGCAAGCTTCTGAATTCGAATCTCGGCGAGCCGGCTGCTGTCAGCGCTGTTAAAGGCGGAAGTATGTCGTGGTTTTCTTTTTTTACGACGAGGTCGATATTTCTTCCGTTTGTGCTTTATTTTCTTGCCGGATGGCATATAGCGGGAAAGACATTTAGCACACGCGAAAAGATTCTGTGGGTGCTGCCGATTTTTCTTATGCTCTTTTTGACATTTTCACGAAGGGCGTGGTATGTAGTTCCGAGGTATTTTTGTCCTGTTGTGCCTGTTATGTGCATCTGGGCGTCGCAGTTTTTGCGGTTCGATTTTCACGAACAGGTGCCGGTACAGATTGTCGGGCAGACAATTTCGAAAAAGGCTGCGGCTTATGTGCTGGGCGCAATTGCATTTATTCTGGTTCTTGGAATTTTAATGCCGAACTTCACAGGGCTTGTGAAATATTACAAGCTGGAAGATGCAGCGGCATCTCTTAATGATTTTCCGAATGTCAAATACGAAAGGATGTATCCGAACCAACTTGTGACGACATTTATCCTGCTGCCGATTGTGGTTTCCGGTTTACTGGCAGCTGCGGCACTTTCGCAGAAAAGGGGACTGGTTAATCTGTTTTTGACGTCGCTGTGTTTGTTTGCGATTATGATTCCATCATTTGCGGACAGCAGGGAGCTTGTAAAGACAGCTGTTACAAAGAGCCGGTGGCGATATGAGCCGTGCAGGGTTTTCAAAGATGAGATGAAATTCGACAAGGACACGAAAATACTTGTTTCGAAAAATCTTTTTGCAAGTATGTGGATGCTCGGACGGGACAGGGATTCGCACTGCTATATGTTCAATATTTGTCTTAACCAGAAACTGAATCTGGAACAGTTTATCGACGGCAGCATCGAGGACATAGTAAAGGGCGGATATACGTATGCATTTTTAACTGCCGATGACCTTGCGTTTATTCAGAAGAGCACGCAGTTCGAGAACCTGCTGAAGAGCTACGAAGTCAAACAAGGCCTGGCCAGACACCCGTCATCGAATGAAATGGTTCCTTTAGTGCTTATAAAGAAGAAGCCCCAATCAGTATCAGGACCGGTCCAATGAGGATTTTAATAGAAGTCACCCATCCTGCACATGTCCATTTTTTCAGGAACGCAATATCAGAATTTCAAAAAAGAGGCCACGAGGCTGCAGTAACTGCAAGAGAAAAAGATGTTACGATACAGCTTTTGAACAATTATAAAATTCCATATACGGTCCTCAGTAAAACAGGCAGGACAAAGTTTTCCCTTTTAAGCGAGCTTATACAGAGAGACTTTCGTCTTTATAAATTCTGCCGGCGTTTCAAGCCGGACATACTGACCGGAATAGGCGGAGTATTTGCGGCACATGCGGGATTTTTGCTGAGAAAACCCGTGGTAGTATGGGACGATTCGGAGCACGCAAAGATTTCGCATAAACTTACAAATCCGTTTGTCGATGTTATCTGCAGCCCGAACTGTTATAAAATATCGCTTGGGAAAAAGCACAGACTGTATGCGGGGTATCATGAGCTTGCTTATCTGCACCCGAAAAGATTCAAGCCTGATATAGAAATAGTAAAGGGACTGGGAATCGATACGAAAGAGAAATACTGCATCATAAGATTCGTAAGCTGGCAGGCACATCACGATGTGGGGCAGAGAGGTTTTGACCCGGCGAGAAAAATAAGTTTCGTCAAGGAGCTATCAAGGCAAGTAAAGGTTTATATTACATCCGAGACAAATTTGCCTGATGAGCTTGCAGAGTATCAATTGAAGATTCCAGTTCACCAGATTCACCATATTCTTGCATTTGCAGCATTGTGCGTCAGTGAGGGTGCGACGATGGTATCGGAGTGTGCAGTGTTGGGGACGCCGGCCATTTATATAAACACGCTTAAGGCGGGGACAATCGATGAGCAGGAAAGATACGGTCTGATTCGGCAGACAACCGATACAAAAGAGGCGATGGAGATGAGCCTTGAGTATCTCAACAATGAAAACGCTCGTCAAAACTGCAGACTCGCACGTGAAAAAATGCTTGCGGAAAAAATCGATGTGACAGAATATATCGTGCAGACGATTGAGGAAGCTGCTAAACGCAACAAAGAACACTAGTCTGATACTAAACATTACACATTTAAGTCGTTATCTCCTAAATAGTTAAAATTTTTATATATTACCGGACTTTTTTCTTGACATAGTCTATTAATTGTGATAATTTATTTGTAAGTAAAGCCGGTTGACTGTAAACCGGTGAATGGAGAAGAGAGGGTGATGAGCCTGCTGAAATTCTGCAGCACAATCCCCTCACAAAAACTGTAAACCGATGAAATTTCATCGGTGTATTGCTATTTTATTGAAAAACTCTTTTTTAAGGAGGAGTAAGATGAGGCAGTTAGCAATACTTTTTGTGCTTATATCTTTTGCGGCTTCCAGCAGTGCATCCGTTATCTTCTCGGATAATTTCGAATCGGGAAACCTCAATAAATGGACAATCGACGGAAGACAGGAAGGCAGCGGATACGCAGAGGTAGTTTCGAGAAATGGAAGCGCAATGGCACATTCACATCATTCAGGCTATACTGAAATTACCATTGAAAAACGTTTCGAATACAGAGATGACCTTGTTTTCAAATTCGATATGGAGGCAAAGGTTTCTTCTCCATATAGTTCGAGCAGTGAGTTATATAGTGCTGCGGGAGTAATGTTCGACTTCTACGATGCGGCCAATAATCGGCCGGTAAGGGCAATAATAGCAAGGTCAAGCTCGAGCTATCTTGCATCGTATTATAATCCCTGGCCAAGCTGGGAGGTTTTTGAGATTCAGGATGATTTGCTTCATTCGTATACAGTACAAGTCAGTGATATCCTTAATTATTTTGATGTCAATAAGTCCACTTTAGCGTACGTGAATTTCCGTTTCTGGTCTTACGGCTCGGGGACTCAAACCTCTCTTGTTGCGGATACCTGGGCGGACAATGTTGAGGTAATACCTGAGCCGGCAACTATTGTTTTATTTGCTTGCGGTGCAATTGCTGTATTGCGAAAGAAAATTCATACGGCGTGAGGTGAAACTTTGCTAAGTTCGTTTGCGCAGGAGGCGGGCGGAATAAATACGGTTGTGATATTTGGAGAGCGATTCGAGTGACTTGCCGTTACCAGCAGGGTCTTTAATCAGGTATTCGCCGTTTTCTTTTTTTACGACGAGGACCCAGTGGTTGGTGCCGCGGCTTGAACGGACTTTGACAATAACAGGCCCGTTATTCCTCAGCGACTTATCAATAAAATCCAAACCGGGCTTTTCGTAAGGGAGGACTTCAATTTCGTTATCAGTAATTTTAGGAATTGCGCCCCATTGCAGCAGGCCGCTCGATGAGTAGCCGCCGTGGTCTTTTAGAAGCTCGTTTAGCTGGGCGGGATTGAAATGAAAACCGTAATGATCGAGGGCCATAGAGACGCAGCAGACCATACAGCCGACGGCTTTTAAGGTTTGACGGCTTCCGCCGACCCTGTGGTTTGCCCATCTTGGGTCGCTCTGGCGATAAATTGTTCCGGGTCCGAAGGATTGTGCATAAAACGAGACGATTTTGTAGAGCAGGAAGCCGGATATTACGGCAAGGAGGATAAAAATTAACAAACGCTTTTTCGATTTTGAAACCATATATTTTATATACTGATTTTCATCAGTTGTTGTGCGATTTTCGCTGCTGCATCTTTTCTGGCGACAGATTTGCAGCCGGCCTTCATTTCGGCTCTTTTGGAGTCATCGCTCATCAGGTACTTTAATTCTTCGACGAGCCATTCTCGCCTGTCGGTTTCATCCGGCACATCATCGACGATAATTGCAGCACCTGCTTCGACAAGTATTCCTGCGTTGAGATACTGATGCATATCTTTGTGGTAGGGATACGGCATGCAGATACTTGGCACGGCGGCAGCGGCATATTCGGCGACGCTTACGGCGCCGCTTCTGCCGATAAGCAGGTCGGCGGCTGATAATAAATCCGGCATATTATCGTAATAAGCTACAATTGTGTGACGAATCTTTGCCCCGCTGTAGTTATTTTTTACCTGCTCGAAATTATTTACGCCGGTGAGGTGCACAATCTGCCAGGTGTCGGCGAAGCCGTTGAAAAAATCCATAAGAGAGCAGATTGTGTTGTTGATATTCTGCGAGCCGCTGGATGCACCTGTGATAAGAAGAATCTTTTTGTTTTTATCAAGGCCAAGCTCTTCTTTTGCCTTTTGCGGATTTGGATTATGGAAACTTTCTCGAAGCGGGCAGCCGACGACCTCGATTTTTTTCCGGAATCTTTTGAGGTATGAAAGTGTCTGTTCGAACTGGATGAAAATTTTGTCGGCCCAGCGGGCAATGAGCCTGTTTGCACGGCCGGGAACAATATCGACATTAATTAAGGCAACAGGAAGTTTTTTGCGGTGAGCAGCCCAGCAGACGGGGGGAGCAGCGAAACCGCCGATACCGATTATCACGGCATTTTCGGATTGGCTGATTTTTTCACGGGCGATTTTTGCGCTTTGGAAAAAAGTTTTCAGGAATTTGACGAAGGCGGCAGGCCTTAATGAAAAAGCCTCAGCAGGCAGCGGTGTAAACTGGTGACCTGCCTTACTCAGGATTTGGGCATCAATGGCTCGCTTGCTGCAAAAAAAATGTATGCGGGAGGCGGGATTAATTTTGACAAGCTGCTCTGCCACGGCTAAAGCCGGGTATATATGTCCTCCTGTTCCGCCTCCGGCGAAATAAAAGTATCTTTCTGGCATTGATATTTTTCCTGTGTTTGTGAAATTAAGTTTTGTCCTGTGCCGGCTGTATCGGCGAAAATTTTCGGCGCTAATGCCGATTCGTTTTGCAATTCTGCAATTGCTGTCTGGTCGGGCTGGTGCGACGATTGTTTTGCGATATTCAAAAGCAATCCGACGGCTGCTGCCGAAAGGAGCATGCTTGTTCCGCCGGCGCTTACGAAGGGCAGCGGTATTCCTTTTGTCGGAAGTACGACCGTGACGACGCCTATATTAATGGCTGCCTGTATCCCGACTGCAAGAACAATTGCTGTGGCGAGGATCTTTCCGAACCTTTCGGTGCATCTTTGTATTATATGAATACCGAGCCAGACAAAAAAGATAAACAGCAGAATGACTGTTGCTGTGCCGACGAAACCGAGTTCTTCGCCGATGACAGCGAAAATAAAATCGGTGGTGTCCTCGGGGAGGTGGCCGTATTTGCAGATTCCCTTGCCGATACCTTTGCCGAAGATTCCGCCGGAGCCGATTGCAATCAGGGACTGGTTGGCCTGATAGTTGGCGGAGTCGGCGAGGTCGGTTGGTCTTAAAAATGATGTGATTCGCTGCATCCTGTGGGGAAAGAGAAACAAGATAAGAATAAATGCGGCAGCTGCGACGGGGACAGGTGCGAGCAGGTGACGCCATCTTGCGCCAGCGATGCCGAGAATAAGAAAGCCCAGAAGCGAGATGAAGGCGGCAGTTCCGAGGTCTTCGATAACGATAAGGCCGGCGATGAAGGCGATGATTGTGCAAATCGGGACGAACCTTTTTTTGAAGAGGTGCAGGGTGTCGGCGTATTTATCGCAAAGGGCGGCGATGAAAATGATGGTCACCCATTTTGCAAGCTCGGAGGGCTGAAAGCTGATGGTCATAAAGCCCAGGGGTATTCTGAACCAGCGGTAATGCCTGTTGACCATAGGAATAAGGCCGGGCAGGAAGGGAGTAATCCGCTGAGCGAGGACAAGGATTAGAAGGACGGCGCTGAAGGCGAGCAGGTAAACGGCGGGGGATTTTTGCCAGCTTGTTTGGAGGCTTAGTCTGCGGTAATCGATGCGGGAGCCGAGGTATAAAAAGAGGATTGCAAGGGGGAAAAAAAGGAGCTGGCGGAGGGCGGTGGATTCGTAAAATTTCTGTAAGTCTATGTCTTCTGCGACGTTAGCGGAGGCGGAAAAGACGAAGACCGTGCCGATTGCCATTAATATTACAACGACTGCTGCGAGCAGGTCTGCGAGCAAATCGGTCCGTAAATTTGCAAGTATCTGAAATTGCCGAATTTGCAATATAGCTTTCAAGTCAAAAACTCCGGAAACCAATAATCTATTTTCGGCGTTTTCGGCCTTTTTACAGCAGAAAAACAGCGGTAACGTTCTGAGGAATGGATGTAAAACTTTTAAGGCGTTGATAAGGCTAAAAAAAGAGGCTTAAGCACAAAAGGAACTAAAGAAAAACAAAACGAAAAGCTTACCACCAAAAGACAGGACCGGATTTATAGCGGCGAATCATTTTTTCGAAGGGGCGCCATTCGACGTGACCATCGACAAATCCGATGTTGCCGCCGTAAGGTTCTTTTTCAGTTTTAAGATGACTGGTGCTGTCTAAGCAACCTGTATATGCGCCTTGGGCGCTACCTGTTATAATCTTGGCAAAATTTCCATTCGGATAATCGCTAGAGACATAGGCATCGATATCACTCATAGTAATGTCTGTTAATAATTCGGTCTTATCAGGATTAGTTACTGATATAGAACTGACCCAATTCCACGGTTCAGCTCCAGGCGGTAGCGGCAACTTGCTCCTGTTGCCAGCTGAATTATTAAAGAGGAAGAAGTAGCCAAGGACACGATAAGAAGAAAATCCTCCGCTGACGTGATGATAATCCCAAAACTTCTGTCGGGCTTTCTTATGCGGTATATCAGAGGGGCAGTAAAATACATCCGGGGCAGGCATATCGCCTCCTCTTTGGATCCATTCCTGCTGTGTCTCACAGGAAAGTTCTGTATTGATACCCATAGAATTCATCATATTTGTTATAGTAGTTCTGGGTAAATCCCATAACCACCCGCCTTCGTATGAAGGAAGTTTGCCGGAATTATCCTGTGCATTTTTTGTCAGGCCGTCAAGTATCTGTTTTATATTTGATGCACATATTATCCTTTTGGCATTTTCTCTGCCCATTTTGCCGACAGAGCAGATATTGGCTACTGCAAAAAGAATGCAGCCTGTCAAAACGAAAAAATCCCTTTTGCTACAAGTGCTTTTCATAATTTATTTTCATTACCACCAGAAACTCGGACAACTACTATAACCAAAACGATGATACATCCGGCTGAAAGGTCGCCATTCAATGTGGCCATCGACAAAACCGACGTTGCCGCCGTAAGGCTCTTTTTTTGTTTTAAGATGACTGGTGCTGTCAAAATATCCTAATCCCGCCATCCCTCCGCATAATATCCTGTCAAAATTGCCTGATGGATCACTATAAACTACATCGGTTATTAATTCGGTTTCAGACGGATTTTCCATAAAAATAGTGCTGACCCATTTTTTATCTCCCGGTCCATTTATCGGTTTGGTTCCGTTGCTATTCCATCCTGCGGCCCAAAGATAGAAATAAACCATTACACGATAACCGGTAAATTTGTGAAGGTTTGTATCGTAATGTGTTGCAAAATTCCAATAATATGTTTCAGCTTTCTTTTGTATAAAGTTGGAAGGACAATAAAATACTTTCTGGAGTGGAATATCTTTATAAGGAGGCAGGTTCATATCTGAAACGGATATACCCATATTCTCAAGCAGAATATTCATGTTATCACAACTTATATCACAGGGCCAGTATCCTCCCGCTGCGGGCAGTTTCCCTTCGTTATCGCCGGCAAAATTTAAAAGGGCTGATAGCTGCTGTGTTATATTGGAAGCACATATCATCCTTCTTGCATTTTCCCTGCCGAGCTTTCCGACGGAACAGATATTAGCCAGTGCAAAGATTGCACAGATTATCAAAATCAGCAAATCAATTTTTGAAAATCCATCTTTTGCTTTCATAATTATATATACCTCATAATTTTATTCTTCCATAGGGGGATCGGTAAGCACAGAAATCTTTACAATTTGGGAAATACCCGATGAATACTCATTATCAACCGCCCGGGCTGTTATATGGATATAGATCGAAGGATTTCCCCAATCTACTTGAAAGGGATAAGCAATAGACCATCCATCACTTCCATCGGTATCTGAGCCAACATTTTGTCCGTTGAAGAAAAACTCCACCCATTGGACAGAACCATCGCTGTCTCGAGCATCTACCTCGATTTGAACGACACAGGGCGTTAAATAGATATCTCCATTGTTTGGTGATATTAGACTGACAGAAGGCGGAATATTATTCAGATTTCTTCCTCCAAGCCAGTTACTTATTAGTTCAACAAAGTCTGATTTATCAATATAGAGGTTCATATCCACATCACCCTGAAAATAAATTTCATCACCGGTATAGTTGCAATGATTAAAATATTTTCCGTCAGGCTTTCTGTATCTTGGAGGGCCATCTAATGTATAACTTAAGTATCTGTCGGTGCAACCGAGCCAGTTGTTGGCAAGGATGGCTATGTCGTAAAAGTTGATGACTCCATCGCCGAATAAATCTTCTGGCCTGTGAAGGTCGAAGCGGCTGATGCAATCTGATAGAGAAATTGACCAGATTCTGTTTTTCGAATCGCTGACAATTAAAGTTTCGTTTTCAGCTAAGACAGGCCAGCTAAGCATATCATCAGAGATAAAGCGGGAAAGCTCATTACCGCTGGAGTCAACTACATAGAGATGGCCGTCGTCGCAGGAAGCATAGATTAAACCATCACTGCTGACAGACATAGTAAATCCTCCGACCATACCGAGCCTTGTTACCCACTTGATGGAACCGTTCGGGTCAACCGCCCGTAAAAATGGGTCATCGAAACTTACGTAAATGGTGCCATCGGGGCCGATTACAGGCTCTGAGAAGCAGTCGGTTTTATACCACTTGCCCAGCCTCCATGACGTTTTGATTACATATACCTTGTTTGAAAATTCTGGTCCAAACCAGGGCGAGCAGGGATCGGCAAGATTGACGGTCCATTTAATAATACCGTTATCCGGCTTAATGGCGTAGAGATTTGGGTCGTAAGTTTTAACTACATAAATAGTTCCATCTTTACCCACTGCGGGTGATAAAGATGACAAACCATAGGGTTGATATGCGATCTCAGTTTCTCTAAGATTACACGCCCATTTAACCGAGCCATTATTTGGGTCAAGAGCATACAAATTCGGGTCATACAGACTCATCAGGTAAATGGTTCCGTTTGAGTCAATTGCAGGGGAGGCGATAATCGAGCCTGTTGTCCGGCTGCCGTAACCGGAAGTTTGGAACTGCCATAATTCGCTTCCATCGGAGCCAAGTGCGTAAAGTTTGCCATCCATTGAACCGACAAAAACTTTACCATTCTTTGCGACAGCAGGCGATGAGTAAATCCAGCCGCCGGTCGAATGTGTCCAGCGGAGATTTCCATCTTTATCTATCGCATAAAGAATCCCATTTCTGCCGCCGACAAAAATTGTTCCATCGGTTCCGAGCGAAGGCGAGCTGATTAATTCATCGTTCGTATCATATTTCCAAATCAATGTTCCATTGGGATCTATGGCGTACAGGTTCCCATCTTCGCAGGCAGCATAGATTGTGCCATCCTCGCCAATTGATGCGCTGGAAGTGACAGGCCCATTTGTATCGAAGACCCATTTGACACAACCGAGCTGCGGCCCTGAATATTGACTCAATCCTTGACGGGTGAAATTGCCGCCAAGACCGGACCATTTTCCTTTTGAATCGGGATAGAGCTTTTCTTTCAAGACCTTAAAATGACCGCTCGGTATGCAAAGGACGTTCGAATCGGGGACAGAGGGGACAATTTTTATCAGGCAGTCATTGGAATCAAAGGCCGAATCCGGACAGTACCATTTGTAGCTTCCTGTATTATCGATAAAGGATCCTGCAAGATACCAGATATTTCCTCCATCCATACTATAAAACATATCGACATACTCTTCATTGTAAGCTGTTGTAATCCACTCTATTATATGAATACTTCCATATTCCCAAAGGTCGCCAGTTTGGGGCCTGGTAACTTTTATAGCTGGTCTAAATTCATCCGCACCGATATCCACCCTGTGCGTCATAATTCGTTTTTGCCCATCGATATCGGTTTCATTGTTAATGCTTATAAAATCAGGATCTCCAGAATCAATACAGGGTGAAGAAGATTTCAGATGATAATCTGCAAGTGAAATATCTTTATTCACCGGGTCTGTTACCGGATTAATAAAATCGGGATTTTTGCTGATATTGGAGCCAAACAATGTAACATCACAAGGGTCAACTGGTGACGGGGAATTGCAGTACTCCTGATATTTATTGGCGCCTCTCAGGCAGGAATAGGTGACAGTTGAAAAATCTCCGATCAGGAGACTCCTTTGTGTATTTCCCCAGATTATGGAATTGGTAATAACTGGCGAAGAGAAGAAGCAATCAACATCGTATTCGTTTGCATTATCTTTAACATTATAAGCTATCGTGCAATTTTGTATAACAGGCTTCGGGCGATTTGGCTCATACCATTTGTCGTCGAATACAAAAATTCCGCCGCCTTTTAAAGAAACCCTGTTATTAGATATAACGCAATTGGTTATTCTCGCGCTGCATCTGCCCCAAAGGGCAATTCCTCCTCCACAACGAATTCCATTAAAACATCCGCCATGCAAATTTCCATCTTCATCTAACCAGTCCCAGCAGATATAAAGCAGTCCGTTGCCGGATATATTGCACCGAATTATGGTCGGTGATGAATTATAACAAAGAACTCCTCCTCCGATGTTATCTATAAAAGTTAATTTATCCGGGCAATTACCGACCTGATAATTAACAAATGTTCCTCCCCCGTCAGTAATCGTAAATCCTTCGAGAATACTATTGTTGTCCTCTCCAGAATTGAATACCGCGCCGCTTCCTGACAAGCCTCCATGAATTATAGTGTTTTTAACAACGTTCCAATCGTTGGAATCCCGGCTGCAGACTCTGATGGCCTTGCCCATAAAGTTAATTGTCCCAGAATAATTTCCGGTTGCGACAACTATAGTATCTGAGTCATTGCTGACGTCGATAGCATCCTGAATTTTTCTGAAATCTGCCGGGCCGTCATCGTCAACAGTGTAAGTTGCACCAAAAGCAGTTAGAGAGATAAAACATACAATAAATGATGATAGAATTGTCTTTTTCATAAAGTCTCCCTGAGGCCCGCTGCCAATAATTTTTCTCCTAATGACCTCTTAGCTTCCAGACCTCATAAAAATCAAATTCTTCCTATTTAACACTCCTTATATCAAAAAATATCCTTAAAGACAAGGGAAAATTTGTGATTTTTCAAAAATTTCGTCAAATTTCCGGGATATTGCACATAGCCGGAGGTTTGTGGTCAAAAAATGAGAGAAAAAGGTGTTTGCGTTTTGGAAACGGCTGTGGTATTTTTAAATCAGAAGAAAATAAAGCGGAAAGGCCGATGGAAAGGCGGAAAGGGTCGGCTTAAAATGGAAAAAAGAGAGCAGCTTTTCAGGATTGTCTGGAAGGTAAGGTCGCTGGACGGGGGGAAGGTCGAGGGCAACTGTTTATCCATCGACGGCGGTAAATTCAAACAGGTCAAAAAGGCACTTGCGGAAAAAGGGTATCTTCACGGCTCGGTAATGGGCGAGGAAAAAAGATACGAGCATTATTCGACACGGGGATTATCTTTGTTCATCAACGAAGCGGAAAAGACCATAAGGGCGGAGGCATACAGCCAGGCTGCACTGGCACAGGTGCTCGATGATTTTCAGCTTCCCGCATACAGGCAGGATTGATTTGAGCGGAATTTTTTTGTCACGTGCAGCAGCAGGAATGAAGGCGGAGGCGGTCAATTTTTCACTCATTGGTATTGACAAAAGGCCATTGATAATGTAATATAATGCGGTGCTGAATAATGTATAATATCTAATGCACACCTTATCAAGGAGCCATCATAAAGGGCAGCTGGAAATGCAGACAAGTCACAAGAAGGAAAGGGTAGTCGGATGACAACAAGAAAGAAGGCCTTTACACTGGTTGAGCTTTTAGTGGTAATAGCGATTATTGCGCTGCTGCTGTCGATACTTGTTCCTGCATTGCGGAAGGCCAAAAGTCATGCAATGCGGGTTTATTGCGGCAACAACATTAAGCAGGTCATATTGGCACTTGGTTTGTATGCATCTGAAAACAGGGACTTTTTTCCGTATCATGATGTAGGTGAGTGCTGGTACTGGCTGTGGGGGTTAGATAGAGCGTGTACGACTAAAATTATGAAATACGGCCCGACAATGGAATCGTTTTACTGTCCTGCCAATATTCAACAGAAACGATTCAAATGGCAGTACTGGGAAGAGTGGTCTAAGAACGAACATATCATCGGATACTTTTCCCTATGGGACAATCCTCCCGGCTCGGCTCGTGTCAGAAACTGGCAGCCGCAGGGCTCGGGCAATAAAAAGTTTCCGGTAAAAGTAACGGACCCGATGGCGTCAGCGACGGAGCTTTTTGTCGATGTTACTTTTAGCAATATGACTGGCACCTATGCGAACAATCCTCAGTTTCCTCACGGGAATTTTGCCAAGTGCGGCGGCGGTATGATTGGGCTTGGCACTTACGATTGTTCGAACCACTATTTAAGTGAGAGCAAATGCGAAGGCGGCAATATGGGATTTGTGGACGGCCACGTTGACTGGCGCAACTTCTCTGAAATGGAAATACGAAACAAGCCCGGCTGTTTTCCGACAACATGGTGGTAGAAGTCCGGAAAAGTGCTGGGGAGAAATGCTTGCATTGAGAGAGCAGCCAAAAAATCTCAGAATATCGTTGGACGGCTGCGAATCTCGTTTCGGGGTGCGTAAGTCGTAAAACGGTTTAATAATCAGCAAATGTATCGGTATATGACCAGATTGTATGCCGCAGAAAAAGGGGGAGTTTTTCAATAATGGGAGCGGGCGTTAATCATAGCAGCCAGCAGGACGTGTCTTAGCCTGTCAACGGTGAGGCTGTCGAGATAATCATCGGTGAAATCGAGCTTGAATCTGCCTTTGAAGTTTTTGATGCGCTTTTTAAGCTCAGGTCTTTCGAGGACTGCGATGGATGTAGCCGTGTGTTCGAAATACTGTTTGGTTGTCATAGCCCGGTCTCACTGAAAAAAGTATTAAAACGTTCTGGCCCGCTGGTGTGAAATTCGTCCAAAGAAAGCAAGGGGCTAATTTCAATACAGGCGGCAAAAAAAAATATGCGAAAAAAAGGTTGATATGCGGGGAAAAAAATTTTGTCATTTGGGCAACGGTCTTATAACATTTAACCTATGAAGACAGAACAATTGGATTATTATTTACCGCCGGAGCTTATCGCCCAGCAGCCGTGCGGGGTGCGAAGCGAATCGCGGCTGCTGGTGATGGAGCGCAGCGGCGGCAATTTGACCGACAGCCGGTTTGGCGACATCGGGAAGTTTCTTAAAAAAGGCGATTGCCTTGTGCTGAACGATACAAAGGTATTGCCTGCAAGGTTTTACGGGCGGCGAAAAAGCGGGGGAAAGCTCGAAGGGCTTTTTCTTAATGAAGCAGAAGGGGGCGGTTGGGAGGTGATGCTCAAGGGAGCGGGAAAAATAAAGGAAGGAGAGAAAATTGAAATCTGTGACAGGCGGGAGGAAGAAAGTTTTGAGGCTGTCCTTGTTGAGAGAAAGGGGGAGGGAAGGTATCTTTTACAGATTGAATCCCGTTTTGATTGCCAGCGACTGCTGGAGAGGATTGGTTTTCCGCCGCTGCCGCCGTATATAAAAAGGGGGCGGGACATCGAGCAGGCAGAGATTGACAGACAGAGGTATCAGACGGTTTATGCGAAGATACCGGGGGCGGTGGCGGCGCCGACAGCGGGACTGCATTTTACGGAGAGCCTGATAAGAGAACTTAAGGAAAATGGAATTAAGTTTGCATATATAACATTGCATACTGGGGCAGGGACATTCAAACCGATTACGGCACAGACTTTAGAAGAGCATATTATTCATCAGGAACTGTTTAGCGTAGATGCAAAAAATGCAAAGATAATTAATGATGCGAAAAAGAGCAAAAGCAGAATTATTGCGGTCGGGACGACGAGCGTTCGGGCGCTGGAGACAATTGCTTCGGAGGGAAATGTAAAGCCCTTTAGCGGCACGACGGAATTATTTATAAAGCCCGGCTTCCAATTCAAGATAATAGATGGGCTTGTGACGAATTTTCATCTGCCGCGTTCGAGCCTGCTGGCACTTGTTGCAGCAT
>Ga0105097_10000416_pt1 | contig 19349 bp, 20 predicted proteins | sample PPLLak12cMay2015_FD_87035 | JGI IMG/M metagenome (GOLD analysis project Ga0105097, IMG submission 87035) | Freshwater sediment microbial communities from Prairie Pothole Lake near Jamestown, North Dakota, USA - PPLs Lake P7 Core (1) Depth... | ecosystem: Environmental > Aquatic > Freshwater >...
ACTTGGCGGCTCGTCAGTTGCGAGCTTCACGCGGGTTCCGACAGATCGCTTCCCACGCCGCGGAGGCCAGCGCAGGCGTTCGCCTCGAATGGGCATTCAGTTCTCCTGGTTCGACCGCGGAAACGGTCCGACAGGAGATCAGCACGCGGCGTGCCTCCGAGGCTGCCAGGACCTCCTGAATGCCTTCCGATTCGGTACCGGGCACGACGCTTGCGATCAAGCTGGCGCGTGGAAAGTTCTGAAGCTGCGCAATTCAATCCCACTGGAGAGGAAACAACCATGAAGAACTTGACCGTTGCCGCCATGATTGCAATTGCTGCTTTGTTCAATGTCGGCTGCGCCGTGACCAGCGGCCAAAGCACCACCGGCGAGTACGTCGACGATGCGGCAATCACCACTCAGGTGAAGTCACTATTTGCCGAAGACAAGACCGTCGCGGCAACCCGCATCCAGGTCGAAACGCTCAAGGGCGTCGTGCAATTGTCCGGTTTCGCGGTCAGCGAAGCCGAGCGTCAGCGGGCAGCCCAGATTGCAAGCGGCGTTAAGGGCGTGAAGCAGGTTCAGAATTCGATCGTCGTACGCCCGCCGCAGACCCAGGGCTGAGCGACTGAGCTCGATTGACGGGCCCGCAGCGCAGGCCTGCAAACATATCGCCAGACGTAGTCATAAAGCTGGGGCGGCGCCGCTTCCGAGTTGGGGAGCGCCGACCCTTTGACTACGCATCTCCCGTCAACGGCTCTTCTAGACGGCCCCGTCAGGCTGCTCGGGGCCGCGCCATCGCGCGTCCCCATGGTGTGCGCTACGACGTTTCGTGCCGAGTTGCCTTCAAATCTGAAGCTCAAAAAAGAGCCCCGCTTGTGGGCAGGGCTCGGAACCGGTGCCAGCGTCTGCAGAAGGGGGGAGGGGACGCGGCCCGAACAACCGGCGGTCGACTGTCGGTCGTACCGTAGACGCAGCAAGTACGGTGCCCACTCCGCCGGCAGGCGCCTTTCGCCGGCGTCCACTCCGCCGAGTCGCGTGTTATCTGGATGGTGCCGCCTCTGGCAACAGCAGTCTGAGCGATGCTGTTGCGGGTCCTGCAAGCAGTTCCAGCGTGCCTCCGAGAGTCGCCGCCATCAGCGTGCAGAGACGCAGTTCGAGCAGGTCGGCTTCAGACCAGTCCGCCTCACCCGTTGGTGCATTCAGCAACACGCAGATCCAGCGGTCCTCTCTCGAGACGAGGAGTTCGACGGCCGCACCGTCGTTCGAGCGTTCGCCACTGACGACCGCAAGTCGTTTGAGCAGACGCCGTAGCAATCGGCTGTCGCCATCGATGACTGCGCCGGCCGCTTCGACCCGGATGCGCGGCGAACTGCCCGACTGTTCCTCAGCAATGTCCGGGGCGAATGCCAGGGCAACCATCTCGTCGATGCGGACCGCCGCCGGCTCCACCGGCAAACGGCCGATGACGATCCGGGCATCCTCGATGAACGCATCGAGCATCACCATCTGGTCGCGTCCATTGCGAGCGATGACATCGGCCCCATGTCTGAGTCGGGCCGGCTCGACCGGTTCCTGCTGAAGGAGATAGCTCCAGCCGGAAATGGTGTTCAGCGGGGTTCGAAGATCGTGATTGAATCTGCTCAGCAACGCAGCGAGCAGTTGAGTCCGATCGCCGGGGCTGAGGCTGGCCAGCCAGCTCGCGCCGGCGCGGATGTCGATCTCAGCAGCTGCGTTCGAGCGCATCAGGTGAAGTCCGATTGGAGTCGAAAGCGTACGCCATGTGTTACGGCAGCGGCGACTTGTGTCAGCGAAGAATGTCGCGGCCGACCAGGTTGATGATCGCAAGAAAGATCACGGCTCCGATCAGCGAAACGAAGAAGGCGCCGAGACTGAACGCACCCTGATTGATCGTCGGCACTCCGAACACGGGTGAGATGAGCCAGCCTGCCAGCGCGGCACCGACGACACCGACGGCGATATTGAAGAGCCTGTGCTGCCGCGCGTCCGCGTCGACCATCAGGCTCGCGAGCCATCCGATGGCGCCGCCCACGATGAGCCAGGCGACTAGGTAGGTCATGCTTCCTCCTCTGCAGCCGAACGGCGCGACTGGACGCGCATGGACCGACCTGCGTTCGACCGGTTGCGGAGCAATCCAGCAAGCCTCGTGCCGCGCCCCGTATCAGCTGCGAGGCAAAGACCTTGCTGAAGTCCATGGAACGGACATTGCCTCTATTCCGGATGTCACGTGAATTACAACGATTTCAAGCGGAGGCACGATGAAGAGCGCACGAAAAGAGAAGGCCGGGGCTGGGGAGTTCATCCTCGCGCAACTTGGCAGGGGTTGCTGGGTCGTCGGCTACCAGGGTCGATTCATCGCCGGTGCGGTGCTCAGCTCGCTGCCGGCGGCGGCGGCGTATGCGTCCGACCTCGCGAACGCATTCGGTCGTCACAGTTTCCTGCTGACGGTCGTGGAGGCGGGACGCCACGCGGTTTGAACAGCTTTCCGGAATTGCGGAAAGAGTTACCGCTCTGTCCACCTGTGGCTCACTGCACGGGCTGGCCAGGAACCACCGACAGTGACTCGCTTGCAGTCTCAGGATCCGGAGAAAGAACAATGAAACTTCACACTTATGCTCTTGCCCTCTGCGCGGGCGCGATCGTTGCGATTGCCGGATGCAACAAGGCCGAGCCGCCCGTCGCGCCGACAGCCGCACCCCAGGTGCAGTCCACGCCGGGGCCTCAAGCGCCGCCGTCGACCCCCACGGCGCCGATGCCCCCGCCCGATGTGCCCAAGGGCGACGAGACGTCCGGCCCGAAGCCGGGACAGGCGAACGACCATTCCAGCCCGGCGTTCAAAGGCGGTGGCAAGGAAGTCCCTAAGTAAATCTCTGGTCGACTCTAAACCCTGAGCTTGTCCGATGGGGCTCGGGTCGATCGGTACGCCGGGCCCGTGATGCAGTTGCCTGCAGTTCGCGGCTGTGACTCGAGCCGCTGAGCACGGACGGACGCATTACTGCAATGACTGCAATGTGAAAAGAGAAGCCGGGCCAAGCCCGGCTTCTGTTTCATGCGTGCCGACGACCCAGCGATGATGCCGCAGTCGTCTCGTTCGCTTCTAGAGTGGGTCAGCGTGCGCGACCGCGGCGGAACAGGTTGACGATCGCGAGCAGGATGATGGCGCCAATCAGTGACACGACGATCGTTGCGATCGAAATGCCCTGGTTGATCGTTCCCACGCCGACGAGTGGCGATACCAACCAGCCGGCAAGCAAAGCGCCGACAACGCCGACGACGACGTTGAGGATGATGCCTTGCTGCCCATCCGTGCGCATGACCAGGCTCGCGAGCCAGCCAACGATGCCTCCGACAATCAGCCAGATAATTAAGCTCATGAATGTTCTCCTGTACGTTTGAATAGGCTGGATGCCTCGACCCCTTGGGCAATGGACGTGCCTGCACGTACCCGTTGCGTTGATCCGCTGCGGCGCCTCAACGCCGAACTCGACAACCGTCGTCAATCGAGGATTGCCGCTTGATCGGGCGCCTGCAAGGCATCCCGCCGGCCCGCACGCAAACCGCGCCAGAGTTCCTCGACAAATGGAATACCCACCAGCACGGCTCCAGCAACCACGATGGCAATCACCTGACCAGGAGGTAGAGGGACATCCTTCAGCCGAAATGACCAGTCGGCGGTTGCGCTCCGGACGACCGCGCCGAGCTGGTCGCGATGGATCACGCTGAGCAGGAAGAGCGCCGCCCACGGGATCACGATCTGCAGCCCATGTACCCACTGCTCCGGTACCGCGATGCGTCGACGGGCCGTGGCGTACGACAGGTCGCGCCAGACGGTCAGCTCGTGAGCGATGGCGACTCCCAGCAACAGGACGAGCACGGCGGCGGTGATCTGCAGCAGCAAGGCGGCAGCGAGGCCGACGGCGATCTCACCCACCATCAGCAGGTGCAGCGCTGGCTCGCGCCAACCGACCTTTTCCTCAATGCGCTGCCACCGATGGAGCAGCCAGTCGCCGAATCCGGCGAGCAGCCACAACGGCATCACTGCATAGATCAGCAGTTCCTGCAGAAGTCTCGCGGTCGGATCCAGGGCGGGAGTCACGATGAAAGCCCGCCTCGAAGCGGTTCGGCCCGCGCTTTGACGATATACGTCGCAATCGATCCTCCTGGTTTACTCACGGTCGGTTGCCTTTCCGGACCGGTGTAGCTACCGCCCGCCCGCAAGGTTTGCTGCACTCTTTGCAATCCACGCGTCCGCATAGGAGTCCTCCGGCCGCGCAGCGCTCGGCGCGACGTCCGTGGTCTGACATGACCGGTCGAGTGCGAAGGCCGTGTGGACGAAATCGACTTTCCGGACGGCCTCGCGCTCGGCCAACAGGTCGGCGAGCCGGTTCTGCCAGCTGCGGCACAGCGCCGGGTACGCAGCGTCGCGCGGATGCAGCGCGAGCCGCACCAACGAAGCCCGGCTGTGGCGGCATGCCATGCCAGCCCAGGCCCGGGACACCGCCCGATGCCAGGGCGCACGTGCGCTCAACGTCAGGCACGGAGCTCGCAGTGATTCTCCTGTGCGCAGCGCGTGGAAGTGTGTGAACGTCGTCACGTACTCGAGGTCCGGCGATCGGCGCACGGCCTTCCAGCTTTCCTGGCTGAGCAGCCAGGCCGGCGCAACGAATCCTGACAGCGGCCACCGGTTCGCACGGAACCACCGTTGCCCAAGGAGGAGTCGCTCGGCGGCTTCACGTTCCGTCAGCGCAGAGAACTCTGCCTCACCGGCGGTGTAGACCCGCCGGCGCAGCCAATCGAGCGCCGAGCAGGGCGCACCGAGGTCCCGGTGAAAGTATCCGTGCAGCGCCAGTTCGTGACCCCGCGCCAGCTGATCTGTCATCGCCGACTCGAATCCGGGAACCATCGCCGAACACTGACCCCAGTACGCAGGCACCACCAGCAGCGTCACCGGAATGTCGGCAACTTCGCGGATCGCAGTCAGAACCTGTCGGCACGATCGCCAGGTTGCGGGCGCGACGTCATGCAGCGAGACGCATAGATAGCGTCCATCAGACACGATTTGCCCCTTCGCCTATCGCGCCGGCGCTCAGGGCCATGCACACCTGCCCACCCCGGTCCGGTGCGTGACATGCGACTGCCTCGGTGTCGGATATGCCGGTTCCTCTGTCCATACATGCCCTCCTGCAAGCGCGGTGCCAGCCCATCGCCCAGCATCGAACTCCGCGATCGCCCGCCGCCCGCGAGGGTCAGTCGACAGCGATCCGGCCGCACCGCAGCGCGACCGCCGGTCGGACTACATCACGCCGGACCGTCTCAGGCGCTCCAGCGCGCTGACCCCGTCTTCGATCCGGCGGCGTAGCGTCGCAAAGACGTCGTCCGGCAGGTCGAGGTCAAGTGCGTCGCGGAAGCTGATGAGTGCGCTGCACTCGATGGCTTCCCAGGCCGTCGCGATGCCATCCAGCTCGCCTTCAATAACGGGCAAGGTCAGATCGCCGGTACCGTTCTCGACGGCCGCGGATCCGCCGTGGTCGCGCAGCTCGATGCTCGCGCGCGCATAGCTCACCGAGCGCTCATGCAGAAAGTGCTGCAAGAATTCCTCGCGGGCACACGCGGCCAGGCGTTCGGCAATTGACGCCGTTTCTGCGCAGGTCGAAAGCAGGCTGCTGAGCAGCATGTTGGTCGAGGCAAACTCCATGCTGAGCATTTCAGTCCTCGTGCGGGTTTCGAACCAAGCGATGAGCAGGTGCCGTACCCGACTGGGCGCTCCGACGGCCGGGCACGCGGCGTGCCTAACGCAGCACATGAAACCGGCGACGGCATTGATCTGGACCCGCCTGGCGAGCGGACTCGCCGGGGCTCTGCTCGCCGCCAGTGCGGCACATGCCGCGCGCGTCGCACTCAGAGTCCGGCGGGCACACGCCTATTCAAGGTGTGCCCAGCGCTACACGCGCCACCTTGCGGACGCCTCACATCGGCTTCTGATCGTCGGCGACAGCACGGCCGTCGGCCTGGGGGCAAAGAGCATGGAAGACTCGATAGCGGGTCGACTGGCACGCGACTTTCCGCTGGCATCGATTGAGAATCGCGCCGAACTCGGCGCCCGCATTGCTTGTGTCCTCGGGCAACTCAGGGAGGTCGATGCGGGCTATGACGCGGTCTTGATCGCCGCGGGCGGCAACGACATTCTCCGCCGTACGCCATATGACGCTCTGCGCGTCGCCCTGGAAGCCGTGATCAATCGGGCACGAGAAGTCGCTCCGCTTGTCATCGTCGTCAACAGCGGAAACGTCGGGGGCGCCCCTCTGTTCGGCTGGCCCCTGAGCGTCGTGCTGTCGCGCCGATCGTTGCAGGTAAGGCGCATCTTTGCGCTCTCGTGCCGACGCCTGCGCGCACAGTTCGTGAACCTGACGTTCGTTCCGCGCCGCGACCCGTTTGGACGTCAGCGCGAACTGTATTTCGCCGAGGACCGGCTGCATCCGTCGTCGGCTGCCTATCAGTACTGCTATGGCGTCCTGAAGCGGCGCACGCGGCTGACACGCCTGCTGGCCGCGGCCTGAACCGATCTCGGCGGCATGCGCCGTGATTTCTTTCAAAGGAGATGATCATGAAGAAGGTATCGGAAGTGATGACGTCCGACGTGAAAGTGGTGCGACCGGACGAAAGCGTGCAAGCGGCTGCGACCATTATGTCGGAGGAGAACATCGGAGCACTGCCGGTCTGCGACGGCACGCGGCTGAAAGGCATGATCACCGACCGCGATATCGTCGTGCGCGCCGTCGCCAGGGGTCGTGGCATCGATACGCCGGTCCGCGAGGTGATGACGGAAGAGGTCATTTGGTGCGCCGAGGACTCGGACATACACGATCTGCTGAAACGGATGGGCTCCGACCAGATCCGTCGCGTCCCGGTGCTGGATGCGAACCGCAACCTGGTCGGCATCGTTGCGCTGGGCGACCTCGCGATCGAGCGGGATACGGGGGTCGATGAAGCGCTGCGCGACATCTCGATGCCGGTCTGAGGGCCACAGCCGGTACTCAACGGTCGGCGCCACCGCGTACGTACGGCGCTGCCGTGCGGACGCGTGTCAGCTGCTTCAGCGCGGCTGCCAGTGACTGGCGAGTCGTTGCGAACTTCACCCAGGGATCGCCCGTGCGCAGTGACAGATGATCGCGGGCATTCTTGATGGTCCAATGCGCCCCGCTTCGAACCGACGGTAGTTCTTCCCAACCGACCGGCATCGAAACCCCCAGTCCGGGCCGCGCACGTGCCGAGAACGCAGCCACGGTCGTGGCGCCCTCGCCGTTGCGCAGGTAGTCGACAAAGATGCGGCCGACGCGGTTCGAGGGGCCGCTTTTCGCGACGAACCGGTCGGGAATCACGCGGGCGAGGTGTTCGACGACGTCCTTGGAAAACTGCTTCACCACCGCATGGTCATGGCGCGGTGAAATCGGTACCACGACATGAAGCCCCTTGCCGCCGCTGGTCTTCAGCCATGCTTCCAGGTTCAACTCGCGCAGCAACGCCCGGATCAGTTCCGCGCCTTCCTGCATCCTGGACCAGGGCACACCGTCGCCCGGGTCAAGATCGAAGACGACGCGATCGGGTCGTCGGACGTTGCCGACCGTCGAGTTCCAGGTGTGCAGTTCGATTGTGTTCATCTGCGCCGCGCCGACGAGTGCACGCGCCGTCGCGACCTCCAGCAGCGCGCCGTGGTCGGGCCACAGCGCGGGGTCGAGACTCTTTACGTCGGGGATCGACACGCCGTCTGCGTGCTTCTGGTAGAACAACTTCCCCGCGATCCCCGCGGGTGCGCGTACCAGCGAACAGGGTCGGCCGCGCAGGTGGGGCAGGATCCATTCGGCGACGCTCTCGTAGTAACGAACAAGATCGAGCTTTGTGAGGCAGCTGGCCGGATCGATGACTCGATCGGGATGGCTGACATTCACGCGCTGGTCGGTCGAAGCGACGCGGGTCCGCGGCGACGCCGCTCCGGCCGGCGCGTCCTTTTCGCGAGTCACTGCTGCCGCCGACTTGTCGGCGCGCAGTGCCACGAACGACGCGTGCCGAAGCTGCCCGGCAGGGGTCCAGCCCGAGAAGCGCACTTCCGCCACCAGTTTCGGTTTGACCCAGCGGGCATGGCCGGTCGGCGCGCGCGCGCTGCGACCAGGACTGGCTGCGGCGCGATCAGCGTACGGCGACTGTGCGACCTCCAGCTTCGAGAGACGTTTCATCAGTTCGCGTGCCGTGGTGGAACTCCACCCGGTTCCCACGCTGCCGACGGAAACAAGTTGACCGCGTTCGTCGTGCACTCCGAGCAGCAGGGCGCCTATCTCCGCGGCGCCGCGCTCGCCGCCGCGATTCCTGAAACCTGCGATCACAAACTCCTGCCGTCGCCGGCATTTGAGCTTGAGCCAGCTATCACTGCGCCGCGAAACGTAGGGTGCGTCGACCCGCTTCGCAATCAGGCCTTCGAGTCCCATCCGGCAGGCCGCTTCGAGAACGCGGTCAGGGTCGGCTCCCAGGTCTGTGCTGAACCGGAGTGGTTCCATAGCGTGCCGCCGGAGCAGCCTCTCGAGCAGTTGGCGGCGTTCCTGCAGCGGAACGCCGCGCAGGTCGTACCCGTCGATAAATGGAATGTCGAAGACGAAGTACGTGACCGCCGCCGTGCGGGCATCGTCGACGGCCTTCTGCAACGCGTTGAAGTCAGGCGAGCCATTGGCACCGAGAACCACGATTTCACCGTCGAGCCAGCCCGATCCGAGCTTCAGCGCCTCCGCGGCGCGCCGGATCGAGGGAAGCCTTGCGGTCCAGTCATGGCCACCTCGCGTCACGAGTCGCGCTCGACCACGTTCGATGCGCGCGAGCAACCGGTAGCCGTCGAACTTGACCTCGTATTGCCATTTTCCAGCGTCGGGGACGTCCGATGCAGGCGTTGCGAGCTGCGGGGCCAAGGTCTTGGGAAGAGGCGCCTTGACTGCGCCGGCCGGCCACGACGTTGGCTCTCTTCTACCGGCCGCAGGCGTCGCCTTGACAGCGGGGCCGCGGCGACTTGAACGCCTGACCCGCCGCATGACGCTGTCGGGCTTCTCGACGAGAATGTCGAAGTCTTCACGCCGCCGGGCCTGTGCGTCGCCCTTCTTGAAGAGCAGCCACGTTTCGCGGCGCTCGGCGGGTTTGCGCAGGCGTATCAGTTCCCATTGGCCGGAAAGCTTGCGACCTTCGAGCGTGAAAGCTAGCTTGCCGGCCGCCAGACCCTTGCGCGGATCTCCGATCGGCTCCCAGGCACCGTTGTCCCAGACGATCACACGGCCCGCACCGTACTGACCTTCGGGGATCGTTCCCTCGAATGACCCGTACGACAACGGATGATCCTCGGTGCGCACGGCCATGCGCTTGTCGCGCGGGTCGAGGCTCGGCCCCTTGGGCACCGCCCAGGAGAGCAGAACGCCGTCGAGCTCGAGTCGAAAGTCGTAGTGCAGGCGCGTCGCGTCGTGCTTCTGCACCACGAAGGCGAGTCTCTTCCCCTTGCCTGCGTGTTCCCCGCGCGGTTCAGGGGTTTTGGCGAAGTCGCGCTTGGCACGATAGATTTCAAGTGAATCCGCGACCTTCGCCAACGCTGCCATGGCGGCGCGCTTCAGGCGGCTCGATTCGCCGCACGCTGCTTCGTCCGCGTTGCTTTGACGGGCCCGTGGGCGGTGCGGGACGTCGGCCGCTTCGCGCCCCCGGCCCGCGAGCCGCCGTTTCCTCCTGCCGTTGCGGCGCGCGTCGGATTGCGATCGGCAGCGGACTGCTTGCCGCGCAGGCTCCGCTTCAGAAGCTCCGTCAGGTCAATGACATTGCTGCGCGACATCGCCGGTTGGTCGGGCTCGACGGACGTCACCTGAGCGGTCCGCCCCGCCTTGACGCGCTTCGCCGCGAGGGCATAGATCGCCGCGCTGAACTGATCCGCATAGTCCTCGGGCTTCCAGGGCTTGGTCATTTCGGCAATCAAATGCCGGGCCAGCTTCAGTTCGCCTTCGCTGATCCCCGCCGCGGACTTTCCCGCCGGCGGAACCTTGATGTCTTCGGACGACCGCAAGTCCGTTGACCAGCGAATCGTATTGAGGATGAGCGCCGGCCCGTTCGAAATCAGGGCTGCGAGCCGCTCCTTGGAGTGCATCACCACGCGGGAAATTCCGATGACTCCCAGCTCGCTCATCGCTTCGCGCAGCAGCGCGTAGACCTTGTCTCCCTTGCCGGTGGGAGCAAGGAAGTAAGGTCGCTCAAGGTAGAAGAACGGAATCTCCCGCGCTTCTACAAACGTTTCAATCTCGATCGTTTGCGTCGCCTTGGGATAGGCGGCCTGGATCTCGTCGTCGGTCAGGACTACGTACTCGCCACCTTCCTGCTTCACACCGCGGACGACGTCTTCGGCTGCGATTTCCCTGCCGGTGCGCTTGTTGATGCGTTTGTAGCCCACCGGGTCCATCGACCGTCGATCCAGCCAGTCAAAGTCGATGCCCGAGTCTCGCGTCGCAGGGAAGAGCGCCACGGGAACGTGGACGAGGCCGAAGCTGATGGCGCCCTTCCAGATGGGACGCGGCATTTCATTCCCCCAACATAGGTGGCAAGGGCTACAGCGGCAAGGGCCGTGCCTGCCGGTTCTCGAAATGCCCAGCTGTAGCCGGCCGAGGTCGTCTGCTGGTTCCAGGCACGTCAATTGCCTGACTCGAATCAATCCCTGATCCAGCGCGGAGGCTCCGGTGCAACTCGCATGTGTCAGGGTTGGCAATGTGCCCGGGCACGCGCCTTGCTCAATCGAGAGCTCACTTCACTTTTGGAGAAATCAAGATGATGCGAACCCAGCGTTCCCTCAAGCCTTTGGCTGCTGCCTTGCTGGTAATTGGCTCCAACCTCGCAATGGCGCAATCGCCGACGAGTCCGCCGGCGACCAGCACTGCAGACAAGCGCGCCAACGTGCCTGCAAACACGGCTCCGGGCACAGCGTCCGAGCACCGGTCGACCAGTTACTCCGGAATGAAGGACTCCAAGACCTGGGAGCGTACCCACCGGGCCAGCAAGATCATCGGCATGGACGTAGTCAACGGCAAGGGCGAGAAGGTCGGTGACGTCGAGGACATCGTTCTTGATAGCAAGGGCAACGTTGCCTACGCGGTCGTATCGACCGGTGGCTTCCTGGGCGTGGGCGACCGTCTGCATGCGATACCCTGGACGTCCTTGCGTACGCACACCGGCAAGGACAACTTCTTGCTCGATGTCGACCGTGAACGGCTTAAGAGCGCCCCGGGCTTTGACCAGTCCAACTGGCCAGACGTGAACGATCCGAAGTGGAGCGATGAGAATCGCCGCTACTTCAGTCCCGTGACAAAGACGAGCCAGAGCGGCGTCAAGTAACTTGATTCAGCAGCAGGCAAGGGGCGCTTAGACGCCCCTTGTCATTTCGTGCGGCTGAATCGCGAACCCCGACCATTCGGCCTCAGCTCGAAAGCCGCCGGCACAGCGTTTGCTCTTGCTGGAGCTTCCCTACGCAACATCATCCGGAGGAAATCATGGCAACCAAGAAGTCATCCACGCGGTCCTCACGCAAGTCGGCCTCGCCGACCGCCCATCGCGGCCCAACCACGAGGTCCAACGGCTCGGAGAGCGAAGCCATCGCCCAGCTCACCGAAGACCACGCGCGGGTCAAGAAGCTCTTCAAGCAGTACGACAAGCTGGCCAAGGCCGACGCCGACGGATCCGAACGCCAGGAACTGGCTTCGAAGATCTGTGCCGAGCTGACGGCGCACGCTAACGCGGAGGAGGAAATCCTGTACCCGGCGGTACGCGAAGCGCTCGACGACGCCAGTCTCATCGACGAGGCCGAGGTGGAGCACGCGACTGCCAAGGAACTCATCGCCCAGATCCAGGACTCCTCGCCCGACGATGAGCTGTTCGATGCGAAGGTGAAGGTGCTCGGCGAGTACATCAACCATCACGTCGAGGAAGAAGAGGGTGAGATCTTCCCGAAGATTCGCAAGGGCAAGATCGACACGGTCTCGCTGGGTGAGGAGATCGCGGCGCGCAAGGCCGAGATCCTGGACGGCCTCGGTATGGAAGTCGCTGACTAGCCTTTACCACCGACCGGGAGAATTCCGTATGGCAAGCAAGGATCCGACCGACAAGTCCCGAAACGCGCGCGGAGCCAAGCAGCAGCGTCGCCGGGCCACCAGTGGTGACGATCCGGACACGGAGGCCATTGCATCCGCCGTGCGCCTGGCCGACAAGATTGCCGGCACGGAGCAGCTGGCTCGTTCGGTTCCCTTTAACGCAACGAAAGCTGGCGAATACGGTCACACGAGTGCTCTGAACCCGGCCGTGGGCGAGGCGAAGGAGCCACCCTCGTACGGGGTGACCGGTAGCACGATCACCGAGTCCGAAGCCGGAGGCAAGACGGGTACGGCCGCGGCGCCGGGTGAGAATCCGAACCAGGCGCCGCTGCAGCGCGTCCGCGTCGATTCCTCGGATCGGGCACTGACGACCAACCAGGGCGTTGCTATCAGCGACAACCAGAGTTCGCTGAAGGCGGGGCTTCGTGGTCCGACACTGCTGGAAGACTTCGTCCTGCGGGAGAAGATCACTCATTTCGATCACGAGCGCATCCCGGAGCGCGTCGTTCATGCGCGGGGATCCGCGGCACACGGCTACTTCGAGTCCTATGAGGCGCTGACCAATCTCACGATGGCGGCTCCGTTTGCCCAAGCCGGCAAGCGCACGCCGGTCTTCGTCCGCTTCTCGACAGTCGCGGGTGAGCGCGGCTCCTTCGATCTGGCGCGCGATGTGCGCGGCTTCGCCGTCAAGTTCTACACCGATCAAGGCAACTGGGACCTGGTGGGCAACAACATGCCGGTCTTCTTCATCCAGGATGCGATGAAGTTTCCGGATCTGGTCCATGCGGTCAAGCCCGAGCCGCACCACGCAATGCCGCAGGCGGCGAGCGCACACGATACGTTCTGGGACTTTGCGAGTCTGATGCCGGAGATCACGCACATGCTGATGTGGGTGATGTCGGATCGCGCCATACCGCGCAGTTACCGGATGATGCAGGGCTTCGGAGTACACACCTTCCGCCTGGTCAATGCAGACGGTGACAGCGTTTTCGTCAAGTTCCACTGGAATCCGAAACTGGGAACTCATTCGGTGGTCTGGGACGAAGCGGTCAAGATCAACGGGGCCGACCCCGACTTTCATCGGCGCGATCTCTGGGAAGCGATCGAAGCCGGCGCATACCCGGAGTGGGAACTGGCGCTGCAGATTTTCACGGAGGAGCAAGCCGAAGCATTCAGCTTCGATGTGCTCGATCCCACCAAGATCATTCCCGAGGAACTGGTGCCGCTCAAGCCGGTCGGCAGGATGGTGCTGAACCGGAACCCCGACAACTTCTTCGCCGAGACCGAGCAGGTCGCCTTCTGTACCCAGCATGTTGTGCCGGGCATTGATTTCAGCAACGATCCCCTGCTGCAGGGTCGAAATTTTTCTTACCACGACACTCAACTGAGCCGTCTCGGCGGACCGAATTTCCACGAGTTGCCGATCAATGCCTCGATTGCGCAGGTCCACAACAACCAGCGCGACGGCATTCATCGGCAGGCGATCGCTCGCGGTCGCGTCGCCTACGAACCCAACTCCCTTGGAGGTGGCTGTCCGTTTCAGGCGGGAGCAGCAGGTTTCAGCTCGTTCCCGCAACCGTTGCGCGACGACAAGCTACGCGGCAAACCGGAAAAGTTTGCCGATCACTACACGCAGGCAACGTTATTCTGGAACAGCCAGACCGCGGTCGAGCGGGCCCACATCGTCGAGGCGTTCCGTTTTGAACTGACCAAAGTGCAGATTCCGGCGATTCGGGCACGGATGGTCGCCGGCCTCTTGAATGTCTCCGAAGAACTTGCCTCCCGCGTTGCGGATGGCCTGGGAATAGATCTGCCACCACCTTTGCCACGAGTACTCGCAAAGCCCGTCCGGCCCGAGGTCAAGCGCTCGGAGGCTCTGTCGCTGCTGGCTCGACCAGGCGACGGCTCGATCCGGACGAGACGCATTGCCATATTGCTTGCGGATGGAATGGGCTCTCCGGCATCCGTCTGCGACGCCCTGCGGGAGGCAGGCGCGACGCCGGTGCTGATCGGGACCCGCCTGGGGGCCGTGCAGTCGAAGGAGGGCGACGGCATCGAGGCGGAAGTCACATTCGAGACTGCCCCGGCGGTCCTGTTCGACGCGATGGTGTTGCCGGGCGGGCGAGAGGCCGCGGATTCGCTGCGCGACAGCGGACAGGCGATGGAATTCCTCAGAACCCAGTATCGACACTGCAAGACGATCCTTGCGCTGGAGGGCTCCAGCACCGTACTTGAAGCCGCAGGCATTCCGCCCTTGCTGCCTGACGGCAATGGTGACCCGGGCGTGTTGGTCGTGAGCGACCAGGATCAGCGCACTGTCGCCGAGGTATTCATCCGAGCGATCGCCCGTCACCGACATTTCGAAAGGCAGCTCGATCCGCCTCGCGTATGAGGTCAGCAATCCCCGGGCGGCATACCTCGGGGAGTTATGAGGCGTCGCGTACTGCCGATCGCTGCAACAGTTCTTCTTACGCTGGTCGCGACGCTTGTCGTGCTCAATCTGCGAGCGGAGAAGGAGTGCTCTCCGGTCCCGCAGTCCGCCGGAACGATGGCGGCGAAGTGTGAAAGCGGGCGCCCCGCGGCGGATCAGGGGGATGGGTGTGGTGGGGCGGTTTCGATAATCGGTGCTGCGGGCTGCCTGGACTTGGCGGGCACGTCGACGATGGGCGCCGAGGTGCCATGGTCACGCCGCTGTCGGATCCGAGGCGACGCGTCGGCGCTCCACGGTCCGGCCTGCCGAATTGCACCGCGAACCGGCGCGAGAACCGCACGGCAATCGACGTCATCGCCCGGGCCTGTCTCGATCAGGGGAAGCAGTGCAAGGAACGGATTCACCAGGCCCAGCGCCACCGCTCCCAGGCCGCGCGCGATCGACTCCGGCGCGAGCCGGAAGTTCACGTGACGGAACGTTCCGTCGATGGCGAGAGGACCGCGAAGCGAAAGAATGCCCGCCTTCTTCGGCTCTGGTTGCAAAACGGCGCTCAGCCGTTCCTGTCGGAAGTCAACGGATCCGGCGCCGTCGATTCGAGACTCCTCGGTATCGAAGATGAAGGATTCCACGGTCCCGACACCGTCCGCCACATTCATCGCGAAGGCGGCGCAGCGGATCCGTGTCTGCCGGTCGCCACCCAGCAACAGACGAAGCAGCTCTCCACCCTGCAGATTGACCATCCAGACCGCGAATTCGGAGATGCGTCCGCCCGCCATTCCCGCCGTGATGGTGCCGTTGGCCGATCCCAGCAGCTCGGCGACAGAATTTCCGCGCCCCTTCAGACGCAGTTGCGCCCCGAGCCGACCTCCGCTCTGCTTCATTCGCTCGACTGTCGGAAAGAGCTCCGACAACCGCACGCGCTTCATGTTCATCACCAGATTCCCCGCAATCGGGTCGCTGCGAGCGTCGAGGACGAGCGTTGACTGCAGCTCACCTCCGGCGAAGCCGAAGCTGAGCGGGTCGAGTGTGAGGACGCCCGCACGCAGTCCGATGCGGGAAGTGAAGTTCTCGAGCGGAATCTGCTCTGGGATGCGCAAGGACGTGGCGCTGAGCCGGACGTCGGCATCCATGGCGTTGAGCTTCGGCAGGTTGAAGTTACTGGCAGGAATGACTCGCTCGGCAGACGGCTGAACGGTGCCTCCGACGGATCGATCCGGCGCCGGATGTCCTTCAGCCTCCGCGCCCACGGCAGGCCCGAGGTCGGCGAGATCCAGCCGACGACTGCTCAGGGTTGCGGTGAGGAAGGGGCGGGGCTCACGTTTCTCGTACTCGGCATTGCCACGGATGTCGGAATTGCCGATCTTGCCGACGAAGTCCTGGTATCGGAAGTGGTCGCCGTCGCGCAGCAATCGGCCGGAAACGCGATACGGCGGTGTATCCGGAAGCGCGAGTTGCAGCGTCGGATAGAGCGTCGCCAAGCTCGGTCCACTGATGGAGAAGTTGGCGTCGATGTGCTGGAAGCGGGTGATATCGGCGACCCGTCCCTCCGCCTGGATGGCCGTTCTGCCGATCTTCATTCCGAGCCGTATCGGAAAGGATTCCGCCGAGTCGCGCAGCGAGATCGTTGCTCCCGTATCAGCAATGCCGCTGAATTCCGTCTTTCGCCACCGGCCGGAGAGTTCCAGCCTGTTTCGATAGACGCCGTCTTCGCGACGTTTGCCATGCAGATGGGCGTCTATCCCGAGACGAGCGTCGTGAAAGGCGATCGTGGTGTCATCGACACTCAGTGCACGAACTGTCACCGAGCGCTGGCGTTGTCCGGCCTTGGGCGGGGGCGACCAGTTGGAGGTTCCGTCGGCGGTACGGAGCAGGTTGATGTCTGCGTTCGTCAGGTGCAGATGAGGAAGGACAATCTCATTCGTAAGCAAGGATGGCAGGTACAGGTCGAATTTCACGCGACTCGCGCGTGCGAGCGGTTTCGATTTGGCATCCCGTGCGCTCGAGACGACCAGATCGTCGATGGTGATTGTTGGGGTCAGTGACACCCGGACGGAGAGATGGCCGATCGAAACGACGCCTCCGGTCGCCCGACTCGCAAACCGCTCGGCCGGCTGCCGCAGTGAGTTCCAGTCCGACAGGGTGGCGGCCCCGATCAGCACCGCGAGGGCCACCCCCGAAGACCACAGAATCACCACCCACGGACGAAACTTGCGCCGCGTGCGCTTCGACGCGGGCTCATCTTTCGGGTCTGCAGTCGCTGGTCCGGCAAGAGTATTCACACTGCAGGGCAGGCAATTCCCATGCCCCGTTCCGCAGTGGCTCCGCTCGCGGTCGCGCCGCGAATGTGGGCGCGACGAAAAGCGATAGAGCGTTTCGCCGCACTACTTCGATCGCGACGTCTCCCGGTCCTTCGGCACCTTAGCCCCTGCGCGGCGAGCCTCCGACAGGCCGATCGCGATCGCCTGTTTCCGGCTCGTCACTTTCTTGCCGGAGCTGCCGCTTCGCAACGTTCCGGCCTTGCGCTCGTGCATGGCTCGCCTGACCTTGTCGGCGGCCTTCGGTCCGTACCTGGCCATGGTTACCTCACGTTTGGGAGGGCAGACTCCGACGGGCAATTTCCTCGCCCGCGGCGGCCGCGCAGAGCAAGGCTCGAGCGGCCTGGCTGGGCGGAACTACGTGCTGGGCAATCGGGCTCTAGACGGAGGCGCTGTAGTGGCGCGGCAAGACGACTCGAACAACCGTACCCGCGCCCGGCTCGCTCTCCATCTCGAGACTGGAATCGAGCAGCTCGCAGAGCCTCTTGACGATCGAGAGCCCGATTCCTTCCCCATGGCGCTGGGCGTGCGACCTATCGGGCGACGATTGAACAGACGGCGTACCGGCGTCGGGGGTTTCCGACTCCTGCCCCGTTTCAACTTCGAGGACCTCCTCTGTGGCGGTGTGCAGCGCATTCGCCAGCGGCGCCGCGGTCCCCGTTTGAATGCCCGGACCCGTGTCGGAAATGCATACCATCCAGCGCCGCGGGTCGTTGTTTCGACTATCCCCCCATGTGACGATCACCGTTCCATTGCGGGTGTAGTGCAGTGCGTTGAGCAGGAGATTCTGCACGATGCGCCCGAGCTTCATGGCGTCCACCTCGACGCGAAACTCCGACGGGCCGTCGAAGGTCAACCTGAGGCCTTTTGCCTGGGCGATCGGCAGAACCAGCTCGCACATCTGGCGCAGGATTGGCGACACGTCGAGAAATTCACAGACCCGCTGTTCCCGGCCGGCTCGCAACCGGGCCAAATCCATCAGGTCCGTCAGAAGGGCCGTATGTGCGGTCAACGCCCGCTGGACCATCGAAAAGACCTGGCTTCTACGCTCCGCGGGAAGGCCTTCAAGCAGCAGTGCCTGGGTGGCATTGGCAACGATGCCAAGATTGCCGCGCAGATCGTGCGCTGCGCCGCGCAGCATCTCCGCCTGCGTCTGCTCGAGCCGGCGCGCCTCCTCCAGCGCTTTGGCCAGGTCGTTCGCCTGCCCGGCCGCTTCGGCGCGCTGCATGTTCTCGAACCGAACCGTGCTTTCGCTCATCGCCTCCGAACAGAAGCGCGCAATCGTGCGATAGGCGCCGTGCAGCACGCGGGGGTCGACTTCCGTGGCGCTCTCGAAGTCCTCGAGCTCGTCCATCAGGGCCAGATGGAGATGCGTCCACTCGCGCATCAATTCACTCTGGCTGTAACCCTGCTGCCACCGATGCATGCCGTGACCGGCGCCGGACTGTGCCTGCTCGACGACCGAGTCGGTCTCGCCAACGGCCCGTCCCTCCAATGCCGCTGCAAGGGCATCGAGGATCTCGGGCATGTGGTCGACGAACTGAGACCTGGACAGCGAATCGGGCGTCGAAAGGCGGTTGTCGGCAATCACGAGGGCGCGCCAGCGGTCGATGATCGCCTTCCGGCGCGCAGTGAAGTGCGACGCAAGTAGCTTGAGCTGTTGTCCGGGTTCCATCGGCGCGTTCCGCCGCACCTTGTAGACGCGACCTGACGGGGTGTCAAATCGGTCACGAAGGGGCCGTGATCTTTGAAGACCTGCGCAGGATTTGCCGCTGCCTAGGTGAGTCACGGTACGGTGGCCATTGCCGCACCGGCAGGCACGCCGCTTGCCCGATCAACGTACACCCTTACTGGAGTACAGCGATGGGCACCCCTCTCAGGCTTGCGGCCATCCTCTTTGCGGTCGTTACGGCAAGCGCCTGCAATACCGTAGCCGGCCTCGGCAAGGACGTCGAGCGCGGCGGCGAGAAGCTGCAAGACACCGCGCGCGACGTGCAGAAGAAGAACTAGTTCGGATTGCCTGGCTCGGAAGGACGGGTCGTCGGTCGACCGGTTCCCTCGGTCACCGCGTTGCGTCGAGATTCCAGGCGATGGCGACCGACTGACGGGCAAGAGCCTTTGGACGCAGGGTTATCGGCGGGGCGTTTGATCCGCGAGGCCGCGGAGGCGTGGGTGGACGACGATGCGACCAGCCTCGGCGCCGCGCTGGCCTATTACTCATTGTTCTCCGCCGCCCCCTTGCTGCTAGTTGTGATCTCGATCGCCGGTCTCCTGTTCGGCGAGTTCGCCGCGCGTGAGGCAATTCTCAGCCAGATCGAAAGCCTGATCGGGCCCGCGAGTAGCGCTGCGGTGAAAACGGGCCTTGAAAGCCTGGACCGACCGGCAGTGGGGACGGTGGCCGCAGCGGTCGGCGTCGTCGTCATACTGTTCGGTGCAACCTCGGTCTTCGTCGAACTG
>Ga0105097_10000417_pt1 | contig 19346 bp, 19 predicted proteins | sample PPLLak12cMay2015_FD_87035 | JGI IMG/M metagenome (GOLD analysis project Ga0105097, IMG submission 87035) | Freshwater sediment microbial communities from Prairie Pothole Lake near Jamestown, North Dakota, USA - PPLs Lake P7 Core (1) Depth... | ecosystem: Environmental > Aquatic > Freshwater >...
CAGTCGCCCTGCTGCGCAGTACCCTCGCTGCCTGCGGGCACGGTCGACCCGGCAGCAAGCTGCTGCTCGCGGACGTGGCGGAACTCAGTCCCGCGCACGACCCCGACGGCCGCACGTCACGCACCGCGGCGCGGCTCGTGTTCGAACTCGCTGCTTTCGGGCGCTGAACGGCCACTGCGTCGGCGGCTGCTCCGCCGGCTGGCATACTGCCCGACCGAACGACGATCCAGCCTCCACAGGCACCCCCGATGCACATCGAATCGCACAAGCTTCCCCTGCTCCTGGCGCTCGCCTCGCTGCTCGTCGCCGCCGGCTGCAGCCGTAAGTCGCCCCCGCCCGCACCAGTGCAGCCAGAGGCCTCCCTGGACGCCACGGCCCACGCTGTACCCGGCATCGACTGGTTCGCCGGCGACGTCGACGCCGCCTTCGCCGCGGCGAGGGCGGCCGGCAAGCCGCTGTTCCTGTTCTGGGGCGCCGAGTGGTGTCCGCCCTGCGCCCAGATCAAGTCCACCATCTTCAACACGCGCGAGTTCCAGGAGCGCAGCCGGCTGTTCGTGCCGGTGTACCTCGACGGCGACACGCCGAGCGCGCAGCGCCAGGGCGAGCGCTTCGGCGTGGTGGGCTATCCGACCATGATCCTGTTCCGCGCCGACGGCACGGAGATCACCCGGCTGCCCGGCGGCGTGGACGTGGCGCGCTACGCGACCATCCTCGACACGGCCCTCGCGGACGGGCGGCCCGTGACCGAGATCCTGAAGGCAGCACTCGGCAACGCCGAGGTGTCGCCGAACGACTGGCGGATGCTGGCGTACTACTCCTGGGGCACGGACCAGGGGCGCGTCCTGCCGGCCGCGCAGGGCACGAGCACGTTCCGCCGCCTGGCCGAGGCCTGCCCGGCGGACCTGCGTCCCGAGTGCGCGCGGTTCTACTTCGAGTACCTCGCCTCGGCCGCGCGAGAGGCGGGCGAAGGCACCTCGCCGCTCGATGCGACGGCCCGCAAGGCGGAGGTCGTCCGGCTGCTGCCCCTGCTCGGCTCGCCCGAGGTCGTGCAGGCCAACGTGCAGAACCTGCTGTACGGCGCAAAGGACGCGGTGGGGCTGCTCTCCGACCCGCAGTCGCCGGAGCGCGCGCAGCTCATCGACGCCTGGCGCGCGGCGCTCGACGGGCTCGCCCGCGGTGACGGCGGCGCAAGGCTGTCCGGGCCGGAGCAGATCAACCTCGTTCGCGCCCGCGTGGCACTGCAGACGCTCGAAGCACTGGACGCCCCGCTGCCGCCCGAGCTGCTCGACGAGGCGCGCGCCACCGTCGCGCGCGTGGATGCTGCGACCACGGAGACCTATGCGCGGCACGCATCCGTGAACGCCGCCGCCAATCTCTACTGGGACGCGGGCCTCGACGAGGACGCGGACCGCATGCTCAAGGCCGAGCTCGAGCGGTCGAAATCTCCCTACTACTTCATGCTGAATCTCGCGGAACTCGCGCGGAAGGCTGGTCGCGAGCCGGAGGCGGTCGACTGGCTGGCGCGTGCTTACGCCGGCGCTCAGGGTCCTGCGACGCGCTTCCAGTGGGGCTACAACTACCTCGTGGGCCTGCTCGAGATGACGCCCGGGGACACGGCCCGCATCGAGCGCGTGGCCCTCGAGGTGCTCGGCGAACTCGGCGAGTCACCCGACGCGTTCTACCAGCGCACGCAGATGCGGCTCGAGCAGTTGAGCGCGAAGCTGCTCGAGTGGGGCAAGAGCGGCGAAGCCGCGGCGGTGGTCGGGCGCCTGCGCGCCCGCACCGGCACGATCTGCGCGGCCGTGCCGGCCGGCGACCCGGGGCGGGGCCACTGCGAGGCCTTCCTCAACCCCTCTGCGCGAGCCACTGCGGGCGCGTGATCGAGTACTTCACCGCCGCACGCTCGGCCTCCGGGCGACCGGCGACGATGTCCTCCGGATAAACGAAATCGCACTCGAAGCTGAGCCCGCACTTCTCCATCACGCGCCGCGAGCCCGCGTTGGCCGCGAGCGTGCGGGCCGAGATCTTCTCCGCACCCGCGTGTTCGAAGCCGTACGCAATGAGCGCGCGGCCGCCCTCGGTCGCGAGGCCCTGCCCCCAGGCGTCGCGCCGCAGGCGATAGCCGAGTTCCTGCTCGCCGGCGTCGAAGCGGTCCGGTCGCAGGTGGAACCAGCCGAGCACGTCGCCGCCCATTCGGGACTCGGCCGCCCAGTAGCCGAGCAGCGGCATCGTCTCCTGGAACGAGAGCCAGCGCGGGATGATCTCGCGCTCGTAGCGCTCGCGCGGCGTGGGCTGGCCGTAGGTGATGTAGCGCATCACCTCCGGGTCGGAGTCGAGCTCGACCAGCCGGTCGATGTCGGCCGGCTCGAAGCGCCGGAACCTCAGCCTGTCGGTCTCCAGTAGAATCATGAGCCCCCCTCCCCGTCCACCCGTGGCCACGCCGCGCCACCCGCCCGAGGTGACCGAAATCCGCTACGACTTCCGCAGCGACAACGTCGGCGGCGCCGCTCCCGAGATCCTCGAGGCGCTCGTCGCCGCCAGCGCCGGCACCGCCGCACCCTACGGCGACGACGAATATACCCGCCGCATGAATGCGCGGTTCGCGACGCTGTTCGAGCGCCCGGTGCGGGTGTTCCCGCTCAGCTCGGGCACGGGCTCCAACTCGATCGCGCTCGCGGCACCTGCCAACCCCTACGGCGCCATCTACTGCCACGAGACGGCGCACATCAACGTCTACGAGTGCGGCGCGCCCGAGTTCTTCACCGGCGCGAAGCTCGTGGGCCTGCCGGGCCGCGACTACAAGCTCTGGCCCGATGCGCTCGAGGAAGCACTCGCGCTCGCCGGGCGCGGCAACCCGACCCGCGTCCAGCCCTTCGCGCTCAATCTCACGCAGCCCACGGACTTCGGCACGCTCTACACCCCGGCCGAGGTCGCGGCACTATGCGAGGTCGCGCACCGTCACGGCCTGAAGGTGCACATGGACGGCGCGCGCTTCGCCAACGCGGTGGCGGCGCTCGGCGGCTCGCCCGCCGACCTCACCTGGCGCGCCGGCGTGGACGTGCTTTCGCTGGGCGCCACCAAGAACGGCGCGATCAACGCCGAGGCGATCGTGGTGTTCGACGAGGCGCTCGCCCGCGGGATCCCGTTCCTCATGAAGCGCGGCGGGCAGGTGCTGTCGAAGGCGCGCTTCGTGTCGGCCCAGCTCGAGCGCTACGTGGCCGACGACCGCTGGCTCGAGCGTGCGGGGGCTGCAAACGCCCACGCCAGGATGCTCGCCCGCGACCTCACCGCGCTGCCGGGCGTGTCGCTGGTGGCACCCGTCGAGATCAACATGATCTTCCTGCGCCTGCCCGAGGCCGCCGTGGCCGCGCTCGACCGCGGGCCTTTCGATTTCTACAAGCTCGGCCGCGACCTGCGCTTCGTCTGCCGCCACGACCAGGAGCCCGAGGGCATCGCTGCGCTGCTCGATTGCGTGCGCGGCGCCCTCGCGGGCCGCTTGGCCGGGACCAACGGCTGATCATGCGCCTGGTCCGCGGCACCCTCGCCTTGATCCTCGCTGGTGTGGGGTCGTCGCACGGCCGCATCCCAGTACGCCGCCTGGGTTAAGGTGGACGAGGTACCGTGAGTCCGGGTCCCGCCGCGCGGAGGAGGAAAGAGACGATGGCGCGACTGCTGCCGATGCTGGTGTTCGTGCTGGTCGGCGTCCTGCTGCTGGTGGCCCGGCGGACCGACTCGTCGCGGCCACGCGACGCGCGTGCCTTCAGGCCCCGGGCCTGGACCCGCCAACGCACGCGCCCGGAAGACGCCGGGCTCGCCACCGTTCGGCACGACGAGCTCAACGGCCTGCGCGACGCCTACTCCGGAGAATCCCTGGACTCGTCCCGGCCGCTGGTGCGATGCACGGGATGCCGGGCGATCTATCATGCCGACAGCGCTGGCGTGCTGGCACGCGACAACGGCGGGCGTTGCGCGGCCTGCGGCGGCACGGAATTCGCGGCCGTGGCCGTCGTCGGGCGCTGACGCCCATGGACTGGATCGGGACTCACCGAGGACGCAGCGACATGCAGGACCCGCGACGCACGCAACGCTACCGGCGACACGACATGATCGACTGGTTCTCCCAGGAGCAGGTGTCGGCGGCACGCATCGCCGTGATCGGCGCGGGCGCGGTCGGCAACGAAGTGGTCAAGAACCTCGCCCTGCTCGGCTGCGGGACGATCGACGTGTTCGACTTCGACGTGGTGGAGCTGCACAACCTCACCCGCGGCGTGCTGCTGCGCGAGTCGGACGCCGGGCGCAACAAGGCGGAAGCCGTGGCCGGGCACGCCCGCGACCTCGATCCGAACGTGACCGTGCGCTCCGTGCCCGGTGACTTCTGGGACACGATGGGCCTCGGCCGCCTCGGCCGCTACGACTGCGCGATCGCGGCCGTGGACAACTTCGAGGCGCGGGTGAGGCTCAACCAGCTGTGCCTGCTCGCGCGGGTGAACCTCGTGAACGCCGGGCTCGACAGCCGCTGGGCGGCGGTGGAGTCGTTCCCGTTCGCGGCGTCGTCGGAGACCGCGTGCTACGAGTGCACGCTGCCCGAGTCGGCCTATGCCCGCATGGCCGAGCGTTATTCGTGCGGCGGCCTGCGCCGCCGCGCCGCGCTCGAGCGCCGCATCCCGACCACCGCCATCACCGCCAGCGTTGCGGGCGCGCTCGCCGCGTCGCTGGCGCTGCGCCTCGGCGGCGAGGCGCCGCGACATGCCGAGCGAAGGCTGCTCGACACGCTCGGCGGCGCGGGCAGCGCGATCGAGATCCCGCGTCGCGCCGACTGCCCCGGCTGCGGGGCGCTCGCGCCGGCGCGGCGCGTGGTGCGCACCCGCAACCGCTGGTCGCCGCAACGCGATGACCAGAGCCTGGCGGGTCCGGAGATCAGCGAACAGGTGGTGCAGCTCAGCGACCCGCTCATCGCCGGTTACGAGTGCACCGCCTGCGGGCCGCTCGAAGCCGTCGATCGCTACCTCTATCGTCGTGCCGCCGACTTCGACGACGCCATCGCGACGTGCCCGCAATGCGCGGCGCCCACGATACGCATCGAGATCCGCAGCACCTTCAAGGTCGGCGAACTGACCGCGCGCTTCGCCGGCGGACCGGCGCCCGCCAAGTTCGCGCTGGCCGAGATCAACGGCGAGGCAGTCTGTTTCGACCTCGAGGAGGAGACCCAAGGCCCATGACGCAATCCCTGAAGCTCTACGTGCGCACGGCGGACCAGACCCGCCGCGCCGAACTCGACCTCGACGGCTCGAGCACCGGCGCCGACATCATCCAGGCGGCGGTGGACAACTGGGCGCTGCCCGCTGACACGGACTACACGCTCGTCAACGTTTCGACCGGGCGCGCGCTTGCCCCGGGCGAGGATCTCGGCAAGGGCGTGCGACCGGGCGACGTGCTCGAGGTGCAGCCCGTGCTCGTGGCGGGCTGAACCGCGCCGCGCAGCATGACGAGCCCGATCCGCCTGCAGGCGGACCACGATCGGCTGTTCGCGCTGGCGGCCGCTTCGGCCGGGATGATCGCGCTGATCGAGGGCCCGACCGTCGCGGCACCGCAGGCGAAGGTCGAGCTGCGCTACGCGATGGCCCGCTCCGCGCGCTATCCCGCCGACGTCGCCCGGCAGACGCGGCTCGTCATTTCGCTGCCGGACCGTTACCCGTTCCAGCCGCCCACCGCCACCGTCGTGACGCAGGTGTGGCACCCGAACGTGTTCCCCTCCGGGGCGATCTGCCTCGGCACCAGGTGGCTCGCCTCCGAGGGACTCGATCTGTTCGTGCAGCGCATCGCCCGGCTGCTGACCTTCGACACGCTGCTCGTGAACACGGCCTCGGCCGCGAACCGCGCCGCGGCCGAGTGGTACGAGCGCACGCGCCGGCAACGGCCCGACGCGTTCCCCAGCGATCGCCCGTTGTTCGACGCGGAGGCGCCGGGCGCGGGCCGCAGCCGCGTCGGCTGGCGCGACACGGCGACCGACGACGGACGCGTCGCGCACGCCTGCCCGTCCTGCGCGCGGACGCTGCGCCTGCCCGCGGGCCGCCGAGGCCGCGTGCGCTGCCCGGGTTGCGGCGCCGCGTTCGAGGCGAGCACCTGATGCGCTGGACCGAGCAGGCCGCGGAGCTGCCGCTGCAGCCGCTCGCGGCGCTCGCGACGCGCCTCCCCGGGGTCGATGCGCTGCTCGGCGAACTCGCAGTGGCGGACGGCCTCGTGATCGCCGTGGAGGCCGCGGCGGAGGACGACGTGCTGCGCCACCTCGGCGCGCACGGCGAGGAACGGGGCGGGCTGCTGCTCGGCGAGGTCTATGCCGACGGCGCCACCGCTTGCACCAGTCGGGTGGTGCACGTGACGCAGTCCATCGCGGCGACGGACTTCGCGAGTTCCGGCGTTGCGCTGCGCATGGCGAGCGGCGTCTGGGAGGAGGCGCGCAGGCGGCTGCGCGAGTTCGAGCTGGTCGTGGGCTGGTACCACAGCCACCCGGGGCTCGGTGCTTTCTTCAGCCGCACCGATCGCCGCACGCAGCGGGGGTTCTTCGCGCACGCCTACAGCGTCGGCTGGGTACTCGACCCGCAGGGCGGCGAATCGGCGTGGTTCGTGGGTCCGGATTCGGCGCCGCCCGCGCGCGTCGTGGGCGGGGGCGCATGAACCTGCTCGACCGGGCAGCGCTGTCGCCGGACGAGTGGGCAGCGCTTCGCAACCTGCCCCATCTCGTGGCCATCGCGGTTTCTGCATCGGCCGGCTCGCCCGTCGACCTGCTGTTCGAGCTCGCCGCGGGCCGCGCCGCGATCGCGAACGGAATCAACAACGACCACCCGCTGGTGCGGGCGATCGCGGACCGGCGCGAGATCGATGCGGCGAGGGTCGCGGTGAAGGGGCTGGTGATCGAGCCGCAGGGGATGCACCGGCCGGCGGAGGAGCTGCTGCCGATCGCGAGCGAGGCCGCGCGCCGCGTCGCCGACCTGCTGCGGGCACGCGGCAGCGAGCTCGATCGATACGCCTACCGGGAATTCGTGCTCGGGGTGGCGCGCCGGGTGGCCGAGGCCGCGCGCGAGGGCGATCTCCTGGGCCTCGGCGGCCGGGTCGTGAGCGACGCGGAGCGCACCGCGATCAGCACGATCGCGGCGGCGCTCGCCTGATCGCGGCGCCGGCGCGCTCGACGCGCTACTGGACCGGCGGCGAAGTGCCCTCGGGCACCGCGGGCGACTGCGCCGGTCCCGCGGGCGGCGGCTGCAGGTAGGGCGGCGGCCCTACCACCTCGACCCGGTTCACGAAGTAGTCGGTCTCGCCGAAGCAGTTCGTCGGCAGGCCGCGGTGCTCGGCGTAGTGCAGGCGAACCTGCTGGCCGACGGCGGCCTGGAGCTGCGCAGCGACCTCGTCGTCGCGCACGCTGAAGTTCCAGATCTGGGGCGCGACCCCGCCCACCACGTACATGGCGATCTCGCCTTCCCAGGTCTTGCAGATCCAGCCGCGACTGGAGAACTTCTGCAGCACGCCCGCGCGGTCACCGTCCGAGTAGCTCCACCACAGCATGAACAGCGTATAGAGCGTGATCAGCAGCAGCGCTCCGACCACGCTGCCCCAGAAGTACGAACGGAAGCTGCGCCGCGGCGGGCGCGTCGCGGGCGGCGGGGTGGCGGTGCCGGTCGGGCTCGGGGAGCTCATGGCGGGTCCTCGGACGGTCAGGCAGGTCGGGGTTCGGTTCGCGCGCGGATCATAGCCGCTGGCCGGAGGATTGCGGCAATTTCGCGAAGCGTCAGAGTTGCGACTCGATGGGCACCACGCGCAGCAGCGTCACGGTGACGCGCCGCCCGACGCTGGCATCGGGCTCGCGCTCGAGCCGGCGGTCCACGCCTTTCACCCGGTCGTACCACACGAGCCCCTCGCCCTCCTCGAGCACCACGCGATAGCTCATCTCGGGTCCGATGATGTGGTCGAGCTGGGCACGCAGTTGGGCAGCGAGCTCGGGGCTCTCGACCAGGACGCCCATCTCCGTGTTGAGGTTCGCGGAGCGCGGATCGATGTTCATGGAGCCCACGAACACCCAGCGACCGTCGATGATCATCGCCTTGGTGTGCAGGCTCGCGCCCGAGGACCCGGTGACGCTGAGCTGGCTGCGGCCGGTCTCGCTGCCGACCTTGCGCTTCATCTCGTAGAGATCGACGCCGCCGCGCAGCAGGTCGCGACGGTAACGCGCGTAGCCGGTGTGCACCGCGGCAACGTCGGTCGCAGCCAGCGAGTTGGTCAGCACCGCGACGCTCAGGCCTCGCCCGGCCTGCGCGACGAGGCTCTCGGCGCCGCGCTTGCCCGGAACGAAATACGGCGAGACGATGAACAGCTCCTCCCCGGCCCCTTGCATCGCCCCGGCGAGTCCGGCGAGCACGTTGGAGGCCCGCACTCCCTGCTCCTTGGTGCCGACCTTGGACGGGTCGTCCACGAGCAGGCGCACGTTCTCGATCCGCAGCGTCGGCGGGTGGCTGAGCAGCGCCTCAGCGCGCTTGCGCTCGTCGCGCAGCGACTGGATGTAGGGGGAGTCGACCGCCTCCTCGCGGTACTCCCGCGCGTCGGCGATCAGCTTCTCGAGCTGGCCGGGCTTCGGCGGCTTGTTGTCGAAGCGCGCGACCGGCACCGCGTTCGGGCTGTTCCAGTAGTCGTCGAACGAAGCGCTCACTTCGGTCACGATGGGCCCGGTGAGCAGCAGGTCGAGGTCGCTGAAGTTCGAGTGTGCGGCGGCCCCGAAGTATTCGTCGCCGATGTTGCGTCCGCCCACGATCGCGACCCGGTTGTCGGCGATCCAGGCCTTGTTGTGCATGCGGTGGTTGAGGCGGCTGCCGCGCAGCACGTACTCGCTCACCAGCCCGAGCAGCCCGGAGCGGCTGTAGAACGGGTTGAACACGCGCACCTCGAGGTTCGGGTGCGTGTCGGCGACGACGAACAACTCGTGCTTGGCGCGAGCGTCGATGTCGTCCACCAGCATTCTCACCCGCACGCCGCGCTCGGCGGCGCGCATCAGCTCCGCGGCGAGCAGGCGGCCGGTGAAGTCGTCGTGCCAGATGTAGTACTGCAGGTCGAGCGTGCGCTCCGCGGCCACCGCAGTGACGGCGCGATAGGCGAAGGCCATGGCGTTGTTCTCGATGAGCCAGACACCGGACCTGGCCGGGGCCGGCCCGAGGTCGCGCAGGACCGCTGCATCGAGCCGGCTGGTGTCGGCCGGCGGGACTGCATAGCTCGGCTCGATGCCGTCGAGTCGCGGCGCCGTCGCACAGTGCGTGAGCAACGGCAGCAGCGCGAGGAGCGCGAAACGCGCCCAACGCCCGCCACCGGGCCGCCTCGCCTCAGGGCTGGCCGATATCGCTCTCAACGAAGGCATCGAGGCGCTCGACCAGGTAGGCGTGGAACGGGTTGCTGCGCTGGCGGACCAACGCCCAGGTCGGCAGCGTCAGCACCCCGTTCTCGCCGCGCACCTCGATTCGCCCGAGCTGCACGTGGTCCGCGACGGCCGCGGGCTCGTAGCCGTAGAGCGGATCGTCGGGCGGGAACGGCAGGGCAACGTGCGACAGGGAGAACACGGTGCGCGGCCAGGCGAGCTCCAGCGGGCGCGCGACCTGCTCGCCCGAGCCGGGAGGCGCGCGCAGTTCCTTGACCTGCAGCGTCTCCGGCGAAAGGTTCGTGATCACCGTCAGTCCGAACGTGCGCTGCGGCATCGTCAGCAGCCGTTGCGTCAGGGGGCCCGGGTCGTTCACCAGCAGCTGCTGGACCATCGAGTAGCGGTTCACGTCGAACAGCACCAGCTCGTGGTTGCCCGGGGCGAGGTGCTCGAGCAGCGCATCGACGACCGCCTCGGCACGCACGGTCGAGTCCACCGTGGAGAGGAATACGAGCACCGGCGGGAAGCCCTCGACGACCCCGCCCTTCGCGATCTCCAGGACGCGGCTCGACACCCGCCTCGTGAGCCGGTGCGTCTCGCCGGCGGCGTTGAAGGAGAACGAGTTGTACTTGTACGGGTCGAACTCCGACTGGATGACCTGCCACGCCGCACGCTCGAAGCCTGGCACGGACGACAGCCCGGTGCGCAGCTGCGCGATGGCCGCGAGGCGCGAGATGCCGATGGCCGGCGAGATGAGCACGAGTCCGGCCGGCTTCGGCAGCGCCTCGTCCTCGAGCGCCGAAAGCGTGTAATCCACCGCGAGTGCCGCGCCGTTCGAGTAACCGACCAGGTAGATCGGCTGGTCCGGGCCCGCCTGCCGGCTGAGGTCGAGCATCGCCATCCGGACGGCCGCCTGCATGTCCTCGAAGCGGAACGTCACGAGTCCCGACGGCGCCGTGCCGTGCCCCGGCAGCCGCAGCCCGACCACCTCGAAGCCGTCCGCGGCGAGATGCTCGCCGATCGAGCGCAGGCTGTAGGGAGCGTCCGTCAGGCCGTGCAGCAACAGCGCGATGCCGCGCGCTGCGCTGCCGGCGGCGGGCTCGAGGCGAAAGCTGCGGTTCCAGTTGACGGGCCAGATGCCCGGATCGCTGCGGCTTCCTGTGTTGTAGCGATTGAACGCCGTGCGATCGGCCGCCTCGATGCGGCCCTGAACGCGCTCCTCGAGGTCCGCGAAGAGGCGATCCTCGAGCTTCCAGTAGTCCGCCAGTGTGGCGACTTCGCTTGCATCGGCCGCCGTGTAGTCCTGCAGCGCCGTCTCGTGCCAGGCCCGCGGCTCGGGCCCGCTGCGCAGGAAATGCCAGTACGCCGCGAGCGCGATCAGCACCAGTCCGAGCAGCGCGCTGCCGGCGGCGACGAGGAGCCAACGAACGAGGGGGCGGATCATTCCGACTCCGGGCATCTACCGCACAGCGCGGCCGCCGATGATAGTCCAACCCCCCCGCTTCCCGTACAAACCCGAATGGTCGCGGCCCCGGGCGAAAGGCAGGATCCGGCGGGTCAAGCCCGCCCTGGCCCGGCCGCGATGTCCCGAACCCGGTTCCCGCAGATCCTGGCGTTCATGACGCCCTTCCCGTTCTCGATCGACATCGAGGCGCCGCTTGCCGAGGCGCACGCCTTCCTCCGCGAGCGCCGGATACGCCACCTGCCCGTCACGCGCGAGGGCGAACTCGCCGGCGTGCTGAGCGATCGCGACATCAAGCTCGCCCTTGGCCCGGACCTCGGCTCGCCGCCCGAGCGCGAATTGCGGGTGCGGGACGTGTACCAGCCGGAGTGCTACGTCGTGGACGCCGGCGCGCTGCTCGAGGATGTCGCCGCCGGCATGGCCGAGCGGCACGTCGGATCGGCGCTCGTGACCCGGGCCGGCAAGCTGGTCGGCATCTTCACGACCACCGATGCCTGCCGCGCCCTCGCCCGCCTGCTGCGCGAGCGGCACCCCGACACCCCGCCCGACCAGGTGGCCTGAACCGGCATGAACGACGTTGCCCGCTCGTTCAATGCGCAGTGCGCCGACCGGCTGCGCGAGGCGGCCGACCTGCTCGAGGCACAGCGCGCCAATCCGTTCCGGGTGTCGGCATACCGCAAGGCCGCGGGCACCGTGCTCAACCTGCCGGAAGACGTCGCGGCGCTCGCGGCCCGCAACGGGCTGCCCGGCCTCGAGGCGCTGCCCAGCATCGGCCGCGGCATCGCCGCCGCGCTGCTCGAGATGACGCGCACGGGACGGTGGATCCAGCTCGAGCGCCTGCGCGGCAATGCCGACCCGGTGCAACTGCTGACCGCCGTGCCCGGCCTCGGCCATCGGCTCGCCGAGCGCATCCACGAAGAACTGCACGTTGACACGCTCGAGTCGCTCGAACTCGCCGCGCACGACGGCCGGCTCGAGTCCGTGCCGGGCGTCGGTCCGCGGCGCGCAGCAGCGATCCGCGCCAGCCTGCAGGCGATGCTGTCGCGCAGCCGGCCCCGGCTCGCGGCGCGCAGCGCAGGGGCCGCGCACGAGCCGGACGTCGCCACGCTGCTGGCGGTGGACCGGGAATATCGCCACGACGCGGACGCGGGCCGCCTGCCGATGATCGCGCCGCGCCGCTTCAATCCCTCGGGCGAGGCCTGGCTGCCGGTGCTGCACACCCAGCGCGACGACTGGCATTTCACCGCGCTGTACTCGAACACGGCGCAGGCGCACCAGCTGAACCGCACTCGGGACTGGGTGGTGCTGTACTTCTACGACGACGAGCACGCCGAGGGCCAGCACACCGTGGTCACGGAAACACACGGGCCGCTCTCCGGACGGCGCGTGGTGCGCGGCCGCGAGGCGGCGTGCCGTGCTCACTATGCGGGCGAGGACGGCACCGCGCCGGGACCGGGGTTGAACGCCTGACTACTCGGGCTGCCGCCCGAGCTTCAACGCCTTGCGCACCTCGGCAAAATCAGTCGGTCGCTCGCGGGGCGGGAAGAAGTCGTCCGGGAACCAGACGAACGTCAGGCGCATCAACCGCTCGCTGGGATCGCAGCCCGGCGGCTCGCAGGGGTCGCGGCTGGGCTCCACCTGGCGGATGTAGAGACCGAAGCGGTTGCCGCTGCGCAGCAGGGTATTGTCCGAGAACGGCAGCGAGTACGGCGACAGCGTGAACTCCACGAACTCGCTGCGGACGGGTTCGCCCGTGCGCCTGCGTGCGCTCGCCGGCTCGACCGTGATGTAAGCGGAGAGGCTCTGGCTGGCCCAGTCGAGGTCGTTGAGCGAGATGAGCAGTCGATCGCGGCAGTCGGGCGAGACGGCCACGAGCTGGCGCGACTGGCGCTCGGAGTGATCCCCGCCGCTGCGCACGCACTGCAGTTCGAGCGCTCCCTGGCCGGTGCCGGCCGACTGCGGCAGGAAGCACATCTGCAGGCCATCGGCCGCCTCGTCCGCCGTCGATACGAGCCAGAGTTCCTCGAAGGTCCCTTCACGCTCCTCCGCCGTCGCGCAACCGCTGTCGACGGGGCGCCCCAGCATGGCGATCTGCCGGCCGGTCACGCGCCGACCCACCGAGCGCAGCGTGCGACGGTTCGCGGGCGTCTGTCCCTCGAGCCGCTCCACGTAGCGCAGCAGCGGCCCGAGCTCGAAGTGCTCGTGGAAGTTGAGCGCTAGCAGCTCGGCGAGCAGCGTCAGCCGGTCGGCCCGCTCGCGCGCGACGGCCTCCGCATCCTCGCTGCCGGCGACGCCGCCGACGAGCTTGCTCTGGTCGATCAGCGGATTCACGAGCTGGCTGAACATGTTCGAGCGCAGGTTGCTCTCGGCCTGCTCGCGCTGGTTGATGGTGGCGCGCGCATTGTTGCGCTCGGAAATCGTGAGCGTGAGCCAGGTGCCCACGATGGTGGCGAGGACCGTCAGCGCCGGGAGCGCCAGCTTGTTGAGGATCTCGACCCAGAAATGGACCCGGCCCCGCCAGCCGCCATTGGCGGACAGGTCATCGGATCCGCGCGTGTCGCTCACGGGCGAGACCTAGCTGCAGTCGAGGTTCACGCTGGTCGGCTGCGCGAGGCTGCGCACCGTGAGCTGCTTGCCCTTGTTCGGGGCGAGACACTCCGCGACGTACGGGCCGGCCGGCAGCCAGACCTGGAAGGACCCGGCAGGTATGCGTGCGACCTCTTTGCCCTCGCGGTCCCGGATCACCGCCTCGGCGCTCGCCGGGGCGAGGACCCCCTGCACGACATCTGCCAGCGACGACGGGCCGGTGAGCACACCGGCCAGCGCGAGCGCGGTGAGGAGCGGAGACGAGGGACGCATCGAACTGTCTCCGGTGCTGACGTGACGCAGCCAGACTAGACCTGCGACGGAACGTGCACAAGCCTCCTTCCCGGCAGCGGCTCAAAACACGTACGCGAGCGCGAACAACCCGAGCATGGTGAACACCAGGGCGAGCTTGGCCAGCGTGCCGAACAGCAGCCCGATCCAGGTCGCGATCCCGGCGCGCGTCGCCTGCTGCACCTGGCCGTGCGACATCAGTTCGCCAGCCACCGCACCGACGAACGGCCCGAGGATCAGGCCCGGCAACCCGAGAAACAGTCCCGCGAACGTGCCGAGCGCGGCGCCGACCACCGCGAGCTTCGTGGCGCCGACGCGCTTCGCTCCCAGGGCCGTGGCTGCGAGGTCGATCACGAAGGAAAGCAGCGTGAGCAGGCCGAGGACGACCAGCGGGAGCGCACCGACCTGCTGGAAGTCGCCGATCCAGGCCGCGAGCAGCAGCCCGAGGAACACCAGCGTCACGCCCGGCAGCGCGGGCAGCACCGAACCGGCGATGCCGACCACGACCAGCAGCAGCGCAAGCACCCACCAAAGCACTTCGATCGACATCCGTCACCCCGGGACCACAACGGAGCGGCCATGGTGCCCGTCGCCGGGCCGGCCGTCATCCCGCGCGGTAGACTCCGCCGCCTCAGCATGCACGCGCTTCCACAATTACCCATCGTCGAGGCGCTGCCCGAGCTCGCCGAGGCCCTCGAGTCCGGCCGGCAGGTGGTGCTCGAGGCACCGCCCGGCGCGGGCAAGAGCACCGTCGTGCCGTTGGCCCTGCTCGAAGCCGCGTGGCGCGGCGACGGGCGCATCGTCATGCTCGAGCCGAGGCGCATCGCGGCGCGCGCGGTGGCCGAGCGCATGGCCGCGCTGCTCGGCGAGCGCTGCGGCGAGCGCGTCGGGTTCCGCACGCGGCTCGAGACGCGCGCGGGACCCGGCACGCGGCTCGAGGTCGTGACCGAGGGCATCCTCACGCGGCAGCTGCAGCACGACCCGGCGCTCGAGGGCGTGGCCTGCGTGATCTTCGACGAGTTCCACGAGCGGGGACTGCAGGGCGACCTGGGGCTCGCGCTCGCGCTCGAGTGCCAGCGGCACCTGCGGCCCGAGCTGCGGCTGGTGGTGATGTCGGCGACGCTCGACGGCGAGGCGCTCGCGCGGCTGATGGGCGCGGCACGCATCGTGCGCGCGCCGGGACGGATGTTCGAGGTCGGGACGAGCTACGTTGCGCCGCCGCCTGGCGCCGCGCCCCTGGCGCTCGCGCAGCGCGTCGCGGCCCGCATCGTCGCGGCGCTCGAGGCGAACGAGGGCGACCTGCTCGCCTTCCTGCCCGGGGCCGGCGAGATCCGCCGCGTGGTCGAATCGCTGTCGGAACGCCTGCCCGCGGATCGCTGCGTCGTGATGCCGCTGTACGGCGACCTGCCTGCCGCCGCGCAGGACGCGGTGCTGCGCCCGGACCCGCGCGGCCGCCGCAAGATCGTCGTCGCCACCAACCTCGCCGAGACCAGCCTGACCATCGACGGTGTACGAATCGTCGTGGACTCGGGGCAGGAGCGTCGCAACCGCTTCGATCCCGCGACCGGGATGAACCGGCTCGAGACCGTTCGCATCTCGCGCGCCTCGGCCGACCAGCGCCGCGGCCGCGCCGGTCGAACGGCGCCGGGCGTGTGCTACCGGCTATGGAGCGAGTCGCAGCACGACGGGCTGCTGCCGCAGGCGCCCGCCGAGATCCTCGAGGCCGACCTCGCGCCGCTGGCGCTCGAGCTCGCCTGCTGGGGCGCGGAGGATCCCTCGGCGCTCGCCTGGCTCGATCCGCCGCCCGCGGCGTCGCTGGCACAGGCGCGCGAGCTGCTCACCCGCCTCGAGGCGCTCGACCCGCGCGGTCGCGTCACGCCGCTCGGCCGGGCGATGGCGGCGCTCGGCGTGCACCCTCGCCTCGCCCACATGATCGTGCGCGCGCAGCCGCTCGGCCTCGGCCCGCTCGCCTGCGAGGTCGCCGCGTTGCTCACCGAACGCGACCCGCTGCGCGCCGCCACTGGCCCGGCCGATCCCGACCTGCGCAGCCGCCTCGATGCCCTGCACGGCCGGGGACTGCCGCCCGCCACGACGGCGGACCGCGGCGCGCTCGTCCGCATCGGGCGCGTCGCCGCGCAACTCGGGCGTCGCCTCGAGCAGGGAGCGCGCGGGTCCGCGGGCCCGAGTCTCGACGAGTCCGAGGCGGTCGGGCTGCTGCTCGCCTTCGCCTATCCCGACCGCATCGGCCGCGCTCGCGACGAAGGCGCCGGCCGATACGTGCTCTCGGGCGGACGCGGCGCCGCGCTGCCGGGGCCGAGCGCACTCGCGCGCGCCGAGTACGTCACGGTGGCGGCGCTCGATGCCGGCGACCGCGAGGCGCGCATCCAGCTCGCTGCGCCGCTGTCGCTGCCGCTGCTGATGCAGCACTTCGGGGCGCTGGTGGAAGAGACGACGCGGATCGAGTGGGATCCGCGCACCGAGGCCGTGGCGGCGCGGCGCCTGCGTCGACTCGGGCAACTCGTGCTGGAGGACGAACCGCTGCGGGGGGCGGGCGAACGCACTACCGCCGCCATGCTCGACGGCATTCGCACGCTCGGGCTGCGCTGCCTGCCCTGGACGCACGAGCTCGAGCAGTGGCGCGCGCGCGTGGCCTTCGCCCGCGCGACCGACCCGCAGGGCGAGGCAGCCTGGCCCGACCTGTCGGACGACGCCCTGCTCGCCAGTCTCGAGTCCTGGCTCGCGCCCTGGCTCGAGGGCATTACCCGTCGCGAGCAGCTCGCGCGCCTCGACCTCGGCGGCGCGCTGCGTGGCCAGCTCGACTGGAACGCACAGCGACGGCTGGACGCCTGGGCGCCGACCCACCTCACGGTGCCGAGCGGCTCGCGCATCGCCATCGACTACTCGGGCAGCGCGCCGATGCTCGCCGTGCGACTGCAGGAAGTCTTCGGCCTCGCCGCGTCCCCGCGCGTCGCCGAGGGTCGCGTGCCGGTGACGCTCGAGCTGCTTTCGCCGGCGCGCCGCCCGGTGCAGGTGACGCGCGATCTCGAGAGCTTCTGGTCGCGCGGCTACCACGAGGTGCGCAAGGAACTGAAGGGCCGCTATCCGAAGCACTACTGGCCCGAGGACCCGCGCGCGGCGGTGGCGACACGGCGCGTGCGGCCGCCGGGCGCGTGAGGGTCACTCCGCCCGCAGCGCCTCCACCGGGTCGAGGCGCGCCGCGCTCATGGCCGGCAGGATGCCGGCCACCAGACCGATCAGCACCGCGAGCCCGAGCGACAGGGCGACGAACAGCGGCGAGAAGCTGACCGGCAGCGCGGGCACCGTCGCGCCGAGCAGCCACGCGAGCCCGCCGCCCGCGGCCAGACCCGCGAATCCGCCGAGCGTCGAGAGCACCACGGCTTCGGCAAGGAACACCGCGCGCACCTGCTCGCGACCGGCGCCGAGGGCGCGCAGCAGGCCGATCTCGCCGGTGCGCTCGCGCACCGCGATGGTCATGATGGTGAAGATGCCGACGGCGCCGACCAGCAGCGAGATGCTGCCGAGCGCGGCCACGGCGAAGGTGAGCACGTCGAGCACCGAGCCTAGCGTGTCGAGCATCTGCTGCTGGGTGCGGATGGTGAAGTCCTCGTCGCCGTGGCGGTCGACGAGGACGCGCCGCAGTCCCGCCTCGATCTCGTCGACGGGCGCCCGCTCCTCGTAGTGCACGTGGATCTCGAAGAGGCCCTCGCGGTTGAAGAGCTCGAGCGCACTGGCCGCCGGGATGTAGACGGTGTCGTCGAGGTCGAAACCGATCATCGTGCCCTTGGGCCGCATGACGCCCACGACGCGGTAGCGGCCGCCGCCGATGCGCACCGTGTCGCCGAGCGCGTTCGCGTCGCCGAACAGCTCGCGCGCCATCTTCGAGCCGAGCACCGCGAAGCTGCGCGGCGCGCGCGGGTCGTCCGCGGGAAGGTAGGCGCCCTGCGACACCTCGAAACCGAATGCCTCGGCGAAATCGGGTCCCGTGCCGTACACGGTCACGCGCCGCTTGCGGCCATTGCCCTCGACCTCGGCGTTGCCCTGCACCATCGGATCGGCGGCCAGAACGTAAGGCACGCGCCTGAGCGCCACGGCGTCGTCGAGCGTGAGCGGCCGGACCGAACCGAACACGCCCACCGAACCGCCCATGGTCTCGGCGCGTCCCGGCGTCACGCTGATCAGGTTGGTGCCGAACTGCGTGAACTCCGAGACCACGAAGCGGCGCACCCCCTCGCCGATGGACGTGAGCAGCACCACCGCCGCCACGCCCACCGCGATGCCGAGCGCCGTGAGCAGCGCGCGCATGCGGTGCGCGCGCACCGAGTGCCCGGTGAAACGCACGAGGTCCGCCCCGCGCACGGCTCAGCGCCTCCCCGCCAGCGCGACGACCGGGTCGAGCCGCGCGGCGCGCCGCGCAGGCATGAGCCCGAAGACGACGCCGCTCGCCACCGCGATCAGCACCGCGAGCGCGACCGCCCAGGCCGGCGCGCCGACCGGCAGCGCGGGATACACGCGGCCGATCACCCAGTTCACCGCATAGCCGACCACGAGCCCCGCGAGCGCACCGGCCACCGACAGCAGCACCGCCTCGGTGAGGAACAGCGCGGTGATCTGCCGGCGCCGCGCGCCGACGGCCTTCAACAGGCCGATCTCCGCGGTGCGCTGGCTCACCGCGACCAGCATCACGTTCATGATCAGGATGCCGGCGACGGCGAGGCTGATCGAGGCGATGCCGGCGAGCGTGAGCGTGAGCGCCGTGAAGATGCGGTCGAAGGTGGCGAGCACCGCGTCCTGCGTGATCACCGTGACGTCCTCCTCGCCCTGGTGGCGCTCGGTGAGCAGCCGCAGCACCTCCTGCCGAACCCGCGGGGTGGCGTCGCGGTCTCGGGCCTGTACCAGGATGCGGAACAGCGACTCGGTGTTGAACAGCTGCTGCGCGCTGCGCACCGGGATGATCACCAGCTCCTGAAGGTCGAAACCGACCGCGCGTCCCTCGTCGCTCAGCACGCCGATGACGCGGAAACGCCGCCCGCCGATGCGCACCGAGCCGCCCACGGCCGGCCGGTCCGGGAAGAGCTCGCTGCGCACCTTGCTGCCGATGACGCACACCGCCATGTCGCGGTCGAGCTCGCCCGGCGGGAGGAACCGGCCCTGGCCCATGGAGAGGTTGCGCACCACCAGGAAGTCCGCGTTGGTGCCGAGCACCGGCACCTCGCGCGAGAGCTGCGCCGCGCTCACCGGCACCGAGCCGATGACGATGGGCGAGATGCGCTCGACGCCCGGCAGCCTGAGCAGCGCCTGCGCGTCGCCGAGCGTCAGGTCGCGCGGCGTCTCGCCCGCGAACAGGCCGGGCTGCACGCCGGTGGTCTCCGAGCGTCCCGGCAGCACGATCAGCAGGTCGGTGCCGAGCGCCTGGAACTCGCCCGTGACGTAGCGGCGCGCGCCCTCGCCGAGCGAGGTCAGCACGACCACGGCGGCCACGCCGATCGCCATCGCGACCAGCATCATCAGGCTGCGCAGCCGCGCCCGCAGCAGCGACTCGGCGGCGAGGTGCAGCAGGTCGGCGCTTCTCACGGCGTCGGCCCCGGGGCGGGC
>Ga0105097_10000418_pt1 | contig 19330 bp, 25 predicted proteins | sample PPLLak12cMay2015_FD_87035 | JGI IMG/M metagenome (GOLD analysis project Ga0105097, IMG submission 87035) | Freshwater sediment microbial communities from Prairie Pothole Lake near Jamestown, North Dakota, USA - PPLs Lake P7 Core (1) Depth... | ecosystem: Environmental > Aquatic > Freshwater >...
AAAAACGGCATCAACGATTTTGGCTTCGGGAAGTACTTTCTTTAGTTGGGAAAGAACTTGTTGGTCTAGGAGTAGATCGCGTGATTTGAAGATTTTTTCTAGGATCTCCTTTCCACGTGCATCGATTGCTTTCTCACTTACATGCTCTCTTGAACGAGTATCACTCATGTTGTTATATATAATCCAGAGATTTTAAATTTTTTTATAATTCATAAAAAAATTTAAAAAAATAAAATTTATTCAATATCTTTTAAAAGTTTCTTTTGTTTCGTTGTCAGGGTTATCTTATATTGATTATTTTTATCAATTTTTAAAATAGTTTCAACTCTGTCCAATGATAATTTATATCCTTTCATTAATTTAATTAATTCTTCAATATTATTATCCATTATTAATTTGGTCAATATTTTCCCTATATATACATAATCAAATGGATCTGTACTATTGAAATTTCTCGATGCGTTTAATATGTGTTTCTTATTAGATTTCTTAATTGATGTTTTATTCATATCAATCGGAAATTTTGGATTGGAAATATATTTATTTTCTTTCAAATTTGTAGGATTTAAAAAATATGAAGGCAAACAACAGGTATAAAATCCATGAACATCTGTTATATCCCATCGTTGTTCTCCGTAAATATAATTATCAATCACATCGCCAATTGAAAATGATTTGGTAATAGTTTGTATATTTTCTATATTTTGTTTAGCAGTAAATTTAAAATTATTTTTAATTAATTGTTGTAAATAATTTTGATGTATCATTAATGGAATATTAACTTTTTCAACTTCATATAATTGAAGACATTCTTCCATATTTGAATATTTCATAAGTAATGATTTTGCTGAACGAAATAATTCCAATGATATTTTCTTTTCAATCATTAAACCTGTATAATCTTTTAACATATCACTCGTTATTTGTTGGTTTCCATATTCATTTACAATATCATTTAAAATCATACATAATCTTCTAAAATCTTTTTGTGCAAATTTCACAATTTTATTTGCTGTCTCTAAATTTTTAATATGTATTTGTTCTTGATAACATATTTTTTTTAATAATATTAATAACTCATTATCATCGGGATCATTTACTAAAATCTCTATCGACCCCTTTTTTAAAATATTGATGATTTTATTATGTTTTGTATCAAATACAAAAATAATTGGACATATGTGATTTTTATTATTTATTTTCATCATTTCAATTAATTTTTGTTTTTCTTGAAGAAATAATTCAGTATCTAATTCATCAATAATAATTGCACTTTTTTTAGTTTCTTTAATATTGAACATTGAAATAATACTGGAATATGTTGTTAATTCTTTAATATAAACAGCTATATCTTCGGCTTTTTTGAAATTATTTAAATTAATTTTTTTCATATTATAATTGAAATGATTTAGAATGGTTTCTATACGACATGTTTTACCCGTTCCATGTGAACCTGAAATCAGTAAACAACAGTATTTTCCATTTGGGAAATTTTTAATAAAATTTATAATATTTTGTGTTGCTATTTCATCACCAATAATTTCATTAATATTATGAGGTTTGTATTTTTCATAAAATAATTGATTCATATTAAATATAAATATTTTATAATCTTTATATTTGTCTTCACATATATAAAAAAAATCAATTTTTTGTTAGTGTATCTTTGATAACTACAATTTCACCTAATTCTGCGTCGTTTTCTAACGCTTTAATCTCGGAAAAGAATTGTGGATAAATTAGACTCCATTCTGTTTTTGGAGGTAATAAACCAAGTTGTGTATATACATATGCAGCCAGAGCACTGCAGAAAAATGCATTCGTTCTTCTATGATCCATAAATAGAATCTTATCAAGAATCCAAAATTTTTTATAGATGATTGGATCAAGTAAATCGATAATATTCCAATCATAACTTTTATGATATACTGTATTGTAGACAACTTTCAATATATCATGAATATATTCATTTGTTGCTTTCCATTTTAATTTTCGGTATGCTAATATACCATCATATGTTTTAATAACATCATTTAAATCAACAATTTGAACTCCAAATACTTTTCCTCCAGAATCAATATCTTCCAATTCAACTCCATCAGATTCTAATAAAAATATTCCATCTTTTTTATCAGTATTAATTAAAAAATCTGTATTTTTAATAACAATTCCAACATGAGACCATTTACTATTTGTCACATATTCTATCGTTTTAGATCTTAATTCATTTCCAGAAAATAAAATAATATCACCTGTTGATAAAGTTGATATATCCATTTTAATTTTAAATATAATATATTTAAAATTCATATTCTTTAAGTTTTGTAAAAATAAATTTTTCATTTTTTTGATTATAATATTATTGTTTTATGGTATTAATGACAACAAATATTCTGTATCGGAAGTTTCTTCATCAGAACATTCTGAAAAGGAACAACTACTCAAATCATCAATAATTTTTTTATCCTTTTCAAAATCTAATTTTTCTAGAATTTTAATATTTATTGTTTTTTCAATTTCGGTGTTTTTAACTTCAATTGGTTTTGGAATAATATTCGTTAACATTTCAACATATTCTTTTTTTTCCATTTCCGAATATCCATGAAATATTATATATTGAATTTTATATGGAACTAAACCTTGAATAGATAAATGAACTTTATTACAATCTTTATAAGTACATTTTCCAGTATATAAATCAGTATAACATATAACACACTCAGCATTTATTGCTCCATTTTTACAATTATATCCACCAGTACATGTTTTCTTTTCACAACCATAACATATTCTAGTTAATCTTTTCAGTTCATTATACATTTCTGTATCATTTATTAAATCCAATTCTTGGATTTGCTTTTTTGTTAATAAAATATTATATATTTTTCGTCTTATTGGATCAACTTTTTGATCCTCTAAATTATGTGCAAACACACAATTATGATTGTATGGACATTTTCCAGATGTATACATATTATGACAAAGAATTCGTTTTTTATTATTCTCTAATAATTTTGGATCATATTTTTTTGGTTTTTCTGGTTCTATTGTTTCTAATTTAGGAACAAATTTTGGTTTTTCTTGTTCTGTTTTTTTCTTTAGTTGTTTCTTACATACAGTTATAAAACCGTCTTGTTGTTCCATATATATGATACTATGTTTTTTTCATTTATATTATTTTGATTTCATTTTTTTATTGAAATCAAAATAATATGATATTATTGTATATGATGGAATCTATAATTATTAATAAAAAACCATATTCATGTGTCATGTGTTTTGATAATATTAATAATCTTATAAATAGACAACAGATAAAAGCAACTTATCCCAAAGAAGGTAAATTTTGGAGTGGTAAATATTTCTTTTTGGAAAAATTAACTTTATTAGAAAAATTTTTAATTAAAAATAATAAAACAAAAAAAAATGAAATAAAACATCAGTGTCATTTATGTTCTGAAAAAAATCTAGATAATATTTATTATATTTACAAAAATATTATTTGGTTCGATAGTTTAAAACATTATGTTGAAAAACATAATATTAAACCACCATCTAAATTCATTCGTTTTATTCTAAATAATGATCCAACTAATGATTCAAAATGTCAAAATTCATATGTTAAATTAAATGGAACACTGAAAAAAATAGATAAATTTTCATACGTCAAAATTCGAGCAAATCAATTAATGATTTTGGATGCATTAATGGAACACGGTGGTATTAAACCGAAATATAAAGAAAAACACGAATCATCATTCCGTTATTCTGAACATGCAGGAGTTTTGGAATTTAATAATAATATTTTGGAAAGAGTAATTATTTCTGGAACAACACAACGGTCAGATGAAGAAGATGTTGAAATTTTTTTACCAACTATGGGGAAAATGGCATATGACTATGAATATATATTTCATACACATCCTGCAACTCCAAAACCTGGAGGACGTGCCCAAGAAAATATTATGTATGAATTTCCCAGTATTGATGATATTTATCATTTTATTGAACATTTTAATAATGGTAAAGTTCAAGGTTCTATTGTTATTACACCTGAAGGAATGTATAATATCAGAAAAAAATCATTTGATAAAAAGAAAATTCAATATGATTTATCAATGGGTTCTAATCTACTCAAACTTATGTCTAAAGTACAGCATAATATTATCGGAAAATATGGAATTAATTTTAACAAAACATATTTCTATTCAGTGATTGCACAAGATACATCTTCTATTGATGAAATAAATAAACTCTTGAATACATATCAAATTCATATTGATTATTTCCCAAGACAAAAAACAAAAAAAGGTGATTGGATACTTGGAACAATTTATTTACCAATTTGTATGTCTTCATAATTGATTAAATTACTGATGAAATATATACATTGCAATTTTTTCAATAAAATATTTTATAATTCAAAATATTTTTAAATTTTTAATTTTTTTAATGTGGATATAATATATATCTATAAATGCAGCCTTTTTACTGGTCGTTTTTAACTCCCAAACAACAATTAATATCTGGTATCATTGCTATTGTAATTTTTGTTGTATTATTAGCATTAGTATGGATGAAAAAGAGCAAAAAAGAACATCTTGAAAATGTTGCTTCTAAACAACTAGCACCTGTTATTCCAGTACAAGAAGTGGTACCTGCTGAAAAAGCACATGCCATGGAAAGAAAAGTCGAAGAAATCCCAATCAAACCCCAAGTTTTAGATGCTGGTTCTGGTACCATTATGGCAGGTTCCGAACTTGTACCAGCACAACTTTTATCCCCATGGTATAAGGCATACACAGGTGAACAAAAGAATCATTATCTTCTTGATGATGGTGCTGATGGTGCCGCTGGACTCCAATTCAATATGTGCAGCAAATCATGCTGTGGAGAACAATATCCTCTACCATTCAAAATGCCAGTAGATTCTGCCGTATGTGATAATAAACAAGAATTCGTACCAAGCAATTATATGTGTAATAATGCATGGCAAGATTCTGGTTGTGTTTGCATGACCAAAGGTCAATCCGAATTACTCGGTAGCCGTGGTGGAAACGCATAATTTTTTAATTAAAAAATATTTTTAAAATATTTTTATGAAATAATATGATATATATGAATGTCTAAACTCAAATATTACATTACTTTAATAATAATCAGTATTCTTTTATTCATTATTTTTTATTATCAAAATTTTCAACAATTAAATGATTATAAATAATATGGATTTATAATATATTGAAAATGGGCGAATATACGAAAGAAGATAATACTTTTTATACAAATATACAAAAAATCAAAGATAAAAATAATTCAAATACTGCGTTTTCAGCAGTTAAAGTAGAAAATACATGTGTTATTGGAACTCAAAATGGAACAGTTGATGATTGCAAAAAAACATGTGATAACAATTTTAGTTGTTCAGGATTTTCTTTTTTTGAAGGTAGCGATACAGAGAAGGCAGGTTGTGTTTTTGTTGATAATACATGTATAAAAAAAGAAACAAATGATAATTTTGATTTCTATAAAAAACATGCTTTTTTTGCAATAGATAATATTTATTATTTTTATGGATCTGGAATATCATTTGTATCATTTTGTAGTTGTTGTTGTTGTATTATGATTATTTTATTAATTTTTATGATGAAAAAATAATTAAAATATTTCTAAATAATATATGAATTCGTTATTTATCATTGTTGCTATTTTAAGTATTATAATTATAGGATATTTTGCTATCGTTCAGGAGAAAAAAGAAGATTTTTCACTACCAAATTTTATTCAAGTTTTTCCAGAATGTGGTGATGCACCATTAAATGTATCATTTGTTCCAATTTATATCAATGAAAGTATGAATTTTACAATTGATTTTGGTGATAATTCGAAACATATTAGTAATTCTCTAGATGATGTTTATGGTGTTTATCATATTTACAAAAATGCTGGAATATATAATGGTTCAATTATTTTCAAAACATCCAAAAATGAACCAATAAAACAACAAAATTTTACCATCAATGTTAAATAAATGAAGTATTTTTAAAATATTAATATATATCAAAAATATATATTATTATAATGACACATTATTACGAAAGAAATATAGTTGATATTAAGAATGAATTATCCACTCATTTAACGGATATTCTTGTTCCTCTACTATATGAAGGAATTTTATCATTATACAATAATGCTGAAGAACGTAATAAAAAATTTGAATTACTTGCTCAACAACAAACTATCCAAGTTCCTGGAGTAATTAAATTATTTAAAGCATTTTTAAAAGGAATCCCTCAATTAAGTTCTCAAAGCGTTGAAGAAGAAACAAATAGAATTAGAACATTAAGTAATTGTGCTGATTTTTTTGATAATTTAATTAAAGCTGTTATTAAAAGTTATATAATATTACTGACATATAATGCTACTGGTAAAACATGTAATTTAGTTAATGATAAATATCATGAACGTATAAATATTAATGATTTTATTCATAAATGTTATATTTCGTGTTCTAAAATATTCTACGATAATCCTGAATTATTTTGGACAGAACATACTGAACAATTAATGAAATTATACAAAAATTCAGCATATAAATATATTAAACAAGCTATTATAGATGCAATTCATCAAACATTACCAATGAATTTAATTTTACAAGAATATTTAAGTCATGATTATATTGTCGAATCATCTGACCATAAATCTCAAGAAAAAACAGAAAAAGACATTTATTATTCCAATAAGAAAATTCTGGAATCTGAATCACAACAAGCTATGACAAAACAATTTGAAGAGAAATTCGAAATTTCCAAAAAACAAATTTTTGAAGCTGATTCAAATGAACCATCTGAAATACCAGAAAATGATGATGATAATGATGAAAAAGAATTAAAACAAAATTTAGAAAAAATCATCGCGCACTCTGAAAATAAACAACTATCCATACCAAAAGAAAATTTTATTAAATCTCCTGATAAAATTAATCCTCCACAATCATTGGAAAGACTAGAAAAAGCATTATCTGAACAAGAAATCAACCGTCATTTTGATGCTTTAGTAAATGATTAAATATTATTTTTTATCAAACTTTAACATATATGGAATATTTAAAAAATCCCATTATTATTGGATTAATTGTTAGTGGAGGATGTTATTTATATTTGAAATGGACAACACAAAAAAAACGCGAAGAAAATCCAAAGAAAAAAATTGCGGAACCCAAAATGTTATATCCAATTTTATTAGGTATCGTAGTATTTCTGGGAGTATCATTGTGGTTAAATACTGAACAAATTATTAAATCTGATAACATTCAAATTAAAGTTCCTATCGATATATCATCAAATTCACCAATCCCAATTATACCATCATTTAGTAAACAAGCAATTCCAAATGTTTTTATTGAAACAGCGTAGAAGTTTATAAATAATTTTAAAAATATTAATTATTTATATATGGCAGATCCACGTAATAATAGTGGAAAATTACAAATTCGTGAATTGGAATTAAGTAAAATGTGTAAAAATCCAGCTATCATTATTATCACGAAAAGAGGTGGTGGTAAAACTTGGGTTTGTCGTTCTCTGTTAGATCATTTTCGCGATATTCCAGTTGGTATAATTATTTCACATACTGAAAAAACAGATCCATTTTTTTCTAATTTTTTCCCACCGGCTTTTATCTATGATGAATATCGTCCTCAAATTTTTCAAAGGATTATTGCTCGTCAAGCTGCTATTCAAGAAAAAGCTAAAAATAAACTGAAATCTGGAAAAAAAATAGATACAAGATTGTTATTATTAATGGATGATTGTTTATCAAATAGTAAAGATTGGTCAAAAGATGAATCATTGAAAGAAATACTTTTTAATGGAAGACATTATGACATAACATATATTTTAGCTATGCAATCACCAATGGCAATTACTCCAGAATTGCGAGAAAATTTTGATTATGCTTTTTTACTTTACACTGATAATGTTTCACAACAAAAGAAATTATTTGAACATTATACTGGTATGTTTCCAACATTAAATGCATTCAAAGAAGTTTATGATAGATTAACAGAAAATTATGGTGTCATGGTTATCAAAAAACGTGATGTTTCTTCACGTGCCATTTCTGATAAAATATTTCATTTTAAAGCAAATAATATTTCACCTCAAATGATTGGTTGTCGTCAAATGGTTCGTTTCAATGATCATAATTATGATCCAAATTGGTTCAGGAAAAAAACACAAGGTATGTTTGACATCAATTCTTTCGTTAAAAAAAGGAATTCATGTTCGTTTGATGTTGAAAAACTTGATGCTTGGGGGAAAACAAAATACGAATAAATTAAATTTGAGATACGTAATATTTATTGACTGCTTCTTGTTTTCTTCTGTCGTAATTCATGATACCATTAACCCATGGTGTCTGATCTGTGAACAATGTCTTGAATATTTCTGAAACGTATGGTTGTTCGTTTTGTTCTTCTTCAAATGTTTTGGGAATATATCTGTATATGATTTTCGTTTTCGGAACTGGTGTATTTAATTTAGTTAAATTAACAGTTATAAATACAATACCACAAATTGTACATAATAATATTATAAATAAAAATAAACCTTGAATCATCACTATATATTTCTAAAAGATTAACTTTTATTTTTTTCAAAAATAAAAAAACTGTTGTAATGGAAAATCATCATCTCTATGAAAATGCGCACTGGACACATAATTCATACATTGGAGATTTTTTTCCATTACATTTCGGACACGTATACTTTATGGAATTACAATTGTAACAACAGTCGTAATTTATTCCTTTCTTTCCTCCACAATTCGGACAAATTAATTTAGGATCTTCTGTAGATTGAACATGTATAACTTCAATCTTTTTGGTTATAACTATTGGTGGAGGTATATGCGAAACTATTTCATCATCACATTCGTCAGCCCAAGATATGATTGGTTTCATATCAGCAATCATTTTTTCCCATGTCATGGTTGCCATAATTGATAGTTGTTTGTTTAGCAATTTGTTAAATGGTTTGTTTCTAATTGTAATTTATTAATATCATAGTCAGTAATTTAGATTTTTCAATTTTTTATCATTTTGTAATGATAAAATATTATTCATAAATGTTTATTGTTTCTTGGATTTCTCTAGAAGCTTGTTGTAAACTTCTTGTAGTTTTTGAACGCTTCCTGCAAGTTCTTTCACTTCCTTCTTTTCTTCGTCGAGTTTCTTTTCGTCTTCATTAACTTGTGTCATTACTTCCTTCACTTCTTCTTCCTTCATGGGTTCGGGATTCTTACTTTGTTGTTTCTTAGTATGTTTCTTGCGTAGTTTATCTCTCATGTTTTCTGATCTGTTTTGTTCGTTTAGTTTCTTGTTATTTTCAACTGCTTGTTCAATATATTTCTTCTTTCTTTCAGTTTCATGTTGTTTCTTGAGATAGAGATTCTCCTTGACTGTTTTCATTAGATCATTTAGTTCCTTCTCGTGATATTCTTGGTTTTCTACTGTTTCAGGATCTTGTTCCCATGGAAGCCATTTGAATCCTTCTCCAACATATACATGGAAATCAGGATCGAGTTTCTCTTGGATCATCTTGGCATGTGCTTCAGCTTCTTGTCTGGTGGCAAATGCTCCACGGAATTTTAGACCCCGTAGTTTACAGTTTTTCACTCCCTCGGGAGAAAGGAATGAAACACATATCCATTCTTGACCATGAATAACTGGATCTTCGTCAAGATAATCAATTTGTTTAGGTTCTGCCATTAATAATATATACTTATGTATATGGTTATTTTTATATTGTTTGAACACATCATAAATAAAAAAAATTTAATGTGTTATATCAATTCCACATTCTAATAATAGTTTTTTTGATGAATAATCTATATTGTTTTTATCAATTTTTAAATCTGATAAATAAGGCATTTCTATTAAATATTTTAAAGCATTATTTTTCTTTGTAATTTCAACAGTAGTTCCTCTAATATCTAAACTTTGACAACATTTTAAATTTTTGAGACAGTGATATGATACAAATGTATTCTTCAAATTAATTATTTCACAATTTTTAAGATATTTGGTTTCTTGATTATTAATCTCTGTTAAATTTAAATCTACTTCCTGACAATTTCTTAAATGATAACAACTATCAACTCGGTTTCTTCCAACTTTAACAATATTAGCATATTTAAAATATTCAACTGATGGATACGAATCGTCATTTTGAGTTAAATTAATGGAATAACAATTTTGTAAATGTTCTGAGTCATCACATGATATAGATGATTCAATCATATTAATTTTATGACAATTCTTCATCATTTGTTTCATATCATATATAGTATTTACGTATTTTAATTTAATAGTATGACAGTGTTGTAATTGACGACATATTTTTTTGGTAATAAATTCTGCTCCGTAAATATTAAGTTTGCGACAGTTTTTAATTTTAGAAATACATCTTTCAGCCATTCGTGGCTGTGCTAATATTGTAGCATATCTCAAATCAATTGAATTCATTCCATTCAAATATTTCATTGATTCAACAGTAATTTCCGAATTTTGTACTAAAGCAATATTTTTAATTTTAAAAAATTGAGTTAATAATTTTAGTCTTAAATCTGTCGTGAATGGATAACATTTAAATTGAAATCCATCAAGATTATTTCTAATTATATCAGTCATATTTTTGTTCAAAAATAATAGTTTTAAATTTGACGTTAATGGTAAATGTTGTATTATATTACTTATAAGTGTATTCATTCTTATTATAATTCATATTATTTTATTTTACTTTACTTAAAATAAAAACATCAATTTTTTAAATACTAGTATAAAATTCCGATTTTAATTCATCACAAATTTGTTTCCATAATTTGTCTTGTAAACGTAGTTTTTCACGACTTTTTAAAAGTGGAAAATATGGAATAAATTCATCCATTTTTAATAATTGAAAAAATTTATGTAAGACATATGAATAACTTAAAAAGTTAGTTCTTTCCTTTGGACAAACTTTGGAAAATGGTTCTTGAATTTCTTTAAACATTTGTTTAATTTCTTCTTCAGTTTCTCTACTGAGTGTTGGTGGATGTCTTCCCGAAATTTTACTGATTATATGGGGAATATGTTCGTAGTATTGATGTAGTTTTAATTTTTTAAGTATTCCTTTCATTTCTACTATCGATAGTAGTTGTAAATCTTTGATTCTTGACCGTTTTAATTCTGATAGAATCGAATCATAGACTTCTTTCGGAATATCTGTTGACTCCTTTGCTTGAAATTGGTTTAGCCCCTATCGGGTTTTTACAATACCAGTATAAATACTGATACCCATTATACTCAAATGAATAGGATATTTCGTATAATGCCTAGGTTTCCCTAGGGAGTAGACTATACCTTAAGCCGATACTAAAGTATCAGCCCATCTCCACCTAGTCGTTGAGGGTTTTCCATATTCTTGAAAAAGAATTTAGGAACTTCCCTGCGGATTGTCCATGTATTCTTAACATTTTTACCATTGGGTTCGGCTATTAACCGAGTTCCTTTATTACGTTTCCATAATAAAGTGGTAGTTAAGACTTTAGGAGATTCCCGCATTTCGAAGATGTTGCTAACATATATGCCTATTATAAAAAAATATATATGTTAACTAGCCAGTAACACGCTTTTCACGCTGACTGTTGGGAGCAGCTAAATAAATTATGTCTTGTTTTCATTGAGTATTTTTTTAAGATATTCTAATATTAATTTATATTTTTCTTCCAGTGAAATTCGAGAATCATTAAATTTCTTGTTAAGATAATTACCATCTTTCGTTTTAAAGTTAGTTATTTCATAACCAATTTGTTTTCCTTTGCAAAAAACACGATAAATAGATTTTGGTAATCCAGTCTGAATAGATACAGTATTTTTTAATTCTTCTCCAACATCATATGTTTTATCATTAAATTTAGAATCATTATTCAAAACTTTTAAAAAGTTGATGTGTTTTTTAGCAGCTTTTAAATTTCTGCAATTATGTAATATTTGTGTAAATGCTTTTTTTGGATAAGTTCCTCCGGATACACATGGATAACCTTCAACATAATATCCTTCCACATGAACATCGCGCATAATTGGAAATACATATTTTGGACATCGTTTCAGGGCTCTATCAGTTGCTTCTTGAATCAATTCTTTTTTTCGTTCTTCAGAAACATTATTTTGATCTCCACCCTTTGTTAAATTATATCCATTTGGATGTAAAGTATTATATTTTTCAACATAATATGTTTCCCAATAATTGAGTTCATTTTCCGGAACTTCGCGAAGATTACACCAAAGAAATGAAATTCTTCCATATTGTTTAATTGCTTCATTTAACAATCTACAATGTATTTCATTACTTTTATATGCTTCCCGATAATGGGAATTAACTCTTCTTTCTCCACTCCATTTAACATTACCTGATGTATAATTCAGTGCTTGACCGATATACATCTTTCGCGTGATAAAACATTGCATAACATAAATAACACCATAGCCTTTCTTCATTTGGATATTGACCATTTTTGTTTTAATGATTACTGTATGAAAAAATATAATTTAATATTTAAAATATCAATTTTTAAAGACATAATTTTCCAATCAACTCCACAAGATGGTTTAATCTCTTGTATGGATATAACGGTTTCGAACCGTCCGATTCCTTATAGTTAGGTATATCACTTTCTATGATAGCATTTTCAGCATTTCCACAGACATTACATATATACATTCCTTCCGTTTGTGAAAGGATTCTTTCGACATTACATTTTTCACAAATTTTGACAGAATTATATTGACGTTTAACATTACGTTGATTTGTATAATTATTGATTGATTTCATATATTGTTCGTATAAATAAGCTCGATTTTTTGGTAAATTACTTCGAATAGTTCTGATATTATCTGATGTAATCATTTGAGTTTTGTCAGGTATTGATTCAGAAACAATATCTGATGTTTCTGATTGAAATTCAGTAACATCATCTGCTGGAATTTCCGGAGTTTTATCAAAAAACCCTAATATATTAGATTGTGGTTGTTGAACACGTGAACGTTTACGATTTTGTTTTTTTTGTGTTACTAAAATTTGATCGCTTAATGAAACAGTTTGTTCTGGTGAATTTGATGTATTATCTTTATCAGCATTATCAATAATATCATAATATTTCACTAAAATATTATCTATTTTACTGTAGTAATCCATTTCAGTTTCGTAATTAGAAACATCATTAATTTCTTGTTGTAATAATTGTATTTCTTCTTTAATTGTAATTTTTTGTTTAATATCGTTATCTGATAATTTAGAATGATTTTCAGAATTCAATGAATTTAATTTTTTTGTTAATCTGACAAGTTTATCTTTTTTAACATTCAAAGAATTTCGTGATTTTTCAAATGATTTCATGTAATCACGATGTGTTGCATCAAGAGTGCTTATTTTTTCTTGATTTTTCAACTTGTCAGGTTTATACTTGAACATTATGTATTAAATATATAACTTCTTTTTTATATCATTGTGAAAAAATATTATTTTATTTTTTGCGTTTTGAAATGTTTAATTAAATATTAGATTCATTTTTATTAAAAATATACAGTTATTTGATGATAAAGAAATATACAATAAAGATATAGATTGAATTAATATTCTTCCATAAAATGAATGATGATTCTCGTGAAATATTGATTTTAACTTTACAAACATTAATAATAATGAATGCGATGTCATGTGGGTGGAGAGTTCGACGTCTTAATAATAAACAAATTGAATTAATAAAAAAATTTGATAAAAATGAAGACTATGATAAAATATGTAATACGATATTTCTCAAATAAAAATTATTTGTCGTTGATAGAGTGATTTTTTTTATGCGTTCGTTTTGTATAAACCGATGAAAGACATATAGTTTGTAGTATTGTTATATAACACCCTATAGGAATTATATAACATTTATAATAATTTTAAAATTATTATAAAATTTTTTTTCTTATACTATCATATACAATAAGAAATGGCAGGAGGACTAATGCAACTCGTAGCTTATGGTGCTCAAGACGTATACCTAAACTAGTTGGGTAGAAAAGCGATCGGCTTTAAGTATGTGGATACCTTAAAGAAAAATCCGTTGATGTTCCACTATCTATATAAACCTGCATATATAGTTAATCACAATCGCTAGTGTTTGAGAATATATATGTTCTTAAATGCTACACTGTCAAACTGCTGGAAACTCCTAAAGATCAATATACCAAACAACAAAGGTAACTTTGTTGCGGCTACGAATTAACGTAGGTATGGTGATAATTATTGATATGATTTACACAATGTGTAATGAAATGGACAATCAGCAACTAACTCCTATTATTTGTTATGATTAGAATAATAGGAAGGAGCTCAGAGACTAAATGGCAGTGGGTCGGAGATGATCCAATCAATCATCGATGAAGATCTAAGATATAGTCCACTCCCATATGAAAGTATGGGAACCAAGTGAACTGGAAACCCCCAAATTACCTTCTTCAAGGTAGTTTACAGACGCCACACTAACTTCTCAATGGAATGCATTGAACAAGTACCCTCAGGAAACCCTGATTTTGGACGCAGAGTATCAGTCACAGTTCTAAGAAACGGTGATCTTGCAACTCGTCTATATCTCCGTGTAGTTGTCAACTCAGTTGTTGATGCTGCATTCGCATCTGCCGGAGGCAAATTCGCATGGGTACGTCGTCTAGGTCACGAACTCATCCGCGACATTGATGTTGAAATCGGAGGATCTCAAATCGATAAACACTACGGAACATGGATGGACATCTGGTACGAACTCACCCACACTTCTGAACAAGAACGTGGATACAAGAAATGCATCGGTGATGTCCCAGAACTCACTGAACTCGTTGCCGGACGTGCTGACGGAACATTCAAGGATGAATTCACCATGTTTATCCCTCTCCAATTTTGGTTCTGCCGTAACCCCGGACTATCTCTACCACTCATCGCCCTCCAATACCATGAAGTTCGTCTAAACATCGAATTCAACGCAGCCAGCAAACTCGGTGTGTTCACTCATGGTTTTGACACACGCAAACTCAGCATGAAGGAAGCAACACTCCTCGTTGATTACGTATACCTCGACACCGAGGAACGTAGACGTTTCGCCCAAGTTGGTCATGAATACCTCATTGAACAACTCCAATTCACTGGTTCCGAATCAGTCCCAACATCTGCATCCGGCTCAACCAGCATGAAATCCAAACTCCAATTTAACCACCCCACAAAGGAACTCGTCTGGGCAATCCAAGGTGGAAACTTCACCTCTGGACAAAGTTTCCTTGCCTACACCCACCAAGATGACTGGTCTTCAGCTCTTGATGAAGCCTCCCTCAACATTGCCACTGGTATGTTCGAAGTTGGAACATCTGTACCATCAGGATGCGTTGATGTAACATCCGGTGGAAGCTTTGCCTCCAGCACAGTAACATCCCACATGACAAACGTTGATGTATCTGGTGCCAACGCATCTGGCTACGTCCTTTACATGCGCAAGGATGTATTCAGCGCCAACGCTGCCAAATACAACCTTGGTGACAAGATAGACTTCGTTGCCATCACATTCGACTCAGCCGGTACTGGAATCGCCTCAATCAAAGTACTCGCCCACACAATGTCTCTCCGTGACGTCAGCATCCCAGTCTCCGGCTGGTCTGATCTCCGTCTAAACAACGTTTCTGGTGTTAACGCACTCGACGTCGTTGTTTTCCAATGGCACAACTTCGGTGTCCTACTCGACGGTTCTGGCAACCCAGTAGACACCGCCCTCATCCAACTCAATGGACAAGATCGGTTTGATACTCGTGAAGGATCATACTTCAACTACGTACAACCCCTCCAACACCACACTCGTACTCCTTGCGATGGTATCAATGTTTACTCATTCGCCCTCCACCCCGAACAACACCAACCCTCTGGCACTGCTAACCTTTCTCGTATCGATAGCACAATGCTCAACCTCGCTCTCCGCGATCCTTCTCTCGTATCTGCACCAGCCAACTCTCCTTCACTAAACTTCTTCACAACTGACACTCTCCTCCATGTATTCGCATTTAACTACAACGTGTTACGTATAATGTCAGGAATGGGAGGTCTCGCCTTCAGTTCGTAGGGCAAAAAAGCATTCAAGCCATGTACATATGAGCTCTGTATATGGAAAAACTTTTGAGGTCTCAAAATCTATAATTATAGATTATACCCAGATGCTAGTAGATTTGAAAACAATCTGCAACAAGACCAAATTGCAGGAAACCCCTAAAGTCTTAACTACCACTTTATTTTGGAAACAGAATAAAGGAACTCGGTTAATCGCCGAACCCAATGGTAAAAATGTTAAGAATAAATGGGCAATCCGCAGCCAAGCTCCTAAAGTCGATATGATAAGACTATGGAGAAGGTTCAACGACTATATGGTTTTGGGTTTGAGAAGTTTAATCAACTTCGATGATAGCTTAAGAGATAGTCTAGTCCCCGGAGAATATCCGGTAAATACTCCGAAAGGAGGGGTAGAAACGACTCTAACTAAACAATTCAATTATTTTTATTATTTACAACTTTTTTTACATTTTGATTTTTTTGTATTTAAAAATACAAAAAATTGAAATTATGAATTCATAAACAATCATATCTATAATAAAGAATAGATACAATCTATGGAAAAAGAAGAAATTGAAAAACCATGTTTTTTAAAGAAAGTACAAGTTGAATACAATGGAAATAATTATGTTGTATTAACTATTAAAACAATTAAAGAAAATCAACAATATGAAATGCCAATTCTAATTGATACATCAGATTATAATAGGCTCAAACCAATAAGATGGTTTAGAGAAAATAATTATATTTGTAGTAGTAAAATGGAAAAACTTGTTAAAACAACAACATATTTACATCAATTTATTATGAATCATATTTTTGATGGAACATTATATGTTGATCATATTAATCGTATAACACAAGATAATCGTAAAGAAAATTTAAGATTAATTACTCAAACTGAACAAAATTGGAATCAAAAGAAAAGAATTCGAAAAATAAACCTTCCAGAAAATTGTGGATTTGAACCAGATAATATACCAACGAATATTGATTATATAAAGGAAAATGGTTCTCATGGTGATTGTTTTGAAATTGTTATTAAAGTTAATAGTATTAAAATTTTCAGAAAGAAAACAACGAAAAGTAAAAAAGTTTCACTACTAGAAAAATTACAAGAAGCTAAAAAAATTCTTAAACAAGTTGAAACAGAAAATCCAGAATGGTTTGAACGTAAATGCTCGAATGGAGAATTAAGTGAAATTGGAAAAAAATTATATAAATCATATTTTGAAATTCTTAAAATAGCAAAAGTTAAAGATCCATTTAATAACTATAATGAAAATTAATTTATATTTTTTTTTATTCCTACACATTTCACAAGTTTTAAAATTTGCCGAATAAAAACATTTACGACACGTTGAACAAATACTTAAATTTTCCAACATATCTTTTGTATAAGTTTTCATATACGAATGTAATGAACAAAATTCTCCAAGTTGCGAAACTTTATTTCTACAGGTTTCCATGTTTCTATCAATAGCGGAACATTTGATTTTCTTAGATGATGCTTCAGCATTGGATTTTTTCGCATCATCAGTACATACTGGACATCTTTTAAGAGTTCCAAATTCATATATCATATTTGTACATCTGCTACAACGAATTAATTTCTCCATCATATCTTGCGTATATTCTTCAAGATATAAATGACGTTGACAAAAATTGTGTTCTGGTATAATTTCATTTTTACATTGTTTATTTAAGTTTAATTTTCCTTGACATGCTGTTGTTGTCATTGGAAAATTAATAGTATATTTTTTTAATTCATCAAAATCTTATATTAATTTTTTTTCATTTTTTTAATTCTATTGATATATTATATGTCTCAACCACATCCAATAAATAATAATCAAGATATGATTGAAGGATTTGATGGTATACCATCTGCAAATAAATTAATGCCATCAATGGAAACATTATCTACACTATCATCATTATGCTGTTCTTGTTTCTTTTGCTGTATGCTGTTATTGATATTGTTATCTTTCGGTAAAAATTTACTTTCACAATAATTCATTTTTTATTTATTAAAAAAATGAAAAAATAAACTTATACAAAAGAATTTATATAATAATATAGATAAAATGGTTAATATATTCATAATAAAATTACAAAAAAACAAATATTACATTGGAAAAACAACCAAACCAAATTTTGATATAAAAAAACATTTTAACGCCGATGATTTAGATTGGACAATAAAATATAAACCTCTTGAACTTGTAGAATTTATAACTAATTGTCACGAAGATTCTGAAAACGACTATATATTTAAATATATTTCAAAATATGGATTAAATAATGTTAGAGGTGGAGAATTCAATTCTTGTAAAATAAATATATCAGAAAAAGATTTTTTTGAAGAAATGTTTAATGATAAAATAGATAAATGTTTCATATGTGGAAGTGATGAGCATACTGTAAGTGAATGTAATAATGAAGATTGCTTTGAAAATAATGAAATATTTTGTTGTCATATTTGCAATGAAGAATTCCAAATATTCAATGATTTATTAATGCATCAACGAACATGTAAATCAACTAAATGTGAAAAATGTACTAAATGTGGAAAATATAATCATAATGCAAGAAGATGTCCATCAAAATTGAAACCGAGAAATACCAATAATAAAACAGAATTTTTTTATGAATAAAAAATGAAAAAATAATATTAAAATATATTTTTCATTAATATTATCAAATAAAATGGGTCAGGATACTTACGTAAACAATGGAATTTATGTGTCAATTAAACTAACATTTGAAAATTTAAATTTAATCAATAAAATGATGCAAGAAAATATTGCAATTCATTATCAAACTGATCCAGATTGTAATGACGATGAAGTTCGGGAAATTGTCGATATTGATAATTACAAAAAAATTATTAATGCCAAAACAGAAGAAGAATTTAACCAAGAATTAGAAAATACTGAATTAAAACCAAAACAAAAATTAATGTGTTTAATACAAGTTTTTCAATCATATGCAAGAAATATTTCTCGAAGAGATAATCCATGGATTTTTGGTCATTGTGATTTATCATTTAATAAAATGATTAAACAATTTAAAGAAGCAAGAAAGAAATTTATTGATTTAGGATTTCCAAAGAAGAAAATTCATTGCGGTTATTCATTTGTGGATTCTTA
>Ga0105097_10000419_pt1 | contig 19330 bp, 19 predicted proteins | sample PPLLak12cMay2015_FD_87035 | JGI IMG/M metagenome (GOLD analysis project Ga0105097, IMG submission 87035) | Freshwater sediment microbial communities from Prairie Pothole Lake near Jamestown, North Dakota, USA - PPLs Lake P7 Core (1) Depth... | ecosystem: Environmental > Aquatic > Freshwater >...
ACACATCCTCACCAAGAAGACGAGCAAGCGCAAGCGCCAGCTCCGCGGCCCTACGATGGTCGCGAAGCAGGATCTTGGCCGTCTCGATCAACTTCTGCCCCACGCCTGAGCGAGGTGACCCATGGCACGAGTTAAGCGTGGCGTCATCGCTGGACGCCGGCACAAGAAGATCCTCGCCAAGGCGAAGGGCTACTACAACGCCCGTCGCAAGGTGTTCCGGACCGCCAAGCAGGCGGTCATCAAGGCGGGGCAGTACGCCTACCGCGACCGCCGCGCCAAGAAGCGCGACATGCGCGCGCTGTGGATCACGCGCATCAACGCCGCGGCGCGTGGCTACGAGCTCAGCTACAGCCGCCTCATCGCCGGCCTGAAGGCCGCCGGGCTCGAGGTGGACCGCAAGATGCTCGCGGACCTTGCCGTGCACGACATCGAGGCTTTCGGCAAGATCGCCGAACAGGCCAAGGCGAGCCTGGGCGCCCGGTGATCCCGATCGGCGCGACCTTTCGAGGTCGCGCCACCGGCATCCGAAGAGGCCGGGGCGCGCAGGCGGCCCGGCTTCTTTTTTTTCTGCAAGGATCAAGAGCGCTACGCAGCCATGACGGACTCCTTGACCGACCTCGACAGGCTCGCCGACGACGCGCGGACGCGCATCGCGGCGTGCGAGCGACTCGAGCAGGTCGAGGCCTTGAAGGTCGAGTTGTTCGGCAAGAAGGGTGCGGTGACGGCACTGCTCAAGTCCTTGGGGACGATGGCGCCGGAGGCACGCCGCGAAGCCGGTGCGCGCATCAATTCCTTCCGCGATGCGCTCGTCGCGCTGGTCGCCGAACGCGAGACGGTGCTCGAACGACATCGGCTCGAGCAGCAGCTCTCGGCCGGACGCATCGACGTCACGCAGCCGGGTCGAGGCCAGGAGCCAGGTGGACTGCACCCCGTCAGCCGCGCGCGGCGCCGCATCGAGGCGCTGTTCCGCGGCGCAGGCTTCTCGGTCGAGGAAGGCCCGGAGGTCGAGGACGACTGGCACAACTTCGAGGCGCTCAACATTCCCGCCGACCACCCTGCGCGGGCGATGCACGACACCTTTTACTTCCCGGATGGTCGGCTGCTTCGCACGCACACCTCGCCGGTGCAGGTACGCGCCATGCTGCGCGGGAAGCCGCCGCTCAGGATGATCATGCCGGGGCGCGTTTACCGTTGTGACTCGGACGTGACCCACACGCCGATGTTCCACCAGGTGGAGGGGCTGGTCGTCGACGAGGGCGTGAGCTTCGCGCACCTGCGCTCGGTGCTCCACCACTTCGTCGAGCAATTCTTCGAGCGCCGGCTCGGCATCCGCTTCCGGCCATCGTATTTCCCGTTCACGGAGCCCTCGGCTGAGGTCGACATCGAGTGCGTGTTCTGCAGCGGGCAGGGCTGCCGGGTCTGCAAGAACACGGGTTGGCTCGAGATCGCAGGCTGCGGGATGGTCCACCCCAACGTGCTGCACAACGTCGACATCGATCCGGAGCGACACACCGGCTACGCCTTCGGGATGGGCATCGAGCGCCTGGCGATGCTGCGTTACGGCGTGAACGACATCCGTCTCTACTTCGAGAACGACCTGCGCTTCCTGCGCCAGTTCGGTTGAGCCGAAGGGAAAGCTCCGATGCGAATCAGCGTGAACTGGCTGCGCGAGTGGTTGCCCGCGGTTCCCGAGCCGCGCGAGCTGGCCGCCCGCCTGACCATGGCCGGACTGGAGGTGGAGGCGGTCGAGGCCGCAGCGCCCCCGCTGCAGGGCGTGGTGGTCGGGGAGATCGTGGCGCGCGAGAAGCATCCCGATGTCGACACGCTCAGCGTCTGCAGGGTGACTGCGGGTGCGGAAGTGCTGCAGATCGTCTGCGGTGCGCCCAACGCCCGGGTCGGGCTCAAGGCGCCGCTCGCGACGATCGGCAGCCGACTGCCCGGCGGCATGGAGATCCGCCGGGCCAAGCTGCGCGGCGTCGAATCGCTCGGCATGCTGTGCTCCGCGCGCGAACTCGGCCTGTCGGAGGAAGGCGGCGGGCTCATGGAGCTTCCCGCCGAGCTGCCTGCCGGCACGCCGCTCGAGCAGGCGCTCGCTCTCGAGGACACCATCCTCGAGCTCAACCTGACGCCGAACCGCGGCGACTGCATGGGGATGCTCGGAGTCGCGCGCGAGGTGGCGGCGGTCACCGACGTGTCCTTCTCCATGCCACCGTCGGCCCGCGTGCCTGCCCAGTCCGCGGAGCGCGTCCCGGTGGAACTGATCGCGGGCGCAGGCTGCGCCCGCTTCGCCGCCCGCGTCATTCGCGGGATTCGAGCCGACGCCGAGGCACCGCTGTGGATGCGGGAGCGGCTGCGTCGCGCCGGGCTCCGTCCGCTGGGCGCGATCGTCGACGTCACCAACTACGTGATGCTCGAACTCGGGCAGCCGATGCACGCCTACGACCTGCGGGAGATCGAGGGCGGCATCGTCGTGCGACGTGCGAATCCGGGCGAGACCCTGCGGCTGCTCGACGGGCGCGAGGTCACCCTGGACGAATCGGTGCTGGTTGTCGCCGATCGCGTCAAGTCGCTCGGGCTCGCCGGCGTGATGGGCGGCGAGCACTCCGGCATCGCCCCGGGAACGACCGACGTGGTCCTCGAGGTCGCGTACTTTCGCCCGGACGCCATTGCCGGGCGGGGTCGCCGTTACGGGCTCGTAACGGATGCGTCGCAACGCTTCGAGCGTGGCGTGGATCCGACGTTGCAGGAGCGCGCGATCGAACGGGCGACCGAACTGCTGCTAGCCTGTGCCGGTGGCGTGCCTGGTCCCGCCACGATGACGGAGTCGCCGCCCGACCTGCCCCGGCGAGACGCGGTCGCATTCCGTCCCGCGCGTGCACGGCGCGTGATCGGCGCGGACATCGGCGATGATGAGATCCGGAGCATTCTGCGACGGCTCGGCATGGAGCCGGAGGAGCACGGAGATGACTGGCAGTTGAGCGCGCCACCGTGGCGCTTCGACATCGCCATCGAAGAGGACCTCATCGAGGAGATCGCGCGCGTCCACGGCTTCGACCGCATCCCCGAGACGGATCCGGCCACGCCCCTCGCCATCCCTGCGATCAGCGAGGTCCGCGTTACGCCCGAGTCGGTGGCCGACCTGCTCGTGCAGCGCGGCTACTTCGAGGCGATCACCTACAGCTTCGTCGACCCGTCGCTCCAGGCCGTGCTGTGCCCGGGCGAGGCGGCGCTTGGGCTCGCCAATCCGATCTCGGCCGACCTCGCCGAGATGCGGGTGTCGCTGTGGCCGGGACTCGTGCGGGCGCTCATCGAGAACCAGCGGCGTCAGCAGGGCCGCGTGCGACTGTTCGAGATCGGCCGCAAGTTCCGCCTCGACCAGGGCTCGCTGACCGAGACTGGCGCGGTCGCGGGAATTGCTGCCGGTCCGACGCTGCCGGAGCAGTGGGGCACCCCGGCCAGCGCGGTCGACTTCCACGACGTCCGCTCCGACGTCGAGGCATTGCTCCGCCAGAGCGGTGCTCTCGCGTCGTTCGAGTTCGCGCCGGCGCAGCACGCGGCGCTGCACCCGGGACAGACGGCGCGCGTACTGCGAGACGGACGACCCGTCGGCTGGATCGGCCGCCTGCACCCCGAGGTGGAGCGGCGGCTCGAGTTGACATATTCCGCAATCGTGTTCGAGATCGAGACGGAGCCCGGTCTGGCTGCCGTGCTGCCACGGCACGCCGAGATCTCGCGCTTCCCGGCCGTGCGCCGCGATCTTGCCGTCGTGGTCGCCGAGCCGGTTCCGGTTCAGGCCCTGCTCGATGTCGTCCGCCGCAGCGCAGGCGTGCTGCTCACCGGTCTCGTGGTGTTCGACATCTATCGCGGCAAGGGCATCACGGAGGGTTTCAAGAGCGTCGCGATGGGGTTGAATTTGCAGGATATTTCCCGCACCCTTACCGACGTCGAGACGGATGCCGTCGTGGCGCGGGTCGTCGCAGACCTGCAACGGGAGCACAGCGCCACGATACGAGATCAATAACCATGGCATTGACCAAAGCCGAAATCGCCGAAGCATTGTTCGATCAGCTCGGGCTCAACAAGCGCGAAGCTCGAGAGCTCGTGGATCTGTTCTTCGAGGAACTCCGCGCGGCACTGGCGGCGGGCGAACAGGTGAAGCTCTCGGGTTTCGGCAACTTCGACCTGCGCAGCAAGAACCAGCGGCCGGGTCGCAATCCAAAGACGGGGGAAGAGATTCCGATCAGCGCACGGCGCGTGGTCACTTTCCGCCCCGGACAGAAGCTGAAGGCACGAGTGGAAGCCTATGCTGGAACCCAGCAATAACGACGAGCTGCCGGCGATTCCCGGCAAGCGCTACTTCACCATCGGCGAGGTCAGCGACCTCTGCGCCGTGAAGCCGCACGTGCTGCGCTACTGGGAGCAGGAGTTCCCTCAGCTCAAGCCCGTCAAGAGGCGCGGGAACCGTCGCTATTACCAGCGCCAGGACGTGCTCGTGATCCGCCAGATCCGCTCGTTGCTCTACGATCAGGGCTTCACGATCGGCGGCGCGCGCAATCGCCTCGAGGGGGAGGAGGCGCGCGAGGACCTCACCCAGACTCAGCAGATCGTGCGGCAGATGCGCGGCGAGCTCGAGGAACTGCTGAAGGCGCTCCGTCGCTGAGGCGATCCGTTATAATCCGCCCCCGGTCGGAGCGTGGCGCAGTCTGGTAGCGCACTTGCATGGGGTGCAAGGGGTCCCGAGTTCGAATCTCGGCGCTCCGACCAGTTTCCTTGAATCGGCCAGAGTCATGGCCACGAAACGCGTGGGCGGCGCCAGTGACGATTCGCACGGCCTGCGCGAAGTCGCCGCACCGCGTTCCATCCGAAGTGCTTTTCACCGCAGGAGTGCGCGATGACTGCTGAGGAAACCCGCTCGATCCTCACCATTGCCCTCATGGCGGCCTTCGCCGACGGCCTCAAGGACGAAGGCGAGCGCGCCGCAGTAAAGCGCATCGCCGAAGCCCTGGGCCCGGAGGCAGGGTTCGATCTGCCGGGCCTATATCGCGAGGTGCTGCTCGCGAAGCCGGATCTCGCCCACGTGGCCGTGTCCCTGCAGTCCCAGGAGGCGCGCCAGCTCGCCTACGAGATGGCCGTCGGCGTTTGCGACGCGGACGGCGCGCAGGGCCCTGCGGAAAAGGCGTTCCTGGGCCGGCTGGCCGAGCTGCTGGCGTTGCCTTCCGCCGCGGCTGGCGCGACCAGCGCACGAGCCGATGAAATCGCCGAGTCGGCCTTCGCGCCGGACGAACTGCCTGCGGCCGCCGGCCCGATCGCGGGCACGGTGATGGGCACGGCGAAGCTGTCCGACGCCGAGATGGACAAGCTCATCCTCAATGCGGCGGTGACCAATGCGGCGCTCGAGCTGCTGCCCGAGACGATCGCGTCGATGGCAATCATCCCGCTGCAGATGCGCATGGTGTATCGCATCGGCCAGGCGCACGGTTACGCAATGGACCGCACCCACGCCAAGGACTTCCTCGCTACGCTCGGCGTCGGCCTCACCTCGCAGTACCTGGAGCAATTCGGCCGCAAGCTGCTCGGCGGGGTGCTGGGTGGGCTCGGCGGCGGTCTCGGGCGCGCAGTGGGCCGGCAGGCGGCGAGCTCGGGCCTGACGTTCGCGACCACCTACGCGCTGGGCCGCGTCGCGCAGCGCTATTACGCCGCGGGCCGCACCATGGACACGGCGACCCTGAAGCAGGCCTTCGCTGGCCTTCTCGAGGACGCGCGCGGCCTGGCACCGCGCTACCGCGAGCAGATCGAGCAGAAGGCGAGCACCATAGACACACGCAGCCTCGCGGCACTCGTCCGGCAGTCCTGACCGATCACGAGTGAGTGACCGCGTGTGCGCGGTCCGCGCGCTCGAGGTGCGGCACCGCGTTGAACGCGACCACGCGTGCGATAGAGCGGCCACGCACCATCTCGGTGACGCCCGTGTTCCGCGTCTGCAGATTGAGCTGGATCGCAGCCTCGGGACCCGCACCGAGAGCGTCTGCGACCAGGCGACCGATCACGCCACCCGAGGTCACGACGAGCACGGCCGCGGGCTGATCGAGACCGGCACAGGCCGCCTCCGCGGCGGCCGCCACGCGGTTACCGAAGTGCTCCCAGCTCTCGAGTCCCTCGAGTTCGCCCCCGTGACGCGACCATGCGTGCAGCGCGTCCCGCACCGCGGAGAAGTAGGCGCGACGATCGCCGCCGGCGCGCAGCGAGCGTTCGTCGCCTCCGTGGAAGGCGCCGAGCACGCTTACGGCATCGTACTCGTTGAAGTCCGGGTCGACCCGCGGCGCAGGTGCTCCCGGCAGGTGCAGCAGCAGCGTCTCGAGCGTGGCGGCCTGCCGCGCGAGGCTGCCGCAGACGGTGCGGGCGAACTCGATTCCCCGCGCCGCAAAGTGCTGCCCGAGCCAAGCGGACTGCCGCAGCCCCAGCTCGGTGACGGAATCGTAGTGGCCCACGAAGTCCGGCTGTGCGTGGCGGACGAGGTAGAGAAGGGGCATGCGTCGGGGCGGCGGCGGCAGCATGGAAAGGGCGATCGGGTCAGTTTACCCTGACGCCTCGCGCCGCCTCGGGCATCGAAATCGGAGTGCAATGGCATGTCGCACCGCGCCGCCACGTTCGCGCCCTCGGGCGTGGTCACGCTCACGACGGACTTCGGCCACAAGGACCCGTTCGTTGGCGTCATGAAGGGACGTCTGGTCGGACGCTTCCCGGCCGTGGTCGCGATCGACCTCACGCATGAAATCCTCGCGCACTGGCCGGCGGAGGCGGGATTCTGGCTGGCCCGGTCGTTCCGCTACTTTCCGCGCGGTACCGTGCACGTCGCCGTGGTCGACCCGGGCGTCGGTAGCGCGCGCGACATCGCTGTGATCGAGGCGGAGGGCCATCTCTTCCTGGCGCCCGACAATGGCCTGCTGGCGGCCGTGGTCGAGGGGGTCGAAACCGCCACGCTGCGGCGAGTCGAGTCGCGGGTGCTCGAGCGGATCGGCATCGGCGTGCCGAGCGCGACGTTCCATGGCCGGGATATCTTCGCGCCGCTGGCGGCCGAGGTGGCCGCCGGGCGCCTCGCGCCAGACTTGCTCGGTCCCGAGGTGCCAGAACTGATACCGGGCTGGCTGGAAGAGCCCGTGGTCGGGGCCTCGCAGGTGGCAGGGTCGGTGGTGACTGTCGACCACTTCGGCAACCTGATCAGTAACATCGATGCAAGACACCTCCGGCACCTGAACCACCCCGCCGTGCGCGTGGGTGGCCGCGAACTGCCGCTGCGACGAACCTACTCGGACGTGCGGCCGGGCGAGTACCTCGCCCTGGTGAACTCCTTCGGGGTCGTCGAAGTGGCGAGGGCCGAGCGCAGTGCTGCGGAGGGACTCGGCCTGGAGCGTGGCGCTCCTGTTCTGGTCGTCACGAAGTAACGCTATCTCACTGACGATAAAGGTTGGATGTCCGAGCGGCAGGCACCGCGGGTCGCCGCCGGAGCCGGACAGGCCCGACGCGGCAAGGATTGACGGCTCGCGACCGGGCATCAGCCACCGTCCCTAGGCGTTCGTATTGCAGGTCGATCGTGCCCGCGGTGCAGCCCGGGGAAGTGGGTATCGGAGAGCGCCTCCCGGGCGCATTGCGCCGCAGCACGAACCAGTTGAGAAGCCTGCCGATTCGTATATAGTTCGCAGCCCTGCGCCCGGACATTCCGGCAGGACATTGAAAACGCAAGGTTTTCCCAGGCCCGCCAAATGGAACGAGACGACCAGCACTTCGACCTCGACGAAGACTTCGTGCCCAGCGGAGAGGAAGAGGACTACGACCGCTTCATCGATCGAGGCGACCGTCGCAAGACGACGGCCGTGAAACGCGGGAAGGCCGCGTGGAGCAAGCTCGAGGACGTGCTGGCCGAGAAGCGCCTCCAGAAGGAACTGAAGGACGGCTACGACGACGTGTGACGACACAGGCGTCGCCCCCGGCTCGTGACCCCGGGAGTCGACCGGGGACCGCTCGATGACCAACACTTCCGACTCCAGCTGGGTCGTCCTCAAGTTCGGCGGCACCAGCGTCTCGAGCGTCAGCAACTGGAAGAACGTCGCGGTCGTGGTGCGAGCGCGGCTCGACGAGGGGCTGCGCCCGGTGGTCGTGCACTCGGCGCTCTCCGGCATCACCGACCGTCTCGAGCAGCTGCTCGCGAAGGCGCTCGCCGGCGACTGGGAGCCGGTGATGGAGCAGATCGAGCGCCGCCACTGTGATCTCTCGCGCGATCTCGGAATACCGATAGGCGCCGAGCTCGATCACCTGTTCGCGGAGCTGCGCCGGATGGCCTCCGGAATCCACCTCATCGGCGAGGTGAGCGACCGCCTGCGGGCCCGCGTCATGGCGACCGGCGAGCTCATGGCCACCCGGATCGGCGCGGCGTACCTCGCCTCGGAAGGCCTCGATGTCCAGTGGATCGACGCGCGCACGCTGCTGCACGCCGAGGAGCGCGCCGGCGCGACCACGCGGGCCAACTACCTCTCGGCCACCTGCAACTTCGAGCCCGACCCGACGCTGCAGCAGCGCCTCGCGCAGGCCGGCAGCGTGTTGCTCACACAGGGCTTCATCGCGAGCGACCCGAGGGGCGAGACCGTGCTGCTCGGCCGCGGCGGCTCCGACACCTCGGGCAGCTACCTCGCCGCGAGGCTGCATGCGCGCCGGCTCGAGATCTGGACCGACGTGCCGGGCATGTTCACGGCCAACCCTCGGCAGGTGCCGAATGCGCGGTTGCTCAAGTCGCTCGACTACGACGAGGCGCAGGAGATCGCCTCGAGCGGCGCCAAGGTGCTGCATCCGCGCTGCATCCTGCCGGCCAAGCAGTACGGCATCCCGCTGTCGGTGCACGACACGCAGCGTCCCGACCTGCAGGGCACAGTCGTCACCGCCACCGGTGGCGCCGGTGGGGCGCGCGTCAAGGCCGTCTGCACCAAGAAGGGCATCACGCTCATCTCGATGGAAACGCTCGGGATGTGGCACCAGGTCGGCTTCCTGGCCGACGCATTCGCGGTGTTCAAGGAGCACGGCCTGTCGGTGGACCTGGTCTCGACCTCCGAAACCACCGTCACCGTGTCGCTGGACCCGGCCGCCAACGCGCTCGATGCGCGCACCCTCGACGCGCTCGTCTCCTCGCTCGCCGAGCTGTGCCGCGTTGAGGTGATCGGGCCGTGCTCGGCGGTGAGCCTCGTCGGGCGCAACATCCGCGCCACGCTGCACCGGCTCGGCGACGCGCTCGAGCTCTTCGAGGAGCAGCGCATCTACCTCGTCACGCAGGCCGCCAACGACCTCAACATCACCTTCGTGGTCGACGAGGAGCAGGGTGACCGGCTGGTGAGCCGGCTGCACGACGTGATCGTGCGCAACAAGCCATCCGACGAGGTACTCGGGCCGACCTGGGAGCAGATCCAGGGACTCGGCCCGGTGCTCCCGCCGAGCGGGCCGCCCTGGTGGCAGGAGCGTCGCGAGGAGCTGCAGCGCATCGCCCGGGAGCACGGCTCCGCCTACGTCTACGACCGCGCCACGATCGAGCAGACGGCGCGACAGCTTCTCGAGCTCAGGGGCGTGGATCGCGTCTTCTATGCGATGAAGGCCAATGCGCATCCGGACATCCTGCGCAGCATCGCGCCGCTGGGATTCGGCTTTGAATGCGTGTCGCAAGGCGAATGTGAGCGCGTGCTGGCGGTGCTGCCGGACATCGACCGCGACCGCATCCTGTTTACGCCCAATTTCGCGCCACGCTCGGAGTACGAGTGGGGACTCGCGAACGGCGTGCACGTCACGCTCGACAACCTTTACACGCTGCGCGCCTGGCCGGAACTGTTCCGTGGACGCGACGTGCTGGTACGCGTGGACACCAACTTCGGGCGCGGCCACCACGATCACGTGCGCACCGCCGGCGTGCACTCCAAGTTCGGCATCCCGCTGTTCGAACTCGACGAGCTCGAGCGCCTCGCGAAGGCGACCGGCGTCCGCGTCGTCGGGCTGCACGCGCATACCGGCAGCGGCGTGTTCGACGTGCGCAACTGGGCCCAGGTGGGCGAATTGCTCGGCGGCCTCGCGAAGCGCTTCCCGGACGCCCGCGTCATCGACCTGGGCGGCGGGCTCGGCGTGCCCGAGAAGCCGGGCCAGGTGCCAGTGGACCTCGCGCAGCTGCAGGGCGTGATCGACGAGCTGCGCTCGAAGTGGCCGAACCTCGCCCTCTGGCTCGAGCCCGGCCGCTTCCTGGTCGCGCAGGCGGGGGTGCTGCTCGCCCAGGTCACGCAGCTCAAGGGCAAGGGCGCAGTGAAATACATCGGCGTGGCGACCGGCATGAACTCGCTGATCCGCCCGGCGCTTTATGGCTCGCACCACGATATCGTCAACCTCACGCGCTTCGGCGAGCCGGGCACCGAGATCTACAACGTGGTCGGCCCGATCTGCGAGTCGGCCGACTACCTCGGGCACGAGCGGCTGCTGCCACCGACCGAGGAGGGAGACACGCTGCTGATCGCCAACGCCGGCGCCTACGGCCACGTGATGAGTTCGAGCTACAACCTGCGCGAGCCGGCGCGGGAAGTCCTGATCTAGGCGGGGGCGGGCATGAAGACCGGCATCGTCGGCTGGCGGGGCATGGTGGGATCGGTGCTCATGGAGCGCATGCGCGCCGAGCGCGACTTCGACGTCATCGAGCCGGTGTTCTTCAGCACCTCGCAGGCAGGTGGGGCGGCGCCCGAGGTGGCTCGGGGCGCCGCAGTGCTGCGCGACGCGCGCGATCTCGATGCGCTCGGCGAGTGCGAGGTGATACTGACTTGCCAGGGCGGCGACTACACCAGCGACGTCCATCCGCGGCTTCGGGCAGCGGGCTGGAAGGGATACTGGATCGACGCCGCCTCCGCGCTGCGGATGCAGGACGACGCGGTCATCGTGCTCGACCCGGTGAACCGCGACGTGATCGACTCCGCGGTGCAGGGCGGCGTGCGGGACTACATCGGCGGCAACTGCACGGTGTCGCTGATGCTGATGGCGCTCGGCGGCCTGCTGCGCGAGGACCTCGTCGAGTGGATCACTTCGATGACCTACCAGGCCGCCTCCGGCGCGGGCGCGCCGAACATGCGCGAGCTGCTCGAGCAGATGGGCGTCGCCCACGCGTCGGCCGCGACGCTGCTGCGTGACCCGGGCAGTGCGATCCTCGACATCGATCGCGCGGTCACCGACTGCCTGCGCAGCGAGGGCCTGCCGAAGGTGCAGTTCGGCGCGGCACTCGCCGGCAGCCTCATCCCCTGGATCGACAAGGACCTCGGCAACGGCCAGAGCCGCGAAGAGTGGAAGGGCGGCGCCGAGACCAACAAGATCCTCGGCCGCGCGGCCAATCCGATCCACGTCGAGGGCATCTGCGTGCGCATCGGAGCCATGCGCTGCCACAGCCAGGCAATGACCCTCAAGCTCAAGCGCGACCTGCCGCTCGCCGAGATCGAGCGCCTGCTCGCCGCTGGCAACGAGTGGGTACGGCTGGTCCCGAACACCCGCGAAGACTCGATCCGTGAACTCTCGCCGGCGCGGGTGAGCGGCACCCTCGGCATCCCGCTCGGTCGCGTCCGCAAGCTCACGATGGGCGGCGAATACCTCTCGGCATTCACGGTGGGCGACCAGCTGCTGTGGGGCGCGGCCGAGCCGCTGCGCCGCATGCTGCGCATCCTGCTCGAGCGGCGCTGAGCTTGCGAGGCGCGGCCGGCGCCGCGCTCACTGCCCGGTGCGAAAGCGCGTGAACTCTCGGTTCTGCAGCCGGGAGTATTCGTCGGTGTGGACCTTGCCGACATGCAGCCTTTTCATGCTCGCCGCGTCCGGGTAGATCGTGGGGTCGCCGCGCAGTCTGGCGGGGAGCAGTGCGGTTGCCGATGCGTTCGCATTCGCAAAGCCCGTCGCCTCCGTCACGCGGGCGATCACCTCGGGCCGCATCAGGCAGTCGATCAGGCGGTGGGCGTTGTACGGGCGCGCTGCGTCCGCCGGGATCGCGAGCACGTCGATCCACAGCATGGCGCCTTCGCGCGGGTAAAAGTAGCGGATCTCGGTTCCGAGTCTGGTCTCCCTTGCGAGCTTCTGCGCGAGGTGGAAGTCGCCGTTGACCCCAATGGCGACACAGGCCTGGCCGTCCACCATCTGCTGTGTGACCGTCGAGGAGGTGATCTCGCGCACGTACGGGCGGATCGCCATCAACACATCCACGGCAGCCGCGAGATCTTCCGGTCGCTCGCTGTTCGGATCACGGCGGAGATACAGCAATGCGGTGCTGATCATCAGCCACGGCGCGTCCACCAGGATGATGCCGCAGTCGGCGAGCTTCGCCGCGTAGCGCGGGTCGAACACCAGGGACCAGGAGTCCGGCACGGGACCGCCGAGCGCGGCCTCCACCCTGGCGACGTCGTAGCCGAGGCCGTAAGTGCCCCACAGATAGGGCACGACGTGCTCGTTGCCTGTGTCGTTGCGGGCGACCTGCGCGAGCATCACCGGATCGAGGTGCCCGAGGTTGGTCAGCAGGCTTCGATCGAGCTTCCTGTACACACCCGCCTGGACCTGCCGCTCGAGGAAATTGCTGCTCGGCACCACCAGGTCGAGCCCCGTGTTTCCGGTCAACAGACGGGCCTCCAGCACCTGGTTGGTTTCGTACGTGCTGTAGTGGACCGCAATGCCGGTATCGCGGGTGAAGTCCGCGAGCGTGTCGGGCGCGATCTCCTCGATGAAGTTCGCGAAGTTGAGGACCGGTTCCTCGCCCTGGGCAGTGGCGCGCGCAGCGGTCGAATCGCCTTCCGGCGACGCATCCCGGCCGCAACCCGCGACGAGTCCCGCCGCGGTCAGCAGCAGCCACGCTGTCCTTCGCGCACCCATGATGGTCCCCCCGAGCCTTCGGGCCAGCCAGCATACGCCGGCCGACGCATCCGGGCGCGGCACTGCACGTTCTGGCCGCGCAGCCCTTCGGCACCGATATCGGTTGACGGGCCCGCTCTGGCCTCCGACAGTCGCCACCATGCCTGGAACCGGGTCCGACGCTGGCGCAATCCGCGAGGCTTTGCCTCGTACCGTGATCGTGCTCGGCCTCGTCTCGCTGCTCAACGACACGGCCAGCGAGATGATCACACCGCTGCTGCCGATCTTCCTGACGGCGGCACTCGGCGCGGGGCCCGCGGTCGTCGGCCTGGTCGAGGGACTCGCCGAGGCCACGGCCAGCATCCTCAAGCTTGCCAGCGGCCGCCTCGCGGACCGCGGGGTGCCGGCCAAGCGCCTCGTGCTGGGCGGTTACGGGCTCTCGAACCTCTGCCGTCCGCTGATCGGGCTCGCCACCGGCTGGAGCGCGGTGCTGCTGCTGCGCTTCCTCGACCGCATCGGCAAGGGGCTGCGCACGGCACCGCGCGACGCGTTCATCGCCTCGGCGGCCGGCGCCGGCCAGCGTGGCCGGGCCTTCGGCTTCCACCGCTCGATGGACCATGCCGGCGCCGTGATCGGGCCGCTGCTCGCCTTCGCATTGCTCGCGGCGCAGGTCGATGTCGGGCACGTCTTCCTGGCCTCGGCCGTCCCCGGCGCGCTGGTGCTGCTGCTGCTCGCGTTCGGACTGCCGTCGCACCACGTCGAGGTGGCGGCCGCGCCGCCTCGCTTCCGCTGGAGCGAACTTCACGGACGCCTGCGCGGGCTGATCGTCGCCGCGGGCCTGCTCGCGCTCGCGAGCGTGCCCGAGGTGTTCGTGGTGCTGTGGGCCACGGAGGCCGGCATGGCAGTGAAGTGGGTCCCGCTGGTGTGGGCTGCCGCGAGCCTCGCCAAGATGGCGATCGCGATGCCCGCCGGCATGCTCTCCGACCGCGTGGGGCGCCTGCCGTTGCTGCTCGCCGGCTGGACCGCACGGGTGGTCGTTCTGCTGCTGCTCGCCGTCTCGGCACCCGGCATGGCGGGCGTCTGGGCGCTGTTCATCGCCTACTCGTCCACCCTCGCCGTGACCGAGCCCGCCGAACGCTCGCTGATCGGCGACCACGCGGCGGCGAGCGAGCGTGGCACGGCCTTCGGGCTGTACCACCTGACCTCGGGATTGCTGGTCCTGCCGGGCGCGGTGATCTTCGGCCTGCTGTGGCAGCATTACGGCTCGGGTGCCGCGTTTCTCGCGGCCGCGGCGGTCACGGCGCTGGCGGCACTGCTGATGCTCGCGGCGGGTCGCGGGCCGGCCGTCCCTGGACGCTGAGCCGCCGCCGTCAGGCCTTCGAGGCGTGCCGGGCCCGCAGTTCCGCGGCCACCCGCTCGAGTGACAGGTCGCGCGACTTGAGCAGCAGAAGCAGGTGGTAGATGAGGTCGGCGCATTCCCCGACGAGCGCATCGTCGTCGCGACTGACGGCCGCGAGCGCGGTCTCGACGCCTTCCTCGCCCACCTTCTGTGCGATCCGCCCGGTGCCTTCGCCGAACAGCTTGGCCGTGTAGCTGCCCTCCGGCTGGTCCGCGATGCGGTGCGCGATGATTCGCTCGAGCAGCGCGAGAAAGGCGAGGCGCTGGGCGTCGCTCGGGGCCGCCGCCGCGAAGCACGACTCGGTGCCCTGGTGGCAGGTGGGTCCGAGCGGATCGGCGAGCACCAGGATCGCGTCCGAGTCGCAGTCGGTGCTCACGTCGACCACGTCGAGGAAGTGACCGGACGTTTCGCCCTTGGTCCACAGCGCCTGCCGCGAGCGACTGAAGAACACGACCCGGCCGCCGGCGAGGGTGGCGCGCAACGACTCCTCGTTCATGTAACCGAGCATCAGCACCTGTCCCGTGCGCGCGTGCTGCACGACAGCCGGCAGCAGCCCGTCGCCCTTGCTCCAGTCGAGTCCACCGACGTCCTCGAGCATCACGGCCGCACCTCGATGTTTCGCTCGCGAAGGTAGCGCTTCAGGTCGGGAATGGCGATGGCCGCGCTATGGAACACCGAGGCGGCGAGGGCGCCGTCCACCGCGGCCCCAGCGAATACCTCGGCGAAGTGCGCCAGGGTGCCGGCCCCTCCCGAGGCGATCAGGGGTACGCGGCAGACCTCCCGCACACGGCGCAGCTGTGGGAGGTCGTAACCGGTGCGCACGCCGTCGCTTGCCATACAGTTGAGCACGATCTCGCCCGCGCCACGGTCCTGCACCTCGCGCACCCAGTCGAGCGTGCGCCGCGCGGTGCTGCGCGAGCGATCCGGGTCGCCGGTGTACTGGTAGACGAGGTAATCATCTTCCACGGTCTGGCTGTCGACGCCCACCACGACGCACTGCGACCCGAAGCGATGCGCCAGCCGCTCGATCAGCGCTGGATCCGCGATGGCGGGGGAGTTCACGGAGATCTTCTCAGCGCCCGAGTTGAGCACCGTCTCGGCGTCCTCGATGCTGCGGATGCCGCCCGCGACGCAGAAGGGAATGTCGAGCACGCGGGCGATGCGACCGATCCAGCTGCGATCCACCGAGCGGCCCTCGGGACTCGCCGTGATGTCGTAGAAGACGAGCTCGTCGGCGCCTTCGGTCCGGTAGCGCGAGGCGAGCTCCAGGATGTCGCCGACGACGCGGTGGTCGCGGAAGCGCACGCCCTTGACGACCTGGCCGTCGCGGACGTCGAGGCAGGGGATTATGCGGCGGGCAAGAATGGCGCAACCTCCTCGGCGACGAGACGACCCTCGAGCAGCGCGCGGCCGCTGATCACGGCTGCAACTCCCGTGGCAGCGAGCGCGTGCAGGTCCGCGGCCTCGCTGACGCCGCCCGAGGCCTGCCAGGCGATCCCCGGGAAGCGCCGCACGGCCTCCGCGTACAGGTCGAGGTTCGGGCCTGACATCGCCCCGTCTCGCGCCACGTCGGTGCAGAGCACGTGGCGCAGGCCGGCCGGCAGGTAGCGCTCGACCGCGTCCCAGAGGCTGGTCTCGGTCTGGCGCTCCCAGCCGTGTGTTGCGAGGCGCGGCGTCCCGCCCTCGTCGAGGCGCACGTCGAAGGCGAGCACGATGCGCTGGGCACCGGGGTCGCGCAGCCAGAGCGCGACCTCGTCCGGCTCGGTGACTGCGACGCTGCCGATCACGACGCGCGCCACGCCGAGCGCGAGCAACTCGTCCACGACCGCGCGCGAGCGCACGCCGCCGCCGACCTGCACGCCGCCCGCCGGCGCACGGTCCACGATGCGCGCGATGGCGGCCCGGTTGGCCTGCGAGCCCGCCCGCGCACCGTCGAGATCGACGACGTGGATCGCGCGTGCGCCGAGCGCGAGGTAGCGCTCAAGCACCTCGAGCGGATCGCCGGCATACACGGTCTCGGCGTCGAAGCGGCCCTGCAGCAGGCGCACGCAGCGACCGCCGCGCAGGTCGATGGCGGGGATCAGCTGCATCAGGTGAGCTCCAGGAAGTTCGCGAGCAGGCGGCTGCCGGTCGCGGCCGAGCGTTCGGGATGGAACTGCACGCCGTGGAAGTTCCCGCGCCGCACCGCGGCGGAAAACTCGGCGCCGTAGTCGCTGGCGGCCAGTGTCCAGGGTCCTATGGGCGCCGCGTAGCTGTGCACGAAATAGACGTAGTCGCCGTCGGAGATCCCGTCGAGGAGCGGGCTCGGTGCAACGAGCCGCAGCTGGTTCCAGCCCATGTGGGGCACGGGATGGCCGGCGCGGTCGGGGAAGCGGGCGACCCGCTCGTCGATGATCCCGAGGCATTCAGTGTCCACGCCGTCCTCGCCTTCCTCGCTGCGCGCGAAAAGCAGCTGCATGCCGAGGCAGATGCCGAGCACCGGCTGCGTCAGTTGCGGCAGCAGGTCCACGAGGCCCAGCGCTCGCAGCCGGGCCATGGCATCGGCCGCCGCCCCGACGCCCGGCAGGATCACCCGCCGCGCCCCGGACAATTCGTCGGGATCGGCGGTCAGGTGCGAACTCGCACCGAGTCGCTCGAGCGCGTAGCGCAGCGAGGCGATGTTGGCCCCGCCATTGGCGATGATCGCGACGTCGCTCACGGGTGTTCGCTCACAGCACGCCCTTGCTGCTCGGCAGCTCCGTGCCCTCGACGCGCAGCGCCTGGCGCAGTGCGCGACCGACCCCCTTGAAGCAGGCCTCGACCATGTGGTGAGTGTTCTCGCCCCGGACCTGCACGTGGATGGCGGCGCCAAGGCTGTCGGCGAGCGAGCGGAAGAAATGCGGGACGAGTTCGGTGGGCAGGCCGCCCACCGCCTCGCGGCCGAAGCGTCCCTCGAAGAGCGCGTACGGCCGACCGGAGAGGTCGATCGCGACCTGTGCCTGCGACTCGTCCATGGCGAGCAGGAAGCCGTACCGGCCGATGCCGCGCTTGTCGCCAAGAGCCTCGCGCAGCGCCTGGCCGAGTGCCAGCGCGCAGTCCTCCACGGTGTGGTGCTCGTCCACCTCGAGGTCGCCGTGGCAGCTGAGCTCGAGCGAGAAGCCGCCGTGGCGCGCCACCTGCTCGAGCATGTGATCGAAGAAGCCGATGCCGGTCGAAATGGCGACCGGGGCCGTCCGGTCCAGCGCGACGGTCACGACGATCTCGGTCTCCTTGGTGCGTCGCTCGACCCGTGCGCGCCGATCCGGCCGGCACAACCGCCGGGCGACGGCTTCCCACGTGGTGCCTTCGGCGCCGTCGGCGCGCACGCGCAGTCCTTCGATCCCGAGGTTGGCGGCGAGTTGCATGTCGGTCTCGCGGTCGCCGATCACGAAGCTGCCGTGCCGGTCCAGCACGCGCGCGGCGAGGAACTCGGTGAGCAGGCCCGTGCGTGGCTTGCGACAGGCGCAGTCGTCGGCCGGGAAATGCGGGCAGAAGAACTCCGCGTCGAATTCGATGCCCTGCGAGGCGAGCAGGGTCCTGAGAAAGTCCTGTGGCTCTCGGAAGCCGGGCTCCGGAAACGAGTGCGTGCCGAGGCCGTCCTGGTTGCTCACGAGCACCAGTCGATAGCCCGCCCGCCGCAACTCGAGCAGCGCCGGGATCACGCCCGGCAGCAGCCGCAGCTTTCGCAGGCTGTCCACCTGCTCGTCCGCAGGCTCCTCGATGATCGTGCCATCGCGGTCGATGAAGAGCATGCGTTCGCCGCTCACAGGCACTCCAGCGCGGCCAGCAGCCGCTCGTTCTGCGCAGGTGTGCCGATCGAGATGCGCAGGCAGTTCGCGAGACCGGGCGCACGGCTGAAGTCGCGCACCATCAGGCCCGCGGCCTTGCCGGCCTCGAGCGCGCGGGCGGCATCGCGGAACTCGACCAGCAGGAAGTTGGCATCGGACGGGTGGACCTTCGCCACGCAATCCATCCCACCGAGGCGTGCAGCAGCGCGTGCGCGCTCCTCGAGCAGCGTTCGGATGCGCGCCGCCGCCATGGCGCGCTGCGGCGCCTCGGTGAGCGCCAGAACCTGCTCGACCGTCGAGGAAGGAATCGCGTAGGGCGGGATGATGCGCCTCAGCAGTTCGACGATCCCCGCGTCCGCGATCAGGGTGCCGAGGCGCGCCCCGGCGAGGGCATACGCTTTCGACAGCGTGCGCAGCACCACGAGGTTCGGGAATTCTGCCAGTCGCCGGGCGAGGCCCGGACGGTCAGTGAACTCGAGATAGGCCTCGTCCACGCACACCAGCGCCTGGGTATCGAGTTCGCGGCACAGGCGCAGCATGCCGTCCTCGTCGAGCAGGTTCCCCGTCGGATTGTTGGGCGAGCAGAGGAACACGATCCTGGCGCGACGTCCGGCTTCGAGCACGGCTGGAACGTCGAGCGCGAAGCCGTCGCGCGACAACGGCGCCTCGATCACCCCCGCGCCCTGGATGCGCGCCGCCACCTTGTAGAAGCCGAAGGTCGGCGGTGTGATCACGACACTATCCTCGCCGGCGCGGCAGAAGGCTCGCACCAGCAGATCGATGGCCTCGTCGCTGCCGCGGCCGACCAGCACGTTGGCGGGCGGCACGCCGTAGAGCGTAGCCATCCGCTCGACGAGCGCGTGCGGCTGCGGCTCCGGGTAACGATTGAGCCCGGCGCTCGTATTGTCGCCCTGCGCGCGCCATGGCATCTCGTTGGCGTGCATGCGCTCGAGGGAGGGGTCCCAGGCGGCGTGCTGGTAGGCCTGCAGCTCGAGGATGTCGGGGCGGGCGAGGGCGAGCACGGGGTTCACGCCAGCGCCTCCCGCTCGATGACCGCAAGGCGCACGCTGACGGCGTTGGCGTGCGCCTCGAGCGACTCGAGCTCGGCGAGCGTACGCGCAGTCCGCCCGAGGTCGGCGAGGCCGGTCGGCGTGACTTCCTGGACGGTGATGCGCTTGACGAAGTCCGCGACCCCGAGCCCGCTGTAGGCGCGGGCGTGGCCGTAGGTGGGCAGCACGTG
>Ga0105097_10000420_pt1 | contig 19301 bp, 15 predicted proteins | sample PPLLak12cMay2015_FD_87035 | JGI IMG/M metagenome (GOLD analysis project Ga0105097, IMG submission 87035) | Freshwater sediment microbial communities from Prairie Pothole Lake near Jamestown, North Dakota, USA - PPLs Lake P7 Core (1) Depth... | ecosystem: Environmental > Aquatic > Freshwater >...
GTGCCGTTTAACAACAGGGTTTCGCCCGGTTTCCATGTCGCTACTTCTGCGGGTGTCACAGTGTCCAGATTGACTCTGCGGGCAGTAGCACCTGCATTCCAGGTGATGTTTGGCCAGTCTTCCAGGCGCGGCGGTTTTAGCTCTGCAGGACCGGTGCCGTCCAGTACAAAATGTGCATGCCGGGTAGCTGCGCAATTGGGGATCATAGCAACCGGTTTGTTAGCCGCATGCGTCGGATAATCTCTGATTTTAATATCCAGTACCGTCGTCAAGCCGCCCAGACCCTGCGCACCAATACCGAGTGCGTTGACCTTGTCATAGAGTTCCAGACGCAATTCTTCGAGGGCATTGTTAGCACCTCGTGCAATTAATTCCTGAATATCAATCGACTCCATGCAGGCTTGTTTGGCAAGAATCATGGCTTTTTCCGCTGTACCGCCTATCCCGATTCCCAGGATACCCGGTGGACACCAGCCTGCACCCATTGTCGGTACGGTTTTCAGCACCCAGTCTACAACGCTGTCTGATGGATTGAGCATAACAAACTTTGCTTTGGCCTCAGAGCCGCCGCCCTTGGCCGCCAGGTTAACTTCAACCGTATCACCGGGAACGACTTCCATATGCACCACAGCCGGCGTATTATCCTGGGTATTGATTCGTTTTCCTGCTGGATCTTTCAGTATCGAAGCTCGCAAAATATTGTCAGGATGACTGTAGGCGCGTCGAACGCCCTCATTGACCATATCGGTGAGACTTAGATTGGCTACCCATTGTACGTTCATACCGATTTTTAAAATCACGGTGACAATCCCCGTATCCTGACAAATCGGTCGGTGTCCCTCGGCACACATCCGGGAATTGATTAATATTTGCGCCATCGCATCCTTGGCAGCCGGACTTTGCTCATTTTGATAGGCACCATTTAAAGCCTGGATAAAATCCAGTGGATGATAATAGGAAATGTATTGCAAGGCATCAGCGATACTTTGAATAAAGTCGTCTTGGCGAATAATGGTCATTAAGTTTTTCCTGTTAAAAGCGTGCACGGCTCATTAAAGTAGAGATGTGAACTGCAACATCTCTACTCTTACGCCTTCGTTTTACTCATCAAGCTCTTCAGCAAGAAGTTTGGATTTACGACCATAATTCGGCGCAATGCTGATCAAAAGCGTTAGTAAAGCCGCAACATAAGGAACGGCTTGCACCGATAATACGGCTATCCATAATCTGCCGCTTAAATTATCGAAATGCTCTATAGAACTCATTGCAGCAATAGCCGCACTTAATAATATAAGCAAGAACAACTCCTGCCTGATGGTCATTAATCCGGTAAACAAAGGTCCCTGCTTTTCATATTTGGGTGTACGCATAAAAGGTTTACCCGAGGTAAACAAGCCTTGCACCGTACCTCTGGCAACCGTATGAGTTAAGGATAACCCTGTTAGCGCTGCACCCAATGATTGCCAAACCGAACAGGGAACACGCGCTTGATAGAGCCATAAGCCGCGCAGGATTTTAAAGCTGAATAAACCTACCGTCGGCAATAAAAACACATTGGCGGGAAGTTCGCTATGTATTGGGTCAGTCAGAATTATTCCCGTTAATATCAAACTGGCCGTAGTAAATAACAAAGCCAAAGCATCAGAAAACCAGGGCAACCAGCCGGCAATAAAATAATAACGTTGAGCCGCTGTCAAAGGTGATTTTTTTGTGGGTAAAAAGCTGCGCCAATGTCCTTTGATAATTTGCATGGCCCCATAAACCCAGCGGAATCGTTGCGTCATATAACCTGACATGGTATCGGGCATCAACCCGCGACCAAAAGAATCCTTCACATAAACCGAGTCATAGCCTGCTTCATACAAACGCAAACCTAACTCACTGTCTTCGCAAATACACCATTCCGCCCATTTGCCGACTTCCAGCAAAGCTGACTTTCTGATCATGGTCATCGTGCCATGTTGAATGATGGCGTTATATTCGTTTCTTTGCACCATACCAATATTAAAAAAGCCGGCATATTCCCAGTAACAAAAGGATTTAAAGAGGCTTTGATGACGGTCACGATAATCCTGTGGCGACTGTACAAAACCGACATTTTCATTATCGAAATAAGGCACCATACAATTGAGCCAGTCTGGTGATAAAACATAGTCACTGTCAATTACAGCAATGATTTCTGCATCGCTGGCGGTTTGTTCAAGTGCATGGTTGATTGCACCAGCCTTGAACCCCGGCCAATTTTCCAGATGGAAGAACCTGAACATGGGTCCGAGCCGTTCACAATCATCCCGCACAGGCTCCCAAACAGCCGGGTCTTTGGTGTTATTATCCATTACCAATACTTCAAGATTTGGATAATCTACTTTCGCCAAAGCCTCCAAAGTCTTACGCACCATAGCGGGTGGCTCATTATGGATCGGTAAGTGCAGGGACACCTTGGGATATTTAAAATCTGCATGGGGGGTCAACGGCTGAAATGTTCTTGCAGTCTTTCTATGCCAGATCACTTCAGCGATTTCCAGACTTTCTATTAACAGTATAATTACCGCCATAACCTGCATCAGCAGCATAAGGCCCCAAAACAATATACCAAGTTTAGTTTGGTATTGTTGGGCTCCTATCGAAGCAGACCAAAAAATAACCGAGGCCGCAAGGTTAGCAATTAAACCAAAAAATACTACGCCAGGCAGTTTTAATGTGCTACGGGTAAATAAAAACAAACCCATTAACACCATACTGAAAACGGCCGCACCCGCAGCCCAGTTTTTCCAGCCGGGCATGGCCAGAACATCAGTATCCATCGGGTATTTGGGTTGCCGATCAGCATTAAAAATACCCCAGTACGCACCTGCTGAGCCTTCTATTGACTTTTTCCAAGGTTGATCAAAGGCTTCAACAATATAATAAGTGACTTTTTCAGCATCGGCCCGATTAAGAAACTCTCGTAAGAATTTTGCCTGGTTGGAGATCGATGGTATTGCATGTTTAAAAGGTTGACCATCAGAAGGCCAGCCAACTTCAGTAATGATGATAGGTTTATTTGGATAAGCTTGTTGCACTTCATGAAAACGATCAAATGCATAATCGACAGCGTCATCGGCGGCTATGCCCTCCCAATAAGGCAAAAGATGCACCGCTATGAAATCAACTTCGGCTACAAGATCAGGGTTTTTCAACCAGACATCCCAGGTTTCAGAGGTACTTACTGGTCGCCAGCTGCGCTTTTTAACTTCGCGGATATAGTCTATCAAGGCGGCTTTGGGAATATCATCGCGTAGTATCACCTCGTTACCGACCATTAGACGAATAATTCTGGGATTATTCTGACGGCCAGCTTCAATTAATGTTTCGATTTCCTGGCGATTCTTTTCCAGATTACCATCTATCCATGCACCTAAAGTAACATTTAAATTATGTTTGGCGGCAAGTTCAGGAATCTTGTGTTGTCCTTTCAGCATACTGTAGGTACGCACAGCGTAGACTTTATTTTCAAGCAAAGCCAGATCTCTATCCATGTCTGCTTCACTGGGATAGGTATTACTTGTTTGCGTATCTTGCTTGCGTAAGGGGTCGTAGGTAACCCCCATGGTGGTCTTGGTCCATGGTTGTAATTGCAGCGGGTTATTGATATAGCTCCAAATACTGAAATTAACAACAACGAGTAATGCGATTACAAATAGAATAGCTATCTTTCTTTTCATTTGGATATTGAAAACTTATCGCCTGAAGCGAAGTGAGTGTTTGACTGAGGATTGTTATTTGGGCCTAAGGACTTGATTTAAGAGATTGAATTTTCTGCTACTCAAGTCTATTTATTGCTGGAAATCACCTTTTACTGATCTTTACAGGAAATTAAAAACAATTTCATATAATATTTTACACGGGTTCTAAAGCTAACAAGAAATTATTTAGCCAGGCCCTCTCCGGCTATGTGCTTTAGGTAAGCGGCAGGATATAACTTAACTGACAAGAGTGAACGGTTAAGCCGTTCATGGTTCGAAAAAGAAAAAAATTTCGTCTCCGGCCAACGAACATCGACCTAAACCTGTGCGATATTTTAGATATTTGAAGAATGCCTTATATTGTCTTTGCAATGTTGTACTAGAGTACCAATCGTCATAAAGTTGATAGATAAAAAACTGGAGCTCTTCTTCCGACGGCACTTTATTAAACGATCGAATTATACGTAAGGATTCGGTCCAACTTATATTTTTGTAGGCAGCTCTTGTTTCTTGACCGGGCTGATTTGAAGTAATGTGTATGAATGAAATCCAGTATTGTTGGTTATCTGTCCATAGCTGACGGATAAACAAAGCTAATTTCAGTTCTTCCGGAATTAGTCCTTCATTTAATTCCCGTTCAATTGAAACTCGAGCCATTCCCCAACCATTTTCAATAAAAACTTGTTCAAGCAGGGGTATATTTTCCATATCCCAATCATAAGTTTGAATAACTTCGGTGGCTATTTGCTTCGCTCTTTGAAATCTGTTCAATTTACCTGTTGTTTCTACTTCGTCGATATAGTGAGAACCGGTATTTTTCTGACTATTTATTTCATCAAACTCATCTAAATCATCCCAGCTTAATTCCTTCTCGATTAGAACATCCTCAATTTCGGGTATTATTAATATTTCTTCCTCGTCAGTTTCAAACTCATCTATGTTGAACTCCTCATCGTTATGAGACGGATTGTATTGCCTATTTTCAGAAGAAGTAGCTTTTTCGTTCAGAATCTCTAGTCTGTTCATAGAGGGATAAAAATAATATACTGAAATTCCCCATTTTTGAAGGGGTGGTCGAGCATGTAGGGGCTCTTTATTGATGGGTTTGCTACATTAATCGCAAAATCTATTAATAAACCTTATAAACCAATCATTACGCAACTGGTTTCAATAATTATAGTAAAACTTCAAATATATATAGACTCTACAGAAAATTAATTTTTCTGTAGAGTCTATAGTTTGTCTTTGTTTGGTTGATCTACTATGGGACCAACAAGCCTGCAACAACAGCCCCCACCAAAGTACTACCCACTCTTAGAGCCAAGGCCCGACCGCCAATAACCCATGAAAAAATGCCCTTAATACCTGAATTTACGGATACTGCAATAAAAATTGCCCTGGTAGCGACTTTTACATCCAATCCTTCCTTGCTCATTTGCGACATGGAAAGGGTGATAGGATCAACGTCCGCCAGGCCGGAAGCTGCCGCTAGAAAGTAAGTACCTATGTCCCCGAAATAAATTTTTAGTAGCTTGGACAGTAACATGATGAGAACTAAAAATGCAGCAAACTTTATTGCCATTCCTAATTGGAAAGGGTTTTCCAGTGCTATTTCATCAATGACTCCGAATCCTGGCTTGTATCGCCATAACAAAAAAGCAACAAAGTAGGTGAAAATAGTCATTACCAGCAGTGCAGGGAGAAGCAATCGAGACAATGCTGGATTCATAACCCAGGTTACCAGAAGGGTGCGAGCAAACATAGTGGCGCAGGCTGTTAAAATGCCGGCCGCCAGCACGTTTTCCATGTTTGGCTGTTGCGTTGATAACTTTGACAGATTAAGAGTAACGGCTGTCGAGGAAACCAATCCTCCTAATGCACCGGTTAAAACTGGCCCATGCTGATTACCGACAAACCTGATGGCAAAGTAGCCCAGAAAGGAAAAAACTGCAATCAAGACTACCATCCACCAAATATGATAGGGGTTAAAGGCGGCCCAGGGGCCAAAGCCTTGATCAGGCAGTATCGGGAGCATAACGACGGAGATCAGCAACAATTTCAGCGTTGCATCCAATTCGTACTGTTCCATTTTTTTCAACCAACCATGAAGCAACGGTTTAAAACCCAGCAGAGATGTAATAACCACAGCACTTGCAGAAGCAAGCGTAATATGGCCGAAAACAGTTAACGCGCCCAAAGTAAAGGTAATTAGCGAGGCAATAACGCTGGTGATACTGAAATCTTCAAATTTGTCGACACTTTTGCTATAAGCAACCAGCAAGACCGATGTCAGCCCCAGAAAGACAAACCCCATCAAAAAAGCGTCTACTTGCTGAGCCAGCATGCCCGACAAGCCGCCCAGCAGACTAATCATCCCGTAGGTACGCAGTCCTGCAACGCGCATGCCTTCACCCCGGTCACGGTTTCGCCAGCCACGCTCCAGGCCGATTAGTAAACCTATTGCTAATGTAATACCCAGAAGCTTGAAGTTTTCCAGTTCAGTCATTTGTTTTAATCCGGAACATTAACAATAATCCTAAAAATCGGTTTGCAATCCAGGAATCCCAATGCGCTGTATGTGCAGGGCATTTTTTCCTTCTTCATAAGCAAGCAGTTTTCCATCCTTTTGCCAAAGTCTAAAAGCCAGTGAATACGATAAAACACGAATAGGGTAATCGCGTGGCAGCAACTGCAAATAAGGCTGTATGGTGATAAAATCAGTCACGCCATACTTTTGCATGATAAAGCGAAGACCTCCATTAGCGGGACCGATATTGTAGGCTAACAAGCCCAGAAACAAATCATCATTCATCTCAGCCAGATAGTATTTGAGTGTGGCTGCGGCAAGGAAGGCGTTGTGACGGTGGTTGTGTAATGAAAGCTGGTGCTCTGAGAGACGATTACCAGCCTGTTCCACTACAGCTTTTGGCACCTTTGTAATCTGAAATAAACCGTGTCCTCCATCTGCGCTATCGCGGGGCAAAAAGGAAGACTCTGTTGCGGCAATGCCTTGCAAAAGATTAGGATCAATATCAAATTCCTTGGCCGCTTCCTTGATAACCGGATTATATTCTTGTGCACGTTGAACCAATCGCTGCAATTGGGCCGAATCGTAACGACGGTAGGCTGCATAGACCTGATGAGCAATTGTAACCCTGCCGGCCTCCTGCTTTCCACCGACCAGCGTGCGAAAGTGGCCTCGTGCCAGGGCAAATTGATCCTGCATAGAAAACCAGCCAATAACCAGTGCAAAACATATGGACAGAATTGAAGGCATTAGCGGCGCTCTGCTTTGCGACCATTTTCGAAGCTTCCACCAGCCTATCAGCAGCCCAGTTGTCACCAAAATCAATCCCAATACGCCGATTGCAAAAGGCAATAAACTGGCAAAAAAGCTGGTGCCTGAAAACCGGTTAGCCGTATAACCTAAAAGGACCATGATTGCTGTAACCGCAGTAGTCGACAAACCTAATACTTCAAGAGTAATTAAGAGTAGCCTATATCTCAAATTGCCAATTGGCGGTTTGGTTATCGCTTTTTTTGAGCCTTGCCCTGCCGATCGAGTCCTGGGCTTACGTTCAGGACTGGTCTCGGATTTGACCTTCACCGGCTCACGTTCGGGAGTGGCTTCGGGTTTTACCTTCACCGGCTTACGTTCGGAACTGGCTCTAGGTTTGGCTTTCACCGGCTCACGTTCGGAACTGGCCTCGGATTTGACCTTCACCGGCTTACGTTCGGAACTGGCCCTAGGTTTAACCTTCACCGGCTTAAGAGGGGTTACAGGATTATTCATCTTAGCCCTGGAGAAATCATGATTTTCATTAAGCACCATTATGATTTAGCAAAACTCTCTAGCCAAAAAGGCTACAGCAACCGCGGGTGCGCAATCTGCAATCGTTATCCCTGCCTGATTTGCAGACGCTGGAAATAAGTCAGAAAAATCGAGGTAAGGATAACCGGACAACTGTGCGAGTTGTTTTATCAGGAACCGCCCTACTCCAGCACCTATCATTGGGTTATTTTTGAGAGTCGCTGCATTCTGAATACGGTATTCACAACCTCGCTGTATTTTTTGTAATTGTTGGGCTCGAATGTTTTCAGCAAATTGTCGCCAGCGTGGTAGTTCTTCAGGAAAAAAATCACTGCCTATCATGCGAGACAATCGCCTGGCACTGGCAATTATGGTCTTTTCTGCACCATCTGCCGTTTCTGTTTGGTCGTGTAATTCGTTGAGTTCTCCGGTAACGCGGTAAACATCTGCCATCGTAGCGAAATACTCTGCCATTATGCCAATTTCCTGATCTTGATCGCGCGCGGTCTGTGCTACCGCCATCACTGCCGTTCTAACGATGCCGGTATATATAAGTTCCCGGGATAATAAGCGCTGATAATCGGTGTAACCTTGTGCCAGAACTTTGCCGTCATTTAGTAAAAGAATATCCGTGGTGGTACTGCCTATGTCAACAAAAAGTCCGCTTCCCACCTTTTGTGCCGCAAAAGACGCACTGGCCAGCCAGTTTGCAGAAGCTATAGCTTGATAATGGCTAACTTCGACCTGATCGGATTCCAGAAACCCCTCTATGCCTGCAAATATTAAACAACGCCTTTGGTGTAACAACGTCGTCATAGTATCGATAATTTGCTTAACACCCTCTTGCCTATGCTCAAATAAATCAACCAACTCTCCGGTCATGGTTATAGCATGACAATAATGCGCACCGGATGCTTCTTGTATTATGCAAGTTGCAGCACATTGCAATTGATCCAGTCCTTTCCATAACGGACAGGGCTGTTGGTAAACAGCAATAATCTCACCTGCTGGATTGATAACCGCCGCTTTAACATGTGCACCACCAATATCCCAGCCAATCATATTAGTCCGACTCATTTTGCTTCACTTTAATGGTTATGGATTGGTTGTAAACTGCATTTAGGGTTGGTTTGCCTTTCAGTAATTGCAGGATGTTTTCCGCGACATTGATACCCAATGCTGCGTTAATACCCGCAAATGAGGTGGTCAGACGCGGATTTATTTCAAGGACAAATCGTTGTTCCGGCGTTTCTATTAAATCAATGCCGGCATAGCCCCACAATTCGGGCAATGCGCGAGCGATATTATCGACTAAATTCTGATACTCACTCAAATCAGAATAATGATTCACAATGATTTTTGACAGATGATATTGCTGGTTGATAATGTCGAATTGCTGCAAATTCGCACACAATAACCAGCCAATGCCTTGTTTGAATAGACAGGATAAACTGGTTTTTTTACCTTGTAGATGAGGCTGAATAACATAGTGGCCTTTTCGTGAGTATATCTGCTCAAAATCTTTTCGATCAGTCAGAATATAGCTATCCGCACAACCTACACCGTCAACGGGCTTTACTAGCCATTGTTCGATTTTGCAGGTCAGGTTAGCAGAATTTGACTCATCAAGCTCTTGCGCCAAGTATTGGATATCACTGTCCCAACCTACGTTAGTAAACATTCGAGTAGGTACGGTAGCAATGTGATGCTGTTTGAGGCGTTGATAAGTGTTGAATTTATTGCCTGTTACAGCAACAGCGCTAGCAGGTGATGTTAGTAGTCTTTTACCTGATAACTCAATAGTTTGACACAGTGTTTGTAATATACCGTCAAATTCGGGGGCTATCGGCCATATCGCATCACAGTACTGTACTAATCGAGCAAATTCATCATGACTATTTTGTTCCGGTTTAATGATAACCGTGTCAAACCCTGCTGTGTTTATTGAGCCGATAAAGCGATTATCCAGCATAACCACGAGCTCTATGCAGCTCTCGTTCCCATTCTCTGCATAGGAACGTAAGTTATCGAGTAACGCCTGCAGCATTAAACGCCCTTCATTTGCCAGCGAATCCGGTAGTTCCTGCTTATTAAAGCCTCCGCCGGTGATATACTCAAATACTAGAATTTTCATACTTACATTTTATCATTAGGAACAACGACAGCAGTTTTACCCATGAAAATAATTCCAGTAATTGATTTGAAAGACGGCGTTGTTGTCCATGCCCAACAAGGGATGCGTGAACGATACCAGCCGATTAATACTAACTTGTGCCAGTCCTCAGATGTCTATCAGGTCATCGAAGCATTTTTGGGGGTTTATGACTTTGACACGATATATATTGCTGATTTGAATGCGATTACCCATCAGGGCGACCATGACTGCTTAATCACTGATGTGTTAACTTCTTTTCCGCACATACAGTTCTGGATAGATAGGGGCTATCAACGCTATAAGAAGTATCCCGGTAATTATCTACCTGTATTAGGCAGTGAATGTTATAGCGATGAAACAGTTATAGAACTTAAAGCTTTCAATAACCATTTTATTCTTTCTCTGGATTATTCGATTTCCGAGGCGCTGGGTGCAAAAAGTCTTTTTTCTGATCTGGACTTGTGGCCGGAAACCATTATCATCATGACCTTAAATCGGGTCGGCAGTAATCAGGGACCTGACCTGGATAAGTTAAATTGGTTTTGCAGGCAATACACGCATAAAAATTTTATTGCCGCTGGCGGCATAAGAAATACTACTGATTTACAAGCTTTAAATCAGGTAGGTGTACAACAGGCGCTTATTGCCAGTGCATTACATTCGGGTGCTATAAGTCGTAAAGATATTAAAAACCTTTAGGCAAAAAAATACCCCGGCAAAGCCGGGGTATTTTGAACAACCTATGCAAGGTGCGTTATGCGCACCAAGCTAACAACTTATACTTTTTCGTTGTTAACTGCGAATGGATGTTTAGCGGTCTTCTTTGCAGCAACAACTTCTATAGCTGTTGGTGATCCGGCAACAGCACGTTTCAAAGCTTCTTTAGTTGCTGCATAGTTGAAAGATTCAATCTTAGCATCATCTTCAGCTTGCCAGTGAATAAATACACCGACTGAAATGAATAAATCATCTGCTTCGTCAGCTGGGATAGTGCCGTCTTCTACACAATCAGCAACAGCCATAGCAACAGCGCGTTGAGCTGGGCCAAACATTTGAACAGCTTGTTTAGAACCTTTGATAGTTACTTTGTTGAACAAAATAGTTGCAGGTTTAACCATCAGGTTAGGTGCAACAACAGCTAACAGAGTAGAAAAGCCGTCTTTGTTGTTTGTTAAAGCGTTTGCAAATGCAGACTCAGCAGCTGAACCTCTTGGTCCAATCAACAGGTCGATGTGTGCAATTTCATTGCCTTCACCCACTAAAGATTCGCCAACGCACAATTTATTGATTTTTGCCATGCTTGTTTTCCCCTACGAAGATAAAATTAAAAAATTCGAGCTAATATCGAGTTTTTATTCGCTCCCAACAAATAAATCGGGAGATTTTTATTATGAAGACTTATTTAATAACATCTTCTAAAAATACTGTTAATACCGTTGCTACGGTCATATCCGCCATCGTTCCAGGATTTAAACCCTTGGCTTTAAACTCCTGATCCAGGCTATAAAGTAACGGCAGCGTATGTTCAGGGTTTTCAGTTTTAGACAGCTCATTTGACAGCTGAGACATCTTACCGGCCACCATTTCAGAATACTGATCGCCATATTTTCTTTCGATGTGGCTATCAGGAAATCGACTCAGTAAGCTGGCATAAACTGACACTGCCGCCCAATCCTTATTGCCCCATTTACTCATACTATTATAATATATCAAGACTGCAAAATCAAAAATATCCTGATAATCTGTAACATATTGAAGAGCAATGCGATCCATTGCACTGGCCAGCCTCATAGCTTCGACCAAGTTAACCGATGGTTTTTCCGATACATCCTGATCATCAGAGCGGCCCAACCCGCCCGGTGATGCCAGCGTGATTGCCTTAAAAACCCATTCAGCATCTTCCAGGGTTGTCGTCATTAGAACCTGCCGTAAAGCTTGTCTCAACGCCAACCCTGAATGATTGCAACTGATAGCTTGAATTAACGGAGCGCACAGCAAGATAATCCCTAAATTGGTATTACAAGCTACCGCCTCACGCGTCGCCTTAACTGCATAAAATATTTTTTCACCTAACGAATAATCGGGATTACACAGTGGAGCTGCGCTTACCTCAGCGCTGATTCTAAAATCGGTTACTGTCATATCATGTCCATCAGCATAAACACTGACATTACCCGGTTTGAATGCCTGCAATTCCACTTCACAGGCCTGTTGATAAAGCTCACTGAGTTGTTGCGACGAAATCATAGGGCTTTAACGTAACGATTTATTAAATCATCAGCCAAAACTTCAGCAATCGTGACATCACAAACACTTTCCAGGCCTTTCCATGCCGGAATGCTGTTCACTTCAATGACGGTGTAATGCCCGTCTTTATCCTGAATAATATCCACGCCTGCATAATCCATTGCTAATGCCGCAGTCGCATTAACTGCTAACTCAGACATTTCAGCATCCAGATCAATTCGCTCACAACTCGCACCCCGCGCCACATTATTTAACCAGGACTTACCCCGTCTTCGCATAGATGCAACGGCCCGGCCATTAACAACAAACACACGATTATCGAAAAAACCCACCCCGGCACAATGTACAAACCGTTGCAGATAATAGACTCCATGGCTACTGGTCAACCAGAATAAATCCGTCATTTTCTCAATGCGCCGAATACCTTCACCTTGTGAACCAAACAAGGGTTTGCTGATTAGCAGATGACCCTTTTTTAATTCACTTTCCGCAATACTTAAGGCATCCGCTCTATTGCGCAACACCCAAGTCAACGGCGTAGGCAACCCGGCATTATGCAACAAAAAACTGGTCATGCCTTTATCAACACTACGCTCTATTGCACGACCATCATTGTAAACCGGAATGTTCATCGCTTTTAAAGCATGGAGAATATCCAGATAGTGCACGACTTCTTCCAGCGAACCACCGGGGACGCCGCGTACAAAAGCGGCGTCCGGCAGGGCTTGTTCAAAGCCGGGAATAACAATCGGAATTTGACCGGATTCAATATTAAAGCAACAATTTGTTAATGAAACGTAATCACTGCTATAACCCAGATTGGCAAATGCAAGGCATAATTGTTTACCATGCCAACCCGGATCATCGGTAAAAATGGCGATACGACCCATGATTATAACTGCACTCCGAATCGGCGTAGCAACGGCAATAAAGTAAAGTAACAGACAGTGGTCGCTGTCGCCGAAAGAGCAAGACTAGGCCAAAAACCCAGGCCTTTCTGAAGCAGCAGCGGCAAAACCAAAAAGAACACCAAAGAAGGCAATACCAACCAAAAAATTTGACTGGAAAGCTCGGCAATTTGCGTTGATTCTGAACCATCAATGTGCAGCCAGATAATCGCCAACAAGGATGTTAGCGGCAAAGAGGCTATAAGTGCAGCAAATCCGCTGCTGCGTTTGGCAATTTCCGAAACCAGTACAATAATGAGTGCAGAAACAAAAAACTTCAGAATGTAATAAAGCATTACTGTGTTTTTTATGCCCCGAATGACTTATCCAGCAAAGCATTATCCAGTTGTCCGGCACGGAAACTGTTACCTGAATCAACCGCTGTCACTATCACACTGGCGGGACTAAACAGCATGGCATCTATTTTAAAAAAGTCGTATTCATATTGTTTAAAGATTTCAGCAAACGGTTTACCGTAATCTTTAGAGGTTGAGCTGGGCAATTCCCTAGCCAGTTTTTCTGCCGCTTCATCGCTGCCTTTGACAAACAAATGCACTTGGCCTGCAAATAAAATAGCATCATTAGTGCGCCCCATGGCTTTAACAAAATTTGGATGAGGCGGGCAAATCGGCGCACTGCCGCTACCGTCAACAATGTTTTCCAAAGGAAAATGCAAGGCATGTGCCTTGTGCATGGCGACTTCCAACACTCGCGCCACGACCTGTACACCACCCGCCAGACTGCTGGTCGGTGTAACAATAATAGTCAATTGAGAAGGATCAACCTTGCAAGCTGCCGCCACTTTTTCAACGATAGCAAGCGGTGGAATAGCATCATTCTCAATCACTAACACGGTTGCATCAGAAACATCCTGATAGCCTAATTCTTTATATAACTCTTCGACAGGCTCTTGCTTGCCGTCTTTTAGCTTGGTTGCCATAGCTCGTGCAGGGCCTGATCCCAACGCATAATATTTCTCATGCGATAAACTCCAGCCCGCATATTGACTTCCCAGACAACCCAATACCGGATTTCCGGTATGAACATTAACCGACAACGGCCAGTTATCAGTATAGTTACTGTGATTAATAGTGACTGTACCCATGCCGCCCAGACAAATTTCAGCAATAATGCGTCCCGCTTCCAAACCGCCCGGCACTTTAATTCCCGCATCAATGATAGTGCTGCCATTTTCCAGGGTTTGTATGCTTATGCGTAATTTATCCGCATTATCAATCAGTTGCCTTACTAGGGGCTGGGTCAATTTATTAACGCTAGCTTTATATTCCATGGGTATAAAAACCTTTTTTAAGTTATGTTGTTTAATCAGCAGCTCATTCATGACTGACTGTGCTCGTTTTTGGTGGGCAATAATACTGCAAATCGGTTGTCCTGTACGAATTAATGCCCCCGATTCAGGTAAATCCATACACCCTTCCGGCCAGTTAAAAGTTTCAGGAATCAATACATCCTGGTCGGCATAAACTATTACATAGCCCGTATAACCATCATGAAGACGGTAATCAGTCAACTCGCCCTGACACGCCTTTATGTGTCTATTAAGTAAATCGGCATCATACAATTGCATACTGGCTGAAGGGCGCGGGTTAATTTCCAATACAAAACTTTTATCACCCTCTTGTACAAAATCCAGAGAATTCAACCCTTTCAGAGCAAACACAGGAACAATTTTTTTTAGCCAATTTATTATCCGCTCTTTCTGCTCGCTCAACAGATCACAACTGTTGATAATCCCGGAAAAAATAAATTCCTGGGTTTCGCCCAAACTGATCGTCCATTGCGTATTAAAACCAATGACTTGCAAATACTGTCCATCAGCTAAAAACACAACAGAATGTTGTGTACCTGCTTGATATTTTTGCCAATAATCCGCTGATTCGACCCGGTCATTCGGATAATATCGCTTAATCCCCAAGCCGCCCTGCCCTTGCATCGGCTTAACCAGCCAATTATCAGCACAATCCGGGGCGTAAAAACAAACCTCAGGATATGGAATATTTAACTTATCGAGTAAAGAAAAAAATGCAGATTTATCGTGTAGCTTTACAAAGGTATCAGGCAGATTACCCAATACAAGCAAACGGCTACCTAAATAATGGAGACTTTCAGGATAATATTCAAAACCACTACCATAAATTACATGTCCAATTGCATAGTGCCCAATAAAATAGTCTAAGGCAGGTATCAAATGCATTTCAGCCAACGAGGGTATTTGTTTAATAGCTTCCGCATAGCATTGCGTATCAAGATCAGCAAACAGATCAATAACCAAAGGCTTCAATCCGGCGTTTTTTGCCGCCTGCGCCAGCATCCGTCCTGAACTGGCAACAATCAGGATGTAAATACTCATCCCCAAACCCCTTACATTGGTTAGCCTAACTTATATCTGGAGTACAAACCTGGGAGGCATTGTTATCTCGCATAAAACTAGCATTATTCAGCAGTCGCATATTCACTACCCCTTTTGAAAAAAAGGGATCGAGGGGGATTATTTAAAAAATCTCCCCTAACCTCTCGGCAACTGCTCCATGCGCTGCTTTAGCTCCTGCTGCATCCCTCCAGTTGTCTTTTTCAAAGAGGGGAACCGAATAATTACCTGCGACTTGCTAAAGGGTTGTTTTTTATCTTACGCTTTTCGAAAAACCGCAAACCGGCAAAGGTGATCAAACCGATGGTTATCAAACCAATTGTGAAGCCACTGTAAGCAATGGGCCATGGAATTCCTTGCGTAAACATAGAGTATTCGGACATACCGCCAATACCGGCTAACAGATTGAGTGGCATAAAAATGACACTGATAATTGTCAATCGTTTTATATCCTTGTTTTGATTGACGTTAATGAAGCCGACTATAGCATCCATCTGAAAGTTGATTTTGTTGAAAAGAAACGCCGTATGCCCATCCAGCGATTCGATATCGCGCAAAATTTCGCGGACATCATTATGTTGCTCTTGCGAAAGAAACTTGCCACGCATCAAGAATGACAAGGCTCGCCGGGTATCCAGCACGTTCCGGCGAATGCGGCCGTTCAGATCCTCTTCTTCTGCAATGGCTGCGAGAATGTTTGCCGCTTCATCGTCAGTCATGTGGGATCTGAATACTTGTTTGCCCACTTCTTCCAGTTCGGAGTATACATCCTCAAGGGCATTGGCCGAATATTCAACCTCGGCTGCGTAAAGATCCAGCAACACATCCTTGGCCTCCGTTACGTACCCCGACTCCGCTTTTGCTCGTAAACGCTGCAAACGGAACACGGGCAGTTCCTTGCTCCGAACAGAAAACAGTGTGCTTTTGTTTAGAATGAAAGCCACCGCTACGTTGCGGGATTCATCCTTCCGGTCGAGGAGAAAATCGGAATGCAAATGCACTTCCCCATTCTCATCCACATAGAAACGGGCACTGGTCTCCAGGTCGGTCAAGTCCTCTGGATTGGGTAAATCTACATCAAATATCTCTCTTGCCCAGGCGAGTTGCTCATCCTCGGGTTTAACCAAATCAATCCAGATGGGCTTAGCTCGAACCAAGTCTTCCTTAGTCTCTATAGGGATCTGCCGCAGGAGCCCTTCGTGAAGATCAAATGCCCGAATCATCGTGCTCCTGTTCCGGTGCTTGATCTCAATAACCAGTTCCGCCCGCACTGAGACGGATACTTCTCGCCTGATTTCCTCTTTTCGTTCATCCCGGACAAGCTGCCAGACAATTTGCCTATCATCGGAAGACAAAGCTTCCAGAATACGGGCTATTGGTTTAAACCCAAGTTGGTCCAGCAGCCTCTGCAACTCCACCATATTCTGCTTATGCACCAAAGTTTCTACCAACTCATGATGCGGCATGTCTTGTCGATGAACCAAGTTTTCCACCAATTTGTGCCGGGCCAGCAAGCTTCTAACATCCGAGAGATAATCTTGAATGTCTTCGCGATCGCTCATCTTTGTTGCTTTTTTTGTGGTGTAGTCCATCAAGCGACCCTTTAAGAAAACCAGGTTAACGTTAACATGCCCGGCAATTTAATTACAATTACCACAAGATATGCTAGTCCTGATCGACAAACACATCACCACCGCTATTACGCGCACTCGCAGTAACAAAACTCAGATGATCAAAATGTGCGAATTTCCGTCTCGCCTCCCCTGTGATAGCTTCAGCTAACGCTACGCCATCAATCGCACAGAATCCAGTGGGTCCCCACGAGGTTTGACCAATCGCCACAGCACCCTGTTGAGCTAACCAGTGCATCGCTTCAGCCACTTCTGAGCTGGTAAAAATACCCCCCTGAGCGGAGGCAAAATGTTCACCGACCGAGCGCTGTAACTGGGTAATCACCTCACCAAATTTAATAAGATCATTTTCGGCCACTGCGGGCAGACCCTGCATCAACAACAAATAACATAATCGCGCGGCTTCCTGCTGTGGAAAAGGCAACAATTCTTTAAATGCCTGTATTTCCTGCTGACCATGCAAACCCTGCCCGCGCTTATCCAGAACCAGAATAAAACGCCAGGCACTGGGTATGTCCAAATGAACGAGAACCGGCGGTGTAATGGTTTTTTCACCACGTCCGCCGTCGACCACCAAACCGCCTTGCTCAAATACGCCAATACCGATACCCGAACGCAAGCCTCGGTCCATCACCGAGGCAATATCACGCACAGTCAACCCCAAGCCGTAAAACGCATTGAGTGCAGAGCCAATAGCCAGCGACATTTGTGTACCCGAACCCAAACCGACATGTTCTGGAATAGCTGCTTCAATAGTTATAGTGAGCTTATCAGAGACGTTTAATGCCTTACACAACATTGTCAGACATTTATCGGCACGTTGTGCAGACGGGCCAGTAATTGCGCGCTGTTTGGCACGGGTTACCGATAGGCGTGTAGCATGTTCGTTCAGTGCAACACCGATGCTACCAAAATGACGGTCTAATGATCCGCTTAAATCAATAAACCCCATATGCAATCTGGCTGGAGCAATGACTGAGACTTTAGAATATTGAACTATCACTGATGACGTATTGTTTTGCGAAAAAATACGCAAATTATACAGGATTAACTGATTGATAGGTGAACTTAGCGAATGGATTTTCCAGTACACCAGTCCTAAAAGGCTGGTTATAGATGGTCCTATAACCGCAGTAGGATTCGGCTCTCAAGGTTAATGAGTGCATGTGCCAAATCAACCATCATGACATTACAAAGATCAACAGTTAGCGGATCGATAGGCTCAGTAGATGGAACAAATACTGAAAAAGCCCCTGCCCTGTATGCTGCCACTATACCCGCATGAGAATCTTCCAGCACCAGACACTGATTAACAGGCACCTGTAACAACTCGGCAGCCTTTAAAAAAATATCCGGCGCAGGCTTTCCATGCTGAACATCATCGCGGGTGATAATAATTGAAAAAAGATCTTTTATTCCGGCAAGTTCAAGACATTCATAAGCATTAATAGCTCGACTGTTGGTTGCCAGGCAATAAGGAATTTGATGCTGCACGATAAATTCCAGCCATTGAGTAAACCCGTGCTTTATATTAATGCCGTAGGTATTAACATGTTTACGCCAAAAAATGCCGCTTAACTGATTGAATTCTTGCAGATTAAAATCAGCGCCACACCAAGCCATCAGTTTTGGCTCTATGTCTTTATAATGCAGCCCGGACATTGACAGGCAAAATGAATCAGAAAGCGCGTAGCCCATGGCTTTAGCCGCCTGTTGCCAGGCAACAAAATAGGTGGTTTCAGTATCCAGAACCAGACCATCCATATCAAAAATGACGGCGGAAAAATCGCTTAATTTAGGCACGGATGACCTTGATATATTCCCCGTGTGCCTCGCGGCTGGAGCCAACCACGATACGCTTAACGCCTTGCTGCGTTTGTTCCACTATCCCTGATACTTCCACTACTTCGCCTTTAATAGCCTGCCCCGTATAGGTTGCGGTAAAACAGACAACTGCATCGAACTGTTCATGATCTATTTTAAATTCAGCCGGATAATCGAATGCATGAGTATCATCGACAACCGTGCACTGCAACGTAATCACTCCGCATTTTTGATAACTTGTCGCTTCGGAACGCTTCAATTCATCGATGAAGTTCAAATCAAACTTTCGTCCGTTAATTACCGCTTTGTTAGTTTTTCGCCGTTCATGCCAGACATAGTCGGCAAGACTCAACTCACAGAAACGACGTTGGTAGGATTGCTGCCAATCATTGTCATTCAACTCTTGCAACTTCTCTTGCTCTATCAGTTCACGCGTAATGGCTCTGCACTGATGAAAAATGTCCCTTCCGTAACAAACCAGATCAATATCCGAACTTTGCTTCTGTACTCCGACCAATAGGGAACCGGTAATGCCAATTTTTGTTAAATCCAGGCCATGTTGCTGCAATAAA
>Ga0105097_10000423_pt1 | contig 19221 bp, 12 predicted proteins | sample PPLLak12cMay2015_FD_87035 | JGI IMG/M metagenome (GOLD analysis project Ga0105097, IMG submission 87035) | Freshwater sediment microbial communities from Prairie Pothole Lake near Jamestown, North Dakota, USA - PPLs Lake P7 Core (1) Depth... | ecosystem: Environmental > Aquatic > Freshwater >...
ACAACAATGAATGATGGTGCTATTGTTTGGTGGGATGTATTTCTTCAAACAAACGTAACTACTTTTAATTTAAACAATCAACTTGTTTGTTCTAATGCTTTAACAGTAGATAATTCTCAAGTAATTTTTGCTGGTACAGATGGAACATTTGATGTTTACTACCTTAATTTAAATTCATCAGGAACAATTGCAAGAAATCCAAAATTAGTTTCTACAAAAACTTATAGAGTTAGGGCAGGTTTTACATCTCAAGGAACACTTGCATTTCCAATAACTTTATCTTCTACTGTTGCAGCATCTCAGGCTATTTTTACAGTAGATCAAGGAGCAACCATTGACGTTGGTTTTGTCAATGCAACAGATATAGATTCTTCATTAGGTAAGACAATCTATTCATACAGAGGAGTATTTAGTAACACATCTAATTGGGCATTACTTCCAACAGATGTTAAACCACCAACAGGAGTATTTGTAAATTAATTATAAAAAATTAAGTACTTTTACTTAAAATTAGAAATAATGAAAATAACACTTATAAAATTGTACACATCACTCCTATTTCCGTTAATAGCATTTTTTGCTCCAATTTATGTAATGGTATTTCTTGTTGGTCTGGCTACTATTATAGACACTGGGTTTGGAATATGGAAGGCTAAGCATATGAATGAGGAAATAACTTCAAAACTATGTAGAAAAGGATTAGTTCCAAAAATAAAATCCTATGTACTTATAGTATTATTATTATTTATTGCCGATCAATTTATAGTGAATGAATTTACTAAACTATTTATAAGTATAGAATTTGTTTCTACTAAACTTGTATCTCTTGCTCTTATAGTTATTGAATTAAGATCAATGGATGAATCATTTAAAAAGGTAAAAGGTTATTCTTTTATTGAAAAAATTTATGAAAATATCCGAAATATTAAGAAAGTAAAAGAAGATATTCACCCATGAAATTTAACTTTACACATTTTCTAGCATTTATTTGGACTATATTAATTAGCCTTTTAATTATACTTACTATGTATGGTTGCTCAATAGAGCATCATTTAGCTAAAGCACAGAAACACATTGATATTGCTAAAAGAAATGGAGCAGTTATTAAACCTGATACAGTGTGGAAATATAACTACACCAAAGAAACTGTCTTTGATACTATTACTAAAACTTATAAAGAGATATTAAAAAAAGATAGTACAGTACAGACTATCAATAATACTATTTCTGCAGGAATGACACGTCAGGAAAGATTAGCACTTGAAGCTAATTTTAAGCATCTTGAGAAAATGATGAAGTTGCAAAATGATAGCTTAAATAAGCAGCTTAAGGCAGTTATAAAAATTAATGGTCAGAATCAAAAAACTATTAAAACAATTGAACGTCTGGAGAATAAACCTTGGATGTGGGTAGCTATAAGTTTAGTAGCTCTAGTTTTTCTAGTAGGATTATTTATGTTGTGGAAATTTTTTAAATTTTAAATATGTTAACTACTCAACAAGCAATTAAAAAGTATGGTACTCCCAATGAAACAGGTGCAGGATACCTTGTTACTTTAAACCTACCTTATCCTATGCGCCTTGCTTGGGATACAGATACTGCAGTATCACGTATAAGATGTCACAAAGATGTTGCTAAAAATTTTGAAGCAGCATTTAAAGATGTCCTAGCTCATTATGGTATTGCTAAAATTAAAGAATTAGGAATAGATTTATTTGGAGGATGTTTTAATTATAGAAAAATGCGTGGTGGATCTGCATGGAGTAAACATGCTTGGGCTATTGCAATTGATTTAGATCCTGCAAGAAACACATTGAAGGAAACGTCTAAAACGGCGCGCTTTGCACGTCCAGAATATAAACCTATGATTGATATATTTTACAAGCATGGTTTTATTTCTTTGGGACGTGAGAAAAATTACGATTGGATGCACTTTGAGATTAAACAATAATAATATGAAATTTAGAAACAACTGGAGTATTAAGAATAAACAATGGGATAAGTTTGCTCTTAGATTAAGAGTGGGAAAAATAGATTTTATTAGTATTGAAATTGATATTTCTCGAAATTTTTGGATGGTAACTTTGCTAAACTTTACTTTTAAAAATAGATAATAATGGCTAAAAATAATTCTTTTGATATAGGGAAAAGAGCTACTCCTAAGGTTAAAAGGCCTGGAGTACATTCTAAAACTAAAAATTCTAAATCTAAAAATTCTCGTAATTATATTAAAGCATATAAAGGACAAGGAAAATAAGATTGAAATAAAAAATACTATAGTTTAATAATTAGTATTATTAAATAATGTAAATTTGTAATTATGCTATCTTTAAGTGATTTACATGCTCAAATTGATGAAGCTTTACAGGTTAATTCCATCGAGTCTTCATTTTCGTATGAATATTATACAGACTTAATTAACGAGCAGAGATCGTTTTGGTTAAGGAATGAGTATAATAAAAATAGAAGTATTGACCCTTATGTTATACAAACACTAGCTTGTTTAGATTTAACTCTAGTTAACCCTATTCAGTGTTGTGTTGAGGTCCCTGATGGCTGTAAAGTACTAAGAAGTGTTAGGAAGATTCCTAATACAATCGAGTTATTTTATACTAAAGGTATTAATACTGTGGGCCCTGCTGATATAATGAAGCCAAGATTTGCTCTTATAGATTATTCAAGAGTGCCTTATGTTGGACACGGAAGAACTACTAAAAATGCTATCTATGCTTTTTTGTATGATAATTACTTATACGTAACATCTAAAGATGTTTCCTATTTAATGCTAAATAAAATAACTATACGAGGAATCTTTGAAGACCCTACTTCTTTAGGGGATTTTATCAATTGTGCTACATCGGGAACATGTTGGTCTCCTACAGACCCTTACCCAATAAATCAATGGATGTGGGCATACATTAAACCTTATATTTTACAGCAGTTAATATCTAAGGGAAATCAAATTAAAGATGATGCTAACAATGCTGAAGATACTAAACTTACAGGAAATGTTAGACAGCAATAAATATTTAAAAAGGGGTAAAGGAAAAATAACTGGCTCTATTAAAAAAGCAGCTTTCTTTTCTTTTTACTTGAAGAACGCAAAAGAAACTTTAGTACCTAATACTACTTATAAAGCTTTTTTAAAAGATTTATTAGAAACATATAGCACAGAAATTGTAACAAGTGGTTTAGAATTACGCATTAATAAAGTAGGAAAACTAAGAATTAGAAGTAGAAAATTAAAGTTTTTTGATAAGAATAATGTACAATATAAAAGCCTAAGACCTAATTGGAAAGCCTCTTGGGAATTTTGGCATAAAAAATATCCCACATTAACTAAAGATGAGATTGTTAATTTACAAAACAAGTTAATAATTTACCATGAGAATGAACATAGTGATCAAGAATTTTATGAGCATTATTGGGATAAAGCAACTATTAATTTAAAATTTAAATCTTTTTATATATTTAAAGCTTCTAGACAGTATTCTAGATTAATAGCTAAAGTAGTAAAAGACCCTAATCGTAAAGTATTTTATTATGGATAACGAAATGATGGCAGAAGAAGGTTCTTCAAAAGGAGTAGAATCAGTAGTAAAGATAACTCGAAAGGAGTTTGAAGACGGTAGTCACGAAGAAATTAAGGTAGAAGAAGTAGAGGGTGGATTTATTAAAACTGTTTGTAAACGCTACAAAGATAAAGATGGATGCTGGCAATACTCCGATGAAAAGTCTGTAAGCGCAGAAGATCCAAATAAAGATAATTCTACCGAAGGAATAGTAAGCAGATTAGAATCAGTACTTAAAGGTATGTCATAATGTACGCAGGAAAAACAGTTTCATATAAAGCAATCCTTGATAAAACTATTAGGGATTTTGGGTTTAACTACGATATCAAAGATGAAGAAGGAGTAGAATGGCTTGCTGAATTTATGGCGCACACTAACGTAGGCGTGACCATGGAAGAAAAAATTGCTTATATTGAAATTTGTGATGGCCGAGGTGATTTACCTTTTGACTTATATAAAATAGGACAAGTAGCTCATATAGAAGGGGTTACCACGTTGGAAGAAGCCGCATGCGGGCGGGGGAGAATGTATCCTATGCGTTGGAAAACAGATTACTTTCATAAAAGATACCATCTTGATAATAGAGATTATACTACCGAAGGAAGGGAAACCTACACCGTAGGACAAGGTTATATATTTCCTTCATTGGGACAGGGATTTGTTGCAATGTCTTATTCAGCTATTCCTACTGACGATTGTGGTTATCCTACTATTCCTGCAGAACAGCAATGGTTAGAAGCAGGATCACATTATATTGCTTATAAAATTGCTAGGAAATTGTGGATACGAAATGAATTAGCTGGGGATAAATTTCAAATTATAGAGCGAGATAAAGAATGGTACTTTGCTCAAGCAGTAAATCATGCGAAACAGTGGAACGGTGTAGATGAAGCGGAAACAGTTAAAAATAGTGTTATTAGAACTATTCCCGATCTTCAAGCTCACGCTTCCTTCTTTGCTAATATGCAACTTCCTGAACTCCGTAAATTTAGACCTAAAGCGGGCACTGGTTTAGTTTCTACTATAAATGTTTTAACACAAAATGCACAGGGCACTAATCCTGCTACTACATAATGGAAAGGCATATAAATACATACCAAGGAATAAATACTGATACGGGATATGATTCTATTCCGCCTAATTTTTATTTGGACGCAGTAGATATTAGAATATCTACTACAGAAGGAGCTTCTATGGGATCCTGGACTAATATGAAAGGCAACACAGAGTTTTTTACTATCCCTGTTAATAATACTCAAGCATTTCCTACAGGCTCTCCTTTTGGAACTTGGACAGCTACGCAACCAGAAATAATAGGCTATACTACTATTCGAAATAGAGTTATATTATTAGTAGCAGATTCATCTGGAAGTAAAGGTTGGATTTATGATATTCAATATGACCCAGCTACTAGAGAAATTTTACCTGGATTTCCTGCGTTAAAATACTATAGTGCTACCCTTAATTTTAGTAAAAATTATCCTATTGAGGCTTTAGGGAGATACGAAAGCGGCTGCGTACAGAGAGTATATTGGACTGATTACAATAATTATTTACGAAGTATAAATATTGAAAATCCAGATTTACCTAATTTACCTGTAGATCTTATAGATATTTTTCCTAGTGTAGAATATAAACAGCCTTTATTAAAAGCAATTTTTGCGGGAGCTGCATTGTTAGCGGGATTATATCAAGTTGCCTATAGATTGAGAACTAGTGATGGTAAAGAAACATTAATTTCTCCTCCAAGTAATCTGATTCATTTAACAAATAAATCAGAATCTCTTCCACAGTCTGCACAATATACAGGAGCTCCTAAAGGAACTATGACAAATAAAGCAATTAATGTCATAATAGATACTTCTGATTACGCTGACTTCAGTGAAATTGATATTTTTCTAGTATTCCACGAAGATTATGCAGGCACCCCAACTATTAATTATATAGAAACTAAAACTATTGCAGGAAATACAATAGAATTTTTAATTACAGGTACAGAAGCAAGTTTTCCAATTGATTTTTTAGAGTATGCTGCTAAAGCATACCCATTTAAAACTTGTAAAACACTTACTCAAAAAGATAGTTCCCTAGTAATTGCCAATACTAAATCAGGATATTTTTCAGCTAAAGATAGGATAAACGAATTAGGGGAAACTTTTGATTTTGATATCCTTAGATACAGAAATGTAGCTACAGTTATTACCACTAATAATAACAAGTTTAATCCTGAATATAATATTGATGCTTATTGGTTAGTAGATTGGTTAGACAATCAACAATATAAATACAAATCTAATGGTACTACTTTAGGAGGAGAAAGCGCTAATATATCTTTTGAATTTACTTTAGAACCTATTACAATAGATGGAAGTAACCAAGACGGTTTTCCAAATATAGCAAATGTGCCTATAGATTTTCATAATTTAAATGATCTCCCTGCGGGTACTAATTATTATAATACTACTTACCCAAGTAATAGTTCTCCTTTTATTTCTGGCCTTTTAAAAAGTTATAAAAGAGGAGAAACATACCGTTTCGGTATTGTATTTTATAATAAAAAAGGAGAAGCTTCTTTTGTAGAACATCTTGCTGATATTAAATTTCCAGATATTTCAGAAGAAACTGATATCGAAACTATTGCAGGAACAGGTATTAAATACTACCCAACTTCTACTGGAGTAAGTACTACTACTACAGGGTATGCAATGGGGATAGAATTTAATCTAGATTTTAGTACTTGCCCTTTATTTTTTGCAGAATTTGAAAGTTATCAAATAGTAAGAGTAGAACGAACTGACACAGATAAAAGAAGATTATCTACAGGGACTATTAAAGCTTTTGCTGATATTACTATCGGAAATACTGTTCCTGAAGATTTTGATTTCAATAACCCACAAGGTTTTGGGCCAGGAATAACTACTCTACATTTATATGCCGATACTATAGCCGCAAGTGGGGGTAATAAAATAGCAAGTCTATTTAAATTTTTACAAACAGGCATTGCTACGGGTTACGGAGATGTTGTTGGGGATTTTGTTGCTATACATACTCCTGAATTATCTTTTAATTTTGAAAATATAGCAGGTATTGCTGCTAGTACAAGTAACGCATGCTTATTAGTAACAGGTGCTTATGTACATCCTACAGGAACTAATAAACCGACAATACCACTTTCTGGCCCAGAAACTCTTTGCAATAATGCAGAAGATTATAGAGCAACTATGAGAACGGTAGTTCCCGCAGATAGTCGCTCTACTGAATATATAAAAAGATTATATCCTAATGCTCTGTATGTAGAGATGAAGGATACTAGTACATATCTAGATAATATAGCAGGACCTATTACCGTAGGACTTTCTGATTATTACTTAAGGAACTATTATGCTACTTACGATAATATAGGAGGCAGCAGTAATGGTATAAATGACCCTCAAGATGGTGGAGGTGGGCCAAGTGATACTTATGAGGTAAGTAGGGGTGCTACAGGAATTTTAACTAAAATAGGAAAACTTACTCAAGATCCTATTACTCAGGATCCTCTTTTATTTCCTACTTCAACTTTTGAATGTTTTAATACTGTGTATGTAAAACCTGCCGCGCCTTATGATTTACTTGATTGTATTCCTATTGTAGACATTGTACTACCTAAATCAGAGGTTTATGGTGGTATGACGGCAGATGCTGTAGCGTCTAATATATTTATACCCGCCTCTCCTGTTATAGATAAAACTTCTGTTACTCCTAGAGTATTTGGAGGAGATATCTTTATTAGTATTTTTCCTTTTCAAAGTTCTAGCATTGAACTAGATCCAATATTTTATCCTGGATCAGGTACAGCTACTCCAAATGCTTTCGGAACTTCCAGAGTACGTTCTGCAGTTCTTCCCATAGAATCGTCGCTTAACATAGAATTGGCTTACGGAGCATCTCTTAAAACAGGAATAAAATACACAGAGGCAGTAAGTAATTCAGAATTTGAAGTATTAAGACAAGAAACTGCTAATACTTTTAAAGGAGCAGGAGAATCTTTTGATATGTATATTAATAATACTGTGTACTCTCGTGAGAATAAAGATGTTACTTTCTTTAGTCAGCCTGTGGGAGGAGGAAATTGTGGTATTAATGATTTACGTGCATATCTTTCAGATGTAAAAATTAATGAAGAAACAATAGATTCTTGGACAAAATTCGGTATTAATAATTATTATGATATTGATGATTATGGACCAATTAATAAAATTATTAATTGGAAAGATACTGTGTATTTTTATCAAGATAAAGGGGTAGGAATGTACGCTATTAATAGAGCTGCTATTACTACGACAACTGATGGGACTCCTACGCAATTAGGTACTGGACAAGGCTTCGGTAAGCATAGATATATTTCTAAAGAAAATGGAAGTATTCACCAGTGGGGAATACAAGCTAGTGATACAGGAATGTATTTCTTTGATGCTATTCATAGAAAAATATTTATGTTAAATTCTGGACAACAACAAGATCAAAATACTCCACTATCGGAAATAAAAGGTATTCACGCCTTTTTACAAAAATTACCTGCTGCTTCTTTTATTAGGAAAGAATTTGGAGGAGATGATCCTATTTTAAAGAAAGGTATAGCTGTAGGAAAGGATACTATTAACGATGAAATATATTTTACTTTTTTAGGAACAGGTAATTTCCTACCACTACTTACTAGTACTACCTATTATCCAGGTAATATAGTATATTCTCCAGCAAATCAGACTTATTATGTAGTCTTATTTGAATTCACTTCCAGTGATGACAAATACGAAATTTTAGCAGATTTAATAAAAAATTCTCGCACTGTGGTAGATTCTGATTATTTTATGGATACTACTATAGTATATGATGAATTAATGCAACAATTCTCCACACGGTTAAGTACTCAGACTCCAACTATCTGGATAAATAATGGCGATATATTATTAACACCTAGCCCAACAGCTCCTAATAAAATATATTCTCATAACTACGGAGATTGGGGTAATTTCTATGGCTCTGTAGAAGAAGCATCAATAACCATGGTACTTAATCCACAAGCTGACATTAATAAAGTTTTAAGAACTTTAGAATTTAATTCTATTGTTAGGGACAATACAGCAATAGTAGATAGAAATGCTACTATTACCGCCTTTAGAATTAAAACAGAAACTCAGGATACGGGTAAAGTATTATTTTCTGCAGGAAGAATTAAACGTAGATTTGATAAATGGCGAGTAAAAATTCCTAGAGATATTAACTCGGTTAATCAGCAAGGACGTTTGAGAAGTTCACATTTTATTGTAACTTTATACTTTGATAATAATATCAATAAAGAACTTATAATGAACAGGTTAATGTCTTACTTTGATTATCAAGTATTCTAATGAAGAAAAAGCCTAAAAACATACCGACCTATTATGACTTTTCAGGTACCCCTATTTTTAGGGATACTACTGCTCTTCCTTTTTTAGACGGAGGTCCTTTAGTAGATAAAACTAATCATGGCAAATTATTAAACAGTGTATATGCATCTGCTTTAGGTAACTATTATGCTAATGGAGGTATGTTAAAAAGAGCAGACGGCTCCTCTTCTCCAAGAGGTTTATGGGATAACATTCGAGAAAATGCTGGTTCAGGTAAAAAGCCTGCTAAGCAAATGTTAGCGCAAGAAAAAAAGATTAATAATAGTTATGAAAACGGAGGACAGTTCCAAGGTAACTATTCATTACCAGAAGACAGTTTTAAACAAGGTGGAAATAATTTACATAACAGCGTCTACGCATCTTCTCCTCAGCAATATCCTGCTGTATATAATTTTGGGGGTACATTAAAAAATAATCTAGCTACTAGACAACAAATGTACATGCCGCTTGATCACATCACGCGCACAGGTGGTAGTATATTATCAATGTCTAATACTCCTCAATTAGAAGGAGAGGGAAAAGACTTAGTGTATAAAGCAGGTGGTGTTATAGGAAATAATCCTATTTTACCCAAACCTATTGATCCAAAGTTACAGGCTTTTTTATCACATTCTCAACAAACTAGAGAGCAAAGTGGTTTAATACCTTTTCAAAATTTTCAGCAAACAATAGATTTAAATACAGGAACAATAAAAGCGCTATATCCATCAAATACTCCAGAAGCTCCTTTTATTCAGGAATCCATGAATAAAGAAGGGTTTGTTGCTAAACCTTACACAGTGCAGTTTGAACAAGCGGATGTATCTGCTAACAAACAAAAGAATAAAAAACTAATAAATTTAATAACTGAAGCACAGGCTATAGGAAAATCTGTAGGAAAAATTCCTGCAAATTTTTCTGAAACAGGTTTAAAAAATTTTAAAAATGTTGTAGAGGCTGAAAAAAGAGAAATTTTAGAAAAACAATCTGCTAAACAATTAGCAAAAGATTTTCAAGAAGGTAAAATATCTCAGGATAAATTTAGCAGCATTTGGAGAGATAGGAATTACAGTAGATTTGACGACAGGTGGAACCCTTCGGAAAAAGAATTGGAGCAAGTACAGGAAAATTGGAACGCAGGTAATCTTACCAATCCTCAAAATGCTATAAAAATAGCAGAATATGTTGCCGCAGGAGCTGCTCTTACCCCTGCAGGATTAGCACTTTTACCAGCGGCTGCTGCTGTTACCGCTATTCCAAAAGTAAGTGCCGCTCTTAATGCTTACGGATTATATAGTGGAGCAACTCATGCATTGCCTGCTGCATTTGAAAATTTTAAAGAAGGGGAACTTTTAAAAGGGGCATTTAATCTAGGATTAGGAGCAGTAGAAATGCTTCCTGGTGCACATTTTTTAGCTAAAACTGCAAGATATCTGCCTAAAGGACTTTCTAATGTGCAAAAAGGAAACGCTAAATTTGCAGATTTATTTAAAGAAGAGCAATTAATGCAAATTCAGGGCAAGTCTGATCTTAAAAAATTCGATCAAATACAGGAGGCTCGTAAATTGGGATTAGAAAAGGAATTTGCAGAAGGGCACCTTAAATATTACGGACCTATTGATAAAGAGCAGTTTATATATTTAGGAGCAAAACAAGAGGGTGGAGAGGCCGCTATGCACGTTATAAAAGGAACAAAGGCAAGTCTAGCAGATAGTAAATTAAAAGTTTTTGATACTAAAAAATGGGAAGAATTAGCTGAGTCTGCTACTATAAATAGAGCAGATATTAGAAAACTTTCTACCGAAGCACATGAAACAGTAAAAAATTCAGAAAATATAATAGCTAGTGGAAAAACCCTTACTTCTGCAGAACAACTTGCGTACAACGAAGCAAAAAGTTTTACAGAAACTGGTTCTGAATTTTTAGCTAAAAAAAGTTCAATAATGCGTCCTGCTGAATTAGAAAAAGCTATAGAGGCAGGGAAGTTTGCACATCTTAATGCAGACGAGCTTAGCCTACTTAAAAAAGTATCAGAAAAAAATGCTAGTTATTGGAATACTAGTAATAGGGCAAAACTAATTGAGCAGTTTAAAAATACCAAACATAGAATGCCGACTGAGGATGAGATAATGAAGAATTTAGGAGTAGCTGAAGAATTAGCTGCTGCAGATGCCGCTGCCGTGCGTAAAATAGTGGAAGACCCTAAATTTTTTAGTGAAGTAGAGCATTTTATTAATAATCCTAGTTCAGCTTATTTTACAACTAAATCTGCCGAGGATATAGAGGCACTTATAGAAGCGAGTATAGAATTTGGGCGAGTTCCTACAGCTACATTACAAATAATAAGAGCCACTCATGCTGCTCATTTACCCGCAGCTGCAGCTGGATTCCTTGAAGAAGATTCCCATACAATAGTTCCTATTCAAGAAGAATATATTACTAATACCGAAGCAGAAATATTATCAAGAGAAGATCCTAATAAATAATAATAATAGTAAAATTACATATATGAGCTCAAAAAAATCAAGTACAGGAATCCATATTAAACCTTCACATGAGGGGGATTTTACCGCTAAAGCTAACGCTGCAGGAATGGGAGTACAAGCATACGCTTCTAAAGTACTTAATGCTCCTGAAGGACAGTATGATCCTAGTACAAGAAGACAAGCTAATTTTGCTCATAATGCAGCAAGTTGGAACCATGCAATGGGAGGAAATATGTACGCTAAAGGCGGTAGTTTTACTAATTCAGGTTTTATGGCACTGCCTAAAGAAGTCCAAAACAAGATACGTTCTAGAGCATTTGCTGATGGGGGTCCTATGGCTCAATTAACGGAATTCAATAATGGAGGAGTTCACGAAGAGAATCCTTTGGGGGGAATTCCTCAAGGTACTGCTCCTGATGGTAGAGTTAATTTAGTAGAACAAGGAGAAACTAAATTAAATTCTGATAATTATATTTTTTCTAATGCATTAACGATAGATAAAGCCACTGCAGAAGAATTTGCTTTATCTAAAGCAGATGCAGGAAAGACTTTTGCTGATGTATCTAAAAAATTAAATAGACCTAATTCTCGTAGAGAAAATGACACTATTGAGCAGATAGCTATCAAAAGAGACTTGGATAATTTAATGAATGCTCAAGAAGCTTTTAAACAAAAAGAAGTTCAAAAGAAACTAGAAGAAATTCAATCTTTAGATCCTAATGCTTTATCTCAAGTAGCACAATCTTATCAACCTCAAGGAATGCCTGCTCAAGGAGCTCCTCAAGGCATGGAACAAGATATGGGACAAGAGCAAATGCCTCAAGGTCAGCCATCTCCTGAAGAGATGATGATGATGGAGCAACAAGGTCAAGGACAACCTCAAATGGATCCTGCTATGATGCAGCAAATGATGGCACAACAACAAGGTGCTTCAGAAATGCCTATGCAATACGGAGGCCCTATGTCTTACAAATGCGGAGGAAGCATGTACGACTTTGGTGGAAATTTAATGAATGCCCGCTCTTATGAATTTGGAGGAGCACAAGCGGCTCAAATAGGGGGACAAGTTTTATCTACTTTTGGAACTCTGGCAGGATCTATACCAGGAATAGGAACAGCAGTGGGAGCTGCCGCAGGAGGTTTAGGAAAAGGTTTAACAGAAATCGGAAATCAAAAAGCAGCGGGAGTAGAGAAGATAGGTTGGGGAGAAGTTGCTAAAAATGTAGGATTAGGTGCTGCATCGGGTGCTACAGGTGTTATCGGTGCGGTGGCACTCGGAGCAGCGGATAAAGCATTGGAGAGTACTTACGACGATCCTATTGAAAAACAACAAAAAAAGGATGCTTTGGCTTTAAGCCAAAATCCTAATAATCCTGCATTATTAGCAGAAGCTGCAGAAAGACAGAAGAATGCCGCTACTACAGGGATGATAAATCAAGGAATAGGGGCTGTTGGTGGAGCCATTGGGGGACAATTAGAAAATAGTGCTGTAGATTCTACAATGCCTACTACTGTTGTGCCCCCTGGCGCGTTGCCTCTAGAACAGTTAAACAACGGTACAATGTCCCCAACAGGAGTTGTTACTAATAAATACGGGGGGTATCAATTTGCTAATGGAGGTACACTAGGAGATCCTCCTGCAAACTTAACTCCTGCTGAACAACTTAAATTAAATCAAAATTACAATAGTACTTCTGGCACACCTTTAAAATCTGGAGAAAACGCTAGCATCTCTCCTGCTGATTTTGCAGCTATGCAAGCAGGAAAAAACTTTGCTACTTATTATAATCCTGTTCCTGTAAATACCTATGTTCCAGCAATGCCTGCAAAAAATTCTACTCCAGAACAAGTAGCTTATATGGTAAATGAAGATCCTATGGGTAAATCACGATGGGTAGATCAAGATGTATATAATACTTTTAAGGGAAATAAAACTAAAATGCAATTAGATAGTCAAGGTTTTCCTTTAATGGGGGCATCAGGTGCTCGTTACAAAGAATATGTTGATACTAGAGCGCTACAAACTCCTGTAACTTTTAGAGACGGAGGCCCTATGAATTATCCAACTTATAAAGACAATGCAGGCCCAATGGGACAACCTTTAACTAACTTGTATAATAGTGGAGGTATGTTTAATAATTTTGGATTAGGCGGAGATTTAGATTTTAATAGCGAGGATGATTATATTGATTATATGTCCCAAGACAATGCTATATTACTAAATAATCCTTGGAATAAACAATCTGTAGAGGAAAACTTACAGTTTAATTTACCTGCAACTGATTTTGAAGCAATGTCTTCCGCAGAACAGGCTAAATATTTATCAGATTTACAAGCTGCAGATGAAACTTTAAAAGATAAAAATCTTGATTTAACTATGAATCAAACTTGGGGACAAGCTGCGGGAATGGCTTTACCTGCTGCTTATAATCTAGGTCAAGGATTATTTGGCAAAGTAGGTACACTACGTCCAGAAGATTATTATCAAAAAGCAGATTTTAAAGGACAGACTTATAACGACAATCCTGAAAGACAAATGATACAGGATACTTACTCTCAGTTTTCTGATGCAACAAGAAATGCTGCACCTGGAGGAGGAGCATATTTAACAGCATTACAAAATCTATCTAGATCTAGAAATGAATCTCTAAGCACTCTTGCTAGAAATAAACAAGAACGCGAAATGGCATCAGCACAAGACGCTCAAATTAGAAATAAAGCAGTTGAAGCAGGAAATAAAGGGGTAAAAGCTAATGTAGATGATTATAATATTAAAGCTAAAGAAGCCAAACGTCAAATGTTAGCAGCAGGTTTAGGTCAAATTGCTGATATAGCAAAAGGTTCTACAGAAATGGATACTCAAACTGCTTATATGAAAGCAATTGCACCTGATTTTGCAGGCACTTTCAATTATAATACTAAATTTGATCAATTATCTGCTAAAGCTAAAAAAGCATTATTAGATAAAAAAAATAATAATAAAACTGTTTAATCATGCCAATTAGTCCTTATAGTACTCCGATACAATATGAATACAAGCCGCTGAACCTATCTGCTTTTGCTGCTCCTCTTAGTGAGATGCAGCAGAAGTTTGATATTGCTACAGAAGCAGTTGATGCTGCAGATTTTACATTAGCTAATCTTCCTTACGGTACAGATCCAGAAAGAGCTAAAGAATTAATTAAAACTGTTAAATCAAAAAGAGACGAGTTAGCTAAAAATTTATCTGAGACTAAAAACTATAAACAAGCTGCAAGTAAATTACGCGAGCTAAACACACTTTGGCAAAAAGACCCAGAATTAAATGCATTAGAAACTAATGCTAAATTGTGGGCACAAAGAGATAAAGAAGAGCGGGAGCGTATTGACAAACCAGGAGGAATTACTAGGGATCAATATTTACAGTGGAGAGAAGAAGAATTACATAAGTATAAAAAGGGGGAGGGCGCTAAGTTTGAAGCAGACGCTTCTAATCCAGAAGGTACTTACAATGTAATTACTGGTTCTACAGGTAGACTTGCTGATTTAGATAAAGAGTTTAGAGATTTGCAGATAGAAATTGCAAAGATGAACCCTGAAAAATCTATTAGCTACTTTACTCAAAATGGTGTCTCTATGAGCCCCGAAGAAAAAGTATCTTTCCAGACTACTATTAACTCTAAAGTTGCAGATGAAATTGCTAGAGAAACAGAAAAGTATCTTAGAAAAATTCCTAAGTTCAAAGATTGGGGAACAGAAGTTGCTCGATATAATTACAATCAAGCTACTGAATTTGGTGAAAATTTGGGACCTATAGCTAAACCCTTAACAGATGAAGCTGTTAATAATATTGATGAACAAATAAAATATAATTTAAAAAATACTAAAGGATTTAAAGATTCGGAAGACTATAAAAATTTATTAGATACTAGGGAAGATTTAGCTGTAATGGCGCAAACTGGAGAATACGACTCTGGTATGGTACAAGCGCTTTATACTCAACAGCATTTGAATAACTTATATGGTTCTCAAGATATTGCTAATATTCTGGCTTATAAGAATAGTAAAGTAACAGGAAGTGTTCGTAAAAACTATGAATGGGAAGCACAGCAAGCTGCAGCTGCCAAGGCTGCTGAAGCAGGCGGAGTTTCAGTAATACCTACTACTGATGCTAAGTTTTCTATAGAATCGTTATCTAAAGAAAAGAGAACATCAGGTAAAGACTTAGCAGTTACTAATAGAAAGATTAATGATTTAGTTGATGGTAACATAAGAGCTGCTATATTAGGAGCAGAGGGCAGTGATTTAAGAAAAAAACTTTTAAATAATCCAGATCAAGTTAGGGCCCGACAAGAATTATTATTAGGAGCAATAACTAAATCTATTGCACAAGGAGGAGATTGGAGTACTATGCAGTCTATAGCAAATGCCAACGGTATTACTATGGGAGAGGGCAGGGCCCGTGCTATCTGGCAGAGTATGACTAAAAACAATAATGTAGGTATATCTAATTACAGCAGATACTTAGATGAATCTAAAGAATCTTACGAAAAATATAATACTGCTAGTTCTCTAATGGGGGAAATTAAAAAAACTGTCACTACTACGGATGATTATAAAACATTCCTTTCAGGACTAGCTTCTTACCGACCTACAGATTTTGAAGTAGGTTCCTTGGGAGAAAAAACAAGAGATGACCTTACTGCCGCTCAAAAGAAACTATTTAATATTAATAATTATTCTGAGGAGCAATTAAAGAAAATAGGAAAAAGTAAACCTAGTACACTTTCTAAAGCTACTGGATGGGCAGATCAACTTTCTTTAGAAGAAGTGGCTAAACTAAAAGGGTATAAAAATTTCAAAGATGCCGTAGATAAAGGCTATAATTTTGAAGGATTTAAGTTTATGGAAATTACTAAAAAGTCTGGAGAAAAAGGAAGTTCTTCCTGGATTTGGGGTACCGATAATTATGAAAACCAAAGCGTTCAAGCAATGTTGACTAGAAAACAACAGGAAATTTATAATAAAAGCAGTGAAAAAAATGCAATGGCATTACGAGTAATAGGAACTCCTGCTGTAGATAAAACATTGACTTCATTCTTTGCTGCCCCTTCTGACATTCTTACTTACGACCCTGCTTATTCTAAAGATTGGAGTAATCAACCTGGATTTACGGAAAAGGGAGAAGTAGCTCCTGGTACTACTATAAATACCAAGATACCTGTAAGATTTGTTAGCCATGGCGGTAAATTACTTTATGAAGTTCCTATATTTTATTATAAAGATGGTGAAAAAACACAGGGAACTGCCGTAGTAGACGCAAAATCAAGTTTGTCGACTAAAAATTTAGCATTACTAGATAACCTAGATTTAAATTCACAAGGAGATAATGACGCTGACAAAGAAGTAAATGATGCTATTAAAGTAGCTAAATTTGATACTAAGTTTAAAGGTAATAATTTATCACCACAACTTATTGAAAGTGTTAATCCTAGCATAGGAACTAAAGGAGTAAATTTATATTCAGTACCTTTTGACAATGCTTCTAGACTGCAAGTAGTTAAAATGCAATTAGAAAAAGGATCTGCCCCTGTATTAATGATTGCCCAAATAGATACTAATTCTGGCAAAGTTTTAGGATACCTTAATAATCCTGAGACAGGCAATACTTGGTATGAAGATGCTACATTAAATACAGCTGCGGATGCCGCTAAGAATATAATCATACAAACATTAGGAGAATAGAAGGGATTACCTATCTTTGTTATTATATAATTTTATTATGGCTAAACAACCGACTCCAATAGTACCTAAAGTAAATCCATTAAGAGAGCAAGCATTAAAACTTTCTGAAAAAGCAGATAAAACTTTAGGATATAACAGAGAAATAGTAGATAAGGTAGGACTGGGTAAAAAAGCAGAATTTAGGGGAATACAACGTTACTATGATGTTAAACCAGGAGATTTCTACGACCCATATGAGGATTATGTAGATACAAATACTTTAAAAGGTGGAGAATTTAATGTCGATGAATTAAATAAAATTAGAGCAGTCAATCAATCTAATTGGCAACAAGCAGGAAATGCGGTAAAAAGAGTAGCTGTTAATATAGTTCCACAAATTGCTTCTAATTTGTCGGCTATGACCGATATTAAGGGATATTGGGATGCTGAACATGCTGCTCAAAATAACATAGTTAATTGGGCACAGGATTTAAAGAAAGAAGTAGACGAAGACTGGTTTCCTATTTATGAAGAAACTCCCCAATCTATGAATATTAGTGATCCTGCTTGGTGGATGTCAAGAGGATCTGGCTTAGTAGAATCTATAGGAGCTTTTGCTGCTACAGGTCTAGTAGGAGGTAAATTAATTTCAGGAGGACTAAAAGGTTTAGGCGCTGTTACTAAAGGTAAAGATCTTACTAGAGCTTTACTAGGAGCTCAAAAATCTAAAAATCTACTCACAGCAGCTAGTACTTTAGGAAATGCTGTAGCAATGAACCAAACAGAGTCAGTAATTTCTGCTACAGAAGTCTTTAATTCTACATATCAAGAAAAATTAGCACAAGGTTGGAAAAGAGATAAAGCAAAACAAGCTGCTTCCGAAGCCGCGGCAACAACAATGAATTTAAATAGGATAAATATTTTATTCAATTTAACTTCAGCAAGAGCTTTTATATCTCCAGTTAAGAGTACAAGAGAAATTCTAAAGCGAGCTACAGGATTAGATAAACTAGGCCATTTGGTAATGGAAGGTAGTCAAGAAGCTGCAGAAGAATTAGTAAACTTAGTAGCAGAAAAAGCAGGTAAAGCAAAAGGAAAACAGCAGTCTTATTCATTCAACGATGCGTTGAAAGATATTAAAACTATGGAAGGCTTTGAAGCAGCCTTTTTAGGAGCTTTAGGTGGTATAGGTCAAACAGGTATTACTTCTGCTTCAGAGTATTCTAAGTATGGCGCTGGGAGTACTAAAGATTCAGAAGGAAACAGGATAAGTAAAGTTTCTTACGAAAATGATCGTTATGCGAAGCAGCAAGAAGTCATTGAGGAATTAAAAGCAAAAGGAGTTAACGTTACAGACATAATGTTGAACTTCAAAGATAATGTGCTGTTCCAGGAAAAATTGTACAAAGCTGCTGAAAAAGGGGATACTGCTGAAGTTGAAAACTTAAAACAGCAAGTATTTGAAAATAAAGCAATTCAAGCTTTTCAATCTGGCTCTACGGAAGTACTAGAGGATTTATATAAAGCAGAAGCAGAGAAAGATCCTGATGAAGTAGGTCAGGAATATATAGACAATGCAAACCGAGCTTTAACAGAACTTAAAGAACTAGAAGCTATTTATAATAACTTTGAGGACTATGCTAATGTAGACGAAATTTTCTTTAACAGGGCTAACAAGAACCGTGTCACAAGAAACGCCAAGTACACCGAGCAGCTAAAAAAAGAAACTGATTTCGTACTACATAAGGATATACATACTATTGCTGATAAGTATAGCTACGACAGAGAAAGAGATATCTTAATTAAAGAAGACGGAAAAGTAGTAAGGACTGATAAAGTGATAGAAAAAGTTCCGCTTTCCTACGCATCATCGGATTTAGAAACTAATCAAGGAAAAACAGAAGCTGAACAAAAAATCTATGATAAATTTCTAAATGAGGTTCAAGCACTTCCTTCTTATAAAGATTCTATTCTTTATAATGAAGAATTAGAAAAAATACAGAAACTACTTACTACAGTAGACGAAGAGTTTGCTACAATCACAAGTAAAGA
>Ga0105097_10000425_pt1 | contig 19206 bp, 18 predicted proteins | sample PPLLak12cMay2015_FD_87035 | JGI IMG/M metagenome (GOLD analysis project Ga0105097, IMG submission 87035) | Freshwater sediment microbial communities from Prairie Pothole Lake near Jamestown, North Dakota, USA - PPLs Lake P7 Core (1) Depth... | ecosystem: Environmental > Aquatic > Freshwater >...
AGCTTCCAGGCTTACGATTTCTTCGGCGGTGCTGAAGGCAGTTACCAAAACGCAAATTGGCTGAGTGGGTGGAACACGACAGGTCCTGTTGGGATCGCGAAAGCACAATACCTGAAGTTGCGCTTGCAGGCTTTTGGAATCGCTGGTAAATACCTGATTAACAGCAAGAATACGCTGGTCGATCCCACCTGTTCGCAATCAGCACCATATAACTGCCCTAAATTTACCCTTTACCTGGAAGAGACCAAAGCATATTATGTTGCCCAGTCTTATGCCGCTGCGATAGCGGAGGGTTTCGCCGGGAATATCTGGTTTGACGGTACGGGAACCTGGCGCCGGAATAACGGCTTGTTAACGCTCAATCAGACACCGGATCCTTTATTTGCGTACAAGGCCTATGACTTTGCGGCTCAGATGTTGGATGGCGCTCAACTGGTAACACGAGTTACCGATTATCCGGCAATAAGCGGGTATGAGTTCGGATTTGCGAGTTCAAACAACCATATTTGGGTAATCTGGTCGACCAGCGCCTCTGCTCAATTAATCCGCCTCCCTGCCATGCCGAACGCTGTGTATGATGTGGATGGAACCGCATTACCCGCCGTCCAGGATTTGACGGTGACAACTATGCCGATCTACCTGGATATGCCAGCTGCTTTGCACAGACTGATTTTCCCGATGGTGGCAAATAATTACAGCCAGGTTTCCCTGGTAAACGGTGATTTCGAACAAGGAACCCAAGGTTGGAACGTTATTGCACAAACATTACCAGCAACGATTGTGAGTAGTGCTCCACCCAGTCAGCCCGACCCAAACATTCCGCTGGGTACAAAATCCATGCTTCTTGGTAACCCCACTCTGGCTTGTAATTCCGTACCCGCCAATGGGATAGCCGCCGTCGAGCAGATTTTGAGTGTGCCCCAAGTGCAACCTCAGCAGACAATCATCCTTGATTTTAAGTACATAATCTATTCGCAGGATTATGGCGCAAATACCAACTACGATGCCTTCGAAATTCTGATCAACAATGCAACGCAGCCGGCTTTTATTGACGGCAACTTGATTCCGCAAGGCAGTAATCCCTGCTTGTGGAATCGGGTGCCCAGCGCAGGCAATCCAAGGGGTGGGATAACCAGCGGATGGGCAGTTGGCCAGGTAAATCTTACACAGTACGCCGGGCAAACCATTACCATCCGCTTCCGGATTATCAACCGACCGGATACTTTCTATAACACCTACACCTTCCTGGACGAGGTAAAAATCGTCATCCAATAACAAAAGGGTTAATTACACGTCATTTTTCATCAAACATCTGGTAATAGGCCTGGTCCAGGTCATCGTCGGATAAGTGCGCATAACGTTGCGTAACGGCAATGTTCTTGTGCCGGGCGAGCTCCTGGGCTACTTTTAAATTCCCCCCAGATGCTCGGAGAACAGTAGTCACGAAATAATGGCGAAAAGAGTGGGGGGTGATTTTCTCGAGAAACTGATCTCCAAGGGCCTCTTTTACGCGTTGGGCGACAATGTTTCTTCCGGTTGTTGTGGTCATCGGCTTAATTTTTTTCCCAGCACCACGATCATGCCGGGCAAAGAGGGGTAGGGAGGCCAGTGATTTTCCTGATGTGCCATCCAGTGCGGCTCGGGCTGCCAGGTAATCCCTCAGCGCAGCCATGCTGCGGGCGGAAAAGCGCACAACAGCCTGACGATCACCTTTACCGATAATCAGTGCCTTGCCTTCGTTCCAGTCCAGGTCGCCGCGCTGCAGGTTGCAAGCCTCGTGAACACGCAGTCCGGTATCTGCCAGGGTCAGGATGAAAGACCGATCACGCAGGTTGCGCAATGATTCAGTTTCCTCGGTGACGGGGGCATGAGCAAGATTAATTGCATATTCAATTAATTCATCAATTTTTTCACGTGGAAATTGAGGTAGACGTTGGCCAGGTTTGCGTGCTCGCTGACGCATAAGCAATTTAATCCTGGCTATATTTGGATTGGACAATCGCTCAGCGGATAGGAACTCATAAAAATTAAGTACAGCCTGAAGATATAGCATTTCTGTAGCAGGTGTGTATATCTTCAGGTAAATTGCAAATCGGCCGACCTCATCCTCGGATAAGTTCTGGATAGGGTATTGGTCAACGTCGATATTTTTTTCCTCCTCAAGATAATTACAGAAAGATGATAATCCATAATGATATGTTTCACTCGTCAATTGGCTCCTTGATAATCCAACCATATCCAAGTAGGAGTTTATCGCACCTCTTACGGAAACAATATCAGAATTAGTTTGAGTGAGGTTGACCATTTTTCTCCGAAATGATTAATAATAAGGTTAGGGCAATATTTTTCCAGAGTGCCAATTCTCTCCGTAGTGATACATGATCCAGTATATTGTCTTGATAACTTCCAATCGCTAAATTTTCTATTCTATTGTCAGTTTTTATTCCATTTAAATGTCTGACAACCTCAATGGTCTCTAATCTTCGTTCGATATGTTTTGCCATTATTAGCCGATGTTCTAGAACATAATGCAAATCATCTTCTGGCACCAGTGCGAGCTCGTCAGGGGTTAGGGTTGATTTGGCTAATGCATAATATCCACCAAGTTTCCATCGACCTCCACCAAATTCAGTGGTCTTCCATTTTCGATTTGGTCCGGCTAATTTCGGTAGGGCACCCGCACACTTTCTACTACAGACTGTTCTTTCCGGGGTCCTTTGGTAGTGCGCTCTAGAAATCTCTGTGCCGCAAATTACACAACGCCTCGTAGTTTTCATATTGCGTCTACTCCATTGTTTGCCTTAATAATACTTAACCCAAACATGATGATTATAATTCCTATTTTTCCAATGTCAATCCCCCCACCCGAATATTATGCTGGGAGTCTTTGTGGTGTCTTAAAATTTGCGATATGGAGTTTGGCTTTCCATTAGCACCCACGCAATGGCTAATCCCCAAAATTATTGTTCGTTCTAGCTTACCATCCCCCTGCCCCGCCGCGAGTGTCATGCGACAAACATCTATGTTATTCATTCCCGTTCTTATACTGAGATTTGAAACAGATATCTTGACAAATAGCACATTAGTTCTATAATATTCAGCAGGGATTTCCCGATGGAAATATTTGAGACGTTAAATATCTTGAGCGAGCAGATGGACCTTGAGCCGGCAGAAGGCATGCCCTGTCCCAGGCTGTCGACGGAACAAACAAAACCATCGAGGTATCAAGCGGCCGGAGTGATTTTCCAGCCGGCGGTTCCCAAAGGGCCACAAATCTCGCTGATGAAATCCTTGCTCACATCGGCCTGCGAGCGCAACTGCTTTTATTGCCCCTTCCGTTCAGGACGAGATTTCCGCAGGGCGACACTCAAACCGGACGAGATGGCGCAAGCCTTCATGGCGTATCAAAAATCCGGTATTGCAGAGGGATTGTTCCTCAGCTCCGGGGTTGCCGGAGGTGGCCTCTCAACCCAGGACAAGTTAATCGCAACAGCTGAGCTACTGCGCAATAAGCATAACTTCAAGGGTTATCTGCACCTGAAAATTATGCCGGGTGCCGAACAAGCCCAAGTAGAACGGGCAATGCAGCTTGCCGATCGAGTATCTATCAATCTGGAAGCTCCAAATACTCAACGGCTGCAGGCCTTAGCACCCCGTAAAGAGTTCATCCAGGAGCTGCTTCAGCCGCTGCAATGGGTAGAAGAGATCCGTCAATCCCTACCTGGAAATTACGGCTGGCAAGGACGCTGGCCGTCCTCAGCAACGCAATTCGTCGTCGGCGCAGCAGGAGAGAGTGATACAGAGCTTCTCAAGCTCACAGAATATCTCCACAACGCACTGAGATTACAGAGAGTCTATTTTTCGGCTTTCCGCCCAGTCCAGGATACCCCTCTAGAGAACCAACCTGCAGAATCACCACAGCGCCAGCTGCGTCTATACCAGGCGGCATTCTTGATACGGGATTATGGCTACAAACTGAACGAAATACCCCTGGACTCAACAGGAAACCTGCCGAAAGATGTCGACCCAAAATTAGCCTGGGCGGAACTACATCTGCGCGAGTCGCCTTTGGAAATCAATAGAGCCAATTTCCAGGAACTCATCCGCATCCCGGGAATTGGTCCTGTCACAGCGCGATCAATTATCAAGTTGAGGCGTACGAATCGTTTTTTGCAGGTTGAAGATTTACGCAAGGCGGGTGTCAATTCAGATCGTGCCTTCCCCTTTATATTGTTGAATGGAAAATACCCGACTGTGCAGCTTTCCTTCTGGTAATCCGACTATACTACCCGTCGTTTTGACTCAATTGGACCCAGGCTCCAACCCAGGGTGTACCAATTCGATTGCGTTGCGGTACATCTACAGATTTTACCTTCTCGGCTACCTGGGCGGATAGCATAGCAACAGCCGGCCAATCTTCAGCTAAGACTGCTTGCTTTATTTTGGCACTCAGGCGTTCAGTCCACACCCACTCCATCTGAAAGCGATCAGCTTTAAGCCAGTATCCCCGCTTTTCCCAGGCGACAATAGAGGTTTCGATGGTTGTGTGGATTGACTCCAATGCCAGGCTGATGTATGCTACGAGATCTCTGGTCTCATCATTGGCGTCTTGCTGCTCCATCAATTCTCTCAATGCCAAGACGATGCTGCGTAGTAAAATAGTGCGTTCCTTGGCGGCGGATTCTGGGTTTATGACCCGACTCATAATCTTCTCCCGGATGGTTTATGACACGCGAAACCCGATTATATTCGATTATTGACGCTCCTACCGCTCTGGCTTATAATCTTGCAGTTACAGCTTGACGTTGGGGAAGTGTCGGAATTGGCAGACGAGCGTGACTTAGGATCACGTGCCGAAAGGCGTGAGGGTTCAAGTCCCTCCTTCCCCACTGCTCCATTCAGGATCGCGACCCGGCATCGGGTTTGTTCGCTAAATTTCTTATACTTGTCTTACAATGGCATGATATAATCCGCCCGGTTTGGTAAATATTCCCCAAGCCGGCTAATTATTTTAAAGAAGGAAAACTATTTTGAAAATCGAATCGCAACCACGAGAAGATCAGCAGATCGAACTGACCGTAGAATTTGAACCGGCTACACTGGAAGATTTCAAAAGACGGGCTGCCAAACGATTGGCAAACCGCGTCAAAATACCAGGCTTCCGTCCCGGCAAAGCCCCCTATAACGTGGTTGTTCGGCAAATTGGCGATGGTGCAATTTTAGAAGAAGCACTCGATATCCTGGTTGACGATCAATATCCCAAAGTCATAGAGGAATCCGGCATTAAACCCTATGGCCCTGGCTCTCTAGAAAAAATCGTCAGCATGGATCCTCCTGTCCTGCAATTCGTCGTCCCGCTGCAGGCCGAAGTGACCCTTGGCGATTACAAATCAATCCGGCAGCAATACGAAGCACCGCAAGTAGAAGAGTCGGAAGTCGAGTCTGTTATTGACGATCTGCGCGGCCAGCGTGCAATTCTTGAGCCGGTCGATCGCCCGGTCCAGGAAAGCGATGTGGTCACTGCAAAATTAAGCGCCACACGTGTCGCAGTCGATGAAGAAGAGTCCACAAGCTTAATAAACGAGATGTCTTCTCCCTTTCTGGTTGAGAAGGCCGGTGCCTCCCGTGAGGATGAATGGCCTTTTCAGGGTTATTCAGAGCGATTTATTGGATTAACCGTTGGTGCGGTATCGGATTTTGAGTACACATATCCGGATACAACACCATACGAAATGTTGAAAAATACGGTCTGCAATTTTCATTTTGAGGTTGAAGAAATTAAAGCTCGCAACCTGCCACCCTTGGATGACGATTTTGCGGCCTCGGTCGGCGAATTTTCCAGTGTGGAAGCGTTGCTGGAGCGTATCCGCACCAACCTGGCGCTCGATAAGCTGACCCATTACCATGACGAGTATGACCAGAAAATTCTTGAGGAGTTGGTCGGCCAAACGGAATTCAAATATCCTCCACAAATGCTGGAAGATGAAATTGACAGTGTAATTAATAATCTAAAAAACCGGCTGGAGAACCAAAAACAGGACCTGGATTTGTACTTAAAGGCACGGGGTATGGACATGGATGCCTTGAGAGAAGAATCTCGCCCGGTGGCTGAGACACGCTTAAAAAACACTTTGGCGCTGCTCGAGCTGGCAAAGGCTGAAGAAATTAAGATTGACGAGAAAGCCTTCGAGGCCGAGGCATCACAAACAATGGCATCCCTGATGCAGTCATTGTCAGAAAAAGAAGCTCGCCGGCTCTTCAGCCAACCGATGTATGGCAACCTGATGAACAATATCATGGCGAACATGTTAACCGCCCGTTCCTATGATACCTTGCGGAACATTGCCTCTGAAGGGGCATCTGCCCTAGCCCTGGCTGCCGTGCAGCCCACAACTGAAGAGATCGATGATGTTGAAACCAGTGATGACGAGGTCATCTCTGAAATGGCGGAAGTTGTACCTTCCGAAGAAGAAGAAGCGATCGTAATTACTGGTGAAGAAGAATAATTGAGAAGTGGATCACCCAACACGATATTTGGAGACCTTGATGAACATAGAATACCCCCAATCCTTAATCCCGATGGTTATCGAAACCACCAATCGCGGCGAGCGCGCCTACGATATCTACTCGCTGCTGCTGCGCAACCGGATCGTATTCCTGGGCACGCCGATCAATGACCAGGTGGCCAATGTCATCGTTGCCCAGCTGCTTTACCTGAGCAACGAAGATCGCGAATCACCTATCCAGATGTATATCAACAGTCCAGGCGGTATGGTCTATGCCGGTATGGCGATTTATGACACCATGCAAATGATCCCTAACCCGATCAGTACTCTGGCGGTTGGAATGACCGCATCATTTGGCACGGTGCTTCTGACAGCCGGCACCAAGGGTAACCGCTATGCCCTGCCAAACGCCACAATTCATATGCATCAACCTCTTGGCGGCGCACAAGGCCAGGCCTCGGACATCGAAATTCAGGCCAGAGAAATCCTGCGGTTGAAGGACGACTTGAACCAGATCCTCGCCAAACATACCAACCAATCGATCGAGACTATCGAACGTGATACAAACAGGGACTACTATCTGAATGCCCGAGAAGCAGTAAACTACGGGCTGATCGACCAGGTAATGGAAATTCCGGAGCTGAAACAGCTGCCGGCGGCAAAGACCAACGGCAAGTAATCAATAACCGGTCCAGTTCATTGACGGCGCTGTGGAGGAATACCTCTACAGCGCCGGTTGCATTCAGGACATTCTGTCATATAATGAATTTTCAGTTTCAATATCCTGCAAGTGCTGAGGTATTCATGAACATACAAGGCTTGATCCTGGACATGGACGGGGTCATCTGGCGTGACCGCGAGCCGATAGGCGATCTGCCCTCAATATTTAATGAAATCAGCCGCCGCGGTCTACGTGTAACCCTGGCAACGAATAATGCCACCCTGACGCCGGAAAAATTCCTCGAGAAATTGGCTGGTTTCGGCGTACAGCTCGAACCCTGGCAATTCGTCACTTCGGCTCAGGCAGCCGCAGAGTTCCTGGCGCAGAAGCATCCTGCAGGCGGGCCGGTGTACATTATTGGCGAGCAGGGACTGGTGGACTCGTTGAGCAAGTACGGTTTTTTCCAAGGAGATAATGCTCCTTTGGCAGTGATTGCGGGGATGGATCGACAACTAACCTACAAAAAGCTTGCCCAAGCAGGTTTGTTGATCCGGGCTGGAGTCTTCTTCATTGGCACTAACCCGGATCGCACCCTACCCACCCCAGAAGGTCTCATCCCAGGAGCTGGATCGATCCTGGCTGCGCTCGAAGCTGCAACCGATGTCCGCCCACACCTGATCGGCAAACCCGCCCCAGAGATGTACAGAGTTGCCTTGCAACGATTGGGAACACTGCCGGAAGAAACCCTGGTGGTTGGCGACCGCGTGGAAACTGATATCGCCGGCGCCCAGGAGCTGGGCTGCCGAACCGCACTGGTGCTGACAGGCGCTACTTCCCGTGAAGCGGCGGGCCTTTGGCAGCCGAAACCAGATCTTATTTGCGAGGACCTGGCTCAGGTTATCAATCAGCTTCCACTTATAAGTAATGGAGACGAATGACTAAGGCTAATATTTTTGACCAGGACTTAGAAGAACTCCAGGCATGGGTAGTGGCCCAGGGTGAACCCAAATACCGTAGCCAGCAAATATGGCAGGGTTTATACCGGCAGTTTTGGAATGACCCCTCACATTTCACCTCGCTATCCGCCGGACTACGCACTCGTCTGGGTGAATCGTTTGCTTTTGGCAAGCTGACACCCGGTCTATCGCTTTCCTCCAGCGACCAGGAGACGTGCAAAACTCTCTTTTGGTTGGAAGGCGGCCAGGCGATTGAAACTGTGCTGATGCGTTATGAGAAACGCCGTACCCTGTGCATCTCCACCCAGTCCGGCTGCGGGATGGGGTGTGTATTTTGCGCAACCGGGCAGATGGGATTTCGCCGTCACCTTACCAGCGGTGAGATCATCGAGCAGGTCTTGTATTTTGCCCGGCTGCTCCATAAAGAAGGAGAGCAAGTTACCAACATCGTGATCATGGGGATGGGGGAACCTTTCCATAATTATGAAGCCACACTGCAAGCCATAGATCGGTTGAACCATTCCGACGGTTATAACTTTGGCTCGCGGCGTTTCACGATTTCCACTGTGGGACTCGTTCCGATGATCGAACGTTTCGGAAATGAGAATCGGCAAGTAAATCTGGCAATCTCGCTGCATGCGGCAGAGGACGAGCTCCGCTCCGGCATGCTGCCCATCAACCGGAAATACCCGATCCAGGTATTAATACAGGCCTGCCTGGATTATGTCCGGAAAACCCACCGTCGCGTGACTTTTGAATGGGCATTGATTCACGATGTCAATGACACCCCAACTCAGGCCAACAAACTTGCCGAGCTTCTTCAAGTCTTCCGCCAGGGACAGGTGGCGCACTGCCATGTGAATGTTATTCCCCTCAATCCCACCCTGGGGTATTCAGGTAAAGCGACAACACCCGCCCGGGCAAGAGCATTCCAGGCGATTCTGGAAGCCAATGGCATCCCCTGCACCATCCGTTTGCGCAGAGGCATCGATATACAAGCCGGCTGTGGGCAGCTTGCAACGGTAGCAGCTAATGTCGGGAAAGATGATCCCGGTTAGAGAAGAGATACTCACTGCCGGCCTGCGCAGCCTGTACAACCTGCTTTACCACCAGTTCGCGTGGAGCTATGATATTGTTGCTGCGGCAGTCTCTCTGGGCAGGTGGCAGTCCTGGGTGAATGAATGTCTCCCCTATCTCAACGGTCCACGCATCCTGGAAATTGGTTACGGGCCAGGCCATCTCCAGGCGGAAATGGACTCCAGAGGATTGCAGGTATTTGGGGTAGATGCAAGCCCGGAAATGGCACATATCGCTCAAAAAAGATTGTTGCGCAAGGGAATAAACTCCAGGGCAATCATCGGTTATGCGCAATACATGCCTTATTCTTCAGGCGTATTCGATCAGGTAGTGGCAACTTTCCCCTCGGAATATATCGCTGATCCCCAGGCACTTTCAGACATCTATCGCATTTTGAAACCAGGAGGGATGTTGCTGATCATTCCGTTTGCCTGGCTGACAGGTAAACACTGGTACGAACGAGCCCTCTCCGGGTTATTGAATGTGCCCCACCGTTCTTCTGATTGGGAGAATAGGTTTATTCAACCATTCATCGATGCCGGGTTTACTTGTTCCCTGACCGAAATCAACCTTAATTCAAGTGCTATACTCATTATTCAAGGCGTTAAGGAACCGGCAAGTTGATGTAAAATTCTATCTATGGAAATTCAGATAGCCGTAACAAAAACAAGAAAATACGCCGTTTCTAGCAGCGGCGATACCGTGGAGGTCGTCGAGCGTCCGCAAGGCGGTATTTCAGTGGTATTGGCCGATGGACAGAGTTCCGGCAAAGGCGCAAAGTGGATATCCACATTAGTTGTTCGCAAAGTCATCACCCTGCTTGCCGAAGGCGTGCGAGACGGCGCAGCAGCCAGGGCTGCTTCAGACAGCCTGTTCACCGACCGCAGCGGTAAAGTGTCCTGCACGCTGAACATAATCTCTGTCGACCAGCAGACGCGCACCTTGGTCATCACCCGTAATAACCCCGTCCCGGCATTTATCTCTCTGCATGGAGAGATTTCCGCGTTAGAGGAAAGCAGCATTCCTATCGGACTGTACCGAGACACGCGACCTGTGATCAGTGAGATTCATCTTGAGCCCGGCCTGACCGTCGTCGTGTTTTCGGACGGCCTGGTACACGCTGGTGAACGATATGGAAAACCGATGGATATCGGGATAACCTTAGCTGACCTGCTGCTGGACGAAGCCCCGTCCGCTCAATTCATTGCTGACACTCTCCTTGCCCAGGCCATGAACCTGGATCAACAACGGCCGGTAGATGACATCAGTATTGTGGTCTTACAGGTAATCGATCCATCAGGCGACGACATCCGCCGCATGTTTGTACGGCTGCCACTGATTTAATGGACTGGGGAATACCAGTTGATGGAGTCACAGAAACAACTCCTGATCGGGATTGTTGGCCCATGTGCTGCAGGAAAATCGACCCTAAAAACCGGGTTGGAGAGGCACGGAATAGTTGCTCGCCACATTGCCCAGGAACATTCGTATGTGCCCAACATGTGGCAAAGGATTGTTAATCCTGATCTGCTGATTTTCTTGGATGTTACTTATCCAACAACGATGATCCGCCGCCAGATGGAATGGAACGAAGCCGAATACCAGGAACAGCAAAGACGGCTGGAACATGCCAGGCAGAGTGCAAATTGCTATATTGACACAGAATTGTTATCAATAGATGAGGTTTTACAATCGGCACTCAGGTTCATCCAGGAGTATCGCCAGCCGTAATTAATAAATAGTGTTTGATAACAAACCTAATACAGAGTATAATTGCCGCTTGCCAGCCTCTGACTGGCATTTGTGTGAATGGAGGCCGAAAAAAAAGCATGCAAAGGTACCAAATAAATCTCATCATCATTGTTGTTATCGTAGCACTTGCCCTGCTGGTGATTCTCCCACTGGACAGCCATTCAGGAATACACTTTGCGGGTATCAATAAAGATATTGGCACTCGCCTGGGCCTGGATTTAGTTGGCGGTATTCAAGCCCTTTTAGAGGCGGATCTTCCGGCAGATGCAGCGATTGAAGCGGATGCTATGTCTACCGCCACGCGGATCGTGGAAAACCGTGTGAATGGATTGGGCGTAAATGAAGCTGTTGTCCAGCAAGCCGCCGATCGACGTATTCTCGTGGAACTACCCGGTGAAACCGATCCAGAAAGAGCCCTGGCGGTGATCAAGGAAACCGGTTTACTTGAATTCGTCGATTTTTCTAATCTATCGGATGCTGAGATTGAGGCGCTGCTTGCTGCCCAAGCCCCAATCCAGACTGACTTTGGCCAGTCGACAAACACGAACACTTCAGCCACGGGCACCGTAACCTCCACTGTGGACAGCAGGGTTTTCCCGACTGTCATGACCGGAGCAGCTTTGAAAAATGCCCAGGCCACAGTCAGCGAGTTTGGCGATTACCAGGTAGCATTTGAATTAACGAGCGAAGGAGCGGATATTTTCCGCGATTTTACCCGTGCGCATATTGGCGATGTCCTGGCGATTGTCCTGGACAAACAGATTATCTCCGCTCCGGAGATCCAAAACGAGATCCCAGACGGTCAGGGTTTAATCAGTGGAAGCTTCGATGCTGAAGGCGCCAATTCACTTGCCGTTCAACTCCGCTATGGCTCGCTTCCCATCCCCTTGACTGTGGTCAGCACTCGATCCATCGGTCCAACCCTAGGGCAAGATTCACTGCAAAAAAGCCTAGTTGCCGGTTTGATCGGCTTCACGATCGTATTCCTGTTTATGGGAATTTATTATCGCATGCCGGGTATTGTCGCGGATATCTCGATCATTATCTACGCCCTGATTGCTTTCGCCTTATTCCGGTTTATCCCAGTTACCCTAACACTGGCAGGGGTGGCAGGATTTTTATTGAGTACCGGTAGTGCGTTGGACGCCAATATCCTGATTTTTGAGCGTTTCAAAGAAGAATTACGCGCCGGCCGGACACTTTCTCAGGCATTTAATCTTGGGTGGCAGCGCGCCTGGCCTTCCATTCGAGATTCAAATATTGCAACTATAATTACCTGTGTAATTCTGTTCTGGTTCGGGAGCGCCTTTGGTGCGACGATTGTGAAGGGTTTTTCGCTAACCCTGTTCATCGGCGTTCTGATCAGTCTTTTCACCGCTCGCTTCGTCTCCCGTTCACTACTGGAGGCGGCGCTGAATATTTTCAAGCCGAAAAATTACAGCAAATGGTTCGGGCTGTAAAGGAACATTATTATGCAAATCAACATCATCGGTAAACGCTACCTGTTTTTCCTGATCTCGGCGATTATTATCATCCCGGGGTTAATATTGCTGGCTTATGAAGCCAGCACTGAACAACTCCCATTGGCAATTGATTTTACCGGTGGAAGTCTGACGGAAGTAAAACTTGACAGCGGCGATCTGCCACTGCCGGCAGAAGTCGTTAGCTTCCTCGAAAACCAGGGGTATGAAGATGTAAAAGTGCAAACAACCGGCGAAGGCACATTGGTGATTCGCACTGTGGCCCTGGATGAAACGCAACAGGGTTCATTAATTCGCAGTCTGCAAGATGAATTTGCTGCCGATCTAACCATTTTGCGGATTGAAAGCGTAGGAGCTACGATTGGCCGAGAAGTGGCAATTCGAGCAGCTGAGGCAGTTGCCGTCGCAGCTGTGATCGTCGTACTGTTTATCACCTTTGCTTTTCGAGGTATTCCACACGCTTTCCGTTATGGCGTGTGTGCCATCCTGGCGATGATCCATGATGTGGCAGTGGTGCTCAGTGTTACAGCAATCGGTAGCTGGTTCTTCGGATGGCAAATTGACGCCCTCTTCTTGACCGCTTTACTGACAGTTATCGGTTTTTCTGTCCAGGATAAGATCGTTGTGTTCGACCGTATCCGGGAAAACCGTAATATTTATAAACGGCTTCCCTTTGAAACTCTGGTCAATCACTCGGTAGTACAAACCCTGCAGCGATCAATCAACACTCAGCTGATGACCGTGGAGTTTATGTTGCTCTCGCTGGCCTTGTTTGGCGGCGTCACGCTGCGTGAGTTCGCGGTGATCTTGCTGATCGGTCTGTTATCGGGAACCTATTCCTCAATCTTCATCGCCTCTTCCACTCTGGTAGTGTGGGAGAATCGCGAATGGACCTGGTGGTTCAACCGGAAACAAAAGCCGGCAGCAGCTTAGGAAGAAAATGGCAAAGTTACACATCCAAGGCGGAATTCCGCTTTCCGGCGAGGTAACGCCTTCCGGCAATAAAAATGCCGCCCTGCCCCTGCTGGCAGCATGCTTGCTGACTGAGGAGCCAGTGGTGCTGCACAATGTACCCAGCATCCTGGATGTTCAGACGATGCGTAAGCTGCTCAGCAGCCTCTCAGTTCAAATTGATACACTGGACGAGCATACCTGGCGGATTCACGCAGCTCAGGTATTCCCGGCAGATCTTGATCCAGAAATATGCCGGAAAATCCGAGCCTCTATCCTGCTGGCTGGCCCCATGGTGGCGCGTGCCGGCGAAATGCAGCTGCCACCTCCCGGCGGAGATGTGATTGGCCGGCGAAGGGTAGATACCCACATCCTGGCTCTGACCGCCCTGGGCGCTAAAGCGGATTACAACAAACTGGAGCGGATGTTCCATTTTAGCGCTAATGGTTTGCATGGCGCCGACATCCTCCTGGATGAAGCCAGTGTAACTGCCACAGAAAACGCGATTATGGCTTCTGTGCTGGCCAAAGGTACTACAATCCTGCGAAATGCCGCATCCGAGCCGCATATTCAGGAGTTGTGCCAATTTCTGAATACCCTGGGCGCCCAGATTGAAGGCATTGGTTCCAACACCCTTCATATAGATGGTGTACCCAGGCTGCATGGCGGCGAATTCTCGATTGGGCCAGACTACCTGGAGGTAGTCAGCTTCATCGGTGCGGCTGTTGTTACTGGTGGAGAAATTCGCATTCGCAATGCCGGACCGCAATATCTGGATATGATCCGGATTGTCTTCAACCGTCTCGGTGCTACCTGGAGCGTTGATGGTCAAGATGTCCTTGTCCCCGGCGGACAGACCTTAATAGTTGAACCGGATTTGGGGGACGCCATCCCGGTGGTCAGTGTGATGCCCTGGCCGGCATTCCCAACCGATTTGATGAGTATCGCTATCGTATTGGCTACACAGTCACGCGGCAGTGTGCTTTTCCACGACTGGATGTACCCCAGCCGGATGTTCTTCATTGATAAACTGGTTGGAATGGGCGCGCAAATCGTGCTATGCGATCCGCATCGTTGCATTGTGCAAGGGCCATCAACCTTGGTTGGCGAAAAAATGGAAAGCCCAGATATCCGGGCAGGGATGGCTTTGGTTTTAGCAGCCCTGGCGGCTGAAGGCCAGTCCACCATCAGGAATGTCGAACAGATCGACCGGGGTTATGAAAAAGTAGATGAGAAACTGCGCCAGTTAGGCGCCGTGATCGAACGGATCAATGATTAAATTAAAGGAATGATTGAACGATTGAAAAGAGCCGGCTGCAGCAATATCAGCCGGCTCTTTTTTGTGAATCACAATTATTTCTTAGGTACGTCAGCGACTTCCATAAACTGAGCAACCACATCCCGCAGCATAGGCTCTGGTAGTGCGCCGATCTGGCGGTGGATGATTTTTCCATTGGCAACAAATAACATCGTTGGTATCCCTTGCACGTTGTAGCGTTGGGCCCATTCGGGATTATCGTCCGTATTTACTTTCGCTACCAATAGTTTACCGGCATATTCTTTTGCCAGCTTATCCAGGACCGGGGCAACCATACGGCACGGACCACACCATGGCGCCCAAAAATCTACAATAGTTGGGATTGTAGACTGCAAGACAGTTTTCTCGAATGCAGCATCGGTGACATTTACAGGCTCAGAAATCATTGGTGACCTCCATAAGATACCTGATTATATCGAATCTGACCCATCCTTGGAAGGAAATCCACCCTCGGGTTTCATGACAGGGTATTAATCTATCGGTTGGCGGATATAGTTTGTCAGGTATAATCGCATCGATGTCCCCTTCTAATCCATTGATTCACACCAGCAACTACCAGGTCCAAACGCCAATCTATGAAGGCCCTCTCGACCTGCTCTTGCGGTTAATCGAAAGAGCCGAGCTGGATATTACCAACCTGGCTTTAGCAGAGGTGACCGATCAGTACCTGTCCTACCTGGCGAACTTGCAGCAAACCGAGGCGGAAGAGGTCTCAGCATTCCTGGTGATTGCAGCCCGCCTGATACAGATAAAATCCGAGATGCTCCTGCCACGCCCTGTCATCCGGGAAGAAGGCGAAGAAGACCCAGGCGAAGCACTCGCCCGTCAGCTGCGCATCTATAAGGCCTTCAAGCTGGTGGCAGATTGGCTCGCAAAGCGCGAAGCCTCGGGACTGCGCACCTATCTGCGCCTGGCTCCCCCAATACGCATTGAGACCAACCTGAACCTGGAAGGAATCACATTAGACGACTTGGTCGATGCGGTATATGCGTTGTTGGTTGTACCGGATCAGCGGGCAGACCTCGGAACTGTGGTAGCACCTCCCAGGGTAACCATACGGGAGAAAATCCAGCTGATTGCCCGATATCTGCAACGATCGGGGCGTTCCTCGTTCCGATTATTCTTACCCGAATTCCCTACCAGGCTAGAAGTCGTGGTTACGTTTCTGGCTTTGCTGGAGTTAATCAAGCGGTCTGCGATCCTGGTCGAGCAAGATGCTCTATTTGGGGATATTGGTGTTTTCCCAGCCAGTAACTGGGACGAGAATGAAGCTTTCGAGCTGGAATTTGGAGAGTAAGGGATGACGAACCACCTCAGTTTGGAAAGCTCGCCATACCTGCTCCAGCATGCCGAAAACCCTGTCGACTGGTACCCCTGGGGACCAGAAGCCCTGGACAAGGCCAGGAAGGAAGATAAGCCGATTTTTTTGAGTATTGGCTATGCCGCTTGTCATTGGTGCCATGTTATGGCTCATGAGTCTTTTGAAGACGATCAGGTTGCCGCCATCATGAACCAGTATTTCGTCAATATAAAAGTAGATCGGGAAGAGCGGCCCGACCTGGATGGTATTTATATGAATGCGGTTGTCGCCATGACCGGCAGTGGTGGCTGGCCAATGAGTGTATTTCTTATACCAGATGGAACGCCATTCTTTGGAGGCACTTACTTCCCACCGGTGCGCCGGTACAATATGCCAGCTTTTCGAGAGGTCTTGCTCACCATTGCCAGGCTCTGGCAGGAGGAGCGCACAGAATTACTCTCATCGGCGGTAAATCTTAAAGAACACCTGGACCGAGCGTCTTCATCACCTGGGCATCTACAACCGCTTGATGGGGATACCGCTGATATTGCAGAACAAAAGCTGATCGATAGCTATGATTGGCAGTTCGGCGGTTGGGGGCGAGCACCTAAGTTTCCACAACCCATGGCGATCGAGTTCCTTCTCCGCCGCTCGCTCTTGGGCCATCCGGAAGCATTGAAGGTGGCAACCCACGCCCTGGATGCAATGCAGCGCGGCGGGGTTTACGATGTTCTGGGTGGTGGATTTGCGCGTTATAGCACCGACGACCACTGGTTAGTCCCGCATTTTGAAAAAATGCTGTACGATAACGCGCAGCTGGCCTTAGTCTATCTGTACGGCTATATGTTGACCGGGTATACTCGCTACCGGGATACCTGTGAAGCTACGCTGGATTTCCTATTGCGCGAAATGTCTATCGAGGTCGATTGGCAAGGCGCCAAGCACATCGGATTTTACAGCAGCCTGGATGCCGACTCGGAAGGCGAAGAAGGCAAATATTACGTTTGGGGGCTAGGTGAAATCCATGAAACAATTCAGAACCCAGAGGATACAGAAATTTTCATTGCGGCCTATGAGATCACGAAAACGGGTAATTTTGATGGAAAATCCGTCCTACAAAGGGTCCTGAGTAATGGTGAGCTCGCACAAAAATTGACGTTGCCCCTCGACCAGATCCAAAATGCTATAGAGAGATCACATCGCCTGTTGTTTGCCAGGCGTCAGCAACGAATCCGCCCTGCGACAGATGATAAGGTGTTGGTCTCCTGGAATGCCCTGGCATTGATGGCCTTTGCTGAGGCCGGAAGGTATTTGAGAAGGCCGGATTACCTTAATGTTGCCAGAGCAAATGCCAATTTCCTGATTACTCGATTAATGAGTGACGGCAGACTGCAGCGCTCCTGGCGTAATGGGCATGCCCGGCACCTCGCCTATCTGGAGGACTATGCCGGCTTGAGTCTGGCTTTACTTTACCTATATCGGGCTGATCCCGGTAACCAGCGTTGGTATAAAAATGCAAAACAAATCGCTGAAATTTTTGTAGCCCATTGCTCGGATCCTGAGTGGGGTTTCTTTGACACCAGGGATGACCACGAAGAGCTACTCACCCGCCCTAAGGATACTCAGGATAACGCCACCCCTGCTGGAAACAGCATGGCGGCGTTGGCATTGCTCGAGTTAGGGGCATTGTCGGGCGATCAGGAATTGGTTGAAATAATCGATCGTATGTTGCAGGGTGTACAAAGTCATGCCGTTCGTTATCCAATTGGTTTCTCTAAATGGCTATGCGCATTTGATACGCGATTCCAAGGCATTACAGAATTAGCTATTGTAGGCGATCTACATTTTGATGCAATGCAAGAATTACTCGCGGTCCCCTTATCTACATATCTACCTCGCCTCATCCTGGCCGCGAGCCCCCTCCCCCTCGATCCCGATGCGCCGGAACTACTTCAGGGTAGACCGATGATCGACGGTCGGCCAACAGCCTATGTCTGCAAACAATTTGTCTGCAAACAGCCGGTAACTTCGCCTTCAGATCTCGCCATCCAAATAAACCTGTCAAATCCCAAAACCGATCAAGGAGCATAAAATGCAATACACACATCTAGGCCGTTCAGGTGTTAAAGTCAGCCGTCTTTGCCTTGGCACAATGAATTTTGGCCCGCACACAGATGAGCAGACCAGCTACCAGATAATGGACCAGGCATTAGAGCTGGGCATCAATTTCTTCGACACAGCCAATGTCTACGGCTGGCGTATCGGAGAGGGTGTTACCGAGCAAATCATTGGTCGATGGCTGGCGCAAGGCAATGGACGCCGCGAACAAATCGTCCTGGCGACGAAAGTATTTGGAAAAATGGGTGATGGCCCGAACCAGCACCGTTTATCTGCTTTGCATATTCGCCAGGCATGTGAGAGCAGCTTACGCCGGATGCAAACCGACCATATCGATCTTTACCAGATGCATCACATCGATCGCCAGACCCCCTGGGACGAGATCTGGCAGGCCATGGAGATCCTGGTTCAACAAGGTAAAGTCATCTATGTAGGTAGCAGTAATTTTGCTGCAATGCACCTTTGCCAGGCTCAATTTGCCGCCCAGCAGCGCAACTTCCTCGGCTTGATAAGCGAACAAAGCTTGTACAACTTAAATGCCCGGATGATCGAGTTGGAAGTCATTCCGGCTTGCCGCGAGTTAGGCATCGGCCTGATCCCCTGGAGCCCTCTGGCTGGCGGACTATTGGGTGGTGTCCTGGAAAAACAAGCAGGAGGCCGGCGAGCATCTGAGCGTCTCGTGCGCGGTATCGAAGAGAACCGCAAAAAAATTGAGGCATACGAAACCCTCTGCAAGGAAATAGGTGAAGCGCCTGCAAATGTAGCCCTGGCCTGGATGCTGCAGAACCCGGCAATCACCTCCCCAATTATTGGCCCGCGCACCTTGCCCCAGCTTACAGAAAGCCTGCGCGCCTTGGAGATCGCTATCGAGCCGGAAATCTTGTCCCGCTTAGACGAAATCTGGCCCGGCCCCGGCGGAGAAGCCCCTGAGGCTTACGCCTGGTAATTATCCAGCAGCTACATCATGGAGTTTGACTTCAAAAAGCCGGACCTACCGATACGGCTGTTTCTTTGGCTTGTCCGATTGATACTGGCTTCTTACCCGGGGCGGATGATTCTCAGACGTGCCAATGAAGTCTCCATCCG
>Ga0105097_10000428_pt1 | contig 19174 bp, 18 predicted proteins | sample PPLLak12cMay2015_FD_87035 | JGI IMG/M metagenome (GOLD analysis project Ga0105097, IMG submission 87035) | Freshwater sediment microbial communities from Prairie Pothole Lake near Jamestown, North Dakota, USA - PPLs Lake P7 Core (1) Depth... | ecosystem: Environmental > Aquatic > Freshwater >...
GATGCGGGTTTTTTCGGTTACCACCCGGTGCGAGCAACCCGCCATGACGCCCAGGCCCCCGCCCATTACGATACCGTGACCCCAGCAGATGATCGGCTTGGGGTAGGTATGCAGGGTGTAGTCGAGGCGGTATTCCCGCAGGAAGAAATTTTCGGCGTATTCGCAGGGCCCGCCCGGGGTAGCCGTCACGCTGTCGTAGAGGGCCTGGACATCACCGCCCGCGCAAAAAGCCTTTTCGCCTGCGCCCTCGAGGAAAATCGCAGCGATGCCCGGATCGTTGCGCCACTGGTCGAGCCGGGCCTGCAGCTGGTCGACCATATCCAGGGTGAGGGAGTTGAGGGTGGCCGGTACATCAAGCGTTACTCGGGCCAGACGGCCGGCGCCGGCAACCAGTTCCGCGAAGCGTATGGGTGCAGTAGACATGAGCGCGCGCCTCAGGCGTTCTTCCACTCGGGCTTGCGCTTTTCCAGGAAGGCGTTGACGCCCTCCCGCTGGTCCTGGGTGGAGAACAGCTCCACGAACAGGTCGCGCTCGCCCGCAAGGCCCGAGGCAATCACGGTATCGCGCCCCGTATGTATAAGGCGTTTGCAGAATGCCACCGAGGTCGGGCTCTGCTCGCCCACCTGCTCCGCCAGCACCAGGGCGCGAGCCAGCGCAGCGCCTTTGGGCACCACTTCCTCGACCAGGCCAATACGCTCGGCGGTCGCCGCGTTGACGCGCTCGCCGCAGAGAATGATGCGCTTGGCCCAACCCTCGCCCACCAGCCAGGACAGGCGCTGGGTGCCGCCGGCACAGGGCAACAGCCCAACCCGTGCCTCAGGCAGCGCCATCTGGGCCTGTTCCTCGGCAATGCGGATATCGCAGGCCATGGCAGTTTCCAGGCCTCCACCCATCGCAAAGCCGTTGATGGCAGCAATGGAAACACCCCGAAAATTGGCCAGTGCCTCGAAGGCCTCACCGAAATACCCGGCCATGCTGCGGGCAGTCGCCGGATCGCCGTCGGCGAACAGTTTCAGGTCGGCTCCGGCGGAGAAGAACTTTTCGCCCGCCCCGGTGATGACCAGCGCATAGACCGATCGGTCGTTGTTGAGCTTCTCCACCAGGTCCTTGAGCGCTGGCAGGCTCTCGGTATCCCAGGTATTGGCGCCAGGATTATCTATGGTCACGAGGGCGGTGTGACCGCGCAGCTCTACCTTCAGTTTTTGCGAAATACTCAAACTCACTTGATAACCTCCAATGCCCCTTCCATCAACATTTTGCGCGAGATGATCACCCGCATGATTTCGTTGGTACCTTCCAGGATCTGGTGTACCCGGGTGTCACGCACGTGGCGTTCCATCGGGTATTCCCTGATATAGCCGTAGCCGCCGTACAACTGCAGGGCGTCGTTGCAGACATTGAAACCCGCATCGGTGGCAAAGCGCTTGGCCATGGCGCAGTAGGTCGATGCCTGGGGGTCCTGCTGGTCCAGCTTGCTGGCGGCAAGGCGCACCATCTGCCGCGCCGCCACCAGCTCTGTCAGCATGTCCGCGAGCTTGAACTGGGTGGCCTGGAAATCAGCGATGGCGGTATCGAACTGCCTGCGCTGCTGCACATAGGCGGTGGCTTCCTCCAGCGCCTGCTGGGCGGTGCCCACACTGCAGGTGGCGATGTTGATCCTGCCGCCATCGAGACCCTCCATGGCGATGGCGAAGCCCTGCCCCTCCTCGCCGAGGCGGTTGCCCACCGGCACCCGCACGTTGTCAAAACTGATCATCCGGGTCGGCTGGGCATTCCAGCCCATCTTTTCTTCTTTCTTGCCGTAGGAAATTCCCTGCGCATCGGCGGGAACCAGCAACGCAGAGATTCCCTTCGGCCCCGGCCCGCCGGTGCGCAGCATAACCACCAGCACCTCGGTGGCGCCGGCGCCGGAGATGAACACCTTGCTGCCATTGACCAGGTAATCGTCACCGTCGCGCACGGCGCTGGTGCGCAATGAGCCCGCGTCGGAGCCGGCACCGGGTTCGGTCAGGCAGTAGGACGCCAGACTGGTACCCGCCACCAGGTCCGGGCACCACCGCTCGATCACCCCGGCGCGGCAATACTTGCCGATCATGCTGGTGGCCATGTTATGGATGGTAAGGAAGGCGGCGGTGGCGGTGCAGCCCTTGGCCAGCTCCTCGACAATAAGGCTGGCGTCCAGCCGGCCCATGCCCAGCCCGCCGGCGGATTCGGGCGTGTACATACCCATGAATCCGAGTTCCCCGGCCTGGCGCAGCACCTCTTTGGGGAAAATCGATTCCTCGTCCCAGCGGGCGGCGTTGGGCGCCATGGCGCCCTCGGCAAACGCCCGGGCGCTGTCTATATAAGCTCTCTGCTCATCGCTGAGGGAAAAATCCATGGCCCGCTCCCGCCTTGAAAGAATGGCCTAGAACCTGCCCATAACCTTGCCGAACAGCTCCTCATCCGGCGGCAGGACCTTGGTCACCGCCAGCGGTTTGGAGACCCAGGTCTCGTTGATCAGGTCGCGCCAGGTGATATTGTGATTGATGCTGTTGCCGCCCCAGGAGCCGCAGCCCAGGGAAAAAGTCTGGCGCATACCGTTCCAAAGATTGCCGCTGTTGGAGGCCGCCTGGGGCTGGTTCACCATCACCCTGGAAGTGCGGGTGCCCAAGGCCAGCTTCATGATGTTGGCGTCATTGTAGGAATAGATACCGCAGCTGTGGCCCTGGCCCTGGTACTCCTGGATCCGGTTGGTCAGCTCGATGGCCTCGTCGATATCCTTCACTTTATACAGGGCCATGGTCACCGTCAGCTTCTCCCCGGAAAACGGGTAATCGGGGCCGGCGCCGGTTTCCGGCACGATCAGGAACTGCTTGCCCTCCGGCAGGTCGATACCGGCTTTGCCGGTGATGGTCAGGGCGTGCTGCGCGACGATTTTGGGGTTGAGGTGGCCGTCCTCCCACAGCACCGCCTGCAACTTCTTCTTGTCATCACCGTCGATGACGAAACCGCCCTCGCGCTTGAGCTTGTCGAGGAACTGATCGTAAATCGACTCGAACACCAGCACTGCGTTGTCCGAGGAACAGGACGCCGCCAGGTCCAGGGTTTTGGAGATGCGTATCTTCTCAGCGGCCTCTTCGAGGTTGGCCGTATCATCCACCGTGATGACGGCGTTGCCCACGCCGACGCCGAGGGCGGGGGTGCCGGAGGAGTAGGCGGCGCTGACCATGGCCTCGCCGCCGGTGGCAAGGATACGGTCACACTGGCGCATCAGCTCGTTGGTTTTGTCGAGGGAAGGCACATCGATGCTCTGCACCAGGTCTGCCGGCCCGCCCATGGCGACGATGGCCTCCCGCATGTAGTCGCAGATCATCTTGTTGGTGAGCTTGGCCCGGGGGTGTGGCGCGATGATGATGGCATTGCGCCCCTTGACTGCTGAAATCGCCTTGATAACCGGCGTGGCCTCCGGGTTGGTAGAGGGCGAGAGTGCACCGATCACGCCCACCGGCTTGGCTATCTTGACGATATTGCGCACCGGGTCCTCCTCGATCACCCCGACCGATTTGTCGTTGATGATATCCACCAGGGTGGCCCGGGTCTTGCGGTGTATCTTGAGGTATTTGCCGGCGTAGTTGCCCAGCTGGGTTTCATCGACGGTGAACTGGGCGATTTTCTCCGAGGCGTCTTCGCGCGCCACGGACCAGACCATGGCGGTGATCAGTTCATCCACCTGCTCCTGGGTGTAATCGGCTATCTGCGCCTGGGCAGCACGGGCCCGCGCCATCATTGCCTTGATCTCGTCCCGCGTGTCCAAACTCTCGCCACTGTGTTCCATGCCAATGTGCTCCTGTGTCGTTTTCTGGTGCACGGCCACTCGCGTTGCACCGTTGTGGGGTCACCAGGGATTTGTTGCGCGCCAGCTTACTCCGCCAGCAGCCCGGTTCCAAGGGAGTAAAACGCGCATATTATGGACTATATTGCCCATCCCGGTGAATCGGCGGGGGAGCTTCCCGCGGCCAGGGGCTATTACATTGCAGTCCCTTGCGAAAGAGGGTGTGCCGCCAGGCTCGAGCCTGGCGGCTACGGCTCGACGGTTTCTCCCGGGATGGTCAGGTGCTTCATCAGCAGCGCCCGCATCCACTGGTGGGGGGTGCTGCGCGCGGTGCGAGTATGGCGCATCAGGGACAGTTTACCGCGGTGGCCGCTGTGGGAGTTGCGGATCATCCGCTGCAGCTCGGCCGGGATGTCATGGCCGGTAATGCGCTCCCGGTACAGCCCCCCCGCCTCAAAACCGGCATTGGCAACCAGCAGGGAATCCGTGCGGCAGAGAACCCCGACCGCGGCGGCAAACTGGGTGGTCTCCAGGGCGATGGTGCGGTGCACCCCGTATTGCCCCAGCACATCGTCCACCATGCTGGTGTTCTCCCGGGTCAGGCCCGGCAGATACAGGCGCAGGTGCGGGAACGCGAGGAAATCCTGCAGGTTCATCTCTTTTTTCGCCAGTGGATGGTCCAGGCGCATATAGCAGCGGGGGGCGATGGTGGCGATGGGCTCGGCCAGGATGTCGCGCTCCGTATCCAGGGCGATAAAGGCGGCGAAGTCAGCCTCGCCCTTTTTCAACTGCTCCTGGAAGTTTGGGGCCACCTCGGCGGTAACAATCTGCACACCGGGCGCAATATCCCACAGCTCCGCCATCAGGCCCGGCAACAGGGCCTCGCTCAATATCGGTGGCAACAACAGCTTGAAGCCGCCGCTGAATGTCCTGGGATCAAAGCCCTCATTGCCCAGGACGTGCTCGATCTTCTCCAGCAGGGAGGGCAGCTCTTTTGCCAGCTCCTCAGCCCGGGGCGTGGGCACAAGACCATGCGCGGTGCGGGTGAACAGTTCATCCTCGAAGGCGTCGCGCAATTTCTGCAGGGTTTTGCTCAGGGCGGGCTGCGATACCGAGAGGCGCTCCGCCGCGCGGGTCACATTGCACTCCTCCAGCAGGATCTGCAGGGCAACCAGCAGGTTCAGGTCGGTGCGGATCAATTTCCTGGATATCATGCGCCCTGCCCAACCTGCTTTATCGTTATGGCGTTTATCCTAACAAAGTGAGAGAGCCAATTCACCCGCTAATCCACGGCCAGGCTCCCTCGGAATGGCCTGCCCTGAATCGGCAGTGACAGGCCCGGCCATGCCGCCGCTGGCATGTGTCATGCTCAGGCTGCTACCATGCCTACCAAGGCTGCAACGCAAGCTGCGACCCGTACCGGAGCCAAAAATGAGGATTAACATGCGCTTTACCACGACAGTCGCAAGCATGCTGCTGATGCTGGCGTTGACGGCCTGCAGCGGGATCGAGACCCGGCCGGCACCGATCGATACCTTCGCGGCCGGCAACTACCGTTACTACAGCTGGCGCAGCGAGCCGCTGCCCAATGCGGCCAACTCCGACGACCCCATGTACATCATGGACCCGATGCTGCGGCGCGAGGTAGATGCCAATCTGAGCGCAAAAGGTTATATCCTCGACCCGGAGCGCGCCCAGTTCAGCGTGGACTATATCTACGCCAGCGGCCTGCGCCTGGGTGAACGCAGCTCACAGGCCTACAACATCACGCCCTATCCTTCGGTGAATCCCAGCCAGCACACCAACCAGGCTGTAGTCGACAATGCCTACGCCCTGGGTGGCGTCAAGGAAACGAGCAACGTCGCCCTGCTGTTCAATGACAGCGCCACCCGCAAAGAAGTATGGCATGTCATCATCACCAGCATCGTGGAAAACGTGAACAAGGTCGACCGGGAGGAAATGCGGGACACGCTGCACAAAGGTGTGGGCGAGGCCCTGGAAACCCTGCCGCCGGCCAGTTAATGCCCGCGCCGCATGGCGCGGCAACCCTCACCCATACACATGCGGATTCACACAGCAGGGCATCACCTGCCCCTGCAGCGCCGCAATTGCATTCGCCGCCGCCATGTCCGCCATGCGAGCCCGGGTCGCCGTTGTTGCGCTGCCGATGTGCGGCGTCACCACGACGTTAGGTAAGTGCAACAGCGGGTTGTCAGCCGGTACCGGCTCACGCTCAAACACATCGATGCCAGCGGCTGACAACCTGCCGCCTGCCAGGGCGGCGGCCAGGGCTTGTTCATCGACGATGCCGCCGCGCGCAGTGTTGACCAGCACCGCGCCGGGCTTCATCAGCGCGATCTTCCCCGCATCGAGCAAATTGCGGGTCCCCGCTGCGAGCGCTACGTGGATGCTGACAAAATCACTGCGCGCCAGCAGCTCCTCCAGTGCGACCATTTCTATCCCCGGCAGCTGCCGCGGGGCCCGGTTCCAAGCCAGTACCTGCATACCAAAGCCTGCCGCCCGCCGCGCCACGGCCTGACCGATCTCGCCCAGGCCGACAATACCCAGGGTGGCGCCGCTGACATCTTTGCCGGTAAAGAACTCCGGGGCCCAGGCATTGGCCGTGGTCCAGTCGCCGTTGCGCACGCAACGGTCCGCTTCGGCGATGCGCCGGGCCGCCGCCAGCAGCAGGGCGAACGCGGTATCGGCGGTGGTCTCCACCAGTACGCCGGGCGTGTTGCCCACTGGAATGCCGCGCTCCGACAGTGCGTTCACGTCGATATGGTCTACCCCCACCGACATGCTGGAAACGAACTCAAGGCCCGGCGCCGCATCCAGCAGGGCCCGGTCAATGCGGTCACTCAACAGGCATATCAGGCCCTGGCAACCCGCCAGTTCCGTGCGCAGCGTTGCCGCCGGCAAAGGGCCGGGGCCCATCCACACATTCATTCTGCAGTGCTGCGCGAGTTCGTGAATCCGTTCACCGGGAAGCTGGCGGGTTACAAATACCTGTTTCTGCATCAGCCTAGCCCGGCAGGTCTGCCGGCCGCAGGTCTATCATCTTCTGCAGGTCGGCCTGCCAACCCTGCAGCTGCAGTTGCTCATAGGTCTCGCTCGCGCACAGATTTCCCCAAACCGGTTGTGGCCAGCAGGGGTCGCCCTCCCGGCGGCCGATGATGTGCAGGTGCATTTGCGGCACGACGTTTCCCAGGCCAGCAAAATTGACCTTGTCGAAGCCCAGCACCTGCTTGATGAACGAAGACACCGCGGCGCAGTCAGCCATTACCACCTCACGGTGGTGCTCAGGCAAGTCCAGGATGTCGTTGAGGCGCGTATCGGGCACCAGAATAAACCAGGGCAAGGCCGCATTGCGATTGAGCAGTACGGCCGACGCCGCCAGGCAGCCCAGGTAATGGCAGTCAGCAAGCAGCTGTGGGTGGATCTGGTCTCGTTCCATATGACGCTCCCCTGGACTCCGCGCTACTGTAGCCTCCCGCGCTCACCTGTGGCAATCGGCTTGCTGCCGGCAAGCTGTACGGTCAGATGGTGAGGCCACCGTCGACGACGATGCATTCGCCGTTGGTGTAGCTGCTCGCATCCGACACCAGGTACAACACGGTGCCCGCCATCTCACTGGGTTCCGCATGGCGGCCAAGCGGAATCTCCCGAATCGCCGCCTGGTAGATGTCCTCATTGGAAAACAGCGCGCCGGCGAATTTGGTGCGGGTGAGGCCCGGCAACAACGCGTTGCAGCGAATTCCCAAAGGGCCGCACTCCTTGGCGAACGCCTTGGTCATATTCACCACAGCCGCTTTGGTGATCGAGTAGATCGCCTGCATGGGCCCGGGTTGCAGTGCGTTGACTGAGGCGGTATTGACGATCGCGCCGCCGCCGTGGTCGCGCATGAGTTTGCCGGCCTCGATGGACATGAAAAAGTAGCCGCGTATGTTTACATCCACGGTCTTGTTGAATGCACCCAGATCGGTATCCAGAACGTGTCCAAAATAGGGATTGGTGGCGGCGTTGTTCACGCAGATATCGAGCTTGCCATAGGTTTTGTGGATATGCTCGAACAGCGCGGCTATATCATCCATGTTACCCACATTGCAGGCAAAGGGGTCGGCACTGCCACCCGCGGCCCGAATGCCCTCGGCCACGGCGGTGCAATCGATGATCTTGCGGCTGGAGACAATGACATGCGCGCCCTGCTGGGCCAGCAGTTTGGCAATCTCCTCGCCGATGCCCCGGCTGGCGCCGCTGACAAGGGCAATTTTTCCGGTCAAATCAAACAGCGTGGTAGCCATCGCGATACTCTCTCACAGGCAGATTCAGGACGGCACTACACTAACTTCTCTTTGGGCAAATTGCCACGAGTGCGCGATCAATCGTATGCAGCGCCTGGCTGGCCGCGCCCCCGCAAGTTGTATTCCCGATAGCACCATGCCATGTAAAGCAGCGAGACCAGCAGGGAACCGAGCCATGCGCCATGGTAGCCGAACAGCGCCAGGTTGAAACCGCCGAGCGCGGGACCTGCCACCCTGCCCCAGGAGGACGCCGCGCCCGAGATACCGAGCATCCGGCCCCGGTTCATCACCGGTGCACGATGGCTGACGATGGTATTCAACAGCGGCATGCACAGGGTAGCCCCGGTCATGGCAACGAATATCGACGCGACCATCAGCGCCATGCTGTCGGCAAATACGCCTATGCCCAGCCCCACTACCAGCGCGGTGACTGCAATGCGTAGCAATTGCAGTTCGCCCAGGTTGCGCACCAGCAGTCCCATCAGGCCGCCCTGCACCACCACCATGATCGCGCCCTGGATACCGAACACGATCCCCACCTGGCGGGGACCCCAGTCGAGCGTATCACCGGCCCACAGGGGGAACAGGTAGGTGAGCGAGCTCACACAGAGATTATGCAGGCAGAATTGCAGCATCAGCAGCCGGTTGCCGCCAGCGCGCAGCATACTGTAGGTGGACCCCATGGCCCCGCTTTGCTGGTGCTCCCTGTGGGCTGCGCGCCTGTCCGCGGCGAGTGATTCCGGCAGGAAAATCGCCGCGGCCACCAGGGCCAGCACCGACATGCCTCCCGCCACCGCGCAGGGGAGCAGGAATCCGGGCTCCTCCCCGGACAGCAGGCCGCCCAGCATCGGTCCAAGCACGAGACCAAGCCCGAATGCCGCGCCAATCAGGCCCATGCCTTTGGCCCGGTTCTCGGGCCGGGTGATATCCGCCATCATGGCGGAGGCGACCCCGACGTTGCCCGCCATCATCCCGGCAAATGCGCGGGCGGCATAGACCATCCACAGGGCTGAGGCAAGACCAAGCATGACATAAGAGACGGCGGCGCCCGCCAGGCAAATCATGATCACCGGTTTGCGCCCGATACGGTCCGACAAACGACCCCAGAACGGTGCGCACACGCCAGCGCCAATGGCGTAAACCATGATGATAAATGCGACATCCAGCTTGTCGGCCCCCAGTTGGGGCGACAGGAACGGCAGGATGGGTATGACGATGCCGAAGCCGATCAGGTCCAGCAGCACCACCCCGAACAACACCGGCATCAGCAGCGCCCGCCAACAGCAGGCCCCGGCGAATACCAGCCCCGCATCACTTCGGCTTGCGCGGCTTCGGAGACTTTTTGCCGGCTGGCTTGCCGCCTTCCGGGGCGGGGCTTTTTGGCTTGTCCCGCACCGGGCGCTGCGACACCCTCCCCGGCTGGTCCAGCCGCGAAATCTGCAGCCTCTGGCCACTCACCCACACGCTCTTCAGGTGCTTGAAGATTTCCCTGGGCATACCCTCCGGCAGCTGCACGGTGCTGTGGTCGTCAAATATCTCGATGCGGCCGATGTATTCGCTCTCGATTTCCGCCTCGTTGGCGATGGCGCCAACGATATTTCCCGGCTTCACGCCGTGCTGCAGGCCGACCTCGATGCGATAGCACTCCATCCCGGCGTCAGCCGCGGCGCTTTCACGTTTGCGGGCAGGCGCGGCGCGCAGCGACGCACCCAGGTCGGGCTGTTTCGAAGGTTTCGGTTCCCCGGCCTGGTCGGGCGCGGACTGCGCTACCCGCTCACGCCGGGGCGGTGCTTCGCGCGAGGCAGCGGGCGGAGGTTTCCGCGCGTCTCCGGACCTGGCTTTACGCGCCGGCTCGGGCGCGGCAGGCGCAGCCGGATACTCCCGTTTCTGTTTCGATCCGGAGGTCGCCGGCTTGGTAGCTGAGGCCTTCTGGCCTTGCGCCAGCGCCCCCAACGCGGCGGCGATCTCGATGACCGGGACGCCATACTCGTGCTGGTAGTCCTCGACCATCTTCCTGAAGGCCTTGAGGTCCGCCGTATCCAGGGTTTCGGTGATCCGTTGCTTGAACCTGCCGATGCGTTTATCAGTCACCTCTTCGGCCGTAGGCAGGGCCATCTGCTCGATGGTCTGGCCCGTCGCCTTTTCGATGGCGCGCAGTAAGCGCCGTTCGCGATTGGCGGCGAACAGGATCGTCTCTCCCGTCCTGCCGGCCCGACCCGTGCGCCCGATCCGGTGAACATAGGCTTCGACATCGTAGGGAATGTCGTAATTGATCACGTGGCTTATGCGCCCGACGTCCAGGCCGCGGGCGGCCACATCGGTGGCCACCAGGATGTCCAGATCCCCACTCTTCAGGCGCTCTATGGTCTGTTCCCGCTGCTTCTGGGGTATATCGCCATTCAGTGCCGTGGCGGAGTAGCCGCGGGCAGCGAGCTTGTCGGCCAGCTCCGTGGTCAGGATGCGGGTGCGAACGAAAATGATCATGCCGTCAAAATCCTCGACTTCGAGGATACGGGTGAGCGCGTCGAGCTTGTGCACGCCCGCCATCATCCAGACGCGCTGGCGAATCGCCGAGCTGATAACGCTCTTCACCTCGATGGAGATCTCCCGCGGTTCCCTGAGATGGCGCTTTGCGATACGCCGGATGGCATCCGGCATGGTGGCGGAGAAGAGGGCGATCTGGCGCTGCGGCGGAGTCTGTTCCAGGATCCACTCGACATCGTCGATGAACCCCATGCGCAACATCTCATCCGCTTCATCGAGCACCAGGGTCTGCAGCTTCGAGAGAGTGAGGGAGCCCCGTCGCATATGGTCCATAACCCGGCCTGGCGTACCCACCACCACATGCACGCCGCGCTCCAGTTGCCGCAACTGGCCACGCATATCGGAACCACCATAGATCGGCAGGACGTGGAAACCGGGCAGGTGTCGCGCGTACTTTTGAAATGCCTCTGCTACCTGGATGGCCAACTCGCGGGTAGGTGCCAGCACCAGTACCTGTGGCAGCTTTTGCGTGATATCGAGCCGGGCGAGGATGGGCAGGGCGAAAGCCGCTGTCTTGCCCGTGCCGGTCTGGGCCTGGCCCAGTACATCAGCCCCCTCGAGCATATGGGGGATAATGCGGGCCTGAATCGCCGAAGGCGTTTCATAACCGACGTCAATCAGGGCCTTCTGCAGGTGTGCGGGTAACGCCAGCTCGGCAAAACTGGTTATCCCATCGGAAGTGGACATGTAGGTACCTTGAGCGGTGAGCGGGGCGCATGGAGCACGCGCGGCCCGGGATTATACAGGGAAACAGCGCCTCTGTCCGTCCGCTGCCGCCGGGGCCGCAGCGGATGCATTGCGCCTATTCACTCAAACGCCAGGAAGACAAAGACAAGGCGTCTTGATCTTGATGTCGGCGCCAGCCCACACCGTATCAAATTCTTTCTCCACCACCGCCGCCTCGTCCATGCGCTCCTGCAGCTGCAGCGCGCGCATCAGCCCATATAGACCCCAGCCGTTACCGGGGAAGCGTTCCAGATCCTTGCGAAACACCGCTTCCGCTTCCTTGCCGCGTCCGAGTTTTAGCAGCGCGGCACCCCAGGGGTGGCGCACGGGCTGCAACCAGTCCGGCGGTTCGTCATAAAGCAGCTTGTCCTCGTCGGCAGCCGCCTGCGCCAGCAGGCCGAGCGCCTCCTCGTGCCGACCCTGGCGGAAGGCGATCTCGCCATCCATCACGCCGGCGGCAATTGCCAGCAGGTTGGTGGCAGTTGCATTGCCAAAGAAGGCGCCTTCGGGAACTCTCTCGCGGGCGGCTGCGAAGGCCTCGCGCTCGGCCTCGGCTTCGGCGTTTCGATCGGTTGCCGTATAGGCAACTGCGCGTGCGTAGTGCTGTAGCGCCCGCGACAGCGGCACGTACTCGGGGAAAGGGGGAGTGGCGAGAATATCTTCCCAGCGGCCGAAGCGCATCATCACCTCAAGCGGCATCACCATCATGCCATCGGCCCAGGCCTCGGTGCGGAACACCTCGGGCGGAACTGCATCGACCATCTCCTGTATAGTAGAGAGTGCGAGGGCACTGCGCCCATTCATCATCGCAGCGAAGGCCAGCATGTGGCGATTGTGCGACATGTACAGCCGATAGAAGCCCTGCTCGGGCGAGCGCGCGGTATACGCCTCGTCGGCAATGATGGCTCGCGCGTTACTGTCGATCGCCTGCTGCCAGCGTGCGCGGCGCACATCGATGTGCGAGGGCATGTGCACCATGTGGCCGAGACCGGGTTGCAGATCGCGCAGTACTTCAGCGGCAGCGTCCGCACGCCCCGGTTCGGGCGAGGCTTCCAGCGCGTGGATATACAGGTGATTGGCCAACGGATGCTCCGGTGCGGCCGCGAGTACCGCATCCAGCACTGCGATCAGGTCGAGTGTGCCGGGGCGCGGCTCGCCACTCACTGTCCACAGATCCCAGGGCTGCAGGTCGGCGAGAGCCTCGGCATACAACGCACCAACATCGGCATCGCGCGGGTACTGTTGCCAGACCGTGCGCATCGCTTCGGCGTAGGCGCGATTGAGTGGACCGCGATCGGCGGGCGGAGGGTCGGCGAAACGCGTAGCCTGCGCATCCACCAGCGCGCGTTCCACCTCGCTCGCGCCCTGGAGTCGCGCGCGGGCGGCGATGACCGCCGCCCACGCATCGCGGGCGTTCTCCTCGCTCACCACCATATTATTAATGTGCGGCCCGAGCGCTACGGCAATACCCCAGTGCGGCATCGCTGCCCTTGGGTCGAGTTCGGCCGCGTAACGGAACGAGCGAACCGCCTCATCGTGGTTGAAGGCATAAAGGAACGCGAGCCCCTGGTCGAAGTAGACCTGCGCCTCAGTCGAATTGGTGCTGATCGGGCGCGAGAAATCGCCAAGCCCCTCGAATCGTGGCGGAGCAGGGTATTGGGCGGCGTGCGCCGCAAGCGAACAGAGCAGCCATAACAGCAAGCCAACAGTAGACATCTTCATTTTGCGCTCCCAAGGATTTCTGCGCCGGGCTCACCCCGAGAGGCGTTCCAGCATTTCCCGCATTTTGGCGTGCAACAGGTTGATCGCTTTCAGTGGACGTACCATCACCTTGAATTCACTGATCTTGCCATCACTATCAAAGCTGATGATATCCACGCCGTTTACGCTGATGCCGTCGATATCACAGACGAATTCCAGTACCGCGTGGCCGGGACTCACCAGCTCTTTCACATAATGAAAGTCCTTGTTGAGCACATGCATCGCACCGGTCAGATAGAGTTTTGTAAGCTCCCTGCCCTGCTGCGGCGTGTGCACTACCGGCGAAAAGAAAACGCAATCCTCCGCCAGGATTTCATCCAGCAGTTCCGGTTTACGCAGTTCAATGATGTCGTGCCAGCGCTTCAGGGTATCCATGGGTTCTCTCTAGAGATCGACCTCCAGCATAAACTCTTTCTCTATGCGCTGCTCCATTTCATAACGGGCCGCTCCTTTGCGCACACCTGAGTCAGTCATACGCTGCTGGTAGCGCTGCTTGCGATAACGCGCCACCAGTTGCGGAAACCGCTCCTGCTCCGTCTCCCCGGCGATCAGCGCCTCGATGAACGCGATATCGATACCCACCCGGTAGGCGATGCGGCTGGGCCTTATCTTATGCGCATGGAACTGGGCCACAATATGCAGCTGTTCCTCCCGCGAGTGGGTGCACACCCGCGAATAGCCGTAGGGAGGAGATGGGGTACGGCTGTCGGTGCCTGCGCTGGTTGTGCTCATAGTGAATTAATAGCAGCTCCCTCGGGTATTGCCAAGCCCGGCAAACATCAAGCCCCGTTGGGTGGGCGCAGGCGGGAACAGGAGGTTATCATTCCTTCCGTACCGGTCTATACTCGCCGGGCTATGGGCTCATTCAGGGGCCCCGGAAACAAGAGGACAATCCATGAGCTCCATTGCCACAGAGCCAGGCTTGAGCGACATCGAGGCGACAATGCAGGCCCGGCTGGAAGCCCAGCGGGTGGATTTCATCCGGGAGGGAGTGGTGACTGCGGCCGTACGCATTGACCGCCTGGAGCGCGGCATAGGGGCGCTGGTCAAATACGCCGACAAAGTGGCCGAGGCGGTGCACGCCGATTTCAGCTGTCGTCCCCGGGAGATTACCCTGATCACCGACATAGGTGCTTCCATCGCCGCCATGAAGCACGCCAAAAAGCACCTGCGCAAATGGATGAAGGCGGAGCGGCGCCCGACTATCTTTCCCCTGAACCTGCTCGGCGGCCGCTCGCGCATCGAGTACCAGCCCCTGGGTGTAGTGGGCATCATTTCCCCCTGGAATTTCCCCGTGTCCATGGTGTTCGCACCCATGGCGGGCGCGCTCGCGGCCGGCAATCGGGTGATGATCAAACCCTCTGAGTTCACCCCCGCCACCTCCGAAGTCCTGGCGGAACTCGTCAAGGACGCCTACGACCCGAAGGAGGCGGTGCTGTTTACCGGTGGCCCCGAAGTTGGCCAGGCGTTCACCAACCTGCCGCTGGATCATCTTCTGTTTACCGGCGCGACCTCGGTGGCGCGGCATATCATGGCGGCCGCTGCCCGCAACCTGGTACCGGTCACCCTGGAACTGGGTGGAAAATCGCCGGTGATTATCTCCCGCACCGCAGATCTCGAAAAAACCATGAGCCGCATCATGATGGGCAAGACCATGAACGCCGGCCAGATCTGCCTGGCGCCGGACTACCTGCTGGTGCCAGAGGAAAAGCTGCACGACGTCATCGCGACTGCGCAAAAGGTGGTGGCGAATATGTATCCGCGCCTGCTGGACAATGCCCAGTACACGTCCGTGGTCAACCAACGCCACTACCAGCGGTTGACTGGCTACCTGGCGGAAGCCGAAGAACGCGGGGTCAAGACCATCGCCATCAACCCCGCAGGGGAGGACTTCAGCCAGCAACAGGGCACGTACAAGATTCCCCCCACCCTGATACCCGAACCGCCCGAAGACCTGAAGGTACTGCAGGAGGAAATTTTCGGCCCGCTGTTGCCGATTCGGACCTATCGCGAGTTTTCCGAGTGTATCGACTATATCAACTCCAAGCCCCGGGCACTGGCCGTTTACTATTTCGGTGCTGACGACGCCGAGCAAACCATGGCCGAAACCCGCACCATTTCCGGCGGCATGTGCATCAACGACGTGGTCATGCATGTCGCCCAGGAAGATCTGCCCTTCGGTGGCGTGGGGCCCAGCGGCATGGGGTCCTATCACGGCATCGAGGGGTTTCGCACCTTCAGTCATGCCAAGTCCATTTACCGCCAGACCCGGGTGGACTTTGGCAAACTCAGCGGCCTGCTGCCACCCTACGGCAAGGCCACCGAGAGTTCGATCAGGATGCAGGTGAAAAAATAGCCAGGCGCGGGTCCCCCGGCGCAGAGCAGGGGATCCGCGGTTACAGCCCCCGCATTCTTGATTGCGATCAAGGTTTGCTCAATTTCTGGACTTACCTGCCCCCGCGTGGATTACAAATGACCGATCCCCTGAATTACGCTCGATAGGAGGCTGCCTGCTTTTCCTGGCCGGTTCAGTCGGCAGCGACAGGTCTCGGGGGTCTGTTCTATGGAAATGTGGCTCGACCATACAGGTGTGGATGACCGCGGTGTGCACCGCAGGCGGGCGCGCGCACCCAGGGAGGACGGAACCCCGGGGATAGACCTCACACCCATGCTGGATGTGGTCATGATCATGCTCATCTTTTTTATCGTGACCGGGTCATTTGTGCGCGAAAGCGCGGTCGAGGTGGCGCACAAGCCCACCAGCAATGAAGCATCGAACGAGGCGCCCAAAAACATCGTCATCCAGATCAGCGCCACCGATGAAATCTGGATTCGGGACAGGCGAGTTGACGCCCGGTCGATACGCGCCAATATCAGCCGTATCAAGGCTGAAATCCCCAAGGCATCGGTAGTCATAAAGGCCCACAACAAATCCACCGTGAAAACGCTGGCGGCGGTTGTCGATTCCTCGCGAGAGGCGGGTATCTATAACGTCTCCCTCAGTACCGGCAAATAGAGCCGAAGTCGGCCTGCGCGGCCTGGCGCGGCCCGGCGCGACAGATTGTTGCAGCAAACACCGCATGCCATAATTGCCACAGGCACAATTGCCCAAATGCAGGAGAGGCCCATGACAAGAATTCTGGTGATTGCCGGCATACTGCTATTGACCGCCTGCAGCGAAGAGCCTGGCAGCGAAAAGTGGTGTGCCGCCAAAAAGGCGCAAGCCAAGACTGAGTGGAGCGGCTCCGACCTGGCCACCTATACCAGGCACTGCCTGATCGATGGCACCGAAGTCGGCTCAGAGGGCTGGTGCAAGTCGATGGCCGACAAACCGAAAAGTGAATGGTCCACCAGCGAGGCCGAAACTTACGCCAGGCACTGCGTTCTCTAGCCCGGTTGCAGGAACAGGGTCGGAATACCCAGGCAGTGACTCTTCACTGTCGCCACCAGGCTGCCGGGTTTACGGCCCGGCCGAACCCCTGACAGGCTGACCCCCCGCCGGGCCAGTTCCAGGGCCGTCCGCTCCAGATCCCCGCACTGGAAGGCGATTCCCCAGAAATAGTCGGCAGCAGGCGGCTCCTGCAGGGCCTCGATGACTTCCAGGGTGAGTTTACCCGTGCGAAAGAACAACATACGCCCACCCCATTCGGGCACTGTTTTATCCAGCGCGAGGCGAATACCCAGGCGGCGACCGAACAGGTCGATGCAAGCGGTAGCATCGGTGGTGCGTAAAACCAGGTGATCGACCCGCAATCCTCCCGGAGCCGGTTCCTTCTCCCCGGCGCCAGGCAGTGCGCCACCACCGGGAGCGCACAATCGGATATCCAGCCCCCGGGAATTGGCCAGCGGCTGATCGCGTGCGCCGGCGCCCGCCGCGCCAAACACGATTCCCTGGAGCCGCGATTCCTCGCCGGCGGATTCAACCAGCTCGATGCTCGTGTTGGGCAATTGAAACCGGGCGCGCTCAGGCGCTTCCATCAGCGCAGGTTCCAGCCCCAGCAATAGCCGGTAGCTGGCCGCGGCCTCTGCCAGGGCAGGCACGGCGATCATAATCCGTTCAAATGTGCTGACCATCCACTGCCCTCATATCCAATGCGCCAGGCCATAAAAGGTTTGGGCTTATCCCCGGTTCGGACTTAAACTGTCGCCGCTGACTTGTTCCCGCCACGACCCAATCAAAAAAGGAGTTATTTTTATGCCCAGTCTCATCCAGCGCCTGTTGCTTGGTGGCCTGTTGGTCATGGCAGCGGCACTTCCGCTGAACGCAATGGCCGGCGACACCCTGCGCCGCGTCATCGATTTCAAGGTACTCAAAGTCGGCATGTCAGGCAACCAGCCGCCCATGACCATGACCAATCGCGACGGCGCCCTGATGGGCTTTGATGTCGATGTGGCCAAGGCCCTGGCAGATGCGATGAAGGTCAAACTGGAGATCGTGCCGATGCCCTTTGGCGAGTTATTGCCGGCGCTGGAACAGGACAAGGTGGATATCGTGCTCTCGGGGCTGTCGATCACCCCGGAGCGAACCGAAATGGTGTCATTCGTCGGCCCGTATATGATGTCGGGCAAGTCGATTCTCACCAAGGATTCAGTGCTTGCCAAAATAGAGGCCGGCGAGGATTTCAACCGCAAGGATCTCAAACTGGCGGCCCTGAAAAGTTCCACCAGCGCCTCCTTCGTACAGGCAGTGGCGCCTGAGGCCCAGTTGATCGAGGTGTCCGACTACGATGAAGGCGTGGCGATGGTCAAGGACGGCAAAGTCGACGCACTGGTAGCGGATATGCCGGTTTGCGTGCTCTCGGTGTTGCGCTACCCCGATGCCGGCCTCATCACTCTTGAGCGACCCCTGACGGTGGAGCCGGTGGGAATTGCCGTGAGCAGAAACGACCCGCAGTTTTTCAACCTGGTCGACAACTACTTAAGGGCCTACGAGAAAACCGGTATTCTGGGCAAGATACGGGCGAAGTGGTTTGAAGACAGTTCCTGGGTAGCCTCCCTGCCGTAACGGCAGTCGAATGATACGGTAACGACGAAAAGGGCGCGGAGCTGGTATCCCGCCCTTTTTTCATGCAGGACAGGATCCAGATGCCTCATACAGTGAATGCCCGCCCCATCGTCATCGCACACCGCGGCGCCAGCGGCTATCTGCCGGAGCATACGCTGGCGGCGAAGGCCTTGGCCCATGCGATGGGGGCCGACTTTATCGAGCAGGATGTGGTATTGAGCCGGGACGGCGTTCCAGTGGTCCTGCACGATGTCTACCTGGATGACACCACCGACGTTGCCCGCTGCTTCCCCGACAGGGCAAGGGAGGATGGCCACTTCTACGCAATCGATTTCATGCTGGAAGAGCTGCGCCAGCTCCGGCTGCACGAGCGCAGCAGGCGCAGTGAAAGTGGGGCGGAAGTGGCCGTTTACCCGGGACGGTTTCCCCTCGAACCGGGGCTGTTCGGCATTCCAACCCTGGCGGAGGAAATTGACCTGATCGCCGGCCTGGATCGCAGCCGGGGCCGCAGCACGGGGCTGTATGTCGAGCTCAAGGGTCCGAGGCTGCACCTGCAGGCGGGCATGGACATGGCCGCTATCGTCCTCGATGTGCTCGCGGAAAAGGGCTATGCCGACCGCCCCCGGCAGGTTTTCCTGCAGTGCTTCGATGGCCCGACCTTGCAGCGGCTGCGCCACGAACTGAGGACCCCGCTACCGCTCATTCAATTGTTGGGCGAGAACAGCTGGGGCATGGGTACCGACTCGGACTATAACTACCTGAAAAGCACAGAGGGTCTGGCGGAGGTTGCGACGTACGCCGACGGTATAGGCCCCTGGATTAACCAGATTTACCTGGGCAGGGATGCTGCCGGTGCAATTGCGCTCAGCGACCTGGCCAGCAGGGCCCACAGCCTCAACCTGCTGGTGCATCCCTATACCTTCCGCTGCGACGAATTGCCGGCGGGAATTTCCAGTTTCAGCGAACTGCTCGAAATCTTTATCGGGCAGGTGGGGGTCGACGGCGTGTTCACCGACTTCC
>Ga0105097_10000430_pt1 | contig 19161 bp, 27 predicted proteins | sample PPLLak12cMay2015_FD_87035 | JGI IMG/M metagenome (GOLD analysis project Ga0105097, IMG submission 87035) | Freshwater sediment microbial communities from Prairie Pothole Lake near Jamestown, North Dakota, USA - PPLs Lake P7 Core (1) Depth... | ecosystem: Environmental > Aquatic > Freshwater >...
CACGGCCTGTTGAGACAAACGGTCTCCAGAAGATTGCTATCTTCCGTGCTCCGTCTGTTCCTACCCAGATGTCAGACGTCTGTCTGGAAATAAAAACAAACCCTATGCTAGATGGCAAGCAAGTATACAGTCAGCAACGTCTCAATCGGTCTGAACAGCGAGAAGATAGACGAGATGAACCTCCCGAACGCTCTGTTCAAGTTCCTAGCGGGAAAGAAGCAAGCACCCATCCCGACCAGAACAGTGGGGGCGTGTAACACGATGCGGGAACGCATCTTACAGGTAAGTCTCTTCCCCGATGTCTATGATAAGAGAGCCAACAAGAGAAGTCCGGGCAACGTGGATTTCGGAGATGCCCACGCCATCAAGGATATGGCTAGAGGTTGAAGCGTCTCTTGTAGTAAAAGCCTAAGGAATAAGTTCCAAGATTATTTATGGAACCGATTCCAAGCCATAGGACATATGGGGCAACTCGTGATGGTAAGATTTATGACCTCCGAACTGAGCAGGAACGTCTTCCTCAGTTAGATGGTAGTGGATATAGGAAGGTTATGTTAAAAAATAAAGAAGGCCATAAGTCTTACTCGGTAGCTAGATTAGTTGCCGAAACCTATCTTCCTAATCCTGATACGTTAGCTGAAGTAGACCATATCAACAGGAATAAAGTAGATAATCGTCTGGAAAACCTTCGTTGGGTAGATAGATATACACAGATGGAGAATAGAGGAGGATGGGGACAGTGGAAACGATTTATATACTATGAATCTATTCCTCCTTACGAGTGTTGGACTATCCAGATTAAGAATAAGAAACTCAAATACAAGAAACGTTACGACTCACGTCTTTATACGTTAGAGCAAGTAATTGTAGAGAGAAACAAACTCCTTGCCGAACATATGATTCCTATTACAGATTAATCAAATCCAAACTTCTCCTTATAGAAGCGGATACCCCCCGACAAGCTCGGTTTTGACCAAAGCACGAATTTACTCAGAGCACCAGCAGAGGTCGGGTCAGACCAATCCTCTGTAGGTCTGTGACGTGCGTCGTAAGACTTCTTTCTGGCTTCTCTTACGGCCTTGTCGTGTAAGGTGTAGTCTTTGGCTCCCGCCTGGCCGAAGTGGGTCGTCCTCTCACGCCCGTCTACCTCAAAGACAGCCATCATCTTTTTGTCTGGTTGCGTGCTACGACCAAGACTCACTAATTTTATTGTCATCTCCTAGTAGAGCAGATGAATTCTTTTGGTATTGACAAGGGCGTGACGTTCAGACAACCCTCTACGGCGAATCTGATGATTGACTCCGCAGACAGACCAAATCCCTCTACATCCAGTCCGTTTGATTTCCAAATCACACGACGCAACTCTATCTTAAACGGCTACTTTACTCGTATCGGAACAACAGAGGTTGTATTAGAGTGGGGAGAGCCCAACATCATAGATGGAGAGATCATATTGGATGTTTCGGGTGCTTCTCTGCGTTCCACAGAGACACTTACTATCTTTAATACGTTCGTAACGATGGCAGAATTGCTGGACGAGATTGCGTCGGTCACTTTTAACGGTGTGACGTTTAGCGTAGTTCAGAAGGGACCCTCAACAACAATAGAAGCATCGGGAGGAAAATTTCAATTCGTCAGCTCACCTCTTGGTTTACAGGCAGCGTTATCAATCGGCGGTGGTCTTGCTGATTTTAAGTTTGTTGGTGTTGATGCCGTGCCAGACCTTCGTCTCTACAGATATATTGACTTTGTCTCTCCTAATATCACCTATGCGCAAGATTTGAAAGACAGTAGCACTCAGCTCATCAATCGTGATGTGCTTTGTCGGTGGTATATGGCAGAAGACCAGCCAGAGACCAGAGATATATATGGCTTTCCTATCTTGATGGGCTACGAACCGTTTTTCCGTCGCCGTCTCTTCAATCCCCCCAAACAAATTAAGTGGGATAGCAACCTACCCCTCGGAAATATTCAGTTTCAGGTCTATGATGACTCAGGGGATTTACTAGAGGTTTCCACCCAACTTCCTCAAACAAATTTCCTTTTAACACTACAAGCATCAGAGAACTAATTCTGTGTGTTGATTTCAAATCACGCAACAGAAGTAGCAAGGGAGGTGTCTTAGAATACAAAGTCTGCTGTGCCACTTGAGAACAAGATGGTCGCGTTGTAGATGTAGGACACGTTGAGCACCCAATCGGACTGCGCCGTGGGGGTGATGACATCCAGATTCACGATGCCGTTGGTGATAGGCTTGCCGTGAACCAGGGTGTTCATACTGCCCTCGCCCTCCAAGGTCTGGGCGAAGGGGAGCTCCACCCAGTAAGACGAGGAAGGAGTCTCCGTGTAAGTGCCACCCCCATAGGATAACAAAATCGTATCCACCACGGGCACTTTGTTGCCGTTGATTAAGTTCCAGAGCTGCCAAGACTCTGCCTCATAGCGGGCATACACATCACCCGCATAAGTCATCTGGACGAAGGTCAAAGGATACCAATTGAAGGGATTCTTCGTCGCCCCCGTCTGTTCGCTTGAGCGAGACAGCCAGACTTGGAGAGACTTCACCTCACCCGAACGGAAGCCCGTGAGCACCACAGACTGAGACGAGCCTGTGTTGGCCAGAGGGATGCGCTGGATCTGTTGGACGAACTCACAAGGAAACGCGTACGCGTTTTCTGCCATATCGACTCTGCGAGCCAACGCGTCGCTCTGGTTGTTCAGGGTCACTTGCTGGACTTGGAACTGCGCAGAGGCAAGCAAGGTAGGAGCAACCGCAGTGCCGTTGACGGAGTAGATAGAGGCCACAGAGTTGAGCTCTACCGTGATTTGTACCTGTTGAGTCAGTAAGTCCGTGGGAAGAGGATTGGCCTTGTTGATGGCAGACGGGATATTGTGGGGCAGAGTCAAGACCACGTTCGCCAGCGGACTGACGTTGTGCTCTTGGTCAACTGTTGAGTTGCCACCGATAGTCAAGATATCGTCAGCAGAGGTGCGGTTGCTCTGACGACGGAGGGCGTTCTGGAGAATCTGGTCGCCCGTAAGGAAATACTGGGATGAGCCACCATATCGATACGATACTTGCTTGATCAACGAGTAGCCCCAACCGCGAGGGAGCGCGAGACCCGAGGCATCTACGCCAGTTACGGCAGACGCGGAGAACTGGCAGACAATATCTTGGACACCGTTGTTGGGAGGGATGGTGAACACAGACGAACCACCCGTAAGATTGGCAAACTGTTGAACATACTTGGTGTTCTGCGTGGTGGGGAAGGCTTGTTTCTTGTTGGTGTCTGCGTCGTAGTAGTAGATGTCTAAAATAGACCCTGGGCGAACCATATCTTGGACGGAAGTTGAAGAAGACATCCTATACTTAGAACTCACAAAATATTTTTCTTCTTTAGAGAAGAACAATGAGACAGCCTTTCATCAACGCCACCCTTGCCGACCGCCGCAAGCCCCTTGAGAATCTTGCCCACCGCCCGTCTCCCCACCCTCTTCGGGATGAACCTTTGAAGCCTATCGGCAGTCTCCCCGTGAAGAAAGCAGTTCCTTCCAAGAAAAGCCATGTCCCGTCTGAGACGGACAAGATGAAGGAAGAACTGGCCAGAATGATGGCCGCCGCCCCGAAGCCGAAGGCCAAGGCTGTCCCCAAGAGCAAATTAATCCGTATGTCTGTAGAAGACCCCGCCCCCGAACCTATGAAAGATTATATGGATGTCTTGACGATGCTCCTTTCTAAAAAATAGTTGCTCTGTGTATAGAGATGGCTTCTATGAACGTAGTCAGTGGTCAGTTTCAGATGAAAGGAGGTGTCCGTGATACCCTCTTTGGTCTTATTGGAAGTGCGACGGGTCAATCGTCCCAGAGAACACTCGGAGGTCTAGTCTCCCACAGTCCCGACGGTAAAGTCCCCACCGACTTGAAGAAAGGCAAAGTCGCCGATGCTACGGAGCGCCATATCGGCGGGCCCAACAAGACGATGTCATCTCATCTGGGTCAAATTTCATACAGTGGAAAATTTATGACAAAGGTTGGCCAGAAACTCTAACTCCGGAAACCCCGTAGATTTTTGTCCTTGAGAAGAATAGATGCTGCCCGCCTTTGTTCTCCATAACTCTGCTTCCAGGGAACGAGATGAGATCGTGAAAGAAATCGTAACAAAGACTGGAGCAATTCAGTTTCAGTCTTTCTTACTTCCAGACAAAGTGATGGGGTGCCTTGAGTCTCATCTGGGTGTCGCTAAGCTGGCCAAAGCTCTCAATCCTACGTCGGACTATCTTGTCTTTGAAGATGACTGTGAACTCTTTGACGGATGGGAGCAGATGAGAGATGTGTCTGGGGTAGATGTTGTCTGGATTGGTTACACAGACAGATGTGAGTATTCAACCTTTGGCACACACGCCTTGCGGATGAGTCCTCGGGCACGAGACAAGATTCTAGATCTCTCGTATGAAGTCGGCAAACGGACCAAGGCCAAGAACGCCTTTGACCAAGTGCTCAGTAAGATTTGTCGCGAAGAAGGTCTGTCTGTGGCGATGCCCAAGTATGAGATGCGTGAGCTGTTTGCCAAGCAGAAGCGTGGAGTGGTCTCGTTAATTACTGGTAGACCTCGCTATTAAAGTTTGGTTTCCTCGGACTGGATAATCGTTTCAAAGAACTCTAGGATGTGTTTTTTGGAAGGCTTTTCTTTCACAAAGCGTCTAACAGCAATCTGATGAATATCTAGATCTTGCGCAGAGTTCTTGAGAGGAATCGCTTTGGCTTTGGGCACTTCTCGGCGAGGCTGCTTGGTGTCTTGTAATATCTTACACCCCTTTTTGGCTAAATCTTTGAGCACGTCGGCCATCTGTTAAGAGAAAATAAAATACGTCTCAATAGAAGACGATGTCCGTAGAGGAGAAGATTCCGACCAAAGAGTTTCATCTGGATCTACCCCCCACAGATACAGGAGGTGCGTCTATCTTGATGATTGCGTCCACGCGGGCTGGTAAGACCACACTGATGAAACATATTATGAAGCACCACTTTGACCAGCACTTCGGCGTCTTGTTTTCAGAGTCCGCCCATGCTCCAGCCTATCAGGACTTCAAGCACAAGAACTTCCCCAAGAGCAGTGTCTTTGTTCCAGAGTTAATCCGAGATGCCTATATGATAAACAAAGAGCTCAAGAACTACTATCCGTTTTTGTTTATCTTAGATGACTGTCCTCTTGTGCGTGGTGATAAGCAGATGCTGAAACTCACCACGATTTACAGAAACTCGGGCATCTCAGCCATCTGTTGTGTTCAGTCTCCCAGTCTTCTCTCTCCCACCCAGAGAAGCAATTTTAACGTTATACTCTTGGGAAGATGTAATACAACGAGCCAGACAGAAGGCAACATCAAAGCCTATCTCCGTGGTGTCTTCCCAGACGGGATGAACTATGATCAGAAGATTCGTATCTATGATGAGATGACGAAAGATCATCACTGGATCTGTTTGAACCAATACACGGGTGAGATTTTCAGAACGAAAATCCAGATCTAATAGATGGAACTCAAACGAACGTGTATAGGAGCAAATCCTTCTGCCAGAATAACACCGATTCCGGATGTCTGTGTGAGAGACAGAACGATAACTCTCAACAAGATGAAAGTCTTACATATTTTTCGGGATAGACGCAAGGTGGCCCTAGAGTGGATAGAAGACAATCTTCCTCGATTGATTTTGATGGATACACACCAGATAGATAAATTGAAGAAGTGGTTTTGGCTTGAGATGCCAGAGAACGGATTTTTAGAATTTGACTTCGGCAAGAAGACACTCTCTTTGTGTCTTTTAGAAAACCTTTCTCCTAAGTAGATGTCCGCAAACTTCTTGAACACCAACCGCAACACCAGCCGCTATTTCTTTGCGACGTCAGAGGATGGTGAGCAGACGTTAGGTCTTCAATTTGGAACAACTGGAGGTGTCCCCAATCTGTCTACGATGGCTGTGACAATCAGTGGCTCTGGAGGCAACGGTGTGATTGTAACAGAAGCTCCTCAGTTCAACGCGACAGAGTTTGTCTTGGGTGAAGAGGCAGTCTTAGGGGGTGGAGCAGGATACTTCTCTCCTTCTACTCTGACCAGCAACTACACAGGTTTTTCCTTGTCTTCAGACCGTGTCGCGGGCTCTGGAATCACCAGTATTGAGTCTTACAGAGGCAACGGAATCACGGGTGGCTTTGAATATCTGGTTCACGGAGTCGGTGGGGCGCTCCTTTCTACAACCAACGTCGGTATCAACTCTTACATCTCGTCCATCGGTCGCACAGGAGCCACTGCTGTTCTTGGCGCAACTGGAAACTTTGTCACCGCCAGTGAAACCGCTTCTCTGTTTCAAAGCTCCGATGAAGCTACCACGGGCGGAGGCAGAGCTTGCTTTCTGATTAACGATCTGTCTGGCGCAGCTGTCAGCCCGCTGCCGCGATGGGGGATGGGCACGCGTGATGTTCCTATTGGTCTAGACTCTGGGTCTGATTTCACCATCTACCGTTATGGAGATGCTGGAAGCTTCTTAGGAACGGGTTACTCTGTGCGCCGTTCGGATGGAGCGTTTGAGATGCCCAACTGTTCCTCTGTCTTCACCACAATCTCCACAGGTGTCTCTGCGCAGGTCTTCCCTGCCTCCAAGACAAACGTAGAGTTTGGAGCCGATTCTAACGTCGTTGTGGTCGCTGGCGCTTCCAATCAAGCCTTCGCGTTTATGCCTCTTCTTTCAACCTCTCTCACAGGTCTCAATCCCAACGGACAAACCTTTTTGTCTATCAACTGGGCAAACGCTCTTTCTACAGGAAGCAATCACGTAAACTTCAAGGTGGGCTTCTCTACTTCGACTGCCTACACGAATCTGATTCAGACAGTCTATGTTCCAGGCACGGGGGGGTCTTGGACACCGTCTGACCAGCCAGGTCTTGCGACACCCGTTGGCCACACTCTCATCACTGGGTGTATTGATCCAGATGGTGTGAATCCAGATGGCTCTGGTGTGCTGTATGTCTTGGGACAGTTGTCTGACCCGACCGCAGCCGCAGACCAACTCTTTCTTGCCAAAGGGCAGCTCTCTGAACCCACACGCAACGCCCTAATCTGGAGACCGATTTAATATTTCCTTATTAGAAAGATGTCGGCGCTCGGTGTTCCGGTCCTAATAAACTCTAGTAGAGCCTATTGGTTATCCTCTATTGGAGCAGATGTCATACACTCTACAATTGTGACAGACACGATAGACGCCAATCTGGCGAATATTAGCACGATTGTCGCAGAGCAAATCACCGCATCCACTGTCTCTGTCTCCACACTCAACTTTGAAAACTCAGATGTCTCGGGGATGTATGTCTCGTCCATCCGAGGCAACGAAGCTTTCTTTTCGTCTATAACGATTGCGTCTGATTTATCGGGTGGAGTGGGGTATGTCAGATTTCACGTAGATGCGTCAGGTGTCCAAGTGGATGGTGATCCGATTCGGTTCGACAATCTTGTCTATCTGACTTCTACCATCAATATCGTCCAAGTCTCAACGCTTGTGGACACAGATATCTTTTCGCAGAACGGATTCTTCAGCACGTTCTCCTCGGGTTCTATCTCTACGGGCTTGTTGAACGCAAGACAAACGTTTCTCTCTTCTATAGTTTGTAACGATATATCAGGAAACAATGGTTCGTTTGACACTCTTTTTGTGTCAAGTCTGGAGGCTCTTGATATCAGTGGTGTGGCTGCCTCCAACTGGTCGCAATACCCGACGCTTAACTCGTCAGTCATCTTCCAAGCCCCCTATGTCCTCAGCAACGTAGGGAACGAACTCTTCTTTGCGGGGACTCGTCTGACAGACATCTCTGGAGGAGGACAGAACTGGTCCATCTTCCCCGCGTTCTCCACCGTCCAGATGGCCAACAACAGTCTGACTGGAGTCTCTACTGTCTTCTTCCAAGACGGAGGACGTCTGACCTCACTCACAGGCAACAATCTTCAATACAACGGACAGCCCATCCAATACGGAGCTGCCTCTAACGTGTCTCAGTGGGCTCAGTATCCAGCGTCTGCCAACGTGAATATGAGCGGAAACAATCTGAGCAACGCGGCTCTGGTTACAGGGTCAAACTTGAATCTGACCGGGTCTAACGTGACCAACGGAAATACCTTTACTGGCTCTCTGAGCGTGGGAGGCACAACGTTGATTCCTCTGGCCAGTATCTCTGGGGGCGATCTCACGTGTCGCAATATAGAGGTAGGAGACTCTATCACAGGTCTGGCCGATGTGAATATTTATGGAGCAACCGCTCTTCCAGGAGACAACGCTTTGTATGTTCAAGGCGGTGTCACGTGTGATGGAGGAACGATTCACGGATTCTCTGCGGGTGTTCTGCCCGTCGCGGGCATCAACACTGGACGGATTGATATGCTTCAAGCAGGATTTAATCTACTTCATCCTCTTGTTGGCGCTATCACGACTGGAACAGCGTTGAGCGTCACCACTGGAGGGGCGCTAAGTCTGGCCGCAGGAGCTTACGTGGAGGTAAACACTTCTACAATCCAGATGATTAATACTTCCCAAGGCAACAAGAACACCACCATCCAAGCAGGCTTTCTGACGGTAGATCCAGACGTAGCACCCACGTCGTCCATCAAGTTGTTCAACACTCTGGGTGGAGGTGTAGAGATTGATGGTGGGGGTCAGGGCTCTTTACAAGGGTTCAGCACGGTGATTGGCAACAATCTGAGCACAGTCAATCTTAACGTGAGCACGATTAACGGAGTTCCTCTGTCCTCCATCCAGACACCCGAAAATATTGTCTGCTCTAACATCACAGTCGCCCAGAGCACAACGACCAGCACTCTGTTGTGTGGCTTTGGACAGATAAGCACCAGTTTTTGGAATCTAGGTGTTGGAGTCTCCACCATCAGCGCTACGTTTCTGGGACAGAACTATGGAGTCACCAACAGTATCTTTGCCAGCACAAATATTGGTCAGATTGATGCTCAGATCATAGGCTTCAGCACAATTCAAGGAGGCCAGTTGTCGTGTATTGGTCTTCAAGTCAGCACCATCAACGGACTCCCGTGGGATGTCTCTGGAGGCAACGCCTCTGTCTCGTCGTTCCAGACTCTTGAAACGAGCACTCTGAAGGTCAGCACGATGTCTGGAACGACAGGAACCACTCTTGTAGGATCAACCATCTTCCTCGAAGGAGGTCTTCAGTTTGTGGGAGGAGCGACAGGATTGGGTGGAGGAGGAAGTCGGTTCTTATCCTCTGTGCGTAGCATCAACAACGATGGTGAAAATTTGTCTATCACAGCTTCCACGATAAATCTTCTCTTCCCAAATCCAAACAATTTTGTAAGAATCGGAGGGGGAGGTGCGTTTGATACACACATCTTTAACTTTGCAGGAGCAGGAGCTGTCAGCACAGGGCATCTGTTTACATCGTCTATTGTCGGCAACCCAGTTGCGGGTCTGGATATTTCTGGCAACGTGGAGATCACTGGAGGTCTGTTTGTCAACGAGACGTTAGAGCTTCCTCTGGCCACAGGTGGCATCAACTTTGATGATGGGTCGGGTCTGAACTACACGCGTCTGATGAGACGAGACATCGCCAACAACAATATGCTTTCTGTTGTAAATACCCCCGCTCTTGGCTCAAACAATATGGTGCCGTTGGGTGTGGGAGAGTTGTGGGTCACAGGTGGAGCCGATCAATACGAAGCCGTGCGTCTATACAGTGCGTTCCCTTATGGAAACTTTGGTCTTGATTCAATAGATGCGAACGGAACAACGAATTGGGAGTTTATGTATGGAGAAGAGACACCCTCGGATGGCTATGTCTTAAACTTTTTTGGTGTTTCCTCTATGACGGGAACAGCAGGCACATATCCAGGAGCAGACCCGCGTCTGATCACCAACTTCAGCCAAGTGATGAAAGGACCTATCATCTCAACGTTGGATGTTCAATTATCTTCCATCAACGGAGTCAACTTCTATGACATCTCTGGCATCAACGTGCCCAACGATAAGTTCTCTACGGTGTCTGTGTCTTCTCTTACTGTAAGCAGTATCAACGGGACAAACGTCACCTTCAACGGAGAGATTCCGATTGGAGGAATAATTATGTGGTCTGGTGTAGGAGTCCCCGCCAACTTTGCTCTGTGTAACGGAGCAAACGGAACACCCAACTTGTCGGGTCAGTTTATCTTAGCAGAAGGGGGTGGATTTACTCGAGGACAACAGGGAGGGTCTTTCACGATTAATCTGTCTCAGGTTCCTTCTCACACTCACACGATTACAGACCCAGGCCACGCACACGATGTCGTCTTGACAGGTCTTTACAACAACGGAGAATCTGGAAACGAGACAACCTACGCTGGCGAGGCTCTTGGAGGACCCGAGACTCGTAATCTAGACCCAGGAGCTGCGCTCAGCACCTTCACAGGCATCAACATCACGAATACGGCGGGTCAGGGTCTTCCCTATTATCAGCCTTACTTTGTTCTTGCTTATATTATGCGGATTAGTTAGAGATGTCGTCCTTGTATCGCGGGGTCTTGGCCAGTCCCACACGCTCTTTGTTTGAACGCAATATAGACCCACTGATTGTGTCTAGTATTGTGGGTCTGTCGTCTATCAACGGCTCTCCTTACAGTCCTGGAGGTGGTGGAGGGGGGTCTATTTCTGAGTTCAGCACGTTGTCTGTGTCGTCTATGACCGTGTCTAGTTTTGTAGGCTACGCTGGTGCTCTTGACGATATAACAGTCAGCTCAATTAACGGAAAACCCTTTCCTCCGGAAGATTATGCTTACCTCAATTGTCTGAGTCTCAGCACTGTCAATCTTCCAGCGGGGAGCACCTTCTTAGTCAACTGGACCGATAAGACAGTAGATTCCAATATTAACTTCACGGGAACAGATATTGTTGTTGGAGCCTCTGGACTCTATAAGATTGGGGCATCATATCAATTCAACAATCAGAGTTCCAGTGATGTTGTTCGGTTTTTCTTTTTAAAGAACGATACTCCCATCGCAAACACTGCTTCGTTCCAGACAATCGCGAACAATACAGAACTGGTGGTCTATTCTGAGATTCTAGATACACTTGGAAACGGTGATAAGATTCAGATGGGTCTGTTTACCGCTTCTTCGGATGTGTATCTCTCCACTCTGGGGTCTCCCAGTGCTGAAGTGCCCGTCTCCCCAGCGGCGATTGGAACGATTTATAAGCTTGCGCCCTAACGTTCAAAATCTGCTGATGGATTTTTTTGTAGGCTCTCAGTATAGATGTCTTCGTTAAAAGAGATGAGAGAAGAACTCAGAGCGTTACGCAAGGAGACAGTAAAAGCTCCGTCCCGGATGAAGAAAGGAGATATTCTCTTGGAGTTGGAAAAACTGAAGGGAAAGCGTGAAACAGTTCCGCCAGTGGCGAGCACGGTGGGGGCTGCTCCAAAGAAGATGGAGGCGGTTCAGGCGGACGTCAAGGTGGCCAAAGAGAAGGGATTTCCTACAAAGCCCGTGGAAGAGTCCAAGGCCAAAAAGGGGAAGGGCTCGGCTCTCCCCAAGACAACCACGATGCCTCCTGCTGCCAAGAAAGACAAGATGGCCAAGTTGAAGGCGATGCTTGCTGAGATGTCTGACGGGGAATAATCTAATCCAAGATTATAGATATAGATTTAGATGACGACCCAAACTAAAATACCAAAAGATGCTTTCAAAGAGATTCTTTTGGAATTACAACGGCAACCGATTACGATGAACCAATACAGAACACGAGCAGGCGCTGGCTGTTCGCAAACGTTCGGGATCGTGAATCGGCGATCGTTGCCGCCAGACTATTCTAGACAAAATTGGCTGAGGCCGCTACTCTATCATCTTTTGTTAGAGTTTGCTTCAAACCACGTCACAATACCTTTTAACTCTATAACTGTCAACTACAATTACAAGGCAGCGAAGCACAGGGACAAGAACAACAACGGGGAGAGTTATCTGGTTGCCTTTGGTGACTATGTGGGCGGTGATTTGAAGATTCTCGAGGGAGACTTGTCTGGGACTCATAACATCTACTGCTCTCCGCTTGTCACCGATTTCTCCAAGGTATACCATGAGGTGTCTGATTTTGTAGGAGACCGCTATAGTCTTGTCTTCTATACCTTTGAAAGTTCTAGAAGTCTTCCTCTGCCTGCGTGGTCTCTAAAAGCCGAAGGAACCAAGTGGTTCTTTTATCGCAACGGGCAGAAGATTACCAAAGACAACGGACTTCCTCACCCCCTCCGAGGTCGCAAGAAGAAAGAGGGATTGATGATAGATTCCGGTCCTATCATCGTTGGATTTCACTAAGTGAGGGTGTGAAATTGAATTTTCCTATAGAGCTACAGGAAGTATGCACGGGTGGGTTGAAAGAAAAATTAAACGTGAAGAGCGCGAAGCATACTGCGCTATAATACTAGAACTCTCATCACAGTTTGATTTAAATTGTGATGAGTGTGAACGTCTTGAGACCGTAAGGGGAGCATCGTCTTATATCTTACAAAAAAATATCTGGCCAGCCACTAGCCACCGTCCTCGTTTCGTTGAATTACACTTTACGGAATTCTGTAAACCGTCTGCTCCACTGAAACGTGGGATGTTTCAGCGTATCGTATTTGCTGAGGCGAGTTCTGTCACAGGAGCAAGACCCTATTATAAAGGTGGAATAGACAGAGGTGGCTTCTTCTTCCTTTTCAAGTGAGGGTACCGGTTTCGGTTACCGGTTGAACCAACCCCTATTCCCAAGGGTCTGTTTTATTTTTTTTTATTTTTCTTTTTTCTTTTAATTTCCAAATACTTTGGTTCAACCGGTAACCGGTAACCGTATCACATATAAGAATAAAGATATAAAAGGAGTAGTGATAGTAGTGTGATATAAAAAAGGGAGGAAGGGGGCGGTTACCGGTTCAAAAAACTGGTAACCAACCGGTACCCGCTCCTCTACACCGTTATTCAATAACAGGGTCCTCTTCAAAGAGACGGATTCCAGGTCGCATAAAGACTATCCTCCCGTTTATCTTCTTGCGGAAGCTGTCGTGGCCCGTGAGACGGGTCAACTCTCTCCCAATCTTTGTCGAGGAATCCTTACAGTCCTTTTGTCTGAGAAGCTTCTCGAGGTCATCAAAGCGTACCATATGGTCAGGGTTCTTGGTGAATTCATATTTGTCAGATAAGATATTTTGAACGGACACGCCTGCCTCTACCCACTCTTGAATTCCCTGGGTGACCGATGCGGGTTTCTCAGACTGTCTGTCCATCGCTACAAATTTCTTCCACTCATCGGCGAGGATGAAAAAGAGGGCATCTTTGTAGGTGTCGTTGTTGAATTTGTCTTTGAGGGTTCTATCTTCCTTGGCTTGAAAGACGTTGGTCGGGTCAGGAGTCTTCACATAGACCTTCTTGAGTTCGTTGATACAGATACGATTCAAGAGACCTTCTTCTGCGGGTTTGATTTGAGGGATGTCGTTTGTCAGACAGAAGAGGGTTGCGCGGATGGTGTAGAGTTGTTCGTCCTTGAAGTTCAGACGAGCCTGAATCTGGTCACCCCCTGAGGAGATTCCCTTCAGACGGTTTCCATCGATGAACTTCTCTGACATACTAATTTCGTTCGCAATCGCAATCCGAGCATCACGGAACGGAATAACCCACGCCATCTGTTTGGCAGGGTCAGAAGCAGAGCGGGAGTTGTAGAGAAGCTGCTCGCTACTGAATTGGGTCACGAATCCCTCAAAGGAAGATTGAAGAGCAGCTGTCAAGAGACCACGGCCGCAGTTGGCCCGTCCTGTTGTAAAGTAGCAGCGCTTGGCACGATAGTCACCATAGAGAGCACGAGCTAACGCAATTTTATAGAAGTCACGTTGGTCTGCTTGCTCATCAAGATAGGGGTCTTCAAAGAGAACTTTATGGACCAGACGGATAGCGTCTTCATCACGTTGCTTGGGGAAGGGACGACTAATCCGCCCAGCAAAGAACAAGTCTGGAGAAAACGTATCGTGGAACGTGTCGGTCTCAAAGTCATACCATCCATCTTTCCAGAGCAGCTTACCAATTGTGCTCTCAGCATCAAGAGTAGATTCAGGCACATAGTTGGGTGTGAGCTTCAGCATAGGGTCCATCTTTGCGGCCATCCCGCCATAGTCGGCGACTTTGAAGAGACTGCCTTGCATCTGTTCAAAGTACAAGTCATCCTTGAACTCGTGGATGAGTGGGAGTAAGTCTTCGGTCCAGAGTCCCGTATCGTCGTTGAAGCCATACAGAACCCCCTTGACTTTCTTCAGTCGTGCGCCAGCCAGACCCGCAAACACCTTCGCAGCATAGTCATCGTTGAGTTTTACAGTAGAAGGAAGAAGAGTATCTCGAACCTTAAAGGAAAAGGTGTGCTTCATAGGTTTGACTGCTAACGAGATGCGGAACCCAGTGGTATCAACGATATGCTGTTCCACGTCACGCAGCAACGAAGATGGGAACGCCTGTTCATCCTCAAGCTTTCTTACAAGGCCGCCGTCGTGTATGAGGCCGTCCATGGACCGCCCCTTGGTCTTTAGAAACGTATCAATCTCTGTCAAGATAAGACGTTCTTCGTTTTGGATGTAGACGGCCAGACACGACCCCGCGGGATTCTGTTTCACCTTGGCCTCCTTGTCTTTCTTCGCGACCGCATAGAGTTCAGGATTGGCATCTGACACAAGAAGAGCAAGTGCCTTCAACTCAGTAAACATCCGAGGGAGAAGGGGGTGGTCATCTCTGAACCCCCCGAAGATGACAGAAATACACAACGTCTTGGCTTCATCACGAGACAGTTGGTGAGATGCCATGAGTTCATCAAGGACTTCGTTTCGGCGAGAGCAATACTCATCCAGAGCGGGGCAGCTTAGATTGAATCGTGCGGAGAGAGTCGTGAGGAGCACAGGCTGGGCGTTTTCCATATCAATATCCCAATAGAACTTCTCATAGAGACAGGCTCGGATATCCCGCGGGAATCCCTCACATCCAAGACGATGTCTGGCAAAGAAGCGGCCCTTCTTAATTGTGCTGTAGTGTTCACCAAAGACATAGGATACATCAACGTGATTGCCGTTATTGCGCCTGTCACGGTAGGCCTTCATCCGTTTTTTATCCTGAACAGAGACTCCCTCGTGACGCAAGAGCTTATACATCATATCTACGTCGAACACTTCGGTCTTTGTTATGATTACGTCCTGGACTGCCTTCATCTCTATACTACTAGCAAAGGTTATTATTTTAGGTCTTTTACCCGGGGACTCAATTGCCCGGGTAAATCCTGTTACCGGCCTAAAGTATTTTCTCAAGCTCTAGTATACGATGACCTCTAAGAGCATCCATCCGACGATGAAGACCTATGAAGACTTCTTACAGAACTATGAGAAGGAGCCAGAGTCAGTGAAGAAGCAGCTCTATAAGAACTATCTCTTTGCGACCAAAGAAGTTGAGCGAAAGAAGGCTCAGTATCAACGACGTAAACAACGCAAACACGCAGAGATTGCTGCTCTTCCAGAGCATCAACGGCCAAAAGTAGGACGACCCAAGAAGAAGACGATAGAGGACTATCAAAAGGAGCTAGAGGAACTGAAACTCCAGTTGGCGCAGCATCAGCAGCAGCAACTCGTCATCCCTGAAGCCCCAGCACCAGCACCAGCACCAGAAGCGGCACCCGTCTCAGACAAAGGCCATCACTACACGACAGCGGTAGCCGATGCGAAACAACTCTATGGGAACGTCATAACCAATACAAAGGTTAAGAAACTCACAAAATAAAGACCGCTTAGAACACCCTCTCCCAGTGGTGTTGTTTGATATACGCTTGCTTCTGCTTATCCAGATGCCAAGACGGATATTTTTCATCACAATCAACCAGACTTTTTTCGCTAAAGTCCCACCGCCACAGACTCTTTCCCGCCTTCCAGAAATAGAAAAAGACGACTGTCTTGCCCTTCGCAACCTCTTCACGAGCACGAGCAATCTTACAGGAAGGCAACAACCAACCTTCTCGTTGAATAAATTCCTGAGAGTAGTGATACTGGTCACTCCGTGATTTCAATTCAACAAACACTGTCTCCCCTACAAAGTCCATCGTATCAGTATCTTCTGATGTTTTTACGAGTGCTTCACCTACGGTCACTTCAAGAGCAGGCTTCAATACCTTTTCATAAAAAAGACCAAATTGACTCCTTGCGTGGAAGGGGTGGTTCACTGTTCTCATCTACCGGGACAGTATTTTTTTGTAGGTTTTTTCTCCCGAAAAGTAGATGTCTGACTCTGATCCCCCGACCCCTAGAGTTCAACTCTTACTTGCCAGACTCAAGGCTCTGAACAACGAAATACAGAAAGATATGAATCGTCTTGTCAACCGTCTGGAACAATCCGACAATTGTCTGGTATTACTGCCAGCCCTTCACAACATCCACCCCCCGAAGCCTCCTACGCATACCATAGTTCTAAAGGAAATCCTCACCAGTAAGATAGACTATGTCAGGCTTGAGTAAGTATGATCTGATGACCAGAACAGAGATGCGCAAGGAGATTGATAAGAAAGGGATTCGGTGTTACGGGAACGAACGGACGTATAAGATGAGACTGAAGCTCTTAGAATATGATGCGATCAATCGCCACAACAACTCCGTGGACGAGGAAACTCTGAAGGCTCTTTTACAACACTATCCTTGGAAGCCAGAGCCAGTTTCTCCATCTGGTAATACAACGAATTGATAGTGTCGAGATGGGCTCTTGTTTCAGCCAAGACAGACGGAGGAGTAAAGCCAGCACCGAGGCGAGTAAAGGAGGCCGTAAGACAATCACGTTCACACAGAAACTTGGTAAAGACAATATTCTGTGCGACCCGTCGGGAGGCTGTTATCATCAACAGGGCTAGATACTACTTGCGAACAAAATTAATCAAACGATATCATACAAGTTCCTCTTACAATCACAAGAGGTTCTGGAAGAGGGTCGGAAGTCTCAACAGACACTGGGACCACAGTCTTTGTGGGTGTAGATGTATACAGCTCTGCTTTCCGCTTGGCTCGTAGATTGTGAGCATAGACTCTACGCTTCTCCCTCAGAACATCCTTATGACGTGCGTAATATGTGGCCCAGTAGACCTTTGCTTTGTCCCTATTGCGTTGTTGGTAGAGCTTGGCTTGCGCTAATTGCTTCTCGCGATTCATCTGATAATATGTCTGTTCCATCTGCCGTAGATACAGAGATTTTTTTCTTCCGTTCAGACTCTTCCCACTCGCAGACTAAGAGTTGTAATTTCTCTATCTTGACACAGTCTGGCTGTGGAGAGTGTGCTATCATCAACGCATCCCGAACTAAAAAAACATCTGTATGATCCCAGAGATATGTGAATTGGTCCCAAAGGTCTTCGTCTGTCATCTATTCCTCTAGAGATTCTTCTGTGGCTTTATCTCGCCACTCAACTGCTTCTTCAAGTGTCTTACAGTTTTTCTGATACGACTGTTTATTTCTTTTGACAGAAACATGAAACCAACCGTTCGTCATACGTGTTACGTGATGGATTCCTGTATTTGAATTTATTCTTAAATCACTATTAAGTTTATTTGTGGAGTATGAAACCCATCGCAGATTATCTAGGCAATTATCTGCCCTATCTCTGTTGATATGGTCAACAACTGGTAGATTCGTTGGGTTAGGAATAAAAGCTTCAGCCATCAAGCGATAAATTTTTCCACACGTCTGTTTATCCTGTCGTTTAAGTGTTACAGTCCAATATCCTTTATTCAAACAAGGTTTCAATATCCTTTCTTTCCCCCAACATAAACTTTTAACTCTACCCAGATTACTCACTTGGTAATTTGGGTAGTCTTCAATTGTTTTCCAGAGTTCCATCTATACGTCTTCCTGTTCATCCGTAGGATTCAAATTTCCCGCTGTTTTCTTTCGTTTATACTCTTCATACTCTGGAGAGTTATAGACCTGACGGAAGGCTTCCACAATTATGTTATACTTCTTGTTGCGTGTGATGTTTTTCTTTCCTACTGCGTAGAAGACAGCACTATACAAGACACACTTCTGCTGTCTGTCTTTTCCCAGTAGATTAATAATCTCTACAACCCTAGCAGGCTTTGACATCAAAGCGGCTTTTGTCAAGATAGGTTTCTTCCGTCGGTCGTTGAGACTTTGTCTGTAGGATTCAGCTGTAATCTTATTCAAAGCACTCTTGTAGATGTTCACGGACGCAGCCGACAGCTCTGCCTTCTCGGGGTTGAGTTCAAAAGCAAAGAGGGGAACGGAAGGGTCTTTAGGAAGTCTTGGCATCTAAAAAAGGTATATATTAAAGTTGGATTCAAATTTCACTCGCGCTTAGGCAAACAGAGGATTTGGCTTTGCGCCCTCCACACCCAGATAGCGCACAATCAAGTCTAGAACCTCCCGTGTGGTACAGAGGTAGCCAACTCCTGTCACCATAAGGCCAAGAGCTGCGGAGAACGGACAGATGGAGGGCATCTTGTCCAGAAGTGCCTCATCCGATGGTTGGACGACGAACAGATACACCGTGTGTTGGTTGAGAGTCACTTTGCGCACGTTGGACTTTCTGACTTCCATCCTATGGGTCTTCCAGTGCTTGAGCTGAATCAGAAGTTCCCCGATGGAGAGGTAGGCAAGCTGCTCCTTGGCGTGATAGTAGGTGATGACAATATCTGTTGATGCCCTCTTCTGAAGAGCCTGTACGATATCCGTGCGGACGTTCTTGGACTGGAAGATGCGTGTTGTGTTCATCGTATGTCTGATGTGTCTTGTGGTGTGCCTCACCCTACCCGCCGCGGCCGATTCAATTTTCAACGGTCTATGAGCGTAAGAGGGTCATCTGACGGTCTGTGTGTGTCTGTGTGAATTCTAAGTGTGAGCCAAATCCAAATCCCCATCTAGCCTTCAAGTGTATGACACAAATCTATCATGGACTGTGTGAAGACTATGCGGGACCTCAAAGAGCCTTCTAGGGTCCAGGGGGTAATCAGCCCCCCAAATTATGTGACGGTAAAGTGACAACTAGGAGATAATTCACGACTGTAATAACCATCACGGAAAAATATCCCTTGAATTCAATTTTCACTCTGAGCGTCTATATAAATATGTATTAAATATAGAC